>Ga0307515_10000174_pt1 | contig 157501 bp, 160 predicted proteins | sample 17_EM_MG_FD_194513 | JGI IMG/M metagenome (GOLD analysis project Ga0307515, IMG submission 194513) | Populus trichocarpa ectomycorrhiza microbial communities from riparian zone in the Pacific Northwest, United States - 17_EM | ecosystem: Host-associated > Plants > Roots > Unclassified... | reverse complement strand
TTTCTATAGCCCAATGGCTGCGGATAGCGTGACCAATTATTTTGGGCTTGGCAGCAAGTGAAGATATATAGTATCTTGTTTGAGTAGATTTATTTCCGCTTCGTTTGTCTGTCCGTTCCGAGATGACTTTAGCTATACTTCTCAGGCCCGGCCAGTCCTCTTTATCATCTAAAAAAGTAAGATTGTCTATAACCTGGCAAGTTCGTTGTTCTATTCTCCCGTGACCAAAATCAAGGGTCATATCGGCTTCTGTTTTTGGGTTCATGGTAAACACTTTTTCCACCTGTTCTTTCAGTTCCTGCTGATTGTCTTTGACCATCAGGATATAATCGGCCTCTTTCTCAATAATAGTTCCGGCGATGCTTTTTTGACATCCCATGGCATCAATGGTGATGATACAATCTTTAACTGTAAGCAGCTTGAGCAAAGCGGGAATTGCTGTAATCTCGTTACTCTTTTCGGTAACAGTCTCCTGCCCAAGGCAAAGCCGGTTACCGGAGGCATAGGCGGAAACTACATGCAGGGCTGATTTACCTAAACTCTTATCATCAGATCCGCATATCGTTTTTCCATCTATGGACACTACTTCACCGCCGGTAAACGCTGCCATTGAATTCACCCAGTCCCTGAAGCATTCGCTAAACTGTATCGGGTCAAGCATTGCGAAAACCTTGCCTAATACATCGTGTGACGGAATACCGCGTTTGTATGGCAGGTACTGCCGGAGCCACGGTAATTTTAAGCGGCCGAACATGTTGATCGACGTCCAGTCATCCATACCACTTATTACAGCCGATATACATAAAAACAGGATTTCTTCCAGCGGGTAAAGATGATGTCCCTTGCTGGTTCTGCGCGGGTCTTTCATGCCCGAAAAATAATGAGAAAAAACTTGGTGAGATGGATATCCGGAATTTGAAAAGGCCATTTTTTTGACCTAATTCATTTATATCCTAAATATACCCCTTTTTTATCCTTTTTAAAAGTTAAAAGCGATTTCCCTGATGTCGATATCGGCGGCGTTATACTTCCATTTGATAAATTCGGAAGTATGCTTTAAAGAGGTTTGATAACGCTCTAATGTCCCTTTTGCGAAATCGGTGCCGACCAAAGCTGCCACCTGCGTATTGTGATCCTTAAATATATGAAGGATCATCCTAACGGATTCCGCTTTACCGGTGAGTTTACTTTTTAGCCGTTCGGCTGTAATGGCTGCTTTTTGCTCCGTAAGGCTTTGATGCGCGTCATACACCATAGCTTGTAACTGGTCAAGGTAAGCGTTAAAGGTTCTGGAAGCTTCCTTGGTTCCTTTTAACCGTCCTGCCTTGCTATTCCATTGCAAAGGATCGCAGCTTCGTGCTGTGGTTGTTTCAGACCGTTTACCGGCAACGGTAATACGAAGATAGATCGGCACGGGGCCGTCTGTGTAGTTTTTTGGTTTCTTCAAATAGCAGAGTAAGCTGAAATTAGTTTTCATGTTAAATAACATTAAAAGTGAAACAAAACTAAGCTTACAGCTAATCATAATCAAGATGTTTGAATGTTGAACATCTTGATAGTCAAAAAGATATGGTCAATTCGGTGAGTTTAAGTATCTCGAAATTTACTCACCTCATTACGCACTGTTTATATGCGATCCGGTGGATATTTTGAGTATTGATATAAAAACAAACGCCTGCAATTATATGATTTGCAGGCGTTTAAATAATTTGATATCAAAATCAGCGGAGAGGGAGGGATTCAAACCCCCGGTACCTGTAACAGTACACCTGATTTCGAATCAGGCACATTCGATCACTCTGACACCTCTCCGGGGTTATAAAAGCAAAAATCCCGCTTGGGCGGGACTGCTTTTATTCAGCGGAGAGCTAGGGTTCAGAACCTTAGCTCTTATGTGCTTATTATCAGTAATTTACATTTTAAAAAGTTCCTTACTCTACGAATGACGCATATGGCAAGTTTACTCTAATTGTTAAGTCAAATATAGCTAATTTTCATGTTTTTCAAAAAAAAATTCAATTTTGCAGTATTCTAATTTGTTGATCAATTTTATTAAAAGGTTCGGGATCCTACATTTTTATAAACCACTGTTTTATAAATAATTAGCATAATTTTTACGCACTTTCAACTTTAAAATAAATGCCTATGTACTTAATTTAAATTTTGAATTAAGCTATGGTTTGGGAAATTTATCGAAACCTTTTTAACCAACCCAAAGTCGGAGTTATTTCAAGAACTAATCAAATTTTTATACTTGGTGAGCAACTATTACTAGCCGGTTTTAGGGTTGAAAAATTTTTCATTTCCTCTTGATATTTTTTGACATCATCGGGTTTAAAATACCTAATGTCGGCCGCATGTCCTGCTTCCCACTGCGTAGTTCCATTAACTAGCGATCAATGATTTGACTTATAAAAAAGTAAACTGCCCTTCCGGCTACCGTTGCCGGACGAGGCACCTGCAGGGCTTGGTTTACTTTTTAAAGGGTCTTGTGAAAGAGCGGGTGGAAATGGATCTTTCGGCGTCTAAGAATGCCGCAAATTTGATATGACGCAGCGTTACCTGGCGCAGTGAAACGGAGCGTGGTGAACAAGTGAAGCCAAAATCAGGCTTTATGATCCTTGACAGGCGGGCAATGGAGCAGCGCGAATTTTCCGCATGAATATTTACAATAGGAAATGTTTTGGAATCTATTGTATTACAATTGATTAACTTTATATCTATGAAAAACCTTATTTACCTTATCTTAATAATTGCCGCAGGGAGCGGTGCGGCCCAGGGGAAAACTTCGAGCCGGCTCTTTGTGCCCTCATTTTCGACTGTTATTCAGCCGTTCGAGGATGATATATTTTTACCTGCCTATAACATTGACCTGGTTCGTGCGTGGCCTGCGGACCTTCATCCAATGGAGTATATAATTGCAGGAAACGATGCCTGTAAATTAACTCTGAAGGTCAAGGGTAAGTTTGTGATCCTTTCCGTACAACAGGCACTGAATAAAAAATACATCACCCTTTTTTCCATAACTAAAGCCGTTAACGGCAGAAACGAAGGGCTGATCATGGAAGCCCGGCCAAATGTAAAACTGGTTTCCCTAGTGAATAAGGGATTGATAGCTTGCGATACGTCGGAAATAAGGAACAATTTATCGCTTACAGTATTGAATAGGGACATCAGTCATGACTACTCCCTCAATTGCATGTTTGCCAATACCTGGTCCGATAATCAGCAAAAGATATGGAAGGTAATGTGCGAACCAGTGATCAGCCTTCCTGAAACACTTGACAGCCTTCAGCGGGAGATCTATACCAATATTATTGCCGGGAGCCACAACCTGCCGCCTTATTATAAAACCGGTTACCAAAAAGGGACGATCATTATTCATGCAGCAAAAGATGGCTTTAATACAGAAAAGCCCGAGCCAAATTATTATAATGACGGGGGTATGCCATTCCTGATGTTAGGCAGTATAACCAGCCAGCTAAAGGTATTGATCTCGGAAGACCCTGAGCCCGCCTCACAGGGTAATATATATTTTGGAGATTCCGGGTCGGGGCTTGACAGCATCGTGGTCAGGGGTAAATACCGTGGCATTATTCCACTTAAGATTCGTTTTACAACCGATCAAAAAGTCGAACTGATGGCCTCATTTGATGAAAACCAAAATGTCCTGGGTACTAATGAACCTTACCCGGTCAAACTATTCCTTGCTTATGATACAGCTGTTAGCTCCAAAGAATGTCGGATATCACTGCCCAAAACTATGGATTTTCCTGTGGGAAAAAATACATCTACCCTTAAAGCCTGCGGTATTGTTATCCAACCGGAGGAAAACGGACTGACCATTGGTTTATGATCAGGGCGTTGGCTTAGGTGGTTTTGCCGCCGGGGCCGTTTCGGTTTTTACAGGTTCGGTTGTTTTTACCGTCTGTTCGGTTTTCACGGTTTCCTGCACCTGGGGCCCGGAAACATATTTTACCGGGTAGACATATATAATGTACAGGTAGAAAAATGCGATGGACAGCGCAAGAATGATTACCCCTAACAGGGAGGAACTGACTTTTACCCCTGTGGCAGAGATTTCCAAGTCGCTTTTTAAGGCATCCCAGGCATTATTTTGATTTTCGGCAGGTGGTGTGGCAGCGGCAGCATCTGTGGCATGATCTACCAGTTGTTTACGAAGTTCAATTTGTTTGACGGCGACTTTAAACTGCCACCCGCTGAATACCAGCCCTGCTACGACGATCAGGATTACCAAAACAAAAATGATAATGCTGGCCGTATATTGAAAATCAAAGGTCCGCCAGCGATGTTTCATGGCAAAATTATCATCATCAATACCATCCAGTTTGTGTTTCTCGAGTGCCATCATCGTGTGGAACTGCTGATTTTCCAGTTGAGAAACATGGATCATCAAGGAATCCTGGTTGATGTATTTGGCCTTGGCGCTGTCCATTGCTGCAAAGAGTGACTTTTTCAATTCAGCCTGTCTTTTCGCCGGCTCGTCTTTAGACTGCGAAAATCCTGTTATGGTTAGGCAAAACAACAGTAGGGTAAGCAGGATGCGTTTCATATTTAACTGGAAAAATGATAGTGTGAATAAAGAGCCCTGATCATACTGGCCCGGAACTCGGTTACTGCGGCATCATTTTTCAGGTGCTGCTCAGCTTCCCACTGCTGATAAACCGTGTAGGTGAAATTGTCGGCCGCAAGTTCCGCCCGGTGTTTCTTTATAAGCTGCTGAATGACCTGTAAATAAAAGTCATTATAAGACTGGTGCGGATCTGTTTTTCTTGGCAGCTCCACGTCACTGGCAACTTCACGAGACGGCACATTAAGTTTACCGGCAGCACGAAGCTTTTGGAGATTGGGTATCGCGCCGGTTTTTTCAAATTTCAAATAATCAGTAGCCAGGTATTGGGGCAGATCAAATACCAGCTGTTTGCCGCTGGGCTTGGTTTTATAAGTGATAAAATCAAACCTGCCAGTTTGTTTTAAAGAATCAAGTTTACCAAAATTCAAGCCTTTTTTGCAAAGGGAATCGATGGTGATCAGCTTAGCCCTGAAGGTTACCTTTTCAAGGTCCATTTGCCGTTGCTGTTCGAAATCATTTTTGAACTGCGCCATTCCAAACAGCGGGACGACAAGCAGGATAAACAATAACAACTTCTTCATGGATAAGGATTTATGTGTTAAAAATATCAATTATTAAATGGAAATTAAAAATATATGCCATAATATTTATCAGTTCCTCCGACGCTAATATAACGATGAAAGTAACCGGCTTTTTCCATAAGAATTTAACAGGTTAGAAAAAACAGGCTTTACTCCAGCCGGTAAAGGGACTATTTTTACATTATGAAAAATAAAAAATCTAACAAGAAGTTTGAAACCGCCTTTACCGGTACCGAATTAAGCGGTCTGCTGTCAGGACTGACCCCTAACCAGGCGTATGCTTTTACTAAAAAAGATGAACCACTGCTGTTTAACCAGGTTCTTAATTTACTGCCGACAGGATACAGCACCTCCAAAGCCGCCGAGCTGGAATCAGTAGACTTTGTTTATTCAGGGAGTACCCAATCCCAGTTCCTGCTAACTATAGCTGCAGGCCGAAGCGACAGGTTTAAAGGAAAAGAGTGTTTTGATATAGACGTTTTTAATATCGCGCCGGAAAGCGGCAGCACGGATTCCTATTTCCTAAATCAATGGCATCACTTCAAAGATGCGAAAGGCAACCGGACATCATTCGACGTTAACCCATTTTACATTTCCGATGGTCAAGCACGTAAGGATGCCTTATACAGCACCTTCTTAACCGGCAGTACCAGCTATTATTCATTCGAGGATTATGCCGGTGAAAAGCCTGACTTTTATGAAATGCATGTAAAAAGCTTTGGAGACCTGGATAAAACCTGAACGTTCAGGTCAGCCTTTTATCCTTTTGGTTTCTATCCAGCCATAAACCTGTTTAGCGATACAATTGGATATCTCGATCATACCGATTGTGGCTTCAATTTTGGATTCATAGGAAACCTGGTTATCAAACTTGCCGATAAATGTTGTCAAACTCGCATCCTTCCCGTCAGTGAGGGCAGTTGCATTGCGAATATGTTTTTCGCCAAAATGAATAAAACCGGACGTGGCTTCGTAGACATTTGCTATCCAAGGATAATCTTCTGCGGCTTTATCTTTTAAATGCGCATCGGTCATTGGTTTCCCATCCCTGTCTTTCATTTTTCTGATTACACCACCCTGCCATACGTCGTTTGCAAATTTGTGTGGATCACTGACCAGCCAGGCTGCAGACAGCCGCAGATAATTGTCCAGATGCGGACGAACCAGGTGAGCTGCTGATAAAAAGTTTGCCGATTTAATAAGCGTGTCGAATCCATAGATAAGCGATAAGCTCCGGTTTAAAATCCCTGCAACGTAATAATCCAGGGTATAGGTTCCTTTGCCGCTTTTCATCATGCATTCAGAAAGCTTTTGGAACTTTTTTTCATATAAGTCCAACACATTCAGATAGCCAGCTAATAAATTTTTGAGCAGTTCCTGATTTTCTGTTTTCGGTATGCCGATTGGTTTCTCCAACAGCCGGAACCAATATTTTCGGGAGGCGACCTGAATAACCGCCATATCATTATCAACGAACCATCCTTTTTCGTTGGTATTGTCTTCAATTACTAGGCGGCCCAATCTACAATCCTTTATAAAATCTTTGGTTGGTTCCTTAGCGAGCAATACCGGCTCCTCCAGTTCCGGAAATTCACCATCTTCAATATTATACCATTTCATATTTTTACTTTTTAACAAAGAGACTAGCGGACTGCGCAGTCTATTTGCGTAGTTTGAGATAACTCATTTTTTACCAAAAAAAGGATTTTAAAATTGGAATGAGCTTACATTATCGAAAAACGGCTCCCCAATAAATACCATAAATTATCATTTTTGCAAAAATGCCATTAAATTTCACATTGATGGCATTTGCTCCGGACGTTGGGTTCGAACCATAATCTAACTATATATGCAGGTCAAGAGATGAGAGGAGATTCCTGAACCTAAGTTCTATCGTATTGATTATTAAATTTCTAATTTATATTTTCTTCGTAACTCTTTGAATGACGCATAAAGTCAACAAAAAATATCGTTCCCTGCCTTGATCTTGCGCCGAAATGGTGTGGTCTCATTCATCATAATCCCCACCTTCGACGCTTAAGGTAGCTGAACCTGTTAAGCAGGAAGCTTAGTTTACATGCGGCGATAGGTTTTGCCGTTGATGATATAGCTTAGGCGTTTCAGGTTTGAAACGCCTATTTGCTCTCCGATAGCCGCGAGATCATGACCGTCTTTGGCAAGTGAGCGGATTTTATCCACTTGCTCTTTGCTGAAAGAATTGCTCCGGTTACCGATGACTTTAGCATAGTACTGATCGTCCTGCCACAATTTTTTCATGTATGCATTGCCTATTCCTTCCCGCGATTCGCTATTGTTAAAGTTAACCTGGAAACTCGGGCAGGCAGCTATACCTTCCCTTTCCCCTTCCGATAATTTGAATTTGCCTAATTCTTCCAGACCCTTGAACCCGCCGCCAATCGTGTTCAACGAAGCTTCATCAGCATTACAACGGTCCACCATCAGTTCTTCCCATTGCATTGCCCCGGTTTCGGTTTGGTTCAGCGCGACCAGTTCGGAGTTCAGCAATACGTGATCGCTGCCTTGGCATTCCCTCCAGAGCTTGTGGAATTTGTTTCTGCTTCCCTTCTCGCTTTTACGGAAATGCTCAGCCATGCGCGTTAGCCAGTTACGTTTGGTTATACCAAAGTAGATTACTTCAGGCTCTTCCGAGGGCCGCCCGTCATCACCTAAGAAGGTAATAAAGTGGGCATAACACTGATGGCCATCCAGCGGATCACCAAAGCCTGTCATCACCGCCTGTAATGGGATATGAATCGCCCACAAAGTATCCGCTTTGTTTTTGACAAGGAGGTGTAAAACGACGCGCTGGTCTTCTTCCGGCCGGCCGATGTTGCTTTCCGCTTGATAGTCATTCATCGTCAGGTACAGGCTGTTTTTTTCAGGAATTTCATTGACAACAAAATCGATGTCGACTTTGAAAAACTCACTGGTATACCGCTTTCTTTTATTTGATAGGTTATGCATCAGCAAATCCATTGGCAATGTGTGGCCTTCACCACACATATAATTCAACCGCTCATCGAGTGACATAGCCAGGAGCTTTAAGTCCATCGGGAATTTCTTGCCTAACAGGGCAACCAAAGCATGATCATTAATAAACTTAGTGAATCCCATAACCGATGGATTTGAATGTTAAGTTTTATAAGGCTTGTAAATCGGCAAGAAGGTCTTTGCAGTCCGGGTAACGCGACTCCAAAGGGGTCATGCATTTTGCTATCGCCGCTATGGTTTTATCGCTTATGCCCATAACCCCTAAAGTATTGATAAAACCACTACCTGCAGGTGGTAGGCCGGAAAGCATGGTATACCAAAGCGCGCCCAGTGAATAGATATCGGATCGCTTATCAATCAACCGTGGATCTGCTACCAGTTCAGGCGCATTATATAAACCACCTATGGTTTGCGTTCCAACAGTGGTAAGTCTCGAATGCAGTTCGTTTTCGATATATATGCCCAGTCCAAAATCGATTACCCTGAAATCATTCGGCCTGGTCGCCATGATATTGCTCGGTTTCAGGTCACGATGTAAGATGCCCCGATCATGGGCATGCTCGATTGCGCTTGTGATATGTTTCATTGCTGTTAGCGCGTCCGCCTCAGTAAACAAACCATGTTGCTCAATAAATTTATTAAGATTGAGTCCCGGGAAAAATTCCATGCGGATAAAGGGACGATTCCCCATCAGCCCGGCATCATAAACCCTGATGATGTTGGGATGGTGCATATCAAATAGCATGCGTGATTCCTGAAAGAATCTTTCCTGCTCCTTTTGATCTGTTCCTTCTACATAAAAAGAGGGTGAAAATACTTTCACGGCAAACGGCATTTTCAGGAGCTTATGTTCGAATTTGTAAACAACCCCAAAACCACCATCACCGATGATATCGATTTCCTGATAGGTTTTTCCAAACTCCAAAGCAGATGGTCCGTTTTCAAACTCCAGGACATCGATCAAGGGATGTAAGCCTTCTTTGATAATGACCTTACGTTCTTCGTATTTTGACGCCTTTTCCTTTATCCATTCCCAAAAACTGTCGAGGGTAGCATAAGACTTAAGAAAAGCAGGAGCAAGTTTCTCCAATTTGGCATTGGTCAATATGAGCTTGCGGATTCTTTGGTATTCCGCATTATCGTGCTCTTTGCCAGTGGCTCGTGCAATCAGTTCCGATTTCAACCTTTCGATCAGGATTAACAGATTATCGTTTTGTGGGACCGCAGGCAACTGGCTAAATTTCATTGATCTTAAGATTAGGTCAAGATCAAAGATACTTCACAATTCAGCGACAAATGAAACGGCCTGCAAAAACAGCAACAAAAAAAGCTTGTGTTGCAGAATGAAGGAGAGATAACGAATGGAATGGCAGCAAGTGAAGCTACCATGAATGCCGGGGCAGCCTTATTAGAGGAACGACAATTTGCTTCAGCAAAGGCTAAATGAGAACCATAAACACAAAAAATGCCATTAAAAAAGAAGGGGGCGGGGCTTATAAAAGATTGGGGCTGTCAACAGGTAACTGCACTCCCGGCTACCATTGCCGGGCGATGCACCCGGAGGGCCTGGTTCACTTTTGACAGCCGAAGGGGAGGGTATAACCAGCTTGCAGGTCAAGGGAGGAAGGATAAAAACTGAGAATAAAATGTGAAGAGGAGGGCGCGTATTTCCTATAAAATGCCTATTATTGGAGCATGCGAATTGCAAGTAAATTGCGTTCACATCAACCTTAAATCTTTATCATTAATGGACAACCGCGTTTACTACGGCCAATATTCACTCAGTCACTGGCTTGATCTCATTTTAAAACAGAATATTATTCTTCCCGATTACCAGCGGTTTTTCGTCTGGAACGAGCTAAAGGTAAAAACCCTGGTCGATACATTCAAAAAGAAGCAATTCGTGCCACCCATCACGATCGGTGCATTTAAGGACGGCGCAGCAAATGTTAATTATATTCTTGATGGCCAGCAACGTTTAACCAGCATATTATTAGCCTATTTGGGTCTATATCCTGACCAGCAGCATTTCCGAAGTACGGTTGAAAGATTAGCGAATGAAAATGATGATGAGGTGGAGGAGAACGAAGAACCGCTTGACGATATTCTGGACTGGGATTTCAGGAAGTTAACGGAGAAAGGAAAAAGTAGGGAAGAGATTCAAGGAAAGATCTTATTGGGAAATTATAAACCAGTTGATTTTGGAATTGATGGCGAGTTTTTAAAAACGACTTTTTTGGGGTTCTCCTATCTGGTTCCGCAAAGTGGTGACCCGCAGGTGCAGCAACGGTATTACTCGTCGGTATTCAGGAATATTAATATTCAAGGCCAGGAGCTGCTACCACAGGAAAGCAGGGAATCGTTATACTTTCTAAAGAAGGACCTCAGGGATTTCTTCAGCCCTGCATTTATCAAAGAGTACACCGTTAAAAACTTTAACACGGAGACCAAGACGGACTTTGTGCGGCTCTTAGCCTTGTTGTTTCAATATGCTAAAGATGGCAGTTCTGATAAAATCGCCCGGGGCTATAAACCCAGAATGGAGAAATACTATGAAGAGTTTATTTATACGATGGTAGGTGAAATCGTCTCTCCGCTGTTTAAAGAATTGCGACTTGTATTCCGGGACGAAAATTATGCGCTGCGCTATGAGCTTTTAAAGCAAACTACCGCTGCATTAGATTTACCCAAGCAGGCAAATTCCATCATTGATATGGATATGTATTTCTTCGGCCTTATTTATATCATCCTATTTCGGCGACGTGAGATCGATGTTGCAAGAAAGGGTGAACTCAAGGCAGCGCTTGACGCGAGGATACGGCTTTTTAAGCTTGATCCAAACCACAGAAAAGCCCCTGCTGCATTGAAATACCTGAAAGAACGAATGAACTTCTCTATTGCTATTTATCAGGGATATATAAATGGACAAGCATAAGGATTTTATTCTGTCGCCGATTTCGGGCATATTAAGCGAGGTTGTCGCGGCCAATAATGGCATTGGTGCCGGTATTGAAACCTATCCATTAAGCGAGTATATCTTTCAATCGGTATTCTTAAAGATGACCGGTTTCCAGGAGCAGAAGTTGAAATGTATCGTATGGGACCTGGCCACTAACGATTATTTCTACCGGTACAAAAGGTATACGCAATCTCCTTTTGGAGAATGCTCTTCTTATAAAGAAAAGAAAGACATCTATAAAGATCTGATAGACTTGATCGTCAATTTCAAATCCGATTTTACGGCCCACCGGGATATTGACAAGAATCTGCTGGAGGAAGAAACTTTGGAAGAAATGAAAGCGATTTTTACCGGTACTAACTTATCAACCTGGGCACAAAACAGTTTCATTGATTTTGAAAACGATCCGGCAGTTATCCCGGCCGTCGAATTTATAACGGAGAAAAATTTATTCGAAGCTAAACTACAGGAAAAATACGATTTGCTCTATCGCCACAGGAACAGGTGCGCCCACAATACCTTGTCTTACCAGGAGAATCTGCCGACGTTAAACACGTTGCTGAAAACCAATCCAAAGAACGATAACTATTTCGTCAGGTTCAGTTTGCTCGTCCTGTTAGATAAGATATTTATGAATCTTTACACGACATACAGCCTATTATTGGCTGAGAATTGAACAGATCCAGGCCGGCTGGGCCAAAACAAACCATCTGCCAGCGTAAACATTGACTAAAATTTGAAATATGGAATCATTAGATAATTGGTATGAAGAGGTGTTGAATCACATTAGTGAACATGGTTTGATTAACCTTCGCGAATACAAAACTGCAGATGGCGTGAGCCCGTTCACCACATTTACTGATATCACCAGGAGCCGAAGGAATATTAAGGATTTCTCCTATTCAGATTTTAAGCATGGCGACGAGTTTTTATTCCTAAGCCAGGATTTAATTTACATCATCGCCATCCTTGAAATATTGCATCCAAGGATCAATAATCTGAACAACGAGAACGGTACCTACCTTCAAACGACTGAAGATCATTTATATGTGAGGTATGCTGGCTTCGGCGTCCAGGTGATTTACAGCTATTGGGATCGGATTGGTGATTTATTGGATTTATTTTTCCAGACCGGTCTGAAAGGAGATGTTTATCTGGCGAGAGTGCTGAATAACTTTCCGCAGGCTTACCGATCGAAAACCTTCGACGACCTGTATGGCCTCTATAAAACGGAAGTGGAGCCGATCCTTTCGGACCGCCATAGTGTTGTTCACAACTTTACCATGAAATCCAAGTTTTACTGGGGGGCATCGGAGTGGCGTGACGATCCAGCGAAGCTGGAGGCGCTCCAGGAAGAAAAGGACAGTTATCCGTCACTTTTCCGGAAGCAACTAGAGTGTTTCTTTACGGGTTTCACCTTGGCTATGGCGTTGATTAGCGAACTTCCCGAAATCGACTACGCGGAGGAAGCCGGACCGGATGTAACCACATGATGTTCTCGTGCCATCTTAGGGAGCTGCGAATGTATGTGCGTATAAAGGGAAAAAGAGGGGCGTTAATTCCAATTGCCTTCCGGTTAGCGTAACCGGGAAAGCAATTGGATGGAGTTATTGGCTTAGCCAATTAGTGGTAAATGAGCAAGCATGATCAAAATTAAGACACATTGGGCTTGAATTGAACAACATTTGCGATGCTGATATCAAGAGAAAAAGCGAACAGAAATATACCGATGAATTCGTTCAGGTGGCCGATGAAACCTGCTTCCAGTGACTTATAAGCACCTAATCCGATTAATATGGCAAGCAGAACGCTTTGCAGTAAGTTTAGTCGAAAGAAATTTTTCCTCGCCTTGGCAAGTTCAAGCTTGATTTATTGGCTTGACCGTTACATTGCTCAGCCCTACAGGTCGCGTAGTTGTGCTTTGTTTCGTTTTTTCAATATCGCCTTCCATTAGTCCAGCTCCTCCCAATATGTTAGCTTGATCTCCGGGTTTAATGGCAGTCCAGATTTACAAATGTTTTGATTTTTTATATATTTGTTTTAATCAAGATCATTATCAACAATAAATAAAAGAAGCTGATTCAGCCGTGCGACGGTTTCGCGCTTGAGGTGAGACTTTGGCAACGAAGTCTTACTGACGGGTAACTGGGTTCAACTCCCGGCGATGGAAATGCGATACGCATTCTGCCGCCGGTTTTTTTTTGCCTTATGGATAGTAGCAGCAAAGCATTAAATCTTAGACATCATCAACAAAATATCAAACTAATTGAAGAGGGTATTAAGTTGATGCAAAAGGATATTAAACTAACCTACATTAGAGAACAAGAAATCGTTGACGAATCTCCTGTGAATTGGATGCAGCAAAAGGAAGTAATCAAACAGAACCGAATAATTTATGTACGGATACTTTCCGGTTTAATAGTTTCTTGGAGTGAGCAGTTGTTAAAGCGCTTAATCCTAGAGGCAGGCGCTTTCAAACCCGAGCAAGTTGATAAATTTCACCAACTACAAAACTCACGACACAAATGGACTACGATTTTTAAACTGGCTTTTTGTAATAGCTATCTACCCTATGATCCAGTAGATCCATTATTCTCAAATATAAGGGAACCAGAAAGCATTGCATCAATCAGACGCAGTGCACGTGATAAATATGTAAGTGTTTTAAGGGTAATTAATGAAGAGATTTTTCCAGTAATAGATTTAAGAAATAAAGTGCAGCATGGAGAATGGAAAATCGCATTCGATCAACCTCATTCAATAAACCGTGATACTAACCTGACTGCTCAAGTGAATAGGCAAAACATACGGACATTGCAAACTTTAATCCACGATATTCAAGCCATTTATAAAATGATCAAAGACGTTGCGACTTTTCGCGGTGGTTCTTTTAATTTAAGTTCACGTGCTACGCCATTTGAATATTTTTACGATAAGAATTTTGAACGAATCGAGTCAAACAAAAAAAACTTGACGACTTACCCAGAAAGTCGATATCGCAACGAAATTGTCCAAAGAAATTTTAGGGGCAAAGCTTGGAGAAATCTTAATGCCAATGGGGCCACCGAATCTTAGTTTCTAAAAATTAGGAGTTTCTAAAAGCACTTCTTAACCCCTTTTTAATTATTTCTTAAAAGTCTCATCCTTTTTAAATACCTGTTATAAATTGGCTTTAGTTTTAACTCTTCTTGGGAAGATAGCCAACGAAATATATCCATTTCCTCGTAGCCATAAACCTTTCTGAACTCGCCGAATATTTTCAGGGCTATACTTCTGGATATACCTCTCGATATTAAACTTACAACCGCAGGCTCACTCGTTCCTAATTCAATCATGGTTGGTAAAGCTTGCGAAAATTTATATTTTTCTCGAAGATCATCTGTCAGAAATGGGTCCACCATGTCGTTCAACAACTTCATGTATTTGATCAGAATGTGTGTCGTAACCACAGAATTGACTTTCATGACATTGTTTATTCGTTCGTTCACATGTTCTGCGTTCTGTGCGTCTATTTTTTTAACCGGGTTGATATGGTTGCTGAAAAATCTTATATCTGAGTCTATTAAAAATCTAAGCGTTTTTCCACTTAACCACAATCGGGCATAAAAACATATCTGTTTCACTGAAATAGAAACTCTATGTTTAAAAAAAGCTTCATCTGCCATATGGAATATCGCATCTAATCGCTGTATCACGTCTGCCAGTTGCCAGTAAAAACTCCAGGATTCAAATGGCAGTAAGTCACGTTCCTCGACAGTCATAAACTTATACATGTTTTTATTATCAGCACGAGATGGTATTAACCAATTTTCAAGTCCCTGGGATTCAATTTGTACGTAAAGTTCGTTTTGTAAAATTGGGTCTATTGTCGGATTCTGTTTAAGTATGTCAGTTGGGATCGTTAACGAATTCAAAGAAGTTTGAAGTAAGCTCTCAATATTTGTAATTTCCTCACTCGTAAGATTATTTCTTGTTAGATATGCTTTTAATTCGTCAGCATCCCGGGCATATTTTTGCCGAAAAAATACTACGGCACTCCGGTCTGTTTCGTGGGTAATCTCATTTACCGATTTTTCAAGTTCCCCAACGAAGTCGTCCAGTCGCTCTAAAGATTTTTCCCCTGCTGTATGGACCGTTTTTTTAAATGACTTACTATAAAGCTCCTGTGACCACTGTTCGGTAGGCTTTCGCTCAATGCAATAGATTGTACCGTATAACGAATCTTTTATTCGTCCTGCACGACCAATAAGATTGCCAAAGTCAAATGGTGTCAAATCAAAACGATCCTTTTTTGGCATGGGGATAAAAAGATTATTAGCCGGTAAATTAACGCCTTGCAACAAAGTGGAGGTGCAAAACAAGTTTTTTATTTTTCCTTCCAAAAAACAATCTTCTATTTCCTTACGCACGATATCTGGAAGGTTACCATGATGGTACGCTGTGCCTTTTGCCAAACACGGAATAAGCTGATACATTGGATGTATCTCATCCGATAAAAATTCCATAATCTCTCGCAGCCAAGGGTCGATTATTTTACTTTCTTCAAGAGTGGCTGCAAATTTAAGAGCCCATGCTGCCGCCCAGTTACCTTTTGGCGAATAAATTATGTTTTGTTGATCGCTCCCACATAAACTAATAAGATGCTTCATCCCTTCTCCAGTACTAGAGCCAAACTTCTTTTGGTAGTCAATTGTGGTATCTATTATATAAGATTGAGAAGTGTTTTGAAGTGACGAAACAGTGAATTGCAACTGATTATCCGGCAACAAATTCACTGTCGTTTTTATCTGAAATACTGGCGAAACCATTGTTTCGACAGCGTGACCGGTCAGGCCAAATACATTTTTATAAAGTTCGTCCGGGTTGTCAATATTTGGACCAGCCGCAATTATTTTCGCTGTAGGGAAAAGTTTAAACAATTCGTTGAAAACGAATTCGAAAAGAGCTCCACGTCCTTGCGTATCCTCAACATTTTGTACTTCATCAATAAAAATCAAGTCAAGCTTCAACTCGTTTTGCCAACCGAATTTTAACATCCGTAAACACCGTTCCGGTGTGAGAATGAAAATTTTGTGGTTTATTTCGTCCTCATCCTCGTTAACGAAAACAGTTTTGATAGACACATGATCAAGATCCACTTCATTCCTTAAGTCCTCACTCACCTGGTTTAATAAAGCACGAGACGGTACAATGTAGATAGCGGTGTATTTTTCTGAATCACCCAATTTCTCTTTTAGAAATTTTTTTATAATAAACGATTTACCTGATGAGGTGGGGGCGGAAATTATAATTTTATCGTGGTCATTAAGATTTTTCCAAAGGTCTTTTTGAAACCTTGTTGTGGTGATTTGCTCTTTGTTACTTAGGATTGTTTTATTAACCTTTTCTAGCTGAAGTTCCAGCATTAACGAAGAGTCATAAGCGTCAATGTCTGATGCTTGACCAATTTTTAAAGTAGAATAATTATTTATTTGGTGTTTCAGCAATACCGCTCCCGTCAAATTGCCTAATCTTGAAAATAAGACATAAACAACCCGCCCGATATCATCATCGTTTGGGTTTTGAAGATAAAGTAAAGAAGCAAAAATTTGGACCTTATTCCTGTGCTGGTCTTCACTGCTGGTGGCGAGTATTGAAGCTAACCAAATAGCCTTCCTGATATCGTCGAATGAAATTGGAATTGCCGCAATTCCGAGTTGCTTTTGGTAAAATTGATTGAAGGTTAGATCGTCAATCATTTTTGTCAGCAATGGATTCGATACAATTTCATTTAGAACATTGGTATCATCCATTTTTTAAAGCATTTATATAAGGAACTCCATGAATCTTTTGATACATAGAGTTCCTAAAATTGTCGACAGAACTACAAGGCAATACAAAAAAGTCCAAGTAGACCTTTTCAACCTCGGGATATTCCTTTAGCTTTTTTGTAATTTTATCCATCAATGCTTTATCTTGACCAAGCAATTGTTTTGTGATCGCTTGTTCTAATTCTTCAGGAGTAGCACTCTCTTTCTCCAGTTTGCCAAACCAGGTAGTGTTATACATTAAAAGTATAGGGTGGACTAGTACTTGTTTCTTGAAGGCGTCTGATTTCGGTGTAAGTCTGTCATACAACTCATCAATGTTGATTGGAGTGACCTTTATAAATTCTTGCGCAACGATTAATTCAGTATCTAAAAAACCAGCTTTATTATTGATGTCATGAAAACGATTGATTGATTCCAATGCCTCCGTTAAAGCTACTGAAAATGAGCTTGTAACTTTTGACTCGCCTATTAGATAGGCAGGACGAACCTCATCTTTAACTTGATAATTTCCAATAAAGATACCATCTCCTCCTTTTATTTGATCGGAATAATTTGAAAGAGATTTAATTTTATGCGCAATCATTTTGCAGCCTAAAACGCTCTCTACTAATACAAACAATAATAATTCTCCATATTTGCCGTCAGTTTGTGGCTGTTTTGGCCCAAAAAAATCTTTGGCATGTAACCCGGCCCACATTTCCCCCTTTTTTTGAATATCACTGTCACCGTAAACATAATAGGCCAATGATTCGTGCAAGACATCGCAAACGCCATTCACCAATATTTGTGTTCCCGAAGGCTTTAACGTGTAAAATCTTAAAGCCAGCTTGCTGTTCAAGTTGAAAAAATGCTGGGTAAGTTGATTCGAAATTTGGCTTCGGTCAATCTTAATATGTTTTGACCAATCTTCAGTAAACATGAAAAGGCGATAGTAAGGTTATTAAATAATATATAAATGTAAAAAATATTTCATCAACTATCTCGTCCACTTGGCTTTCAGATCGAGTTGAGTACACTAAGCGCAAAATAATAGTAACGAATTGTTAATAAATAAGTCTTACGATTGCTTTTATACTAACTATCTTAGTGTTTTAAATAAAAGAAAATGGACAAGTACACAGCAAAAGTAACATCGAAGAGTATAGAACAAAGTGGACTGCCGACTGATTACAGAAAGGCAATAGCAGAATATATTTGGAATAGCTTTGATGCGCGTGCAACAGAAGTTCATATAAATTTTGATGGGAATTCATTGGGACACCTTTCAAGTTTTTCAATAAGCGACAACGGGACTGGGATTGACTTTCAAAACATCCAGGAAACGTTTGGAAACTTTCTTGATTCTAATAAACGTGACCCGTTCAATAAAGATAGCTTCCAAAAAGGACGAAAGGGTAAAGGCCGATTTGCTTTCAAAAGTTTTGCTAACAACTGCGTTTGGGAAACCACTTTTATTGGTCCGGATGCAAAGACCTTCCGTTATACAATCACTATCAATAATGGCGAACTCCAGAACTTCGCTACAAACGATAGAGTCATTGTTAAAGGCGCGAAAACTGGAACAGTAGTCAGTTTTTATAATATTCTTGAGCTTTCTTCAAAGTCATTAGCATCAAAAGATTTTAAAGATTTTTTATCTGGGGAATTTGGCTGGTTTTTGTTTCTAAATCGAGATAAGAATTATAATATTGTTATTAATGGTGTGAAGCTGGCGTTTGACGAAATTATTGGAGATAGCGCAGAGGATGTTCAAGAAATCGGAAAACATTCTTTTAAGATTGTCTTTATTAGGTGGAATCTGAAAATTGGGGATAAATATTACTTTTATTTCTTAAGCCATAACCAAAAGGAAGCAGCAAAAAAACATACTTCATTCAACAATAAAGCTATTGACTTTCATCATTCTGTCTATGTAGAATCTTCTTTTTTTGATGACTTTCAAGAAACTGCCGATGATAATCCAGTTCTTGGTTTTTCCGGAAAGAATCAAAGTGACCCTTCCTATAAGAGTTTAGTAAAAGCACTAACTACATTAGTTGCTGAGAAGGAAAAGCATTTTATTAGGGACATTCAAGCAGACAGATTAATAGACGAATATAATGCTAAAGGAATCTTTCCAGAACCAAAGATAAAAACGCAGGAAGTTGAATCTGTAGTCAAAGAACTCTATTGTGCGGAACCCCGGATATTCCACAGTTTGAATAACCAACAAAGTAAAACTATGGTCGGTCTGATTAATTTGCTGATTGCAACGGATCAGAGTCCTAATATTATGGAAGTTATTGAGAGCGTTGTTGCGTTGACTGAGGAAGAACGAGAAAGCCTAAGTCGAACTTTATAGATTTGACAAGGATCGATTTAATAATTGATTACCCCCCCTTATCACTAAGACATTCATGCAGCGTATTATTTTTATTCTTGGTAATCAGACTTGCCGGGGGCGAACAATTGAATTTTGATTGAAACAGCGCTTAGAAAGGTTGCTAAAACTATTTCTGGAGATCAAATGATTCAGTTTGAAGCGTCGGTTGATCGTGATACAGCTGGATTGCCTGGCTCGCGGATATATCAAGTGCAATTTTCGATAAGATCAACAAAGCGGATGTTTTCGTAGCAGAATTTTAACCGGCAATATGCTTCATTTAAAAGTATGCTAATGTTATTCAAATACAAAACCTCGCGCGACGGAGTAGGGTTAAATTATTGATTTCAATCTCCCTAAGCTGGGATCGAACCACTAATATTGCAGTATGCTATAAGTCAAGAGAGGAGAGGGAGAATCCTGAACTTAATTTTGCTTTCATTCATTCTCAATATTATACCTGCAGAAATTTGATGTGCTCTACAAATGACGCATTCTTATTTTACCATGTATAGTTTCTCCAAAACGATCAACGTACCCAACATAAGCCGAGCGTGCAGCAGGGCGAAACGGTATATCAGCAGAGGTTACAGGTATAGACGGTAACGTGCTAAAAGTTTATTTCGATGCACCATCCGGATATAACACGACACCACTTTCAGAGATCCTTTTGCAAACCGTGTTTTGAACGATGACTACAAGACTGGTTACTAGTAACCAGGCTCCGCCTATGGCGAAAGCATCATCGAAGATATACCAGATATTCATCTGCATTCTTTCCAATCATAATTTTTTATAGGTATTTTCAATAGGGATCGTATTCTCTGGCTTTTTTTGTGATGATTTCACATGTCACAGGTTTTATTAAATTTGTTCATATGTTCGAAATCTTTGCCAAATATCTGCGTACTCATATTGAAATTTCTGATGAAGAACTTGAAGTCATCCGCTTAGGAGGTGTCGAGCGGCACCTTCGTAAATGGCAGCCGCTATTGCAGGATGGCGAAACCTGGCTAATTAACTGTTTTATCACTGGCGGATGTTTGCGGGTTTACAGGATTGGTGAAGATGGCAGGGAGCATACATTCAGGTTTGGGGTTGAAAGTTGGTGGGTTACGGATGTGGAGAGCTACAATCGTGAAAAACCATCTCTGTTTAATATTGAAGCATTATCGGCAAGTACCGTATTAATATGGACAAAAAAGAAATGGACGGAATTAATGGAACAAATCCCGGCTTTAAAGCAATTCCAGGAAATTCTGATGGCCAACAGTTATGAAGCCAGTCAACGCCGGATATATTCTTTGATCAGTCTATCTGCTGAAGAGAAATACAACGAATTCCAGAAAACTTATCCAAAGGTCTTTAACAGCGTCCCGCTGCATATGGTCGCATCTTATCTTGGCGTATCACGGGAAACCATCAGCAGGTTAAGAAAGGACTTTACGAAACGGTAATAAAAAGCGACTTATGGGCCTTTTTAGTAAATTTAACTGATGTATCTTTCGGTAAAACGCTTTGCTGTTTCAAAAAAATCAATATCCAACAGGCCTTCCTTCGTCAGTCGTTATGTTTAAAGCATAATTATTAAATCTGAGTTCCTTGGCGATTTCCTTTTATCCGGTAGTAAACGAAATTGGCTTAAATAGCAGGAACTGTGACAAATGTCACTTTCAAATTGTGTCATATGCCTTCGCTGCAGGTTTATCGTATTCCTCACATTTGTTTTAAGCAATCGGCAGTACGGTTGCAACAAATAAAAAACAGGAGGATAACATTATGCCATTTGCACGTATTGATTTACTAAAAGGAAAAACAGCTGAATATCGCGCCACAGTAGCCGATATTGTTTACAAAGGAATTGTAGACGTATTAAAAGCGCCGGATGGCGATAAGTTCATTGTAATCAATGAGCAGTCACCGGAAAACTTAATTTATGACAAAAACTTTCTGGGTTGGGATAGATCGCCTGATTTCATGCTGATCCAGGTAACCAGCACTGTCGGAAATAACATAGATTCGAAACTTGCCTTTTTCAGGTATATTTCGGACGAACTAAGAAGGCAACTCGATGTTCGCGCCGATGATGTGATGATCAACATGGTGTTCGTAGACCGCTCTGATTGGTCATTCGGCGACGGTCAGCCATGGTAATAAACAATGTAATAACTAACCGAGGGAATTAGCCCTTAGCCAATTCTTTCGGTTACTGATCATTATTCAAACAACTAACAATCGAAATGGAAATACCTAAAGTTTGGTTTATTACAGGGGCATCTCAGGGATTGGGCATGTTCCTGGTCAAAAAATTATTAGATAGGGGCGATAAAATAGCCGCTACCTCACGCAACATACAAGCGTTGCAAGAGTCAGTCGGCGAAACTAAAAGTGATCAGTTTCTCGCTTTGACTGTCAATCTCACTGACGGAGATTCGATCAAAAAATCTGTTCAGGAAACTATAGCGGCGTTCGGCAGGATCGATGTGTTGGTTAACAATGCCGGTTACGGCCTGGCAGGTGCAGCAGAAGATATTTCGGAAGCTGATATTCGTAATATTTTTGAAGTTAACGTTCTTGCCGTATTCAATGTGACCAAAAGCATTTTACCTGTCATGCGTAACCAAGGATCAGGCCATATCATTAACATGAGTTCGATACTTGGGTTTTCAGCAGCACCTGGCTGGTCCGCGTATTCTGCTACTAAAGCAGCAGTATCAGCATTTTCAGAGGTACTGGCCTTGGAAGTTGAAGAATTTGGTATTAAAGTTACCATCGTTGAACCTTCGGGGTTTCGCACGAATTTCCTGTCTGGCGGTTCTTTAGTTTTTAGGGAAAGTAAAATTGACGGTTATAAGGCAGTTAAAGAAACGCACCAACGTTACCTGTTAACCGACGGTAAACAAGCGGGTGACCCTGGCCGCGCAACAGACATCATTATATCCATGGCTAATGAAGAAAAACCTCCGTTGCATCTTTTTCTCGGAAAGAACGCGTACGACAGGGCTTCGATAAAACTTCAGCTAATGACAAAAGAGGTTGAAACGCTAAAATCGATTTCGGTTTCTGCAGATTTTCAGGGACAATAAGGCATAATTGACTGCAAACTCAACCAAAAATATTCATTATTAATTATCATCACAACTAAGAAAAACATATTATGAAAACAGTATTAATTACAGGTGCGGGTACAGGCTTCGGGAATGAAGCCGCAATGAGACTTGCAGAAAAAGGATTTGACGTTATTGCCGCGGTAGAAATCTACGCGCAGGTACAGCCACTAAAACGCCAGGCGGTAGCACGTGGAGTGGATATTAAGGTGGTGAAACTCGATGTCACCAGTGAAGGCGATAGAAAAAAAGCCCTCGCATGGAACGTGGAAATATTGGTTAATAATGCCGGTTTATTGGAGGGCGGTTCTGTAATGGATATTCCCGGTCTGAATATGCGAAATCAATTTGAGGTAAATGTTTTCGGACCATTACTATTAACACAGGGTATCGCCAAGCAGATGGCTAAACGCGGTGAAGGAAGAATCGTATGGGTATCTTCACGTGAAGGTGTAAATGTAAATCCGTTCACCGGGATTTATGCTGCCTCCAAGCATGCTACAGAAGCAATTGCCCAAACGATGAGTTTGGAACTCCAGGAATTTGGTGTAGAGGTATTTACTGTAAATCCGGGGCCGTTCCTTACCGGCTTTAATGATCGCGGTTTTCAAACCTGGGAAAGCTGGATTGATGAGCCCGGTGATCGTTTATTTGATTACTCAAAACTTGCGTTCCCAAGGGCACAGTTTGACCCTGAACCGGTTTTTGCGACGTTGACAGCTGTTGCGGCAGGTGAAGTTGAAACCTTCCGTAATCTCGAACCACACTCAATGCTTGAAGAAACGAAAAGGAATATCGAAAATGTTTGGTTGAAAAAGAGCAGGGAAGGCCTCGGCACACGCCCGGCTGCACTTCAAGCGTCTTTCGATATGAAGCCTGAAACGCCGGTTTCAAAATGACATGGATTACTAAAAGCGCCTTAATTTGTGAATTTATAGATTTAAAATACTACCGGTGTTAAGCCGATATAAAACACACGCGTAGTATTTTATATCGGCTTGATTATTAATGTTACATTTTGTGTCGTTGATTTATCAATTCCATGATATAACATGATGAAAATTGAATACTCACGATCTTTAGCGTTATGGCGCTCATTTAATAAGAAAACTTTTACGTCTAACTAGCGTGGGGTACCAACTTAGAACTACCTATGTGTAGTAAAACTCTTCCTTAACCGGCTCACTGTTTCCCTTGATACACCTAAATACGTTGCAACCAGATGCAACGGTACCCGATTAAAAACACTCGGATAAATTTTTAAAATTCGATGTATTTCTCTTCGGCAGATGAGCTGATTAACGAGTATATCCTGCGCTGACTGGCTTCATAACTATTAGCCATAAGTGTTTCCTGAAACTCTTTTAAAACCGGGATAGTCAACATCAACTCTGTCCATTTTGCCTTGGTCCAGATAAGTACCGTACTTGCCGCCAGCGCTTCTATATCAAATCGGGAAGGTTTCTCACGATTGTAGCTCTCTACGTCCGTTACCCACCAGGTATCTACGCCAAACCTGAATGTATGCTCCCTGCCATCGTCGCCAAAACGATAAATGCGCAAGCATCCACTGGTAATAAAACAGTTGATTAGCCACGTCTCTCCGTCTTGCAACAACGGTTGCCATTTACGGAGATTCCTTTCAATACCGGCGGACCGAATCAGCTCCAGGTCTTCATCCGTGATTTCTATGTGGCTACGCAGGTATTTTGCAGAAAGGTCGGACATCTTAAAAATAAATATAACAAAAGCGTTTACTACTCTTACAAACTACCGGCAGTGTGGAAGCGAAAAGCACAGCCTTACGCATTCATTCGTTTTATGAATGCCACCCACCACCTAATACCGGTTAAAAGCAACTATTTACATACTAAAGCGAATTCTGGTCAACCTGTTTAAAAGTATTTTGGACAAAGTTTTGGCCATTTTGTCTGGCATCAACTATCATTAAGTTGAAACAACAAAACCTGTGACAAATGTCACATTCAGATTGTGTCATATGCCTTCGCTGCGGCAGACGCTTTATCCTCACATTTGTTTCAAGCAATCGCTGATACCGTTGCCATAAATTAACAGAACAAATAACAATTTAAAAACAAACAGGAGGATAACATTATGCCATTCGCACGTATTGATCTACTAAAAGGAAAAACAGCCGAATATCGCGCCACAGTAGCCGATATCGTTTACAAAGGAATTGTTGAAGTTTTAAAAGCACCGGACGGCGACAAATTTATCGTCATCAACGAGCAGACACCAGACAATCTAATTTATGATAAACATTTTCTTGGTTGGGATCGCTCGCCTGATTTCATGCTGATACAGGTTACCAGCACCGTGGGTAATAATATAGATTCGAAGCTTGCCTTTTTCAGGTACATTTCCGACGAATTAAGAAGGCAATTGGATGTACGCCCAGATGATGTAATGATCAACATGGTGTTCGTTGATCGTTCAGACTGGTCATTTGGTAATGGCGAACCTTGGGTTTAATCGCTTTATCAATAATACCCCGTTGAAGAACTTATTAAGCTTCATGCTTAACTAGTAAAAATGATTTAAAAGGCAATCCTCGAAAGCGATGGTTGCCTTTTTTGATAATGTTAGTAAATATCAGATTTAGGCCGGTTCATTCAGTCTTTCAGGTTGTTGCATTAAATCATGTTGCCTGGCATCGTATAGTTTGAGATCGGAGGCTAAACCTTTATTTGGCCGCCTGGAAAGACCACAAGACAACCTGGGAAATCGCTTCCCAATGTAGCGTTCGTGCCATCCTTAGACTTTAAGTTAGTATCAGCGAAATTATACCCATTTTTTCTTGTATGAAGCACGATGTAGTAGATGCCTCCAACCAATAGGGCGGACACCGCTCTGAAATTCACGGGAGAGTTTCGGAAGTGTTTGCTGCGGCAGATGCAAATAGAAGCTAATGAAAGGTCGTTTAATATACCTCAACTTCTATAAAAGACAGACTTGCCACCAACAACCAAGGTTATTAAAACCGTCTGGGTTGTTGGTTAGCAAGTTTATAATTAATCTTTAAGATTCCAGGCCTGCTGCAAATCTTAATATCGGTATCAAGCCCTGGGGAGGAAAAGTTGGGGGAAGTTTAATTAAAATATCGATCATAATATCCCGCAATCGCCTGGCCTTAGCTACGTCGGCTTTCGCCAGTAAGCCTGGCAACTCCTGTACCGACGAATCTGTGCAATAGGCTGGCTCACCAATATCCTGACGCCACGACTCCTTCAAAGAACCGGCATCAAAAGCATCAAATCCAAGTATTTTTACCAGCTCCATGATCACGCTTTTGCTCTGCGCATCGTCACCGGAAACCGGCAAAGCGATCCGGTCAGCTGCATCTTTAGGTTTGCCGTTGTTAGCCATGCCATAAGAGGTCATGTTATTGAATGCTTTGATGACCGGAACGTTCAGTTGCTGCGAAACCCATTCGCTCAGGGCTAAGCCATCTTCGATCTCCTGAATAGTACCATTAAGCAGCGGTATATAATTGCTGGTATCCACGATGGCAACGCCCGGCGATACCGTTTTGATCAACGGCTCCAGCTCAGGGATTCTATGCAGCGGGACAGCGATGATCAGCACATGCACTCCCTGAGTAACTTCGCTAAGGTTTACCACCTGGGCACCTGTTTGAGCTCCAAATTCTTTAAGGCTTTCCGCACCTTTCGTGTTCGCTACTTTAACCATATGGCCCGTTCTGACCAATGACGTGGCGAGTGCATGTCCTACGTTTCCTGCGCCAATGATTCCAATTATTTTATTTTCCATTTTGAAATATTATTTTAATGTGGCAAACTTATCTACATCGTCACGTACTTTTACTATCAGTAACCTTAAGGAAAGTAAGCATAGCTATGGACGTTCAAACCTGTGAAAATGATTTATTGGCATTAAAAGAAAAAGGACTGGCTTTAAGAGATGCCATTGATCTATTGAGTGGTAAATGGAAGTTTTGCATCATGCTTAATCTGCGCAAATATGGTTCGTTGCGCTTCAAGGATATGCTGGAGACATCAAAGCCTATCTCAGCCAAAATTCTGGCAAAGGAATTACAAGAAATGGAAGACAATTTTTTGATCGTCCGGACGGTAAACGATACCCGCCCCATAACCGTATCCTATGCGCTCAGCGAATATGCGGACGAGGCCAATGCTGTGCTCAGCGCTCTGATAGAATTCGGTTTAAACCGTAGAAAAATTGTAAAATCAAGTATGACCGCGATTCAGCCTGACCATTCAGAATCCGTTAGTCACGATGTGCTATAAGATAAGGGCAACGTCCGACTACTATTGAACTTTTCAAGGGGCAGTACACTTAGGGTTCAGAACCTTGTGCCGCTACGCTTTACTTACGCTGTTTTGGAAATTAGGCCACCAATGACACGGTTTCTATAGTTTTTCTTATGAGGGAGAACTAGGGTTCAGAACCATTGCTCTAATGTATTAATTATCAGTAATTTGCAATTTAAAAAGTTCCTTACTCTACGAAAGACGCAAAAAGCAAGTTTACTCTAATTGTTACACCAAATATACTCACTTTTTAGAGTTTGAAAATGTAACTTCTGTTCTTTTTAAAATTTAAAAATCGTTGAATTGAGAAAACTGACGCGGTTTTTTGTTACCCAACGATAGCACAGATTTTGATCTGCGATAGATTTTTTTACTTCATAAAGCCAACCGCTTACCCTATTAGTGACATGAAGATCATTGAACATCCCTTTTCGACATTTAGGTATGATGGCAAAAGCTATCCGAATAAACTGCTGGTGGAACTCTGATATGGCAAAAACAATTTAAAGGATGTGCTTAAACCGCAAATTGCCGCCTGGTTTCCTTTGAATGAAATTAAAGCTGCCATGAAATTGGCGGAATCACGGACAGCTTATCGCAAGGTTGTACTTATACCTTGAACTGAGAAACAGTAAGCCAGACTAGTGTGGTATTAACAGATCGTATTCAGGAATAACTAATGCAGCTGAAGTGTTTCTATTTAAACAAAAAGGCCCTCGGGAAATCTGGTAAAGTAAGTTTCCATATTCATCGGCTCCTGGCCGGTAATATCTTTAACGGCTGTGCTTACCGGCGCAACTTCTCCGGCAGCGATGGCCAGGTAAGATCCTATCCAGGTTTCCACCTCCCATGCAGGAGCGCTAAGTTCATTACGCCATTTCGTTCCTTCCTCAACCGTTTCTTCAATATAGGTATAAGCATTTCCGGTCACCGCACTCAAGCCGTCTGCCGTTTCCGCCAGTGATAATGCTGCGGGCCCAGTCAGAACGTACGTGCCAGTAAACTTACCTGGGTTTTGAAGAACTGCCGAAACGCATGCCGCCGCATCTTCGCGGGAAACCCAGGCTACTTTACCGTTTCCGCCTGGCCCTTTCATGTTTCGGGCTTTTCCGAACATTTCAGGTACTAGATCAAGGTAAAAGCTGTCCCTGAGTATCGTATACGCAATTCCGCTTTGCCTGATGAAAGCTTCTGTCTGGAAGTGATCGCGGGACATGGGAAATTTGCTATCCGGTGCGGCACCCTGAAAAGAGAGATAGACCATGTGTGATACACCGGCCCGCGCGGCCGCGTCAATGGCATTCTTGTGCAGCAAAGCACGTTCGCCCGGCGCTGCATAGCCTGATACAATAAAGGCGGTTTGGATGCCCTTAAAAGCAGCTGCTAAACTGGCCGGATCACTGTAATCGCCCTGCACTTTTTCTGCCCCGTTAAACGCGCCGAGTTTTTCCGGTTTTCTGGCCATTAGCCTGAGCTCCTGACCGGAAAGCAGCTCCGCCACCCGTTTGCCGATGTGACCGCTTGCGCCGGTAATTAATATCCTGTTCATTTGGCTTCCTTGTTTAATTTATCTTTTAATTGAAAGGTCTCAGAAAAATAATTGTTTTTAAATATGTGCTGACACTTTTTTAAAACCCCTGCCCCTGTGCAGTAACGGGAAGGCCCGAGTAATGTACATGCACAATCCGCCATCTGCCATTTTCCTTCGTTAGCAGCTGCGTCTCCCTACCTCGTGTCACGAGCGGTTGGCCGTTACTGCGGAAAGTTGCGTGAAATTCCCAGTAAAATTCCAGCCAGGCCACATCGGGGGTTAAGGGATGAATACTGAGCGATACTGTTTTCAGATCACGTTTGCTGAACATCGCTTCCATGGTCAGTCCATAAAAATTGGTTTTGATCTGCTTCCAGCCATGTTCATGCCCTCTGGGGTGAATAAAGGTAATACTGTCACTTGTTGACCAGATACTTCTGGCCAGCGTCGTATCAGCAAGATTAATTGACATGCAATATGAGCGTACCGTCTGGTGAATGGCAGCCGTGTCGTTTAATTGAGAATTTTGATCTGCGGTCTTAGCCTGGCTATAGCCGGATAAAGCAGCCATTACGAGAATGGCTGCAAGTATATTTTTGAATGCGTGAATCACTACTGTTAAAAATTAAATTTTCCATTGTTGTTTTTCCATTCCGCTTGGGAAGCAATAGGTTCAATCACATCCCAGTGCTCGGCGATCTTACCGTTCTCTACGCGGAAGAGATCATAAAATGAGGAATGTTTACCGCCCAGGTGGCCTTCACTTACCACGAGAACAAAATTGCCTTCACCCAGTACTTGATGAATAGCATCATATTTCATGGTGATGCCTTGCTTGGCCATCTCTCCAAGGGCCTTACCTAAACCAGATAGCTGGTCAGGGATCAGCGGATTGTGCTGAATGTACTGATCGCCGTTGAAGTAACCGGTAAGTTTCTCCATCCGGCCATTGACCAAAATGTCATCCACGAAATTTTTGACCAATGCTTTATTACTTGCAGTTTTATCCAGGTCGGTCGCTTGGGTTGGGCCATCGGTCATGGTATGGCCGCTTGGATTGGGTGACGCGGGTTTATCCTGAAGGTTATCCCAGTGCTCTACAATCTTACCGTTTTCGTAGCGGAAAATGTCAAATCCTATCTTCTGCCCAAAAAAGTTGTAATCCGTGTGGGCAAAAACATAATTGCCGTCCTGGAAGACGCGGATCGTGTGCACTTTGGCTGAACCCGCAGGTAAGGCCTGCAAAGCAGCGCCGAAGCCTGCCAGGCCGTCTGCAATTGCCAGGTTGTGCTGTTTATAGCTGCTGGCATTAATTACCGCAACCGGTGCAGTCGCACCGGTTTCAATGGCTTTTAGTAAATCTACCGTTTCTTGTTTGTGGTTCATCTTTTCTGTTTTTATTGTTTTTACTTTCTGCTGCGCAGCACAATATTGGAAAGTTAATGCTGTTGATAACGTGAGGAGGCTGTTTTTTAAATGCTTCATATCTTTTGCTTTAGTGATACAAAGATCGCATATAAGAGCCCCGGTAAAAAGGTAGAAAAGCGCTTTTAGATGATACTTTTAGGCAGATGTCTGAGCCGTTAGTTTCTCCCGGAACTCAACCGGTGTAGAGCCGTTATGCTTACGGAAATATTTGATAAAATTGGTGGGCTCCTCAAAGCCGAGCGTATATCCGACCTCTTTAATGGTGTCATGTGTATGTGCCAGCATTCTTTTGGCTTCCAGCAGGATGCGGTCGTCGATCATCTGTTTGGCCGTTTTCCCCAGCACCTTCGATGTAGCCTGATTCAGCCGCTTCTCAGTAACGCTTAACCGGGAAGCAAAATGACGCACCTGCTTGTGGGTCTTGTATTCCGCTTCGATCAGGTCGTTGAAAAGCAGTACATAGTCCAGGTCTGCACCTTTCCTGACTTCTTTAAAATCTTGTTTACGTCTTTCTCTTTCGGAATGGAGCAAGACGTCGTGCAGGTAACCTCTCAATATATCTGCCTGGTACTGATCCGGCGGATGGGAAGCCTCGGTTTCCATCAGGTCGAAGAGCACAGGAAAAACAGCAGGACTTGGTAACCGGATAGCGGAGATCGTAAACAGGTCGTTAAATAGAATGGTCTCTTTTAAGAAGCGAACGTCGGCCTCGGTCCTACAGAAGAAAGTGTCAGTAAACAAAATGGCTTTTCCTTCGATAGACAGTGAAGAATCATAAACCTGGACAATGTTTTTTTTTAGAAAAAGAATGGTGTCTTCCGCTATTGGAAAAGAGTGAAAGTCTACCATATGCGTCAGGTTTCCTGTTTTGAACCATATTATATGATAAAAGGCGGTACGGTGCGGCTGAGTCAGCAGATCCCGGCTGCGGGCGTACAAATCAACTAGCGAAACAACTTCAAAACCTAAAGGCAGGTCATCCTTAAATTGGTGATTTATGATGTCAGATTTCAACGCCTTATTTTATTTCCCAAATTTACGACTTTTTTGTATAAAGAAAGGGTGTACATTCTTCCAATGAAATCAGTAAAAATTGGTTAATTTCTTCACATATTAATCTGATTAATATGTGTTTTGCTTTGCATAAGCTTGGGCCGAAATGGCGTGATCCCATCATTATAATCTCCAATTTGGATCAAAGAAACTCCTTAATATTAAAGAATTAAAGAAGTTTTCGTGGCGACTTGAATAGTACATTACAAGCCGCCACGGAAACCTTTTTAAATAGCAGATTAAAATTTATATATATTAAGAAACAAAGTGTGCTTCCGATGTGATTGGTATATTCAACACTTTGGAAATTAAACAATTCTGCTCGGCATCTTTAGAAATGATTTCAAATTCATCAGCGGTAAGGCCAGATACAGAACCAGTAATAGAAAGATGTATTCCTGTTATATCAAAACCTTCCATTGATAAAATAGCTTCGGTATCCAATGCTGTTGGACTTAGACCTTTTTCTGTTAATGCATAACTAACAGCCATAGTAAAACATCCTGCATGTGCTGCCGCTAACAATTCTTCAGGATTTGTGCCTTTTTCCTCTCCGGTAAAACGAGTTTTGAAACTGAAGTTTGTTCTGTTTAAGGTTTCACTTTGTGTAGTTAATTCGCCTTTGCCTCCTTTTAGAGTGCCTGACCAATATGCTTTTGCTGTACGCTTCATTTTTTTATGTTAAATCAGATGTCATAATTGACCTTGCATGGCGGGCTCGAGCTGTTTTTACAAAAAGAACCTAAAGAGTCAATCAAATTAGCAGTAAGAATTTCCCTCCTTAATTTAAGAAGCGGTCTTTGAATTTATTTGGCGTAGTGCCTACTTCTTTTTTAAACAGGCGGGAAAAGTAGGTTGTATTTTCAAAACCAAGCATATCCGAAATTTCAGAAATATTCAGTTCGCCCTCGGTCAACAGATTTTTTGCTTCACCGATCAAAAAAAGATGAATAAGTTCTAACGCCGTTTTTCCAGTTTCTTCCTTCAGTAAATCGGTTAAATAGCGGGAAGATATATGCAGCTTTTCTGCTATGGAAGATACTGTAGGTAATCCAATATTTTTTGTTCTCCGTTCTTCAAAATTCGCAGTCAGTAGTGCATTGAACTTGGTAACTGTTGATCCGGTTAATTCTGTTCGGTGAATAAACTGCCTTTTATAGAACCGCTGCGCATATTTCAGCATGGAATCAATATGACTGATGATGATCGCTTTGCTATGTTCATCGGTATTATTATTATATTCCTTTTCTATGCTGAAATACAGGTTCCAGATAATATTTTCTTCCGAAGGTGAAAGGTGCAACGCCTCATTCACCTCATAATCGAAATAACCGTATTTCTTGATTTCGTTATAGATAGCCGTTCCCGGTAGAAAATCTTCATGGATGATGATCATAAACCCTTTTTCCTCTAATTCCATATTTCGGAAAGACACTTTCTGTTGCGGTTTGATAAATGACATGGAGCCAAGGTCATGGTCGTACTTGGTTTTCCCGTAAAGCATTTGCCCCGATTTCAGCTTTTTGAATCCAATGATATAGAATGCGGAAGTAAATTCAAGTTCGCTGATGACGGTGCAATTATCCCGTTCACCGTAAGCCACACTGAAAAGGGGATGCTCAGGCGGCTTTACTCCTAGGACTTCATGCAAGTCACTTATTTTTTTGAAATGCTTCATATTGTTCGCAATTATAAAAACAGGACCTAGCAAACCCGGACCCGTTAATGTTACTTATATTAACCATGTGCTGCCACAGAAACATCCTGCCATGATTCCCATGTTTTCAGGCGTTCTTCGTAAGTGTATTTTACCCAGGGGTAAACAGTTTTACCCAATAGCAATCTTAATGGCGGATTTTCCGAATCCACCAGGCTAAGAAGAGCTTTGGCAGTTGCTGCAGGTTCACCGGAATCTTGTTCACCAGCGTGCTCGTAAAAGGTTTTACGTACGTTATCATAAGCAGGAAGTGATTCACTTAAGGCTAGGGAAGTTGTACCGAAGAAATCTGTGGAGAAACCACCCGGTTCCAGTATGGTTACTTTAATACCAAAACCATTTACTTCGCCAGCCAGTGTTTCAGTAAGACCTTCAACAGCGAACTTGGATGCACTATACAATCCCATTAATGATACTGTATTCAAACCCAAAGCGCTTGAAAGTTGAATGATATGCCCCGATTTTTGCTGACGCATGATAGGTACAACCGCTTGTATAGTCCATAATGAACCCAGTACATTAGTTTCAAACTGCGTCCTAACATCTTGTTCGTTTAACTCTTCTACAGCTCCAATGTGCCCGTAGCCGGCATTGTTTATTAATACATCGATACGGCCAAAGTGAGTCTTTGCAGTTTCAATAGCCTCAAAACTTGCTTTTTTATCAGTTACATCAAGTTTTAGTACCAATAAATTTGAAGAAAATTCTTTTGTAAGTTCGGTTAATGAATCAGGGTTTCTAACAGCGGCAACTACATTATCGCCGCGTTTTAAAAATGCTTCTGCCCAGATCCTGCCGAACCCGCGGGATGCTCCCGTTATAAAAATTGTTTTTGCCATTATCTTATTTTTAATATTTATAAGGGCAAAGTTCTGCCAATTGATACAACTATTCTGATACAAAAGTAGGCAATAATGGAACGTTTCTACGCAATGGAGATGGCCGATGTCTTTACAGTTTTGCTTATTTGGCCGGTCATTACATGCTCAAAAATTCAGAATCGGACTTATCAAGTTCAGACGCAGTCCGTCATCCAAGCGGGGATGACTAAGCAAATCATTATTCCCGGTCTGTGACCTTTTTACGATGATTTAAACCCCAATCTTTCAGGGAATAAATGATAGGCGTTAGGGTATCGGCATATGGGGCCAATTGATAGGTGATCTTCACCGGGTAACCATCGATCACGGTCCTGATGACCAAACGGTGCTGTTCCAGGTCTTTCAGTTCTTTCGCCAAAACTTTGGGCGTAATACCTGGGATACTTTGCTGTATATCGGTGAACCGATCGTTTCCAACGCCTACAGAAATGATAATGGGTAGTTTCCATTTACCATTGATCACGTCGAGTGCATCCCTCACGGGCTTTATCGTTTCGATGCAATCACAATATGCTTTTTTTGCTGCCATAAACTCTCATTTAAAACTATTCCACTTTCCTTTGGGAAAGCAGTATACAAAGGAAAGTATAAATTCACCAATTTTGTGAAATTATTTATTTGCCGGCTAATTGAATCGCTTATGATAGCGTCGGCGGATAACCATTTTAAATACATAATATGGAAAGATTGAAAGGGAAAGTTGCCATCATCACCGGGGCAGCAAGAGGAATGGGTGAAGCCCATGCCCGCTTATTTGTTCAAGAGGGGGCCAGGGTCATTATGACTGATGTACTGGAAAGTGAGGGTAAACAGCTTGCCGATGAACTGGGTAAAAATGCACTGTTCATTAAGCACAACGTTGCCGATCCGGAGGACTGGGGAAGGGTACTGAAAGCTGCCGAAGATCACTTTGGCCTGGTAACGATCTTAGTGAATAATGCGGGAATCGTGGGCGCGCCTGCAAATGCAGCCGAACTTGATTATCAGGAATATAAAAAGGTTATGACCATCAATGCCGACGGAACTTTCCTGGGGATGAAGACGGTAATACCATCGATGCTGAAAGCAGGCGGTGGATCTATAGTGAACATTTCCTCTGTATCCGGCCTGCAAGTGGCACCCGGTTCACCCAATGTTGCCTACGTAGGCAGTAAGTTCGCGGTAACGGGCCTCACCAAAATGGCCGCATTAGAATACGCTACGCGCAACATCAGGGTTAATTCCGTCCATCCGGGAGCTGTTAAAACAGGCATTGCACCGGCTGCCTTATTTGATAATCCAGAGGCATTGGAACCAATTCCGATGAAGCGCTTCGCCGAGCCTAAGGAAATAGCCTATCTGGTACTCTTCCTTGCTTCTGATGAAGCTTCGTACATAACCGCGTCTGAATACAAAATCGATGGGGGAATGACTGCGAAATAAAAGGCTATATACTTGGTAAATACAGGATTAAGCTATATTTAAATAAACAAAAGAGAAAAGATGAGAATTGGAATTATAGGTACCGGCGCTATCGGAGGGACCATCGCAAAGAAATTGGCCATAGCCGGTCACGAGGTAAAGATTTACAGCCAGGGAGAGCAACGGAGTGTGGAAGAAAGAGCCCGGGAACTGGGCGTATCTGCATCCACCAAAGACCAGATCATAGCGGATGTCGAAGTACTTATCGTATCCGTTCCCACAATAGGTATCCCGGAATTATCAGATCTTATCGCAAAAGTTTCTGATCAGGTAATCGTAATCGATACGTCGAACTATTATCCTTTCCGGGATGGCGGGATCGAAGACTTGAAGAATGGCAAAGTCGAGAGTGTATGGGTTTCTGAAACCCTGGGAAGACCGGTGATCAAAGCTTTTAACAATTTGCTGGCTCATAGCCTTGAACACGGTGGCAAGCCTGAAGGTGCCAAAGACCGGATAGCGATGGCGGTGTCAGGCGACGATCAGCAGGCCAAAGAAATAGTATCCACCTTGATCAAGGATGTGGGGTTTGACGCTGTGGATGCAGGTACACTGGAAGATTCCTGGAGGCATCAACCAGGCACTCCGGCTTATTGTACCGAATTGGGCGTGGCAGATCTCAGGCAAGCCCTCACGAATGGCGACAAAGAAAATGCGGCACACCTTCGGGACCAGGCTATCGGGAAATTTATGGAATTTTCAACACCGCCAGTACATGAAGAAGTCGTGGCGCTTAACCGTTCATTGTTTCCTAAAAACCCGAAGGAGCATTGATCAGTTTTGGGCATTACAACTACCAGATTTTCGAAGAACAGGCAAATTTGCAAGCACAATCATTATAAAAATTGGTGTTAGTAGTTATTAGGCGAGCTAAAGGAAAGACAATTGCCCCATTTTTTTATGAAACAAGAAGATCGCAAAGCAATCTTCTTGTTTCATGTATCGGTTAATTCCATATTTCCCGAAGAAGCGATTTTATCGCAAAGTTGCTCGGAAATGAATTATATTAAACTCACAGAGTGTTAGATATTGCTGATTCCACCGTCTACAACCAGATCAGACCCTGTCATGAAAGAGCTTTCATCAGAGGCAAGAAATACCGCCGCTGATGCTGCCTCTTCCACGCGCCCAAGCCTGAGCATCGGAACATAATTCGCGTAGTGCGAATGCAGTGCGGCAAGATCTTCCGGTGTTTCTGCCTGGCCCTCCATGATTGCGGTTGGGAACGGCCCTGGACTTAAAAGATTGGCGCGAATGCCATTGTCTTTAAACTCCGCTGCCCAGGTACGGACAAACGACCGCAAAGCAGCCTTCGCACCGGCGTAAGTTGAGTGATTAGCAAGCCCCATATAATGCATCGCCGAAGAAACCAAAATGATCGAACCGCCGCTTTCCATCAGTGGGAGCATCTTCTGAGTAAGGAAAAGCGGCCCCTTAGCCATCAGATCGAATGTGCGGTCATAATGATCCTCTGTGATTTCACTAAGCGGTACCTGCTCGGTAAATCCCGCGTTAGATACCACAATGTCAACTTTACCTTTTGCTTTTCTAATAACTTCAGTAACGTGATCAAGGTCTGTGAGTTTCGAGGCATCTGCCTGTATGGCCGTAACGTTCCCTCCAATAATTTTGACTGCCTCATCGAGGGCATCTTTTCTTCTGCCAAAAATAAATATCTCCGCGCCTTCTGCCACAAAACTTTTGGCAATGGCAAGTCCAATGCCACTGGTACCGCCGCTGATGACGGCTATTTTATTTTTTAATCTCATTGTATTATTAATTTATTTACACGGCAAACATCCGGGAAGTTTGCGGGAACCGACAAGGACATTTGACGCAAAGTACTTGTGATAAATGTCACGATAACTATGAAAGCCTATTAGCAGTAAACAGAATCTGGTGTTGTCATATACCAATTCTGAGCGTTACGCGATCGGCTAAAATGCAGGTCTTCAGTAACTAATAATGCTTAAGGCTTGGTCACCATTTTACCATATTCCTTATTCAAAATTGCGTGCAGCACGATTTTGAATAAATTTGGTGAGGAGGGACCCTTATGTTTGAAGCATTCGAGAAATATCTGAAAGAAAAGGCCGATCTGGATACTGACGAGTTAAATGCTGTCCGGTCCGTTAGTATTGAAAAAAAGGTTAGAAAAAAGCAATACATCCTGCAGGAGGGAGACATTTGTCATTACAACTGTTTTATAATAAAAGGCTGCCTTCGCATGTACACCGTGGGAGATGACGGAATAGAACACATGCTGCGATTTGCCGTTGAAAACTGGTGGATTAGTGACCGCGAAAGTTATAATAACGGAAGTCCGTCAAAATGCAATATAGATGCCATCGAGAATTGCGAGGTCATTCTGATCGATAAGCCGGATTTTATACACTTGTTGACGACCATACCAAAGTTCAAAAATTTTATTGACGGCCTCCTAGCGAAAAGTTACGATGCAATACAAAACAGGGTGATCGGCGCGATCAGTTATTCTGCGGAGGAACGATACAATAATTTTATAAAACGGTTTCCAGATATGTTTTACCGAATTCCTTTACATATGATCGCTTCCTATCTTGGCGTTTCAAGGGAAACTTTAAGCCGCGTCAGAGGTCATGCTTCTATGGGAAAGAAAAATTAGACCGGCATCAGATCAATGATCAGATACCGGCGAACTCGCTGCTGGTTTGGCCATCGCTTTCTTTTTTTGATGGTTATGATCACTAAAGGAATACAACAAGCATTCATTAATCCGATCAGGAAGAACGCATTCATATAACTCATCAGATAAGTTTGTTTAACAACGTTAGCTTCCAATGCCAGTACCGCTTTTTTGCCCCCTTCCAGAAAGGTAGACCCATGCGCCATGAAATTGCGTATGAAAGCCTGCATCCCCTCTGCGGTCAAACTATCCGTAGCGGTGACATGAAAGATCAAAGCTGTCCGGTTATAAGTAGCGCGGTGAACAATATAAATGTTAATGAGCGCGATCCCGAATGAACCACCCATCTGCCGCATCATATTATTAAAAGCAGCACTCTGCGAGATCTCTGCAGGCTTAAGATCGGAAACCGCAAGTGCCGTCAGCGGTACCACCAGCAGGGAAGCGCCCGGACCACACAGCAGCAGAGGTAACATAAAATAGTCGGACCCGGTTTGCAGATTTGATCTGCAGATCAGAAAGCCGAAAAGGGCAGAAAGCAGGAAACCACCGATAGCCAAGTATTGCGGTCTAATGTAGATAAACCACACCTGGTTGAGCCCTTTCGGCCAATTTCAAAATGACCACCTTTAGTGCTTAATTTCAAGCTTTTAGGAAAAGAAAGCAAATTGGCGAAGAGGGGGCCAGTGCTATTGGTTTATCCGCCAAATCCTTTGTTTAGTAGATATCGGTCTGTCTTTTAATCCCTTCACAGAGCGTAAATAACAATTGCCCTGAAAACTAAGCACCGTTATGCGATTTGACCTTATGGCCAGCATTGGTATCACAACAATTTGTCAGAAGCAGCATTGAATTGAAGGATCAGTTTTAAAAGTAATAATTGTAATAAGCGTCACGATAAGAGATGGAGAATACCAACAGATGTTTTGGTGAAATATGGAATCTTTAATTGATCTGATCCAAACTTAATGTAAAAGTAGATATTGGTTAAAAGAAGCTGCCTTTGCGAGGCAGCTTCTTTTAAAGCCTATTCGAAATAGGAGCGGTGCTTGCGGATAAACTCCCGCATGCCCAGCGGCTCGCGGCCGGTAATATCCCTTACTGCAGAATTGGTTCCTGCAAACACCCCGTCCCGGCAGTCTTGAGCCACACTTGATATATGCTGAATAAAATGCGGATGGTAACCTTGTTTAGGGGCTTCAGCCTGATAGGTTTCGATACTTATCGGTTCGTAAGTGATTTTCCTGCCCAATTCTTCGCTCAGGATGTCGGCAAGATCAAAAACGTTGTATTCAACCGGCCCGAAAAGCGAATAGATCTTACCTTCGTGCCCCTCCGGATTTAAAAGCAATTCTGCGATCACCCTGCCCTGATCCTCTGCCGCAATAGGTGCATAACGGCCTTCCCCAAATGGCATGATCACTTTGTCTTGTGTTTTGATAGTGTCGCTGTATATCAGCCACTCGGCAAAGAACGTCGGGCGAATATGGCTCACTTTAAGACCCGAAAGGTCCAGCATACGCTCAGCAATCCAGTGGTCCCTTGCGCCGTTACTTTTTGCCTCACGGCGGGCCGAAATCTGTGACATATTCACAATATTGCGAACACCTTCTTCTCTTGCAGCCTGTATCAGATAACTCGTACCGGTAAGTATGCCCGGCGTAAGAATCGGATACAGGAAATAGACACCGGTAATACCCTTCAACGCATGACTTATCGCGTAAAAGTCATTGATATCACCCTGTACAATTTCAACGCCCTGTTCTTCCAGTTTTTTAGATCGTTCGTCAATTTTGTGTACCAGGCCACGTACCTGTACACCTCTCTTTAATAGTTCAGGTATAACATATCCTGCCGTGTAACCGGTTGCTCCTGTAACCAGAAATTTTTGCTGATCGCTCATAAGATTAATTTAAATGTTTATTACTATTTTATTTTTCGGGATTTGTTAAGCATTACCATCCAGGAATAATTTGGCCTGCAATACGAAATGTTCATGGAACTGATAATGTGAGGCATGGTTCGAATCCGGATACAGGATCAGCTGCGCATTGGGTAAGTTTTGTTGCAGCAAGTAGGAGTTGACTGTGGGGAAAATAATGTCATGCTTACCATTAACCACCAGTACCGGATGGGTTATTTTTTGCAGGTACTCAAATGAGCCTTCGCTTTTCTTGCCCCATTCCGCGATGGCGGCCAGCTGCGCCGGTACCACTTTATCATTGATGGCGATGTCCCGGTCCTCTTTTCTGGCCCTGATGCGTTCCAGGAACTGCCAGCCGGCAGCCTGGCTGCTCTCCGTTGGTAAAAAGAAAGTATCCAGTAACAGCTCATCCGGTTGATTATAGGGTTTGTCGAACAATGCCCACACTTCCGGCAGAAAGGTTTCCAAACCTTCTCCGCCTCTTGGGCCGGATCCCACCAGGATAATACGGTTAACTAATTCAGGCCGGTCCACCGCTACCTGCTGTGCGGCAAAGCTGCCCATCGAAAAGCCGAAGAGGTCAACCTTTTTAAGTCCGAGGGCGTCAATAAAGTCTTCTGCATCTTTAGCGATTTCGGCAATAGTGTGCTTGGGCTCACCGCCTGATTTGGCGATTCCCCGGGTATCAAAAATGATGATCTCCCGGTTTTCCGAAAGCGGATCGAGAACAGCCGGATCCCAATTATCTAAGGTCCCAGTAAAATGCTGGAAAAATACAAGAGGCAGGCCGTCTCCTTTTCCAAATCTGCGATAAGCGAATGAAGCGCCGTTAACATCTGCGAACTGCGTTGGTGTAGTATTATGTGTGTAATTATTCATGTTTTTTTTATTTGAAGCGTTTAATTGAATTAGGCTTGTTGAAGGAACTCGTTTACCTGTTGCAGGAATTGTTCGGGGTACTGGTAATGCGGCGCATGATTGGTATCCGGATAAATGATCAATGAGGCATCAGGCAGATGCTCTTTCAGGATCACGGCGTTAACGGTGGGGCAGATAATGTCCTGGTCTCCGTGTATGATCAGGGTTGGCTGTTTGATCTCTTTGAGATAGTCAAAGCTGTTTTCCGAGGGTTTGCCCCAGCTAAAGATAGCGGCCAGCTGTGCGGGCACGACTTTATCAGTCAGCGCAGAATCTTTGTTGACCCGCGCCCGGATCCGGTTTAAATAACCCCATCCGGCTTTCTGACTTTTCGCGGTCGGAGTAAAAAAAGTATCCAGCAATAATTCATCAGGATGCGGATACTGCTTTTTGAACAGTGTCCAAACCTGCGGTGAATAATCTGCCATCCGCTCACCTCCGCTGGGGCCGGTTCCCAATAAGATCAGTTTGTGAATGAGTTCCGGGTGATCGTAGGTCAATTGCTGGGCGACCATTCCGCCTATCGAAAAACCAAACAAGTCGATCTTCTTCAGGCCAAGCGCGCCAATAAATGCCGCGGCGTCTTTTGCCATTTCGGCAATGGTATCAGGTGTTTTACCTGCTGAGGCCGCAACGCCTGCATTATCGAAAATGATCACTTCCCGGTCCTTTGCAAAGCCGTCAATGACGGCCGGGTCCCAGTTATCCATGGTGCCTGTCAGGTAATTGGTAAATACAAGCGGGAGCCCGCTTTTTTTGCCGTACCTGCGATAGGCAAATTTCACACCTTGTACATCGACAAATCTGGTAGGCACCGTTCTGGCTGTATAAGTGCCGGCGGAGCTGGCTAACAGCTTGCTTTTTGGCAGCAGCGTAAGTCCTGCAGCGGCTACTGAGCCAAGTTTTAAAAATTCTTTTCTTTCCATATCAGTAAGTGTTTACCCGCCGGACAGTTGATCAGGCTATCCTGTCGGGTACGGTCTGAACCGTGTTATTGACTAATTAATGATGCGTTCATGCTAGCCACGATCGACGGGACAAATATAGAATGAACGATTGTTCATTATGAATAGCCCGGATTGATGTTTACTTATTAATGACAAAAATGAACAATCGTTCATTGTACATTTGCTTGGTATAAATACGTAAAGAATGAACAGGGCGGAAAAAACAAGACAGTTTATCATTGAACAGACCGCTCCGGTTTTTAACACCAAGGGAATAGCGGCAACGGCGGTAACAGATATTATGGAAGCCACTAAAATGGCCAAGGGAAGTCTGTATGTGCACTTTCAAAACAAGGAAGAGCTGAGCCATTGCGCGGTTGACTGGAACCTCCGCCAGTTGACGGATAAGTTTAAGACTGAGGCAGAAAAGTACACGGGAGCAAAAAATAAGTTTTTTGGACTACTGGATTACCTGAGCGATCCGCTGAATCCGCCGGTTCAGGGAGGCTGCCCCATGATGAATTTTGGGATGGAAGCTGACGATACCAGTCCGGTGATCCGGGACAAAGTGTACCAAACTATATGTGATGTTCAGCAGGGCATGATGGACATCCTGGAAAAAGGGATAGCAGAAGGCGAATTTAACTCCAACTGGAATTATAAAGAATTTGCGATGAAGGCCTATGCGATGATTGAGGGAGGTATCCTGGTTGCAAGGGTATCCCAGGACATTTCCCAAATGAAAATGCTAATGGACATACTCAAACGTGAGCTTAACGGACATGCCGCAGAAACTCATTAATACACAACATCAGCTACAAAATAAAAATGAACAAACATCCATTAAGACAATTCAAAGAGTCACCGGGTGCGACATTAGCGGGCCTAAAAGCGCTGCTCGCCGATGATGTGGTTTTCTCGAGCCCGATATTTTCCAGGGAAGTGAAAGGCAAAGATGTGGTGGCGCAGGTAATGCTGACTTCTACATCAGTCCGGGACGGGCAGTTCACACACGAATTTAAACAGGGTCAGGACACGGTGCTGATCTGGGAAGGCAAGATTGATGGGCATAAACTGGTCAGTTTTGAATTGATTGTGGATGACGAGGAGGGAAGGGTGGCGTACAGATCGGTAGCTTTCAAACCTTTCCCTGTAACCAGATTATTTAGGGATGCGACGTATGAGCAATTGAAAGATATTATTCCGGAGGATATGTGGCATCTTCAGCCGTTATCAGAGGAATAAGTTGAATCGTCTGGGCCGCTAACCGGCTTGTTCGGAAAATACAGGGTTGGCGATTTTGCTACAATTTGATCATGTTAAACCATTGAAAGTAAACGAACCCAACTTTGGACATATACAAATTGGTGCTCCAAATTGCACGGAATGGCCAGGTCAAAGCCTTCTGAACCTCCACATCAAGCATAGCCTGCCACCAATCAGTCGGCCTGTTTTCGAGTATTTGTTTGGACTTTTCCCGCAACTCATCAGAATCGGGTACACCTTATTCTCTCAATGAGATCAGAATAAAGGAAATTGGAAAGAACCGATAACAGCAAATATGAAAGTGTTGCATGAAAAACGGTGTCGGCTTTTTGGTTAAACGCCATCTCCCGTTTACCTGTTTTTTTTCAAGCGCTGCCATTTTTCCAGGGCTTCCTTTTGAAGCAATTTGGTACGCTCTATCGCTAAAGCCTGTTCGTCTTTTTCACAAAGTGGCCCTTCAGTTTTTAATATGGGCGCCCGCTGTTGGCTACGAGCAGGCTTTTGGTTTTTCTGCAACAACATAATCTTCTGTTCTTTTGTTAAACATAATCTGGTGAAAACTTATCATGATGCTTGTTGTCCTTCAGTTTGACTTCTGACTGGATCAGTTCCTTGTCAAAGGTTTTCTCGTCCTCACGGTTTCTTCTGATAAGCTATATTATTAGTATTATCATTAGAACGACAAGGAGGCCGGTCCACCAATAATTGATATCTATGACCTTCAAATTAGCATGTATTTATAGGGTAAGTTCGGTATGTTTCTTTTTTCGTTTATACCCTGACAGCTGTTTTCTGACTACCTGGTAAAGCTGATCCAGGTCAAAAGGCTTTTTAAGATAATTATCAAAGCCCAGGTCACGATAATTCACATCGATATCATTATTGCAGCTTAAAGCGATGACCGGCAGCCTTGGGAAATGCGCCTTGATCCACGGGCAGATCTGCTTACCGGAGTAATTGTTGAGCCGGCAATCCAGCAATACGAGCTTTGGACGGTGTTGCCTGATCATATCCAGGATGTTTTCGCTTTGACCGGTCAGGCCGCAAACCGGGAATCCTTCCATTTGTAACGCGGTGCCGATCACATCTAAGGTGACAGCATCGTTTTCTTGTACCATGATCGTTTCCATAAGCTTTATTTTTTATCAATAAACAATAGAAACACCGGTAGAAATAGCATTGGTGTTGGTTGAATAAATATACAAATTTAAACGCCGTGTCAATGTCCTTAGTATATAATTTTACCGGAAAAATAAGCGTCTTAACGCGGGTTAAACCTGATATGCGCGAGGTAAGGCGCCAACTCATTAAGGGCTTTAAAGGCTCTTAAACGGAGTATCTTATTCGTGTGCGCATTATAAAAAACTTCTCCATAGAAGCTATTCAAGCTATATAACCGGACGATCAAACCATTTTCCTCGCGGTCTGCTAGGAAAGTCCCCAGCAAGATGGCTTCGGCCTGTTCAGTTTCATTAAGGGCATTAAAGTCATCCAACGTCTGCATATAACAAATCTTACGAATAAGGACAGAAAAAGGTTGTTAAATATTCTAGTTTTTCAGGCTGTTAATACCAGTAACGAGCAGATGAGGGCGATACAGACATACTGTATGTTGCTATAGGATTGCGAGTGTTCTGTGCTAATCCTGCTTGTTAATCGGGGAAAAAATCAACCAGGTTGAACAAAAATGATCAACACAACAAGATATTTAGTAGTACGGACTGAAACACAGTAATGTAAAATGTGATTGGAATTTGTATTATAAACATTTGTTTCTGATTTAATAGACAATTTTATCTAAATTTGAATAACTATTTCGGTAAATGACAAAAGCAGAAAGAACAAAGCAGTTTATCATCGAACAGGCCGCTCCAATCTACAACGAAAAGGGTATTGCCGGGACTACAGTCGATGAGGTTTTAGAAGCAGCAAATGTAGCACGGGGTTGTCTTTATAATCATTTCGAAAATAAAGATGCGTTATCTTATGCGGCTGCGGATTTCTTATTAAAGAAGAACGATGAAAAGGTTATTGGTGCTGTCAGTAAAGGAAAGACAGCCAGGGATAAAATTCATGCTTACCTGAATTTTGGCAAAAATCCAATGGAAACCCATATATCAGGAGGTTGTCCAATTTTTAACTTGGCGGTTGAAGCTGACGACAATAACCCGATCGTTAAAGAAAAGGTAAAAAAAACAATGATTTCTGCTCATCGCTTTTTTACGTCCATCCTTAAAGATGGAATTAAAAACGGTGAATTTTTGCCGACGCTTGATGCGAGCGCATTTGCCTACAAAATGTTTGCCTCTATCGAGGGAACAATTTTGATCTGTCGCGTCCTTGGCTCAAGCCAGCCAATGCAAAGTGTTGTAAAAAGTCTGAAAAGCGAATTGCAGGCTTTTGAAACAGATAGACCCTTTCAGGAAAACTAAAATGACATTTTTAAGAGGCATTGACATGCTCCGGTTAATTTTATCTATTTAAAGATAAAATGATCTATTTTACCTCGGTTCACCTTTCAGCATTTCCTTTTACCAAAAGGCTCCCGCGGGACAAATCTCAAAAAGTGTGACAAATGTTAACGCGAAATTGTGTCATATAGGTTCGTTTTGGATACCCATTCGTGCCCGCTTTTGTTCAGGCACTTGATCGTTTAAGTGCTGGAATTTTGAACATCAAAAAACTAGGTATATGAAAACGCACAACAGTAATTCAGATCCTTCCGCAACGTCTTTTCAGTACTGGCGGCACGGATGATTTGAAGCTGTTCATCAGAAATGCCCCCCGCATAAGTACTTTTCAAAGAATTCAAACATACTTGACAAAGCTATTCAAACACTTGGATTAAATGTCTGAAATCAAATCATCGCAACTGAAAGGGTATAGATCGATTCAACTTGGATATGTGCTAATCATTCCGTGTTTTGGACAAATCTTAATTTCACCTGGCCGATACCTTTGTTCTTAATATTTAACAAAGAAACAGATGTCAAAAATAATTTTAATCACCGGCGCCTCGCGCGGTTTCGGTAAGATCTGGGCTAAAGCCCTTCTAGAACGCGGCGATAAAGTTGCTGCAACCGCAAGGAATACTGCGGACCTGGACGATTTGGTAGCCGCCTATGGTGACGCGGTGTTCCCGATACAATTGGATGTGAATGACCGGGATGCTTGTCTTACTGTAGTAAACAAAGTAAAGCAGCACTTCGGCCGTATTGACACGCTCATCAACAACGCCGGTTTTGGCTTATTTGGGGCGATCGAAGAAACCACTGAACAACAAGCCCGTGCGCAAATGGAAACTAACTTTTTTGGTGTGCTTTGGGTAACACAGGCTGTTGTGCCAATCATGCGCGAACAGGGGAGCGGCCACATTATCCAGGTATCAAGCTTTCTGGGTTTGGTAACCTTGCCTGTTTTAGGCTTATACAATGCCTCGAAATATGCCGTAAATGGTTTGAGTGAAACATTAGCCAGTGAGGTAAAAGGATTTGGGATCAATGTAAGCCTGATTGAGCCGAATGGATTCTCAACCGACTGGGCAGGGGCGTCTGCTTTCCAAACAGAACCTAATGAATTGTACACACCGATAAAAGAAGCGTTCTTTAAAGCTGCCACTCCCGATAGTTGGGGAAAACCAGAAGCAACTGCACCAGCCGTCTTAGCGCTAATCGATAGCGAAAACCCGCCCTTACACTTCCTGTTGGGAAAAATTGCCTATCCGGGGGTTAAGCAGGTCTATGCAGATCGTTTGGCTGAATTTGAAAGCTGGAAAGACGTAGCTGCGGAAGCCCACGGTCATTAATAAATCATTTAAAAAAATGAATCACAAGCTACGCAAAGAAATTGTGTAGCTTGTGATTCATTAGTATTTACCGAAATGAAACATTATAAACGTTTAGCTGAATTGCATAAGGGTAACGGCTTTCCGCCGCCCGAAAACCCGCTGTTCAGTATCTACCAATGCAACGGCGGTCTTTGCTCGATAGGTGACCGTGAATTTACCTCTGACTTTTATATGATCGGCTTCAAAAAGATCGTTTCCGGACATATTCTCTACGGACGTACCAAGTATGATCACGAGCGAGGTTCCATGACCTTCTTCAAACCACGGCAGGTGATAGAAATGAAGAACCTGGCGATGGAGGAGGACGGATTCCTGATTTTTATCCATGAAGACTTCCTGAACGGGCATAGTTTGTATAACGAGATTAAGAAGTACCACTACTTTGATTACGAGATCAATGAAGCCCTGCACCTTTCCCCGACCGAAGAAAAGACCACTTGGGATCTTTACCATAAGATCGAAACCGAATATCAGAATAACCAGGATGAATATAGCCGCGAACTGATCCTTGCGAATGTAGATACCCTGCTAAAATACAGCCAGCGCTTTTACAAAAGGCAATTCCTCAACCGCAGCGAACTGTCCGGAAAAACTGTCACGAAGTTTAATCAGGAGATAAACCGCTATGTCGCTAGTGGGGCGCTTGCGCTTAAAGGCTTGCCTTCGGTTCATGATATGGCTGCCCGCTTGAACATATCTGCCGGCTATTTGAGCGATGTACTCAAACAGGAAAGCGGAAAGACCGCACTGGAACATATTCATATCTATTTAATATCAGAAGCCAAAAACCAGCTCAGAAGCGAGGATAAATCCGTTTCAGAGATCGCCTATTCATTAGGCTTTGAAAACCTTTCTTATTTCTCCAGGCTGTTTAAAAAAGAAGTCGGAATTAGCCCCAATCTGTTTAAAAAACAATTGCTGAACTAACTCCTGATCAAGGGCGGATTCTCAAACGGCACTTTTGGCGTCATTACGATTTTATCTGATGAGAAAAGGCGATCGCTTAGTTCGGGGAATCTTATCGTTGCCGTTATCCAAACTACGATATCAATGCCCAACAGGATACTTCGGTGATGCCGCAAATGCGTTGCAATTTAACCTCGAGATAGGATGATAGTAATAAGATTCCTAAAATGCCGGTCCGCGGTACGGCGAACAGGATAACTGACAACAGTTCTATGATACCCAATATGCGATAGGTGGCAAGCGTTATGCCAAAGGATTTCGTCATTTCGAGCGCATGTTCACTTTCGCTTATTTTATCAGTCGCCGAAGCCGCCATCATAAATACAATGATGCCGCTCAGTGAAAAGCCTTGTCTCTCCGCTTATTATCCTTTATCATTGGGCCAATGAGAGTATGCCCGCCTTCAAAGCATCGCAGGAAAGTATTCAAAAACAATTAAACAATGTGCTCTAATTTTTATAATGATTCCCGGCGACAAGCACTTACTTAAATTTATTTCGTTTTTTTAACTTTGTCTATATCGCGCCACCTTATGTCTGTACACGTAGCTATTACCCGTAAAGTTTTGCCCGGTAAGGAAGAAGAATTTAAAGAAGCACTTCACCGATTCATGGGCGAATCGTTCAAACACGACGGCGTGCATGGTGCCAGTATCATCACCGGCCCGGAAGGAGACGATGATCGTGAGATTGGTATTCTTCGAACTTTTAAAAACAAAAAAGAAAGGGATGCTTTCTATCAGTCTGAACATTTCAGAAAGTGGGAGGAATATGCATCGACAGTAACGGAACAACCGGTTTACCGGGAACTGAACGGGTTGGAGGCCTGGTTCAGATCCCCCGGCGCTCCGCCACGCTGGAAAATGGCTTTAGTAACCTTATGTGGTGTATTCCCAACCAGTATATTTTTAAACCTCGTTGCTGGCCCGTTGATCAAAACACTTCCACTTGTATTCCGCTTGCTGATCATCGCAGTGTTGATGGTGGCTATGCTGACCTGGCTGGTGATGCCTGTCCTTACACGGTCGTTAAAAAAGTGGCTCAAACCATAATGTTGTATAAGGGGGCAATCAGGTAATTAGGGAATGAGTATTTACTAACTTTATCTGTTTATGCAACCAGCGCTACTAAGCAAAGGGATGAGACCTGTCAGCAAGTCTATTCACTTTGAAACTGAGGGTATTGGTGTTGTCCAGTATCCGCAGTATAGCTGTCCGGGCATTTGATCCTACATCAGGACATCAATGTTGATGGGCCATTCGCTTTCTTATCCTGCTCAATGAGGGCCCTTTTATACCCAGATAGGAGGCAATATGGTAAAGCGGTACGGAATTGAAGATATCAGGATGCTGAGCAAGCAGGTCCCTGTATCTACCTTCTGGTGAATCGAATAAAAGACCCTCAGTAGCACTCATCACCGCCTGAAATGCCTGTTCCGCCACCATCCGTCCAAACCTTTCCCATTTATGTGATTTTTCATAAAGTAAATTAAGTGAGTCAATATGAATGTAAAGTATCGTGGAGGCGACCATGGATTCGGTAAAATAATTACAAGCGGTTTGGCTCAGAAAACTTTTATACGACGCGATGAACTCATTATTGCCAAAAAACAACATGTTTCTTTCTTCGCCCGTTGTCTCATTGACGCGATAGATCCGAAAGACACCGTCAATGATAAATCCCAAATGTTTGCAGATGTTTTTGTACTCATTATAAAACTCTCCTTTTTTATACGTTTTTAATTCCCAATAGGGGAGGGACAGGTTGAAGCTTTCTCGGTCCATGCCCAATTGATTTATAAATACCTGTTCTATTTGCGTTATTGGCGACATTTTATATTGGATTTAAAGGAAAAACTCACTGAATAGCATTGAGCGAGTTTTTCCTTTACGTAATTTCTTAATTATTTCGATGCCTTCACAATTGCATCAACAAGCTTACCCGGCATAGAAATGAACGGGGTATGACTGCTGGTCAATATAAAAGTTTTATTAACAGCAGACACTTTCACCATGTTTTGTTGGAAAGCATAACTGATCGCGTGGTCGTTTACCGTATAAATATAGGCCTTATTTACACTTCCAAAGTTAGCTTCCGTCAACGTTACCGGAGATGCAAGCGGGGCAAGGGGTTCTGTCTTCCAGTTGGCTACTATGACGTCCTGTACATCTTTCCTTGCATCCTCGGCAAATACATCGACGATACCTTCTTTGGCTATGATCGCTGCGCCATGATCTTTATCGATACGTAGGTACTTACCGGTATGGCTTCCTGCATCCTGCTGTGCGAGTGAAAGCAGGCTCTCGCCGCTTTTTGGCAGGTATGCTGCAAGATAAATCAGTTCTTTGATCTGGCCAGGTATTACCTCGGCCACCTGGCTGATAACCTGTCCGGCCATACTATGACCAAGAAGAATGACGTTTTTCTTATCACCGATCGCATTTTCAACTGTCTTTACGTACGATTGAAAGTCAATATTGGCAAAGGAGGTCGTATCTGTTCCATGGCCCGGAAGGTTAACTGCGATCACATCGAAACCTTTTGCTTTTAAAAGCGGAACTACCGCGTTCCATGCGGATGCGTCAGACCAGGCTCCGTGTACTAAGACTATTGTTTCCATTTGTTTATTGGGTTTGTTTTGTGAGAATGAGTTGAATCCAACTGATATTAAAAGGAGGATTAAAATTGCTTTTTTCATGGTTGTCGTTTTTTAAATCATTTTTTATACCACAAAGTTATGAGCGCCCCACCGGATAAATTTTCACCCATGTTAAAATCGGATCGATGTTTGCCCTTCGCCAGGTATGTTTCTATTTTAGCTTTTTATTTTATATAACAAATTGATTATGAGCTGGATAAAATGTCTATTTTGTCTAAATGAAGAAGGCGCGGGCCGGTAACCTTTATTTTGTTATAATCTGATGACAAAACAGGCCGCTGGGGAGCCACTTTAGACCTCCAGCGTAATTTTTCCAACCGATCTGCCGCTTTCCAGCAACAAGTGCGCATCTCTTATTTGCGCCAGGTTGAAATGCTGTGAAACATGCGATTTGACAACACCTTTATTCAACAGCTCCGCGATAACTTTCATATGATCGCCGTTTGGCCGGACCTGGGGGTTATGTGCATTTATACCTAGAACTTTTGCTTTATTGAAGAGGTCTTCTGTGAAACCGAAGACAATGCTGACCACTGTTCCGCCCTTCTTGGTGATATCAAGAGAAAGAGCGGTATTTGTTCCTCCCAAGGGGTCGAGGATAAAATCCAGGTCGCTGACAAGCTTCTCTACTGCCTGTGATTGATAATCGATATGTTCATCAGCTCCCAAATTCAAAACGAATTCGCGGTTAGCGGCGGATGATGTCCCGATCACATACGCACCAAGATGTTTTGCCATCTGTACAGCGTAATGCCCAACTCCGCCTGATGCCGCATGTATGAGCACCTTATCACCCTTTTTAACCTGCCCATAGACGGTTAATGCCTGCCATGCTGTTAGGGCGGAAAGCGTAGCTGCTGCTGATTCAGAGAACGATACATTCACCGGCTTAACCGCCAGATGTCCGGGTTTGGCCACTACAAATGCGGCGTATGCCTTGCCGGCTTCCGGATAATTAATCATCGCAAAAACTTCGTCGCCGGTTTTGAAGTTTTTTACGTCTGCTCCGGTTTCAGTAATAATGCCACTAATGTCCCAACCGAGTATCATGGGCAGCGGATCTTTCGCACGGTCTACCATTTTTGCACCCCGGCGTATTTTAAGGTCTACTGGATTGATGCTGATAGCTTTCACCTCCACTAGTACTTCATCTTGCTGTATTCTTGGCGTTGGAATGTCCGTTATTTCCAGGTTATCTACGCTGCCGAATTCTTTTAAAAGTATTGCTTTCATGGGATTTAAATTTGATGTTGTTTTAAAGGGGCTTATGATTAAAGCCAACTGTTTTGATTTGAAAAGTGATGGTAACCGATAAATTCGATATGTTCGGATAATTTTGTCTATTTTAATTCTATGGTGAATTTAAATCGTTGTTATCTCCCGGTTTTGATTATTAACCCGCCCAAATCAGGTGCTGTCTATATGTTTTGTTTATTCGTATACAGTAATGGTTGCAAGGGGATGATTATGACGGTGTAAAATAGACAAAATTATCTTTTATTTTTGATCATTTAGCGAAGGGATATTTTTTAGCATGTGTCCAATACGAAAAGCACAAGTTATTACCAGCCTCGAGAGCCACGGAGAAAGCCATTCTTCAAAGGTAAAATGGCTATGTATCGAACTATGAAAAACACTTATATTCGCTTGATTTCGCTCTTTTTGAGATTGTATTTTAGCATTTTGGAACTTAATGTAGTTGCAGGAATTTTCAGCAGATCAGCTGCGCCACCAATCCCTGAAATTTTTCCGTTTGTTTTTTTGAGTATCGACACTATATAATCACGCTCTACTTCATCTATGGTCCGGATAACGGTATCCGGCAGGATTTCTTCCATTTCTTTCCGGCTCGAAACGGGCAGTGAACTGTCTTTTATGGTTGTCCCCGAAGCCAGTAATATACTGCGTTCAACCACATGTTCCAACTCTCTGACATTTCCCGGCCAGCTATAGGCTACCAACTCTTTCATTACTTTGTTTGAAAAGTGCATGGTTTCTTTACTTCCCTTTTTTTTATATTTAGCAAGAAAGTGCGATGCCAGCATCGGGATATCTTCTTTGCGATCTCGGAGTGGCGGTAGAGTGATGGGGAATATATTTAAACGGAAATATAGATCCGGCCTAAATTGTCCTTCTTTTACCTCTTTTTGTAAATTTCGATTGGTGGCCGCTATGATACGGACATTTGTTTTGATGACAGTCTTGCCTCCAACGCGCTCGATTTCTTTTTCCTGAAGCGCCCTTAATAATTTTACCTGTAAATCGAGCGGTAATTCGCCGATCTCATCCAGAAATAAAGTGCTATTGTTAGCCAATTCGAATTTCCCTATTCTTCGTTCGGTCGCTCCGGTAAAACTTCCACGCTCATGACCGAATAATTCGCTTTCGATGAGGTTAACCGGTAAGGTCGCACAATTGACCTTTACCATGGCTTTGTCCTTTCTTGTAGAGGCATTGTGGATGGCCCTGGCAATAAGCTCTTTGCCGGTTCCTGTCTCGCCAAGGATTAATACCGAACTTTGACTATCAGCTACCTGGGAAACCAGGTGGAATATTTTATTCATTTCCTGGCTGTTACCGATGATCTCACTGTAGTTGTAGGTCGTTTGTATTTCTTCCTGCAAATACACATTCATATTTTCCAGCTGAAGCTTATATTCGGAGATCTCCTTAAACTGCTTTTCTATTTTTTCATTGGCAATGATATTGGTCACTGCCGTTGAGAGCTGAGAAGAGATCCCCTGAATTAATCTTAGCTGATTTTTGTCCATGCCACCCGCTGCATCCGTGAAGATCACCAACAACCCGGTCTTTTTTTTGCCTATACTTAAGACATGGTAGATCACCTCCTTCTTTCCGCACTCATAGTTCATCCTGAGATAGTCGGGAAGGGTAGTCGTCTCTGCTAATTTTGTAAGATCAAATACTTGCATGTGATCAGAGAGGAACACCTGATCAGAAACCCAGTCGCTGATAGGAATTGGATTTTGCGTGATCCTTTCATACTCCGGATGACTCCGGCAAACCGAATCCGGGTCTAACAGATATGGAAGATACAGGTTTTCATCATCCGTCATTGTAAAGATCAGCAGATGGCTGATGGGAAGCACTTTTTTGAGTTTTTCTTTATTAAACTTTAGTAAGCCCTCTGTAGTCCTGATCTGTGCCATGTCCTTACTTAGCGAAAGGAGAATGGTTTTTTCTTTTTCACGTTCGATAATCTCTTCTTTGGCGAGAATGTTTTCGACCGCATTACCCAATGCAGAAGATATTGCCTTAATAAGTCCTAGCTCCTTGTTTAAAAAACTGTGTTTTTTTTCCGAAAATATAACAAAAGATCCGATATGATTACTCCCGGAAGCAAGCAGCGTAATGACCATTTCCCGGATTCCGCTGTTATAATTCATGATGACCCATTCAGGAACATCCGGATGCTGCATCAATGTGTCCAGATCGAATACTAGCGATGTTTCCGATGCAAATGCCGCAGCCATGACAGGGTCATTGATCGAATAATGGGCATCACAAATACGTTGATATTCCGGGTGTTTCTTTTTGCTTACGGACTTAGAATCGAAAATTAACCCCGTGTAAGTTTTAGTAACAGGATCGGTCAGCGTCATCAGCGTATGACTGAAATTAAATAGCTTTTTAAGCCTCTTATGTAACACGGATAACAGATCATTTTTATCCCTGATAGCTGACATGTCATTACTTATCTCGATCAGCGTGGATTTATCTCTGTCCCGGTCGAGTATTTGCTGTCGGAAAATACCTACTTCCTGCTGGCACTCCATGACCTTCATTTTGTCCACTGCTGTAAAGCAAGTGAATGCTACTGAAATTTGTGCTGCAATGCCTTTTACGAGGCTATAATAGGGCGCTAATTCGGTGTCCTGACTTTTTGAAAAGAGGAAAATCAAGCCATTAAATTCATTCGCTGTTTTTAAACTGGAGACAACCATTTTTTTTACACCGGGCTGGATCCAGCTGCTTAGATTTTCTGCAAGCCATGATGTTGATGGAAGCTCTTTAACGTTATATTCGGATATTTGATTAGCCGTGATTAGCGAATAAAGAAAGGGGTCGTTATCAGGCAGTTTAGCACGAACCTTAAGTCTAAATTTAACAGGCTTGGCCAGGTGACCGCCACTTAACAATTCTTCAACTGTACGGGTTTCTCCATGAATCTTCACAATCAGGAAATCGGAAAAATAAGGCAGGTCATCCATTGAATTATGGATGACCTGCGCAATTTGCAAGCAATCTCTTACCTGGGATAAGCTAACACTCAGGTCTTTAAGGAATCTTTGTTCCGGCCTGTTCTCCTGTATTTTGTCACCCTCACGACCGGTTAATTCAAAAACGGTTGAAAAAACCTGTTGCGTAACCGCATCAATATGAATTAATTTGTCTTCAGCTAAGCTTGTCGGCATATTTAATGTTGATTCGGTAACGGTTAATGACATTTTTTGGTATAACTATCCGTTACTATCTATAGTTGAATCTAACAATTATTTTCAACAAAACAGTAAAGCGGGTTTTGGAAGTTTGAAATTATGCTCACTTTAATAAAAAGTCGGACTCAGGCAGCGTTGTCAGCTTCCCTCAACCGGTATCAGTGGCTTGTAATCACCCCCACGAAATCATTAACGAAAATCTGGCAAAACAATATTGTTTTTTTTACCGGGTCATAATCGGTCAGCACCTCCCGGAAGAGTGTAGCATAGGCATCCAGCACCGTTAGACGGTTTATTAATTCCAGGCTATTCCATGCGTCGCTTGCCTGGCGTATAGCATTTACTCTATTTTTATCAATGGGCTGTTGGAAATGAAAATCCAGTTGCCCTTCAATATTTAATTCATGCCTTACATCTTTAGTACTGTAAGCGGTTTTATAAGTGAGGTACTGGTTGGTTATCAGTAATCGCTTAAGTGTTTGAATCAATTCCATAGTGAGCTGATCAGGGCAGAAATTTGTACCTGGTGCGTTGGGGAAGTTTTGTGTTTTTGTCGGCATAATTATCGTGTTACGATCTGTTATAGCAATGTGGTGGGCTGCAGTTGTTTAATAGCTGGATGGTTTGTTATTACTGTTTTTTGGTTCGTTTCCATCCGTACATATTGTACGTTACCGGCAAACAGCACATCATTTGAAAGGACGATCCCCCGAAGCCCGCAATTGGTTTCTATCGCGTGTAGATAGGTGAATTTTAAATCGAGTCTGTCAAAAAACTGGTTGATAATGGAAATTTGAAAATCGCTGATCAGCCGATCATTATCTGATACCAAAGCCAACCTTCCTTCGTGCCTCCTGGTCACAAAGTCTTCTGTATAGCCGCTATCGTGCAGTTTGATGATCAGGTTGGTAAGTGTGTGATTTACTTTCCTGGTTTTACCGTTTTGTAAACACATATCCATATTTTTAAGGTGACTGAATGACTACCGGAAAAAACAGATCGCTTTTAACGAAATTTTGGCATCCTGGTAATTTAATCATCAGTTTTCAATATTCAGACCAAATATTAACTTATTGATAATTAAGTGTTTGTGAATTTTTGTTCTTTAATTTTTAACGAAATTTCGTAAATTATAGAGACCATTTACTGAATAAAATGAATGTAAAATTACCTATGCTTTTCGTTTGTATTCGAGAAATGAACTCAAAAAGATAACAACATAAATATTGACTGATTTATGTAAAAATTCTAACGGACCTGCCGATTTTAACCTGGGTGAAATGTTTTATGGAAGGATGCCGATAGTTTTGAGCGTCTAAACAATTAGGCTTTACAATCATGAAAAAGTTAATTTATTTTGCACTATTTGCGATAACCGTTTCCTTCGTTTTGTCATCATGCTCCAAAGACCATGTCAACCCTCCATCTATTTCCAAGACCTACGTCATTGTACACGGCGCTTTTCAGGGGCCTTCAGCCTGGTTGAAAGTTAAAGCCGGCCTGGAAACCCAGGGGCAAAAGGTGATCTTAATTCAACTGGCTGGTCACGAGAAAGACCAAACAGATCCTTCTAAAATAACAATGGATGTGTACAGGGATCAGGTAGTTGCAGCGATCAACAGTGTCAGCGGTAAAGTTATTCTTGTCGGTCATAGCCTTGGTGGCATGGTTATTTCAGCCGTAGCTGAGAAAATCCCCGCAAAGATCGAACGCCTGGTTTATGTGGCGGCATATATACCGGCTTCCGGACAAAGTTTGATCGACCTTGCCAAAACAGACCCGGGCTCATTGCTTTCGCCCGCCTTATCAATGCCGACACCATATACACTGGATGTCCAACATGATGAGATCACCAATATCTTTATTCAGGATGGTACTGATGCTGAAAAGAACCAGGTATTAACCGATTACAAAGTTGAACCGGGTCAACCATTCGGACAACCTGTAACCCTGACATCTGCTAACTACGGCACTGTGGACAAATATTATATCCATACCCTACAGGATCACGCAATATCACCTGATCTTCAGAATAGAATGGTTGCTGCTGCAGGAATTAAATCTGTGTATCAACTAAATACAAGCCATAGCCCGTTTATTTCTAAACCGGATTCTGTCACCACGCTGCTGATAAGGATTGCGAAATAAAATCATCATCAATCGGGTGGGAAGCTAAGATTGTTTCATTACCTGCCCTGTCAGCGTTCATGCCTGCATACGGCAGTTCATTAAACTTTAACAGTTATCGAGGGGTTATGATGTCTTTCCGGCACATTAACCCCTCGTTCTTTAAAAATGCTTTTTCAAGTGTTTCCCATAGTATCGAGCTTTAACGCTTCAGGATATAAATTAAATTGTATTGAAAAAAAACAATTATCCAACATTGATCGATCGGGCATTTAATACCATTTCCTGGCCCCAGGTTGCCATATGTATTAATAACGGCCTCACACTTTTTCCCAGTTCGGTTAAAGAATATTCTACCCTGGGTGGGATTTCTTTGAATTGTTCGCGCCTGATCAATCCGTCCGCTTCCAGTTCTTTCAGTTGTTCGCTTAACACTTTTCGGGATATAGACGGCATCCGTGCGGCTATTTCGCCAAAGCGCCTGGTATGGTCCGACAGATGATAAAGAATTATCGGTTTCCATCTTCCTCCGATCAAAGTTATCGTAGCCGTAACCGGGCAAGGCTTATTTTCAACTTTATTTTCCATTAGTCACATTTAGGTTACCACTATTTTCCATTGTTACCAAAAGGTAACAGTTACTTTTTGAAACTATCATTGGTAACTTTGTGTAACAAAAATAAATATTTAATATAAATTAAACAATTATGATTTTAGTAACAGGTGCAACAGGGCATTTAGGAAATGCAGCAATCCAATCACTATTAAAAAAAGGTATTCCGGCTCATGAAATTACGGCTCTGGTAAGAGACGAAAACAAAGCAGCAAATTTAAGTGAACAGGGGGTTCTGTTAAAAACAGGGAATTACAATGACTACAACTCGCTTGTAGATGCCTTAAAGGGTGTGCATAAGCTCTTTCTGATCTCTTCTAATGATGTGGCGGCAGATACGCTTTTGCAACATAAAAACGTCATCAACGCCGCTAAGGAGAATGGTGTTCAGCACATCGTTTATATTAGTCAGGAAATTATGGATGATGAGACAACAGCCATTCCATTCGTAATTCAGGTTCATAGAGGTACAGCTGAATATCTTAAAGAGACCGGGATTGCCTATACCATTTTTAACGACACGCTTTACGCAGATTCTATCGGCAAGTTTGCTGGAGAAGGATTTTTGGAGAACGGTATTTTCTTTCCAGCCGGTGATGGAAAGGTTCCCTTTATTCCCAGGACGGATATTGGGGAAGCGGCAGCTGTGGTGCTTACCACTCCCGGACATGAGTATAAGACCTACGCGATCACCGGCAATAACGCTTATTCGTTTGAAGAAATAGCAGGCATGCTATCAGATATTACGGGTAAAAAGGTTAAGTATCTTAATCCTGATCTTGAAACTTATACCGACGCGCTTGGAAAAGCCGGCGTTCCGAAAGAGGTTGTTGGATTCTTAAGCGCGTTTGCTACCGCGATAAAAAATGGTGAATTCGATACGAACCGCAGTGATCTTGAAAATTTATTGGGAAGAAAACCAATGGAATTAAAGGAATTTCTGAAAATCCCCTACGGTAAATAAGTTCTTGAAAGTGGGTGACGCGTTTGGAAAGATGGACAGTCTTAAATTAATTGGTCGTTTTTTCATCGCCTGCTTTACAGGACGCTACCAGATAGGCGAATAAAGCAAAGGCCGTTATCAAATGTATGATAACAGCCTTTGCCTTGTCAAAGAAACACTATATATCACGTTAAGCCGAAAAAGGCACGTCAGACCTACCTAATGTGCAGATCAACTACAGGGCGAATCCAGCTTCGTCAGATCATTAAGTTATCCTATAGCCGTTCATTTGGTTCGAAAGGTAAAATTGCTTGCCACGATATGAATGGAACAACGGAAGAACAGCGCCGGCTTTGAGCTCAATGAGCAGGTAAGTTGTTTTTGTGCGATTGTCGCCACCGCCTTGTGTCCCTTAGATCCCCAGGATGCTAAAGTCCAACCTGATGTTATGAATAATCTCTTTCAGTGTGTAGCCAGGCAGATCTGTGCCAGGCCTAACCTTTAGAATAATTAATTGTTTATTTCTGATGCGAGCCCTTTACCGATTTTTAATCTTAACATTTTGGAGCTAAGTGTCGTTGCAGGAATTTTTAATAACTCGGCGGCCCCGCCGGCGCCGGATACTTTTCCGTTGCATCTTTTTAATATCGAGATAATATGTTCTCTTTCAACTTCGTCAATGGTCTTTACATGGTTTCCCGGCAGCAGGCTTTCGTCTTCAGAAACGGCGGCTGGCAGATACACCTGTTCTATTATTCTGCCGTTAGAAAGCAACACGCTTCTTTCTATTAAATGCTCCAATTCTCTGACATTTCCAGGCCATTCGTAGGCGGTAATTTCCCGAATCACTTTACCCGATAAAGTCATGTTTGATTTCATGCTTTTCTTGGCATGTTTGGCGAGGAAGTGGCTCGCTAATAAAGGAATATCTTCCTTACGCTCCCGCAAAGCGGGAATATTGATCGGGAAAACATTGAGCCTGAAGAAAAGATCGCTTCTGAAACTACCCATTTGAACCTCCTTGTGCAGGTCACGATTGGTTGCGGCAATGATTCTGACATTTGTTTTTATTGTTGTCCTGCCTCCAACCCGTTCAATTTCCTTTTCCTGCAGCACTCGTAACAATTTAACCTGAAGGTCCAAAGGCAATTCGCCGACCTCATCAAGAAATAGTGTGCTGTTGTTTGCAAGTTCAAATTTTCCGATCCGCTTTTCCGTAGCTCCGGTAAAACTACCACGTTCGTGGCCGAACAGTTCGCTTTCAATCAGATTGGCGGGCAGGGTAGCACAATTCACCTTGATCATTACTTTGTCTTTTCTAAGCGATGTGCTATGTATGGCACGGGCTATTAATTCTTTTCCGGTACCTGTCTCACCTAGGATCAGCACGGAGCTTTCTGATTCGGCAACTTTGGACACCAGCTCAAATATCTTTTTCATTGGAACGCTGTTCCCGATGAGCTCACTATAATTATTTGTTGTTTGAATCTCTTCCTGTAAATAAAGATTTTCCTCTTCCAGTTGTTTTTTAAACTGGTTGATCTCCACCAACTGTTGCTCGATTCTTTCGTTTGCCTTAATATTGGCCACTGCAATAGAAAGTTGATCGGAGACCCCTTGAATAAGACTGATGTAGTTCTTGTTCAATTTACTCTTTTCATTCAATAGAATGACCAGGATGCCATTTTTTTTATCACCGTCCTTTAGCGGTGCCATTACGGCCCCCCTCATACCGACATCATAATTCATCCGAAGGTATTTTGGTACAAATGGCCGCTCTAAAACTTCATCAAGATCATATACAAGTGGTATTTCAGATTCCAGAACTACATCAAGAATTCCATCTTTTACGGCATATCGGCTGGTGGTTATCGTTTCATAATCTCTATGGGCTTTTGCAGCAGAATTAGGATCAAGAGAATAAACTGTATACCATTTTCCGTCATCGCTAATAGTAAAGGTGATGACATGGCTAATGGAGAGTAACTTTTTTAGCTTTAAGTTAATGATCTGGTGAAGTTCATCTTTATTCCGTATGACCGCGAAGTTTTTACTTAAGTCGATCAATGTAGATTTTTCGTTATCCTGCTCCAATACGTGCTCATTAGCCAGTATATTACCAACGGCTACGGAAAGCTGCCAGCTTATTCCCTGTATCAGTCTGAGTTCTTTTTCCTGTAGCAAATGTTCGAGATCAGAAAATACGATCACGATTCCAATAAGGTCTTTCCCGTTAAATAAAGGTGACATTACCATTTCTTTAATCCCGGATCGATAATTCATCAGTATCCATTCCGGGATGTCTTTGGAAAAATCAAGTTCCTGCAAATTAAAAATAACGGGCTCTTTGGAGGCGATAACCGTTTTTATAAGGGGATTATTTAAAGGATATTCAGCATAGGCGATCCTGTGAAATTCCGCATGGTTCTTGCTTCTTGATCCCGGATCCACGACCAGGCTTTTATAGGTCTGGGTTTCCAGATTTGTAACAGCGGTTACTGCGTGACTGAAATAGAATAATTTCTTTAGTCGTTCCTGCACCATCACAAGCAGATCGCTCTTGTTACGTATAGCCGCCATCGCATTACTTATTGACAACAAAATCGACTTTTCCTTTTCACGTTCCATTATTTCGTCGCTTGTATTGATGTTGACCAAAGCGATGGTCAGCTGGTCTGCAATTCCCTGAATGAATCCGTGATCATCCTTCTTGAATCGCGGATCATTTTTCGTTGCCATGTAAACGCAGCCCAGTAACATACCGCCGGCTCTCATTGCAACACCGGTTAATTCCCTGGCCCCATCTTCGAAAATCCTTTCGATGTATGGCGTGGCCTGTCCCTTGTTTAGATGTTCAGCTATGTCGAAACTGACAGGCTTCCTATTGTGTACGATCGTTTCATTTATCTCCTTTCCAAAGATCTCATCAGCCGGCAAAATTCCGCCAGGCTCCGTATGGTTATCTATCAACGAACCTGTGTCATTGTTATAGATATAATGCCTGCTGTTTTTAGGTTCATAATGTGAAACGATAACTTCTGAAAAAGCCGGGTTGATCTCCAGCGTTGCACGAACAACATTCAGCAGATCTTTTTTTGCTTTCACCGTGGAGATCGCGTTGCTCAGATCTAAAAGGATGGACTTTTCCTCCTGATGTTTCAGGATAATTTCGTTTGCCAGGACATTCGAAACAGCAATACATAACTGACTCGAAATGCCCTTAATAATGGCCAGGTGCTCCTTTTTGAAATTTCCCTTTATAGTACTTGTTAAAAAGAAACCGCCTACATCTGTGGTATTGCTTCGCATGACAACACCGACCAGTTCTTTAACGCCGGTACTGTTATAGTAGGGGACATAATCGGGAACAGGTTCACCACTATTGTATAAATCTTCTATATCAAAAACCACGGGTTCCTTTTGGGCATGGATAATATTTAAAATGCCGTCATCGATCGGATATTCGGACGCGATCCGAAGATCAAAATCAGCATGGATCAAACGCTCTGTATAAAAACGGTGCGCCCAAAAATAGAGTGCATGAGTTTCCTTCTCATAGAGCATCAGGTGTATATCATCGAACGCTACAAGGGCCTTAAACCTTTCCAAAAGTACCTCTATGAGGTCGTCCTTGGTGCGGGTCGCTGCGATGTCGTTGCTGATGGATAACAGGACCTGGGACATAAACTGATCATCTGTCAGGTCTTCTTGTAATTGAAGCGTTTGATCACTTAGCATAATGAATTTAAATTTAAATTTCGGACCGAATGGCTCACCTGCAGATTAGTGACGTGACTTTCCAATGGTGAGCATGCAGCCTGGTTTAACAGTTTTTATTTAAACCCAATATGCTATTATTGTGCCAGTGTGTAATTAGTTATAAATCAGTAATTTACAATTGTTAAAGATAATAAAAATTACGATATTTAGTTAAAATTTCATTTTACAACGAAATTCAGTCGAAATATATAACTATATATCGTCTATTTGATCGCTAAATGTCGTAAGTTAATCAGTTTCGGACCGGCTAAGTTCGATCATTGCTGTCAGGTGAATTTCATCATCCAAATTGTCTTCTTCCAGGTGTAAATTAAAGTCTTTCCGGCTGATACAGCCGAAAAGACCAAGTACCATCACCGGGGAGTGGGCACCCTTTTTTGCATGTGTGTAGTTGATTACTAGTGTTACTTCTGAAGTTATGTCCTTTATGGTCAAATTGCCTTTGACTTCTCTGATATTTCCCTCGCTAAGCCTGCATCCATTGATGGCTGTAAACTCCATGTTAGGATATTTTTTGGCATGGAGGCAATCCGGAGACCTAAGCTTTTTGTTCCTGAGCACATTATTCGCATTGATCGATCCGGTTTCTAAAGAGACATTAATGTCAACGGTGGAGAAATCATCATTAGCAGTTACATTTCCCCAAAAATCATTGATATATCCTGTAAGACTGCTTATCTTATAATATTTGATCTTAAATTCAATGGCAGAATCTTTAGCCGAAAATCTCCAGGTTGACTTATTCATAATGTTTGGTAATGCTAAATATCGTGGTAAAGTAATACCACATTTATCCGGTGTATAATTATGTACTGTTTATTCTATTTGGTTTGTTGCTGCAAAAAATTCACACCTCTCAATGTAGTAACCGGTAAATATTTTATGCTACTCCTTCGGATTCTTTATAGGTTATCAGGCTTTTCAATTGGCCATGACACCTATACAAATTAAAATGCGAATTTCATCAACTTTAAGCGGTGTTTTCAGTTTATGCGTCAATCCTTTATAAGGATAAAACTGATGCCAGTAAATAATAACTTGATCTACAGATAGATAAATTATTGATCGTTTTTTCTTCGACGATATTTCGGGAATTTTATAAAGTATTAACGAAATGAAATAATTTAATGTCTTCGCACTAAATTAAAACACACTTTTTTAACCGATTATTGGAAACCACATTTCAAGGATGTTTAAGACTATTTGCAGAGAGATGATGTTTTATGAAAAAAATAGACGAGATTATCTTTTTTATAGCAGTGATAATGGAGGTTTTTATATTTTTGTTCTTTGGCAGATGCGCCACGTCGTTTGGATATCAAAAACATGTTGAAAAGGCTTTCCATTTTTCTTATTCTGATCCTCTGGGCAGAAGTTTCCAGATCCCAACGATTGTTAGTGGATGTTCCAGGTCCATTATATGAAAAGTTGGGAAGAAGCCTTCCCGATACTAATCGCATACAAATATTGCTAAAGCTCAGTGATTATTATTTAAACAAGTGGGGAAGAAATGAGGCAGAAGTAGATAGTGCATGGGCTCTCTATAAACGCGCTGAATTATTAGCTGATAAGTTACGTTCGGAGAAGTGGCAGCGGGCCTGCCTGAGATTTAAAGGAACCTATTTTATTTTAACCGGTAACCTTGGAAAGGGCAAAGCGTGTTACCTGAAGCTTGCCAATTATTATCACCAGGTTGGGGAAACTAATAACGAGGCACAGGTTTGGTGGGATCTTGGTCTGGTCATTCCGGTTGAAACCGTCGGATGGCGCAGTGAAAAGAAAAGTGATTTTGCAATTGCCGGCCGATTGTTCGCAAGTACAGGCAACAAGGAAAAACAGATCGGGGCTTTTAAGGAGGTTGCCGATGTACATCTGAATGAAGGCTTGCTCGATCTTGCGGAAAAGGAATTGCTGAAAGTGCTCACTGATTACAAGGCGATCAACTTTAAAAAACTTCATCATACCTATTTTCTTCTTTCTGCAATAAGCAGACTTCGCAGTGATTTAAAGGGCGAGCTTTATTATGATCTTGAGGCAAAGAAAAGCATCGTAGCGACAAAGGACACTGCAGACGCCGCCTTTTTGATCACTAAACTGGGCGACTGCTATCTGGATCTTGGGATGCTGGACAATAGCCTCGCCAGTTATAAAGAAGCGTTATATAAATATCATTCCGCCAGGGACATCGTTTATGGTACGGTATACCGAATTGTCAGCGTCATGATCGCTCAGAAAAAGGCAGTCCCTGCCCTGGAATTTGTGACAGCGTACAAAAAGAAATACCCGCCTGTAAATTCATTCGACGAATCTCAAATGTACGCTGCTTTTGGTGACTGTTACTGGGCTTTGAACAATATATCCAGGGCGGAGAACGCATACCGCAGGATGATTGCACTCAATGACCTGAATTTCAAAAGCAAATTCTTACCAGTGGAGGTTTATGTGAAAACCTACCAGTTAATTTGTAAATTTTATATTAAAACCAGGCAGTTTAAGAAGGCGGCGTATTATTTGCATGTATTGGAGAAATCGCCAAAGAAACTGGTCAGTTCGATTCAGCTCGCGCAATGGCAGCTGATGCGCTTTAAAATAGACTCTGCCTCCGGTAATTATTTACAAGCGATCCGGCATTATCAGCGATATGAAAGAAGTAATGATTCGGTTTTTAACGCCTCAAAGATCAACGAGGTGGCGTCGTTGCAGGCCCGGTTTGAAACAGAAGCAAAAGACAGAGATATACAAGTTCAGTCTAAAAATATATTACTACAGAAAAAGGATATATTGTTGCTAACCAAACAAAACCAGCTGGAACACTATCAGGTAGAAAAAAGTCAGTTAAGGGGAAATTTGATAACGGGTTGCGCAATTTTACTCATTTTACTTCTTGTAATCGGCTACAGTCGTTACCGGCTCAAGATCAAAAGTAACCAGGAACTACAACGTCAGCAACAACTGATAACAGCGAAAAACAACGAACTGGAGCACCTTTTAAATGAGAACCAATGGTTATTGAGGGAAGTGCACCACCGGGTAAAAAACAATCTCCAGATTGTAATTAGCCTGTTGAATTCTCAGTCTGCCTATCTGCACGACGAAGTGGCGCTGAACGCGGTTTTAGAAAGTAAAATGAGGGTGCAGGCTATGTCGCTTATTCACCAAAAGTTATACGGGAATGAAGACGTGTCAACCATCTTTTTACCTGACTATATTCGTGATCTGGTGGGTTATCTTAAAGATAGCTTTAGAACGGCAAAAAGTGTTTACATCGATCAGGATGTCGCGCCAATAAGCCTGGACGTTTCGCAGGCAGTTCCGGTTGGTCTGATCTTAAATGAGGCCATTACAAATGCTTTTAAGTACGCGTTTCCATTTGCTGAAGCAGATGTTCTGACCATAAAACTGTCACAGAAATTGCCTTTAGGGGTATCATTGACCATTAGTGACAATGGGAGGGGGCTACCTCCGGATATTGATCTGAAAAAAATTAAATCCTTTGGTCTGAAACTGATACGTGGGCTTACCGAAGACCTTGGCGGGAATTTAACTATTTCGAGTAATAAGGGAACTACGCTGACAATTAATTTTGAGAGCGTTCCATTATTGCAAAGAAAAGGGTTTAAAACATCGTAACTGCGAACTACTGAGGGAATCATCTGATACTTTATACATAGCCAATTATATATCGTAATAGTCTATTGAAATCCCCGAAATGCCGTAAATGGATCATATCTGCTTATCTCTAACTTCTTAATATATAGTCGTTTATCTACTGGCATGTTTGCTGTATGAATGTGTTGCCGTCTTGTTGATTATATCAGGGACGATACCATGATAACCGCTCAGCGGTATCAGGAACATTTATGCAAATTAAATATAATATGAGTTTAGTGAAGGTTACTCCCGGGTTATTGAAGCTTACAGAGGCTTTTCAAAAAGTACCGGAATTACAGCTGCAATGGCTTATCGAAAATAGTTATGAAATTCTTTTGGAGGCGGGCGAGTTTCTTTTTATGCCGGGAAAGGACGTTAACGATACCTACATCATTATTGAAGGAAAGGTAAGGCTTTATCTGCTTCAGCGTGACGAAATGCTTGATCTTTACACTTTCGAGGCCGGTTCCGTGACAGGTAACTTACCGTTCTCCAGAGGATGGACAAATACGACACATGGCGAAGCCGGTGTTGACACCCAGATACTTGCGCTGCCATCTGAAAAATTTCACCATATGATCTGTCACCATTATGACTTGACTCAGGCGCTTGTCAATGTCATGACTACCAGGATCCGGGATTATACCACGTTACAACAACAGAATGAAAAAATGATGTCCCTGGGGAAATTGTCCGCAGGGCTTGCACATGAGCTTAATAACCCAGTGTCCGCTGTTGTAAGAGGGGCGACGTCTCTTAAACAGCATATCCAAAAAGTTAGGTTTTCTTTTCAGAACATTGTCAGATTGGGGGTTAGTCCCCAAAAGATCGAGCGGATCAACAGTGTTTTAGATGAAATTGTAGGGAACAACGATATAAAACCGATTACCATGATGGAAAGAAGCCGCATGGAAGATGATCTCCGGGACTGGCTTGACGATCTGGAAATCGAAAATACGGATGATGTCGCATCGAATTTTGTTGATTATAATATAGGGATAGCTGAAGCGGAAGAGATCAGCGGGGATCTTTCCGCCGGCACGCTGTCAGCTGTTTTCAATTGGCTCAGCAACAGCTTGGTTTCAGAGAAGATCGTAAAGGACATTGAAGAGGGATCCAGCAGGATCGCCGGGATAGTGGGTTCTGTGAAAAACTTTACGCATATGGATCAGGCCAGAGAAAAACAGTATGCGGATATTCATCATGGTTTGAGAAATACACTAACCATGCTGAATTACAAGATTCAAAAGGCAGGAATAAAAGTCATTGAGAATTACGACAATGCTCTGCCGAAGGTGAAAGCCATGATCGGAGAATTGAACCAGGTTTGGACGAACCTGATAGATAATGCCATAGATGCTCTTGAGGATGTAGAAAAAGGGGAGATCGAAATCAGTACATTCCGGGAGGATGAATTGGTTTGTGTAACGGTCAGAGACAACGGAACGGGTATTCCTCAGGAAATCTGTTCAAGAATTTTCGATCCGTTTTTTACAACTAAGGCAGTAGGAAAAGGAACCGGCCTCGGCCTGGATGTTGTTCAGCGCATATTGAAGCAACATAAGGGTAGGGTCAAAATTGAATCCGTCGCCGGGAACACTGTTTTTTTTGTCTGTTTCCCAATCAATGGTTAATTAATTGTTTTTAAAAATTAAATGCGTAAAGATGAGCCTACCTATTATATTTTGTATTGACGATGATGCCCAGGTATTAAGAGCATTAACGCGGGATCTGAGAAGTCGTTATCGCAGCGACTACAGGATATTAAGTACAACCTCTGTTGCCGAAGGGCTGGACAGCCTCCTGGAATTGAAAAATAAGGGAACAACGATTGCCTTGTTCCTTTCCGATCAAAGAATGCCCGAAATGGAGGGCGTATCATTCCTGGAAAAGGCGATGAAAATATTTCCGGATGCAAAACGTGTCCTGTTAACGGCGTACGCTGATACACGTGCTGCTATTGAAGCGATAAACGCTGTCCGGCTCGATTATTACCTGATCAAACCCTGGGACCCGCCTGAGGAAAAACTTTTCCCTGTGCTCGATGGCTTGCTGGACGACTGGCAGAATACTTTCAGGCCCGTGTTCAGTGGTATCAAGATCATTGGCCATCAATATTCGGAACTATCTTATAATTTAAAGGACTTCCTGGCAGGGAACCTGGTGCCTTATCAATGGCTTGACATAAAGGTGACCGAGGAAGCAGAAAAGCTGATGCATCTTAACGGCTTAAGTCAAGAAGATCTGCCGGTCGTGTTTTTTGATGACGGAACTTTTATCGTTAAGCCAGGAATCGTGGAGCTGGCAGCAAAAGCCGGTCTGACCCCTCAAATCCAGTTTGATATGTATGATGTGGTTATTATCGGTGCGGGTCCCGCTGGTCTGGCAGCCGGCGTTTACGGCTCATCAGAAGGCCTGAAGACCTTACTGATTGAACGGCGCGCACCGGGCGGGCAGGCAGGGACCAGTAGCAGGATAGAAAACTACCTAGGTTTTCCGGTGGGGATAAGTGGTGCAGAACTCACGCAGCGGGGGACAACGCAGGCCATTCGTTTAGGGACGGAGATCATATCACCCGTGGGCGTTACTGGGATCCAAAACAATAACGGTTATAAGTCTTTGTTACTGGATAATGGGGCCACGATCAATACCAGGAGTGTTATTGTGACCACCGGTGTGAATTACCGCAGGCTGGAGCAGAAAGGAATTAGCGATTTTACAGGGGCAGGAATTTATTACGGTGCGGCAATGACGGAGGCATCTGCATGTAATGGGCAGGACGTATATGTTGTTGGGGGCGGAAACTCTGCAGGCCAGGCTGCTATGTATCTGTCAAAATTCGCAAAGAACGTATATATCATTATTCGAAAAGAAAATCTGGTAAGTACCATGTCTGCATATCTTATCGATCAGTTGAAGGCAACAAAAAATATCCGGATAAAAGGGAAATGCGAAATAATAGAAGCCAGGGGATCGGGTAGACTGGAAGAACTGGTTATCCAGGATACGGGGACGCTAAAGAGTGAAACCCATGCTGCTGGCGCATTGTACATATTTATCGGCGCTAAGCCATTCACCGACTGGATAGCATTGGACATACTGAAAGACAAAAGAGGATTCCTGGAAACCGGCAACGCCGTAAAACAAAATGCATCCTTTGATAAAATATGGAAACAAGACCGCGATCCGTATCTGTTGGAGACCAGTTGCCCGGGCATTTTTGCCGCCGGGGATGTCAGATCAGGTTCGATGAACCGGGTAGCTTCGGCTGTTGGTGAAGGCTCCATGGCCATCAGCTTTGTTCACCAGTACTTATCCAAAGTGAAATAAACAGGATGGATACGGTTCTTAACTATATTTCGTAAATAACAATTGAATTAACGATTTATCGTTAAGAATAAATAATTTAATTTATATAAATTATTGTTTATCAATATTTTATATAAAGGTATGGCATTTGCTGGTGATAAAGCCCGAAGACGGCTAAGCTAAAAAGATAAATCAAATATTCGGAAGTAACGATAATGGGTGATAAAATATTGATTGTTGAAGATCAGTGGATTGAAGCAAATGATCTACAGATCATTTTGGAAAGTTCTGGCTTTGCGGTCACAGGAATAGCGAAGTCTGTGGATCAGGCCATCAGGCTTCTAAATGACGAAAGGCCTGATATGGTGCTGTTGGATATATTTCTAAAGGGTGACCTCACTGGAATAGACCTTGCAAAAACGCTTGCAGCTATGCGTATACCATTTATCTACCTCACCGCAAACTCTGACGCAACTACGCTGGAAGCCGCAAAAGCCACCCAGCCTTACGGTTTTTTAGTCAAACCATACCGGGAAAGGGATATACTTGTCGCTCTTGACATTGCGGGATATAGATATAAAAATCAACGTGAGCTAATCGCCAGGCAGGAACAGTGGTTATCAAACATGCTGCAAAACATAACCACCTCAAACGAAAGTCAGGAAGATAATTTGATTCAATTGGCAAAGGCATTTGAACCGATCATCCCCTTATGCTTTATGATGGTGGATCTGAACATCAGACAAGATAGCATGGGAGGTACATGGCTTTTAGAAAGATCTGGTTACGATGAATTTAAGCTCATGAGTGGTTGGGATGTTTTAGAGGAGGTATCCTTAAATTCAAAGGAATATGTAAAATTCAGAAAAGCCATCCTTGATCAGGATCAGGTTAGTACTGACAGCTATTTCAGCAGTGATGATCGTGACGCTGTAGGGGTATTTCCTAATAAACTCAAAGAAAAATATAAGGTTTTGTCAAGCCTTTACATTCCTGTATTAGGTAAGAACGATAGTATGGCCTATATTTCTTTTTTTTCTACGCTTGACAACGGTTTTAATAACGATCATATTGAATTTGCCAGGTCAGTGCTACCTGTTCTTCAGGATGTCATACAACATATCGATACAGCTGGAGGGACGCAACCTACCGGCAACAAGGTATCACAGGTAAATCGCAATGCACCGAAACAGTCCCAGGTTGAAGGCGTCGTAGGCAAGAGCGCCAAATTACTGGAAGTTTTAGCATTAGTAGGTCAGGTGGCTCCAGTTGACACGACGGTACTGATTTCCGGTGAAACAGGTGTCGGTAAAGAAGGCCTGGCCAACGGGATTCATATGTTGTCAGACCGGAAATCGAAGCCATTTATTAAAATCAACTGCGCGGCGATACCATCAAGTTTGATTGAATCAGAACTTTTCGGTCATGAAAGGGGATCTTATACCGGAGCATCGGAAAGACGGGTCGGTAAATTTGAGCAGGCCAATGGCGGCACGATATTCCTGGACGAAGTAGGGGAAATACCGCTGGATGTACAAAGTAAACTCCTAAGGGTACTGCAAGAAAAAGAGCTGGAGCGTATTGGTGGCAGGACTACGATTAAGGTTGATGTCCGTATTATTGCCGCAACAAACCGTAACCTTTATATGGAAGTTGCCGCCGGAAGGTTCAGGATTGACCTTTATTACAGGCTTAATGTATTCCCGATACTTTTACCGCCCTTAAGAGAGCGAAAAGAAGATATTCCATTGCTGGCAGATCATTTTCTTCGCCAATCGGCAGAATCATCCTGGGGCAAGCCTAAGAAACTATCGCCCGGGGTAATGGAGCAGCTGAAAAATTACAACTGGCCAGGTAATATCAGGGAATTACAAAATTTGATCGAAAGACAGGTATTGATGACGGGCGATCTGATCATCACCGATATAGACTTGCCAAAAGATGAATTGATCGTTGAAAAACCCAAAAAGCTAACCGAGCAAGATATAGCGGCTAACGAAAAAGAGAAAATAGAATCCGCGCTAAAAAAAACCAACGGCAAAATATCAGGAACAGGTGGTGCCGCATCAATACTGGGCATGACACCGGCAGTACTATCATCCAGAATGAGAAAACTTGGAATTGTCTGGAAGTATAATTTTCAGTAACAGCACATTATAACCAACACATGCGTTGTATTTACATTTTAAAAGCTGATCTCCGTTTTGTAAACCAACTTGCAAAGTTGCCGCTCTTATTCTCCAGGTTGATTTACCCGACGGCAGCATTCGTTGCGATAACGCTACTGATCATTTTTGGCGTCTTTTTCTTGCTGATAAAAAGCAGGAACCAAAAGCTGTTAAAGGTAAAACAGGACGAACTCTTGTCCAAAGACGTGACATTGGAGCAATTGTTGAAGGAAAATGAATGGCTCATAAGGGAACTTCACCACCGGGTAAAGAACAATCTCCAGATCGTAACCAGCCTGCTTCATTCTCAGTCATCCTATCTGAAAGACGATGCTGCGATCAATGCGATCATGGAAAGCCAGCACCGTATACAGGCCATGTCTTTGATTCACAAAAAGCTTTACCAGCCGGATAGCTTAGCCACTGTGTTTATGCCGGATTATATAGCTGAGCTTGTAAGTTATCTGATGGACAGTTTTAACAGTAAGGATATTATCTCCTGTGATCTCCAGATCGACGAAATCAGGTTGCAGATGGTTCATGCGGTTCCTGTCGGACTCATTCTTAATGAAATCCTGACGAATGCACTGAAGTTCGCCTTCCCTTTTTCGGAACATGATTGTATAACACTCAAGTTTTTCAGTTCCTCACCAAATGAAATATGCCTGGAAGTTCAGGATAATGGCCGGGGGCTTCCGGAGGGGTTCAGTGCTGACGACCGGTCGTCATTTGGTATGCTGCTCATCAAAGGGCTCACCGATCAGCTCGACGGTGTTTTCTCCATTGAGAACAGCAGTGGAACAACTATTAAATTGAGCTTCCGGGATAAGACTTTTTCATGATTAAGGATTTTAATCAATATCGCCGGCACATCAATAGACTGGCCGCGTTGTGGTGCGAGTAAGTTATCTTCCGGTATAATCAAATTTGGACTGCCCATTCAGTACCCATTTATTTTATATAGGAAATGGCTTCTGTAATTTCCGAAATATCGTTGATTTATATGTCCGTTTTTATCTCATATGGTTGACAAATAGCAATTTATATGATGGTCTCAAAATTGAATTGATGCAATAGAAAATTCAGACAATGCACTGAATTCTGTTTGATGTCAATTCAATTGTGAACAAATGAAATTTAGAACTCCCGGTTTATCTTACAAAGACCCTGGCCCATATGGCCAGCCTGACCCTCGTACGGGAAATAGAAAGATTAGATGCAGTGTTTTTATGCTGCTATTCTTTCTAAGCTGTTTTTATTCACAGATAGCAAATGGTCAGGACGCGCCTATTTATCGAAAATTAACGTTGGAAGACGTGTATAAATTGACCATATTGAATAGCTACCAGTTAAAAATTACCGAAAAGAATTTATTAAATGCGAAGCAACAGGTAGAAATTTCCAAATTAGAGAGATTGCCTGCATTGAGTTCTGATCTTAGCTACGGATACCTCAGTAATGCAGATAGCTGGAGTCCATCCTTTTCTGACCACCGGACTTCGCTCATACCACATCATTTTACAGCGTTTTCGGTACAGGCTTCGCAAGTGGTTTTTAAGGGCGGGGAAATTGAGAACACCATCAAGAAGTCTGCACTACTGGAGCAGGTGGCCAGCCTTGCTGATGAAAAGAATGTAGAAGATGTGAAGTTGCTGGTATCTGCTAAATATTTGGATATCTATAGGCTGATCAGCCAGCAGAAGATCTATGAAAACAATATACTGCTTACCCAAAAACGGCTTAAAAATGTGTTGACTATGCAAAAACAGGGTATGGTTACCCAAAACGATGTTTTGCGGACAGACTTAACGATATCCGACTTCCAGCTTGCTTTACGAAGAACCAGGAATGATATCGTCATACTGAATAAGCAATTAAATGTTGTTACTGGCCTGCCAGATTCCGTGTTGCTTGTTCCTGACAGTCTGCTTCTAACGAAAGCCCATCAGGAAAAACGAATGGCGGACTATCTGAAACTAGCTGAAAACAGTAACCAGGATTTAAAAATCTCAGCGGTGAATAACAGGATCGCAGAGACCAACATCAAGTTGCTTGGGAGTGACAGGTTACCTCAGGTCTTTCTTTATGCAAGATCAAATATTCAACGTCCTTTTACTTCGGTCGTGCCTGCTATCGATATCTATTCAAACATATGGCAGGCCGGGATCGGCTTACATTATAATATTTCCTCTACTTATCAGGCCCGGAAAAAGATCAGAAGTGGTGAAATAGAGCTGCAGCTGGCTCGCGACCGGGAAACACTAGAACAACAAAATCTGGGAGTCGGTATAAACGCCGCTTTTATCAAGTATAATGAGGCGAAAGAAGATCTTTTAACATTAACTAAAGATCTTCGGTCAGCAGAAGAGAATTACAGGGTGGTTGAAAAAAAGTATTTCAATCAGCTTGCCTTACTGACAGATATGATCGACGCTACAAACACCAAGATCGAGTCGGAGCTTAAAGTTACTACGGCGCAGATCAATGTCGTATATACCTATTGTCAGCTTTTACACATTACAGGAACGCTTTAAATTATAGAAAATATGAGTGAAAAAAATTCTTTTAACATTTCCCCGGATGGAAAATGGATGGTCAGGGTAGTGAATATCATACTGATATGTGGCGCGCTTTGCGGAATCGGGTGGGGGATACTTACCTATTTTAACCTGAACGACGGTCTATATACGAACGACGCTCAGGTTGAAGAATATATCAACCCCGTGAATACACGAATCCCTGGATACATTCGCAAAGTATATTTTAAAGAACATCAGCGGGTAAAAAAAGGAGACACGCTGATATCGGTTGATGACCGGGAATATAGAATTCAATTAGAGGGAGCCGAAGCCACTTACCTGTCCGCACTTGCGACAAAAAACGTCACATCATTTTCTGTAAATACAGTCCATAGCAATATCAGCGTTTCGGATGCCAATATTCGTGCGAATAAAGCCAGACTGCTGAATGCCAGAAAGAACCTCGTCCGCTACGAGAACCTGTTAAAGGAAGGCGCCGCAACACAGCAGCAATTTGACCAGGTCAAATCTGATTACGATGCTATGTCCGCTCAAACAAGTGCGTTGGAAGAACAGAAGAACACGGTGAACCTTTCCACAAATGAAACTTCGAAAAAAATATTAGTGAACAATGCTGAAATTAAACGCGCCCGTGCCATGATGGATATGGCGGCCCTGAATCTTTCTTATACCACTATCGTAGCTCCCTATAATGGCACAACGGGACGTCTGATCGTACAGGAAGGGCAACTCCTTCAGGCCGGGCAAACACTGCTTTCCTTTGTTAGGAACGATAAAAAATGGGTGATCGCAAATTATACAGAAGAGCAGGTCGCAAAACTGCACATCGGTCAAAAAGTAAAGCTGACCGTGGACGGCCTTGACGATAAGGAGATTATCGGTCAGGTTTCAGCGATTTCTGAGGCTACCGGCTCGAGGTATTCGGCAATTCCAACCGATAATGCCACTGGCAACTTTGTTAAGGTCAGACAGCGCGTGCCTGTTCGCATAGAATTTTTAGGAGCAAAAGCATACGAACCGGTGATCACACAACTGAGAGCGGGCATGAATGTCGTCGTCCGCCTGTTAAATTAGTTTTAAGGATAGTTATGGAGTTTTACGAACTGTTTTATAAATGGGTGCCGCTTTACATAAAAGTGCCTGTCTTGACTTTATTATACCTGGTATTGCTAACCGCAAATGGGGTCTACATCGGAAATACGGGTGATATGTCATCGAGCCTCGGCGTTTATACAGAGCCCTATACCATGGCATATTACGCGATGTATATCGGCATGGGAATCGGCAGTATGACCAATATCAGGATCAGAGAACGGTTCTCAGCAAAATCTCTCGTGTTGTCCGGCTTTATGGTCATGTTGGTCATGAACGTCGTTTGTGCAACCACCAATAATCCTTACCTCACCATTTTAGCGTGTTTATTACTTGGTATGGGCAAAGTTGCCGCATCAACTGAAATATATTTGGTATGGCTGCAGGTCTGGAGCAAAAAGCTTGACGTCAGCCGGTTATATCCGTTTGTCTATTTTATCGCTTTAGGCGGTGTTTATTCCATGACATGGCTCACCACAAAACTTTCATTTATTTATAACTGGAGATATGCATACATTTTCATTATTATGATTGTGTCATTATGCATCATCCTTTCGGTCCTGTTCATAGAACGGCATCCTTTAAAAAGAAAAGTTCCCCTTTACCAAATGGACTGGACCGGGATCCTTCTTTTATTAATATTTATGATGCTGGTTAATTACATCCTTGTATACGGAAAAGTAGAGGACTGGACGAACTCGTTGTCAATCAAACTCGCTATAACTAGTGCATTAGTGACACTGCTGCTGTTTATTCAGCGTGAACTCAATTTTAAAAGGCCTGTGTTTCCCTTAGGTTTGTTCAAACTTACTAATTTCCGTTTGGGACTTTTTTACATTTTTCTTTTAGGAATTTACGTACCCTCCACATTACAGGTGTCGTTCAGCGGCGGCACGCTTCATTATGAAAATTACAGGAACGCAGAATTATCACTTTACTTAATACCTGGTGTAACCGCCGGAGCGATATTTTGTTATTATTGGTTTTATCAGGGATACCATGATCAGTTGTTGATGCTCGTCGGTTTTTCAACCATAGTTCTCTATGAAATTATCATGTATAACAGCTTTGGAAACCAGTTTGAAATGAACGGGTTTTGGCTTCCTTCGCTCATTAAAGGGTTCGGATTGGCCATATTATATATCGCGATTGGCATTTATATCACCCGTACCCATACGATTAAAGATGTATTGACCGTCGTTGGCGTAGCGTTTCTGTTTCGGTCATTCCTGGGTACTGCTGTATTTACCGCTATTTATAACTACTTTATTTATACACAAAAAACACGGCATTTTAATTATTTAGGTGGCCTAACGGATTCCGCAAATACTAATTCGGTATCAGGAACCAAAGATCTTTATACCGCGATGCAAACCCAGGCATCAATGGCCGCTGCCAAGGAAATAACCGGCTATATCATCTTGTTAGGAATCTTTGTCGCGGCGGCTCTCCTGGTCAAAGTATTACATGATGGAGTGCGGATATACGCTGAAAGATCCGCCAAAATCGAACCATAGACATTTATTCCGGGGGTTGCATTACCGAGGCACTTTAATCGCTGTGAGTTTGCTAATCAAGAGTATTTTTATGAAATAAGTTTAGGGTGAGCTGAACAAAAAACAAATTGATGTCTCCGGAATAATGATCGCTTTGTCGCCAATAAGACAAATCGAGGCTTACCGACCTGTCAAGGTTGTAGTTCACTCCTGCAGCCGACCGGTTACGCGACCACTGCCCTTTATTGATGAAAAAATACCCTTCATCAAACACATAGACTTTGGCAATGTGAGAACAGAAGGAAAAGGGATAGGTAACCCGTAGCCGGTTCCTGTAAAAATTTTTTTGCTGGCTTATATTGGGAAATACGCTATTCAGCATATTTCTGTCATCAATAACAAATCTCCCTGCAAATGCACTATAGGTAGCGCCGAGGAGCGCATCATTCTCAGCATAACTACGGCCATCGACTGACGACGCCCTGAATAAGAAATAACCGGCATTTAGGCTTAAGTTTTTATTCAAATCATAAAAACCCTGTGCGAAATTGAATTGTGAATGCTGAGATGGGTTGATACCGAATTGATCAAGCAATCGCCATTTTGAAGATGCCTGATAAGAAACACCTGGCATTAACCAGGTAGCTGTAGGAGTGTTTTGTGCGCGGCTACTGATACTGCTGAATAGTACACCGGAGAATAAGATACTTTGATAAACAATTTTCAAACGCTTCATTTTTGGGGATTATAAATTGATCGCAGTTCTTTCGAAAGTAATTTTATTGCGCCAACAGGAACCAAAATGTATATAGATCACCCATACAGCGACTCAACAAGAAGTAAAGTATTTGGCATAAAAAATCCGGAAAGACAGTATGTCTGAACCTTCCCGGATTTGTTTTGCCTTTAACTATTGCTATTAATGGAGTGGAAACTAACCATCAACAGATCGCTGTAGTGATGTCAGCGGCTAAGGAAAAACCAACTATTTGCCCTGCAACTTTGGATAATTAACTTAGCTTTTGATAAGCTTACCGCTAACTGTTAGGGGCAATACGTCCTGGTTGATGATCTTGGAAATAGTGCAGCCTACACGGGCGCGTTCTAAGAAGTACTCGAATTGTTCCTGAGTGGCACCGGGAATTACTGATTCCACGTTAAAGTGTAGGCTTTTGATCTGTGGATATCCGGTGGTTTCGTCGAAACCAAGAACAATGTCTGCAGTAGTGTAAATACTGGTTGTTTCCAGATTCTTCATCACGGCGTTGTTTGCGACTGCCTGATTGAAGCAAGCGGCATGTGCAGCTGCGAGTAGCTCTTCCGGACTTGCACCCGTTGTCCCTTCAAAACGGCTGGAATAACTAACCGGGGCATCCTTTAAATAACCTGTTTTAGTTGAGATCGTTCCGTTTCCTTCTTTCCAGCTACCTTTCCAGGTAGATATTCCTGTTGATGTGATCATGATATTTGTATATAATTAATAAATGAAGCGTTAATTGAATTTATTTGGTCGCAAGCGTTCCTAGGTAATGACCCAGCCTTGATTCTGTATCACTTTCCGTTTGGAAGCCAATTTCAATCAGTTTTGCCAACAAAGCCTGCGCTTCCGGCCTTTGGTACAGCTCAAAAAACTTGTTACTGGATTCCTGAATTTCGAACGGATTTGGTCCGCCGCCTGTGCGTTTAAGCATTGTTTGTTTGGTCGCCTGCAAGGCGGGCAGTTCAAATCCGCTAATGCGGGTGGCCAAATTATCCACATAAGCATCAAGTTCAGCATCTGAAAACGCCCGGTTGATCCAACCATATTTTTCAGCTATCTCGGCTGAAAAGTCGTCGGCACCCACCGCAATTTCCATCGCCCGGGCGTAACCAGACAGCGCCGGCAGGTATTCAGCCGCGCCGCCTCCGGGTAACAGGCCCATTCCTACCTCCAGATGACCAAATACGGCATTTTCCTTACTGGCAAAGCGCATGTCGCAAGCCAGAATCATCTCAGATCCGATACCTCTGACTCTGCCGCGAATTACAGCGATGCTGATCACGCCCGCATTGTGAATCCGGTTCGAGACGTCGACCCATTGTGTTACTCCAAGTTTGCCGGAAACCTGCGGCAGCTCACCGCCTCTAACCACATCAAAATGGGATACAAAGTAATCTTTATTTGCACTGTCGAAAACGATCACCTTAAGTTGAGTATCTGCTTCAATAATGTCCATCAGGCGCTGCAGTCCTGCTACCATGTCGGGACCCATTAAATTGATTGGCGGGTTATCCAGCGTCACCCTCCAAAAAGAAGCGCTGTGCTTGGTAATTATCAGCGGTGCCCCTGGCATCCTCTCTACTGATAAAGGCTCATTTGTTGTATTCATAATATTAACTTTAAAATTTGATAGAGGTTTAGCAATACTAAAGCCAATGGATACCTATTTTATAATCAACTAATTATGAATATTCTCACCTTGCTCATTCACTAAATTTCGTAAATTTTAAGTCTCAATAACTATATATAGAAAAACAATCCCGCAGGCTGATGGGAACGGGCATTTTGGGAGTTTGATCTGATTTCACGCAAAGAAATTTGCGAATTATTGTATTTTATTTATTTCGACATCGTGTGAAGATGAAATACAGCGAGCGTTCATGTCATATCGTAAATAGGCTCTTAAATCAACGATATTTAGAAAAATACAAAAGTTTAATTTGTATTAAAGCTTTAGTAAACAGGTCACTATAGCGTGGTATCTCAATTGTTTAATTCGCTGCATTAATCAATAAGGCTGAACAGCTGAACGCCTATATTAACCTTCATAAGTGCATGAATACGAACAACGAAAAAATTTCCGGAAAGATTAGGGTGGTGATCGCGGGTGGTGGATTTGCCGGGATTAATCTCGCGCAAAACTTGCTGAATGATAAGAGATTCGCGATTACAATTATTGACCGGAATAATTATAATTATTTTCCCCCGCTGCTGTATCAGGTAGCAACCGGATTCCTGGATGCTTCTGGTATCAGTTATCCCTTTCGTAAACTTTTTCGAAACGACCGCATCTCTTTTAGGATGGCAGCGGTTAGCCATATAGACCCGATAGAAAAAACCTTATGCCTGGAGAATGGAAAGGTCACATACGATATTCTTGTTTTAGCTACCGGCGTGAAATCGAACTTTTTCGGCATTAAAAGTATTGAAGAAAATGCCATTCCTATGAAAACGGTTGATGATGCCCTGCGTATGCGAAACGTGCTTTATCAAACAATGGAGAAGGCTTCTGTTTCGACCGACAAGTCAGAACAGGAGATGCTGCTAAACATTGTTGTGGCCGGCGGAGGTCCTACTGGCGTGGAAGTAACGGGTATGCTTGCGGAGATCAAAAGAAATATATTCCAGAAGGAATATCCCGAACTTAAGAATGTCCCTTCCAAAATTTACATCGTCGATGGCGGGCAGCATCTCTTGTCGCCGATGAGTAATAAGTCACATGAGGAGGCCTACAAAATACTGACGGGGCTTGATGTCGAAATTATTTTGGGTACTCACGTAAATGAATTCATTGACCACCAGGTTATTCTTTCAAACGGGACAATCATACCGGCCAATATCCTGATTTGGGCTGCCGGAGTAACCGCTACGATTTACCCGGGAATCCCGGAAACCAGTATTGGCCCGGGAAAACGGATACTTACAAATAGTTTTAATGAGGTTAATGGGATGGAAAGTGTATTTGCAATTGGTGACTGCAGCGTTCAAACCGATGATCCTAAATACCCGAAAGGCCATCCCCAACTGGCACAGGTCGCTATTCAGCAAGGCAGAAAGCTGGCTTCAAATCTTTCCGGGATGGCCGATAATAAACCGCTTCAAAAATTCAGTTATTACGATAAAGGGGAAATGGCCATTATCGGCCGGGAGCATGCGGTGGTTGATCTTTTTAAGCACCGGTATCACTTAAAAGGCCTTATCGCACTTATGGCATGGCTGACAGTTCATCTGCTTTCTTTGATGAATGCCGCTAATAAATTCAGAACCTTGGTGAGTTGGGTTGTGGCTTATCTTTCGAAAGATCAATCTTTAAGGATGATATATCGTCCTGAGTCAACTAAGAAAGCAGCTGATCGAACGGAACTTCACCAAAAACAATAATTCCCGGCTTAAACAATTTCTATTAAACCTAAAAAAAAGAATAATGAGACTAACTCCAATTAAACCAGACGGGCTGGATGCATTACAACACAGCTTATATGTCCATATTTATAAAGGCATCGATGAAAACTTCAAAGGCTTTGTTGCTAAGCGGGAGGACGGTGCCCTTTTAGGCCCCTTTAATCCAATGGTTCATTTTCCGCAGTTCGGCAGCGCTTTATGGGCGTATAATATCGCACTATCGACTAATTCTACGCTGCCGAAAATAGTACGTGAAGTAGCTATCCTGGTTGTAGGCGCAAGGTTTACTGCGCGTTATGAGATTTACGCTCATGAAAAGATAGCCCGTTTATTGGGGATGTCCGAGCATAAGATCGCCGCAATAAGTGCGGGTCAACGCCCGGATGATCTTACTGAAGAAGAAAGCCTGGCACACGATGTCGCATCCGTTTTAACGAAAGGTGCGCAATTACCGGAGTCACTTTACGGGCTGGCCAAAAATAAGTTTGGGGATAACGGGCTTGCCGAGCTTATTCATTTAATCGGATGCTATTGTTTGATTTCCGTTTTACTTAATGCCTATGATATTCCGGTTCCTGACGAGGATTAAACTCATAACCACAAAGGAAACCTGCTATAATATTCAACAGGTTTCCTTTTGCGATTTTATAAGCTTTGATATTTAAAACATTGATTTTAATACTGGGCTTAAATACCGCTATAATGTTCCTAAAACTTCGCCGAGGTTCAGTTCCGTATCTCCGGGAAGCTGAAACCCTTTTTCCAGGATCGTTTTGTAGCGCTCTTTGGTTTCAGGGTTCTGCGTCGCTTTTCCGAAAAGGTCCGAGTCTTTCCTGTAATCTTCAACGGGAGCGAGGCTGATCGCGTTGATGCGCTCCTTGATATCCAGCAGCCCCTGGTGTGGAAACTTGGCGATCCTGCGGGCAAGGTTGGTAACAAAGGCTTCCAATTCTGCATCCGGGAGCGCCCGGTTAATCCAGCCGTATCGTTCGGCCAGATCGGCATCATAATCCTGGCTGCTTGTTAAAACCTCAAATGCACGACCCCGGCCCATGGCCCGGGTAAGGTGCTGCACACCGCCGCTTCCCGCAACTTGTCCAAAAGCCGCCTCAAGCTGTCCGAAAACAGCGCGTTCCCTGGATGCGAAACGCATATCGCAGGCCAGGATAAATTCGCTGCCTGCACCGCGTACACGACCCGAGATCTGTGCAATAGTAATAGCTTTTGTTTCGCTTAGCCGCCTGTATAATAATGACAGGGACGGTTCTCCGGTAAGTTGTCCTGCGATCTCCCTGTATTCTGCGATCTTCGTCACATCTACATGAGGGATAAAGTAATCCGGATTAGCACTGGAGAAAACAACCACCTTATATTCTTCCCCCTTATCCAAAAGTTGTATGAGTGCTACAAGATCCCTTACCAGGCCGGGGCCCAGCAGATTGATTGGCGGGCTGTCTATCGCTGCGAAAAGTATCTTGCCTTCTATATGTGTTTTCAATACTTCAAATTCCTGCATGACATTTTATTTAATGTGAGTGAATATGCCTGCCCAAAGCGAATTTTTAAAGATCAGCATCGGCAGCATGATTTCTTTTTGAGTTCTAATTTAATAATTCGCAATTAAACTGATAAAAGCATCTTATGATAAGACGGTCTGTCTTTTGGCTACCAGGGTATTTCCTGACCTAAATGAATAAACTTGCCGGTCGGTCCATCTTCCCCGATCAGCGCTAATTCTACACTCGTTCTGACACCTTCTGAGATCTCCATCGGTGCATTAGGGCCTCCCATGTCAGTTTTAGCATGGCCCGGGTCGGCTGAATTCACCTTGATCCCAAACGCTTTCAGTTCAGCTGCGAGGTGTATTGTAACTGCATTTAACGCAGTTTTTGATGCGTTGTAAGATAGCCTTTTAACAGTCTCGAACGGTCCGTTTGGAATCGCATGCGTCCCCAATGAACCCAAACGGCTGGATAGATTGACAATTCTTGCAGCACCACTTGCTTTCAAAAGCGGCAATAGGTCATTTGTCAAGTAAACTTGACCAAAGACATTAGTCCCGAAAACATACTGGAACTCATCCTCGTCTGTTTCTACAGATTTATTGACAAAGAAGTCACCTTTGGGGCCAACCCCTGCATTATTGATCAAAATATCCAGCTTTCCGAATTTTTTCTGAATGAATTTCGCTGCTGCAGACCTGTCTGATGTATTTGTAATATCCAGTTTAATGCCATAAGCCTTGATGCCAATTTTCGTCAGCTTTGCTGCAGCTTCGTCCGCAACATTTTGGTCTCTGGCAGTAAGAACAACGATTATTCCTTTTTCTCCGAGCTGTTTTGCAGTCTCGAATCCCAACCCGCGGTTTGACCCGGTAATAAGAGCCACTTTTTGATTTTCCATTGTTTTATAAATTATGATATGTATGAATTAAAATGTGATAGAGAGTTAATGATTTAAGGCAGTTATTTTTTGCCTACTTTTCGCAGCATCGGTTACAGCTGATTTTTCATTTTGTGGAAGTTTATACAGCAAAAAGCTCACAACGAGAATGCAGCCTATTTCGGCAGCAAGGCCATAATGAAATGCACTATTGTAATTGGCACTTTTGCCACCGGCATTGCCCAAAATATGATAAAAGATCCCGCCGATGATGCTTATCCCGAGAGCGGAAGAAGCTTGCTGAACAGTAGCATATATCCCGGATGCAGCCCCTGCGAATTTTAAAGGGACGCTTCTGAGCGCCATATTTAATAGGGACGGCAATACAATTCCACCACCGAAGCCGTAAAATCCCATTTGGAAAAAAATATTAAGGTAGGAGGATTGTTTGTTGAGGTAAACACTCTGCAAGAAAAAGGAAACAAGCATCATCACCGCGCCGGCCTGGAGTACCTTTTTTCCATATACCGATACCGCCCGGATGGACAGGAATGAAGATACGCTTGCAGATAAACCGAATACAACAAAAAACAGCCCGTTTTGATAAGCATTGATCTGAAGCCCATTTTGTAGATAAATGCTGATCATCAGCAAATAGGAGGTATGCATAGTAAAGTAAAACACTACCGTGATAATTCCCCTGTTGAAGTCTTTGATCTTAAAGAGACTCATATTGACCAGCGGCGCAAGTCCTGTTGTTAGTTTATCCTGCTGATCTTTTATGAAATAACAGAATGACAGGAGGGAGAAAGCCAGTAAACCAAAACTCCACAATGGCCAACCTTGCTCCCTGCCGATAATTAAAGGGATGATCAGGGAAAATAAGCATGCAGTCAGGATGCCCGCTCCATAATAATCCGGCTGGTCGTTCTTGTTCTTTGGCGTTTCTTTAAGAAATATAGCTGCCGCAACGATGGCAATTATGCCAACTGGTAAGTTGACAAAGAAAATAAGTCGCCACCCAGGAATGGAGAAATGGGTGTCGGAAAGGAAGCCACCCAGAAATTGTCCCATGATCGTCGCCAGTCCCATCACCATGCCATAAAAGCCTACCGCTTTTGTCCGTTCTTTTGGCCCAGGAAAAATAAGCTGCATCATTGCAATCGTTTGTGGTGTCATGATCGCGGCACTTACGCCCTGGAAGAACCTGAAAATTATGAGTTCAACAGGAGTATGCGAAAAACCGCAAAGGCAGGAAAAAAAAGTAAATAAGAACATTCCGGCTATAAAAACCCTTTTTCGTCCCAAATAATCACCTGCACGTCCGCTGGTGATCTGGAAAGATGCGTATCCGAGCAGGTATAATGCAATGACCAACTGGACTTCTCCGTCTTTGGCATGAATACCACGCTTGATGGAGGGGATCGCGACATTGATTATAAACACGTCAAGGACGGAAAGTAATGGTGCTGCCATTAGTATGGTCAGTGCAAACCATTTACTATTTGTAATAGTCATGCGGGCGGTGTTAAAGTTATCTTACCTGGAGTTTCATTTGGAACGGGAAGACTGAAATATAGAATCATACAGAAGGAGCCAATCGGCGCTTAGCGCTGTCGCCGGATCATAACAGCTTATTTTTATATAGGCTGTTATGATCATTTACGACGCTATTCGAAAATGCAATGCGGGCATCTTCTTTCACCATCTTATTTTTAAATAATTAATAATCGCCCCAGGTGTCAGCAGCTTTGATCTTTTCAGGGGTATATGGTGGATACAGGTGTTCGATCGAAAAATCTGCAGGTGTTGTGAGCACCGATTTTGCATGTGTTAAAGAATCGAAACCAAATTTGCCATAGTAACTTCCTATTCCGGAAGATCCAACGCCGCCAAAGGGTAACGTTTGTACATAAAGGTGGATATTCACATGGTTTATAGCACCTCCTCCAAATGAAAGGGTATGCTGCAGATACTGGATTGTGGCCTCGTCTTTACTGAATATATAGGCAGCAAGTGGTTTGGGGGCTTCTTTGATCTTACCCACAGCTTCTTTAAGGTCGCTGTAAGGCATGATCGCCAGGATCGGACCGAATATTTCATCTTCCATGATCTTGTCAGACCAGCTCGCGGGGTATATCAGGGTAGGTGCAAGATATTTAGCCTCTTCATCGAATTCCCCACCTGCAATAACTTTGGCCGGGTCAATTAAGGACGCCAGTCTCCTAACGGCTTTCGAATTGATGATCCTGGAAAAATCAGGGTTCCTTTTAGGGTCGTCGCCGTACATTTCGATGATCGCTTTTTTTGCTTCAGCATTAAATTCATCCACGACAGATTCATGAACATATGCATATCCCGGCGAGGTGCACCACTGTCCTCCCCAGGCCATGGCACCCCAGATAATTTTGCGGGCTGACTCAGCAATATTGGCTGTCTGGTCAACGATTGCAGGGTTCTGACCGCCCAATTCCAGGAGCACTGGAGTAAGGTTTTCGGCAGCTGCGCGCATGATTACCTTACCAACGGCTACACTGCCGGTAAAGAATATAAAGTTATATGGGATCTTCAGTAATTCAGTAACTGCTTCGCGATCACCATCAGAGACGCTTACCGCTTCCGGTTCAAAATATTTTGGAATAAGGCTCATCCATAAATCCGCGATTGCAGGGATGCCGGAACTTACTTTCAGCATGACAGGGTTTCCGGCAGCCAGCGCTGTCGCCGCTGGTTCGACCAACAAAATAATTGGACCGTTAAAAGGGCCGATGATCAGTGCCACCCCGTAAGGATCACGGTATATCGTTCCTTTACCACCTTCTTCGGATAGGAACCTGGGGATACTGACCTCGACTGGTTTCATCCATTCTTGCAAATGGGAACGGATATAACCTATGGCACTTATGGATCCGTTTAATTCGGACACCTGCTCCGCGCTGCCTGTTTTGAAATCTTCCCCCAGTGCCTGGCACCAGGCATCGAAGTTTTCTTTCAGCATCGCTTCCATGCGATTAAGCTGGTCTATTCTCCATTCATATGATTTAGAGATATCAGAATTAAAATAAGCCTTCTGTTTGTCAAATACAGCTTGAAAATTACTCATGATTACGTGTTTTAAATTTAAAAACACGGAGTTGCAATCGATATGCCGCAAGTCAGTCGCTTAATTTACAAGTACATGGAAAAAATATCCTGTCGTTCATTTAATGGTATATCGTGAATTAGATCTGCGTTTTACTAAATATAGAAAAATGAAATCCAGGAGGGATATTTATAAGTCAGATGAACGATTATTAAAATAGACAGAAATGTCTTTGAAGTTTAAAAATTTCTCAAATTTTTAAACAATTCTGCATATTTATCTTCCAGATCATCGGTCGTTGTCGATAAAATAGATAAATTTGTCTTTTTAATAACGGATTTCATGACCGGGTTACGGCAGGCTTATACTACGCCGGGATGGTTGAATAAGGTTTAGCTATTTATTTAAAGATTCAGATATGCATTATAATTTATTGCTATTCCTGGTATTGCTCTCCGGCGCTTTTTTTTTGATAATCCTTGCGCAAAAACTAAGGATCTCCTATCCTTTATTTTTGGTGCTGGCTGGCTTGGTAATCAGTTATATTCCCGGGATTCCTGTAGTTTCAATAGATCCGGATATGATATTTCTGATTTTTTTGCCACCGTTATTGTATGAAGCTGCCTGGTATACATCCCTGAATGAATTCTTTAAATGGAAGCGGGCAATCGGCCTTTTATCGTTCGGGCTTGTCATTTGCACCTCCAGTATTGTCGCGTTTGCTGCTTGCTATTTCATTCCGGGCTTTACGATGCCTCTTGGATTTTTACTGGGCGGGATCGTTGCGCCTCCGGACGCGGTTGCGGCAGCGTCTGTCCTGAAAAATTTGAAGGTCCCCAAGCGGGTATTAACGATCCTGGAAGGAGAGAGTCTAATCAACGATGCGTCCAGCCTGATCGTTTTTCGGTTTGCGCTGGTGGCTGTGATAACTGGTCAATTCTCTTTTCATCAGGCCGCACTCAGCTTTTTGGTGGTTACGTTCATGGGGATAGCCACAGGTCTTGTCGTAGCGCAGCTTATTTATTTAAAACACAAGTATTTGTCCACCACGGCAAATATTGATGCCGCTTTTACCCTGGTCACCCCATATTTTATGTACCTTCTTGCAGAACAGTTTCATTTTTCCGGTGTCATGGCTGTCGTTAGCGGTGGACTATTCCTTTCTTACCGGTCTCATGAAATATTTACCAGTGGACAAACCAGGTTGCAGACCGTGAACGTATGGTCGACACTGGTGCTTATGTTAAACGCGTTGGTATTTATCCTGATAGGGCTGGAACTTCCCGTCATTATCAAGGGCTTGCAGGGCTATTCGGTAGCCGAGGCGTGGCGGTATGGGGTTATTATCAGTCTGATCGTCGTATTGGTGCGTTTCCTGTGGATCTATCCCGGGACTTTTGTTCCCAGAATGCTTTTCAAGCGTATCAGGCAATCAGAAGCCAACCCGGGTTGGAAAGGACCATTTGTACTCAGTTGGGCAGGTATGCGGGGTGTAGTATCCCTGGCGGCCGCACTTTCCCTGCCGACGGTAATTAACCAGGCACAGCCATTTCCGCACCGTAACCTGATCATATTTATAACGTTCGTTGTTATCCTGGTTACCCTGGTAATACAGGGTTTTACCCTTCCGTTTGTGATAAAGGCCATCAAGATACAAGAAATTGATCCGGTGGCTTCTGACGAAAAAGAGGAGGCCGGCATAAAACTTCGGCTTATACATGTCGCGCTGAAGAAAATCGAAGACAGCTATTATTTAGAAGCAGACCACAATAGGTTTATCAATGGATTGAGAAGTGATCTGCAAAGCCGGGTCACTGTGACGTCGGAAAAATTACAATCATTGTTGGGGGACGATGTAGAGGAATCGGAATTGGAATTTTATAATAAAACGCTGAAAGAAATATATCACGTGCAAAGAAGCGAGCTTTATCTGATCCGGAAAGAAAAGATTTTTAGCGATGCCGCTATCCGTAAGGAAGAAACCCAGATTGACTTAGCAGAAGCAAGACTTAGTCCTCACCGGCATTGATCGTTTCATAAACACTTTTAGGCGAGCTGCAGGAAGCCGCCCGGATACCAGAAAGAAAACAAAGGCTGTATTGTCCGTCGGTAAAAACAGCCATAAAAATATACAGGATAGGTAATTTATCCATTACAAAGACCTTCTCTAAAATAGATAATTTTGTCTATTTTAAGAGTTGCACAACAATTTAATATTAACAACAATGAAAATTTCAAAGAAGACTGTATTAATTACAGGCGGGGGATCAGGTATCGGTCATGAAACCGCCAAATTGCTAAGCGCCAAAGGAAACAACGTGCTTATTATCGGCAGAAACGGTGATAAACTAAAGAAATCTGCTGAAGGGCTAAGCAATGTTTCCACTTTTGAGGCCGATATCACAAACGCAAAGGATGTCCTCAGACTGGTTAAAAAAATTACAGCGGATTTTGGGGACCTTAGTTTAGTGATCAACAACGCTGCAGCGGCAAACGTCTATAAGCATTCGGCGGAATCATTATCGTTTGATAAGGCCACCGAAGAGATGTCCACCAACTATTTAGCTGTTATCCGTTTGAACGAGGCTTTATTGCCATTGCTTAAAAGCCAGCCTGAGTCAGCGATTGTTAATGTAACTTCTTTAGTTGCATTTGCTCCTGTAACAGTTATCCCTACCTATTCGGATACCAAAGCTGCGTTACACTCTTATACGCTTACCTTAAGGCACACACTGGCTATAGATACGGATGTAAAAGTTTTTGAGCTGATGCCTCCTTTGGTAAATACTGCGTTTTCCAAAGATATCGGTGGCGAAGCAAATGGAATGCCTTCTAACACTGTTGCTCAGGCGCTTGTTGACGGTATCGAAAATGATGTTTATGAGATCCATGTTGGTCAGACCAAAGATTTTCGCGATTTCTTTTTCTCCAACCCAACCGAAGCTTTCCAAACCCTTAATCAGGCATAATATACCCGATCCGCGGAACAATTAACTGAAAGTGAGCCGCTGTTCTCAGTAACCGTTAGGTACAAAAGACTATTCAGATTTATTTCGGGGTAGTCTTTTGTTTTGCTGCGGCATCCGAGTTAGCGCAGGAAAATTTGGCTGGGCGGATCTAGTCGTATTTTCAGTATGACGACTTGCAGTATTTTACGGTTGACGAAACAAATATTTCAATTTGCTTAACAGGTGAAATATAATTAATCAGTGCACGATAACCGAAGTTCAAATTTGCCTTATCTCGGTAACGCATTATAAAATTAACGATATAAAATAATTTGAATGCGTTGCACCAGCGCTAAGTGTTTGATAACGATCAGGATGCTTTATGGTATCATATTAGCCATGATAAGGCAAAAACATAATAAAATAATTCAAATAAAATGGAAGCAAAGATTGGTATCACACAGGAGAACCTGTCCAAAGTAGCACAAGAATTGATTAAAATTCTGGCGGATGAGTATGTCTTGTATACTAAAACAAAAAACGCCCACTGGAATATTGAGGGACCGGATTTTCATAGTAAACATTTGTTTTTCGAAGGGCAGTTCGGTCAGCTTGATGAATTGGTGGATAACGTGGCGGAAAGGATTCGTTCCTTGGGTCACTATGCACCAGGGTCTTTGAAAGGATTTTTAGCCCTGACGCATTTCTCTGAACAGCTTCACGAAAAGAACGACAGTGCTGGTTTTATTAAGGAACTGCTTACGGATCATGAAAGCCTGATCATTCATCTCCGGGAAAATATCAACTTGTTCGCGATCGATCTCAAGGATACCGGTTCAAGCGATTTCTTAACAGGACTGATGGAAATTCATGAGAAAATGGCCTGGATGTTAAGGTCACATTTGAAATAATCTCAATACATTCCCGATCAAGCCGGTGAAGAACTGTGGCCTGGTCGGGAATTTTGCCTTTAAAACTTAACGATTTTTACTGCGACCATAAACCAATTGTCATGGAAGAAAACATTTGCCAACATCTGAAAGAGATCAACCACCTGATACGCCCCAAGGCATACGCCTGTGAAACGTGTATGGAAAATGGAACTTCCTGGGTGCACCTGCGGACCTGTCAGACCTGCGGGACTACACTGTGCTGCGACAGTTCACCAAATTTGCATATGACCAGGCATTTTGAAGATACGGGACATCCCGTTGTTATTTCAGCAGAGCCGGGCGAACGATGGCTGTACTGCTATGCCGATGACCAAATGACCGGGTATTAAACTTCAGGTTCAACAGGAGATAGCTTTCCAAAGCCTGCGCTCATTACTTGAAAATCAATTCCAGCCCGGTTTCTTTGAAAGCATATCATAGGCGGTTTGGTACAGGCCGTCATAACTTGTTATTGATCTATCATTGCCGATCCCGATCCGGAGGGCTTTTAAACCGGAAACACCTTGCAGGTCTTCTATTTCTAAGTCCTCAACCGATCCCGAAAATACGCCCAGGTTTTGTAATATACTAATGTATTGGTAGTAAGACTCGCGCTCTTCGTCTTTTGCGTAAACGATGGTTAACTTTTCTTTTTCTGTGATACGTAACGAAGTGTCTTTAATATGCGCTTTATCGATCCGTTTTTTTACAATCTCATAACGTATATCATAGGCACCATCTAAGTCGAAATGTTTTTCATCCATCCGGAACCGAATGTTAATTGGCGTGCTGTAAACGAGGATCAGTGCAGTTAATCCCAGGGGATAGGGGAGTGTGTTCTTTAGTTTTCGCTGCGCTGTTTCCATCTCTGCCGTTACCAGCAATTGCCACATCCTGAGTCTTTCCAGTTCGGCTTCCGCAAAGTCATGATCCGGATAAATAGATTCACCAATATACAGGTTGTGCTCTACGCCATCGGTTTTAAATCTTTCAAAATAATGAGGAAAAAGTTGCTGTATTTCCTCATGGCGTTTATCTAATATCGTTACCAGTATACCATTTATATCAGCTAAGGTCCTGTCATAATTCCTCCTGTTAATGGAAAAAGCTCCGCTAACTGAACCGGCCTGATCAAGATAGGCATCAATTACTGAAGTTGTTTTCGGGGAAGATGTTCGCTGTTGAGTCAATAAGGGATGAAAGAAAGTTTCCAGTAATTTTTGAATATGCTGTTCCGAATCAGATTTTAAGCCGGATGCCAGATCATCCAAGATCAGTTGGATACGGGATAAAGCCGGCGTGACCTGCGCTTCATGATTTTCAGATCCGACCAGGGTAAAAAGGCGGGCTAGTTGCCCTAATTGGTCCGTCAGGTCATTTAGTGTACTGTTATTTCGCGTTATGGATGAATTTTGAATGTCTAACTGTGCATAGAGCGGATATACATTTTTAAATTTTATTTCCCTCAAGTCGTAACCCTTGCCAGAAGCCGTTATTTGGATAAAATTGTGAACCTCCCGTTCAAACTTCCAGTTTACGCTTGGGTGCAGCGTGGTGTAGTTATTTTGAATGACAGCCTGTACCCGGTTCCTGAATTCTGCAATCTTACGATCTATCGTGTCTGTCAGGTATTGCATTAAATTTTCCAACCTGTTCGCATTGACGCTGTTGAAGACATTCCTATGAGGAGAGGCTAATTCCAGGAAACCCAGAATACTGCCATTTTTAACGATTGGAGCGAGGATGAAACTTGCAATCTTGAAAGATTTAAAGTTCTTTGCTAAGGCGCTGCCGGGGATGTGACGTATAAATTCGCTTACATCAGCGATCGCAAAATACGTGTTATCATTCACAAGTTTTTCATATGCCTCTTTAAATAAATTCCGGGTAAGGGCCTCGTTATTGCCATTCGCGAGGAGAAAGCTTTGGATCTGCTGACCAAAAGTAATATTTCTGAATTTGCCGTTTATTTCGTCGTAGGAGGTAAACCCGATCTTTACCTCACTGATCCTGAAGATGGATCTGAATACAGATTCCATTTTTAAATGCAGGTCCGGGTCATCACCATTTCCCAGGAGGTCACCTTTTAATTGCGACACCGCATTTTCAGTCGTTACGTCTATAAGGCTCATGAGTGCAAATCCTTTCATTAGCCAGGTTTCACGTGGGAACTTCTCTTTCCACAAATCAAGATCATCGTAATTGTTTAACAATCTTTTAATGTCTTTTTTAGTTAATACCGGCGCCTCTTTGATGGCTACGATCTCCAGAAAATCAGCATTATATAGAATTCTAAAATGCCGGGTATAGCCTTTTCCGGATGGTATATCGCAAAATAATGGTTTTGCGAAGTCAATGCTGGTTCCGTAAAATTGATTTAAAATAAGGCAGCAGCTGAAAATATAAAACTGGTGATCATCAAAATTGCGGATAGCGATTTCGAAATTATCCCCGGCAGCCTGGATGATCTCCCGGAAACGTTTCGAATAATTGAAGATCAATCCCTGATAGGGAATACTTAAAGCCTTTATCTCATTATTGGTCAGTAACGGAGGAAAAAGCACCTCTGAGATTTTGGCGATCAATGCTGAATTATCTTCAATTTGTTCAATGGTGGTAATCCCATCTTTGAGTTCCGGGTGTTCACGGATTTCATCAAGCAGCTTTCTGGTTGCGGAATCTTCTTTTTCGGAATATGCTAGCTCCAGGTGTTCAATAATTTTATGAAACGAGAGCCTGATCTGGAAAGGATTATCTTCGAATTCTGGAAGCGTCATGTTTTTCATATTCAATTCAATAAAAAAACGATTAAGGTATTTGGTTATTCAAGTAATTCCTTGTCTTTCATATGCTGCTGTTCTGAAATTCCCTAAACATAGCTATGTTGGAAAGATCGCAGAACAAGGTTTAGAACAGACATCCGTCAGCGGGCCGGAGTCCTTCCTGATCTTTGGTCAATATTGCTTTCCCGTCGGCAAAAGTGACAATCAGGATGCTGTCAAAGTCACTATCATTCCAGACCATTGTTTTGGTCTTCTTAACGCCAAGCGCTTTCAATACCGGTAATATCGCATGGTGTTCCCAGACAATGATAACCGTTCCGGTTTCTCTAAAAAGCGCTTGAGCAACGCCTTCATCGTCTTCCTCAGCGTACTTCGAGTTAATATTCAAATTGTATTTAACTGCATAGGGCGTTATGGTTTGCAACATCCTTGCGCGACCTGAAGACTTACCTGATTTGAGAGAGGGCACATAGATTCCGGAGGCGTTGCCGAATTTTTTATATAGAACCGTGGGGAGCAGCATAGACCTGTTTAACCCGCGGCAGTCAAGATTATCACCATCGGCTGGCTTTTCCGCGTGCCTTATAAAGACAAGCCTCAACTTTCTATCCTGCGCGGCAAGATCTCCGTTATAAGTTATTGCCGGTAGTAATATGATAAGTAATGCTATGATTTTCTTCATGATTAGATGAGATGAATTTATGAGTATCTGAATCGCCCGGGATATCCCTGTAAGCGCTGCGCTATTTTAACATTAACTTAGGTCAAAGGCTTTTACTTGCTTTTAGTTCAACCTTCACAATAAAGCCAACACTATCAAATACCTATCCGGCTGCCAAAATTTTTTTTCGGGCCACGCCAAAAAAGTAGAAACTGATACAGGTTAAAACTGCAAAAGCGATATAGGCCGATGCCAAAAGCATCTGGTCATTGATGAGGAAGATCGTGGCTAGTCCATAACTGAATACAGATGTTAAAAAATACAGGCCCCCGCCGGTTACTCCGCTGGCAATACCGGTATTTTTAGTGAACCGCTGCAGGCAGTACGCGAAAATGTTATTAAAAATAAATCCGGATAACAGGTGTATGGCCAGTGTGAAACCCATGAATAGATAAATATTGATCTTGTAGCGGGATACCACCGCCATGCCAACGGCAAACAAAGTTTGCAGCAATATTACTACGACCAGCTTTTTAAGGAATGGCCGGGTGATCAGTAATTTTGATATAATACCACCGGCCATAAAAGAGATCCCTGAAAGTAGCGAGCAGTATCCCGTCACTATCGGAGATAAGAGATAACGGTGTTCAATGATAAAAGGACTGCTCATGCTGTAAATAACCAACATGGAATAGTTGAGGGAAACGATGATAAGCCCTAAGCTGTAATCAGTAGTCGTCAGCACCTTACGATAAGCCGCCAAAATGGACTGGGCTTTGAATGGATGTCGCACAATTAAAGATTCTCTGCCATACTTCAGTTCAAGCGACATAACGATCAGCGTATAAGCACCCAAAAAATAGAAGTTGGATTGCCAGCCAAAAAGTTTCTGCAGATAAGCGCCGACAAATGGGGCGACAATGGGTGCTGTCGCCCAGATGATGGAGAACAGGCTTGTGTAATGTTTAAGCTTTTCACCGGCAAAAGTATCGATGAAAAAGGCCCTTTTGCTGACGACAATAAGTGCGGCAGTGATGCCTTGCAGCACACGCATAACCTGGATCAAGTTAATGTCATGTGAAGAGGCTATCGCAAAACTGGCGACGCTGAACAAAAGGAGTGAAGCTGTACCGAGCCTGTAGCGTCCAAAGCTATCTAAAAGACTGCCAACAAAGACCTGGCCTAGTCCATAACTGATCATAAATACCACCAGCGTCAGCTGAACAGTGGAAGCCTGCACGTGCAACTGGGTTGCTATCGTAGGAAGAGAGGGAACATAAATGTCAGTGGCAAAACCCGATAATGGGATCAGTGCAAAAGATAAAACAGTTCGGATTGTCTGATTTCTGGGAATCGTAATTTCCATGTTGCTTAATGTCTCGTTCATAGGCTTAATTTTCGGAGATCCATTCCGTTATGGCTTTTACCGTATCCCCGTAAAAAACCTGATAGGTGTCTTCAGTTACGTAACCGATATGTGGTGTCGCGATAACGTTCGGTAAATGAGTATATGGATGACCGGCATCGAGCGGCTCCACGTCGAAAACATCCAATACAGCTCCTGCAATCTGGTTGTTCGTTAAAGCATTGATCAACGCGGCTTCATTTACAATCGGCCCCCGGGAAGTATTGATCAGAATAGCCGCAGGCTTCATTAAGTTGAGTTCAGTAACAGATACTAATCCCCGGGAACTGGCATTCAGTGGTACATGAATGGTTATAAAATCTGATTCGGAAAATAACTGCTCTTTAGTAACTTTCAATGCTCCCGCAGCTTGTGCGGTGTCTTCTGTTAGGTTTGGGCTCCAAGCCAGTATTTTCATGTCAAAAGCTTTAGCATAGACTGCTATTTTCGCGCCGATGTTGCCCAGGCCGATAATGCCGATCGTCCGGCTGCTCAAGTCTTTACCAATGGTTGACTGCCACTTTCCTGATCTTAAATTATGGGTTTCCTGCGGGATGTGACGTGCGGCAGCGAGTAGCAATGACCAGGTAAGTTCCGGGGCGCCGGAACTTACATACCCGGTGTTTTTGATGATTATCCCAAGCTCAGCGGCTGTTTCATGATCAATGGAATGATTGCGGGGCCCGGTGGAAACCAGGAGTTTTAAGTTTGGTAATTGCCTGAGCATACTGCCGCTGAGTGGTGTTCTTTCCCTCATGACGCAGATGACCTGGAAAGGTAAAAGCCGGGCGACGATAGCGCTTTCCTGATCCTGGTGGTCGTTATAAACTGTTATACCGGCCATTTCCGATAAAACCGACCAATCAGCACATGTTAGGGCTACATTTTGATAGTCATCAAGTATTGCGATTTGGATGTTATTTTTCATAAAAGAGTTTTTATCATTAAAGAAGAAAGCTTACCGTTTAAAACAGTCAATTTTATTAGCTCAATATCACGGAGCCCTCTGCATATCTTCCTAAAGCATACAGGTCACGTTATTTTTTTAGCTTTTCGGGTAGTTTTTCGAGCAGTTCTGCTGTCGTATAAATAGCATGTGCAAACGCTGGCCCGTTCAGCTCGTGCGCCGCCTGCATGCCAGCAAATGAAAATGCTGCTGTAGCATCCCGGACAAGCGTTACATGGTAACCAAGCTCCATTCCATAACGGCCGGTTGACTCCAGGCAGGAATTGGCCAGCATGCCGATTAGAATGATATGGGATACACCATGCTGTTTCAGCTGTAGGTCAAGATCTGTATTTGCGAAACCGCTTTGACCAAAATGTTCATGAACAATAACGTCGCCCGCTCTGGGGCCGTATTCCGGATTAAATTCTCCTCCCCAGGTACCCTTGCCGAATATCTGCAGGTCGAGGTTTTTCAACTGGGTAGCGTTAGGGAATTTCCAGAATTGCCTGTCTGCAGGAGTTGGCCTGCGGTGAGGCACTATGAACACCTGAACGCCGATTTCCCTGATCCTGGAAATAATGTCTTTCATGTTTTCCAGCGTATTGGTTTTCTCACGTACCTCTTTGGTTTGTTCAAAAAGCTTACCGCCCTCCGTCATGAAGTCATTATAAGGATCAATGATTAATAGGCCGGTATTTGCTTTGGTGTAGTTTTCGTATTGACGAACCTTGTTTTCTGAAGACATATGAGTTTTCGTTTAGTGAGAGAATTGGGAGATAACCGGAATTTATTTCGAACGAAGTTATTTACAATTTCCATAAAATAGATAATTTTATCTATTTTATGACATCCATCGGACTGATGGTCTGTGAGGTTTAAATTATTTTTGACCGAAAGTCTTTTTTTAACATAGGTGAATGCGGAAGAGAATTTGATTAATGATTTTTACGGATTAGTACCCAGACGTTCCGCATCAAATGTGGGGCATACATTTCACCAAATTCTTAAATAGCTAACCTTTCGGAAAGACTGGTTAGCGAAAAAAATTACACAATATGCTAATTTCATCGAATAAACCAACCATACTGGTTTTAGGCGCTTCCGGGCAGATAGGCCGACTAATCGTAAACAATCTGCATACGCTGGACGACGTAAATGTCCGGGTAACATCCCGGCATCCCCAGGAAGTAAAACGTTTAAAAGACAATGGGGAAGACGTTGTTTATCTTGATTTGGACCGGGCGGAAACTTTTGCAACGGCCCTTGCCGGTGTTGACAGGGTCTTCCTGTTAACGGGATATTCGGTAGCGATGCTGACTCAAAGTAAAATATTAATTGATTCCGCCAAAAAGGCTGGTGTAGAACATATTGTGCACCTGGGTATCTTCGGTGAGTGGGATTGTACAGACCCGCATTTTGCCTGGCATCAGTTAATAGAGAGTTATATAAAAACAAGTGGTATCGCGTGGACAAACCTGCATCCCAACATGTTTATGGAAAATGTCCTTGCTTTTTTTGCTCCGAAGAATGGCAAATTTTCAACTTATTGGGGAAATCAGCGGATGGGCTGGGTGGCGGGACATGACATCGCAGCTGTTGCATCAAAAGTTCTCTACGATGGGCCGCTAAAACATGCTGGCAAAGATTACTGGATGAGCACCGAGGTGCTGGATGCTTCAGACATTGCCGGGATTCTTAGCGAAGTGCTTGAAAAGGAAATAATTGGAGAAGTACAATCGCATGATAAGTTTAAAGCGGTTTTTACCAGTGGAAGTGTACCGGTTGAAAGCTGGTATGCAGAAGGCGCGATAGAGTTTACCAGGCAGGTGAGTAACGGTGAAATGGGGTATATCGGAACGATCCGGAACGACGTGCCTTTTGTTACCGGAAAACCGGCATTGCGGTTCAGGGAGTGGGCCATTATCCATAAAGAGCAACTGGCGGCTGCTTCAAACTCAAATTAATAGCAGGAACTTATCATTCACATGCAAAATTTACATCAAAAAATGAAATACTTCTTTATTTACGCGCACCCGGAGCCAACATCTCTTTCGGGCTTTTTAATGACCAGGGCAGTTCAGTCACTCCAGGCATCGGGGCATGAGGTTATCGTGTCTGACCTTTATGCGATGGAATGGAAGGCGGTCGCCGATGAAAATGACTTTCCCGGGCGGCAAACCGATACAGGCTCTCCGCTTAATTATGCTGCTGCATCCCGTAAAGCTTTTAGTGAAGGGACCCAATCTCCTGATGTGGCCCGAGAACAGCAAAAACTCCTGTGGGCGGATGTGGTGATCCTCCAGTTTCCGATCTGGTGGTATGGCATGCCTGCTATTCTCAAAGGATGGTTCGATCGTGTATACGCTAATGGGTTTGCCTATGGCGTAGGCCAACACGGCGGCAATAAATGGGGAGACCGCTTTGGCGAGGGCGTAATGAAGGGCCGCCGCGCAATGGTAGCCATGACCGTAGGTGGTCGAATGGCCCATTATGGTCCCCGCGGCGTCAATGGCGCGATGGATGATGTGCTTTGGCCAATTCAGCACGGACTATTATTTTACCCGGGTTTTACCGTTATACCACCAGCCATTTTTTATGAGGTTGGAAAAGCCGATGACGCAGCTGTTGAGGTAATGGCGCAAGCATACATTAAAAATCTCCTTGAAGCAAACCAGGTAGAACCTATTCCTTTTCGTTCTCAAAACGGCGGCGATTATGACGACGTGCAAGTTTTAAAACAGGAACTCGATAACGGGTTCCAGGGCCATGCCTTACACCAAAATGGCGCTGTATTTATTTCAAATATAGCGCTTGGTAAACCGGGCGATTATTCACCGCAGCATTTCGCGCCCGATTCCCGAAGCTAAATATTTAACATCATATCATATGGACAACATCAATAAAACGACTGCAGCGTGGGATTTTACTACCGTTGCTTTAAAAGCTGAGATCGCGAGGTCAGCCAATGAAACCTGGTCGGTCGTCGGAAATTTTTCGGATACTGGGAATTTTCTTCCTGTAACAAATAAAACGATATCCGGCATCGGTGGCCTGGGTTCCATTCGCCAGATCGGTGAAGAGATTTTCGAGGTGCTCGTAGGGATCGGCCGGCATTCCTACACTTATGCGCAAGTCGCAGGCCCCATGGCGCCTTATCAATACCATGGCTGTATTGTGGTAGAAGAGACCGGTGAATCAACCTGTAGGGTCATATACACGTTAAGCTATAATGAAGCTTTATTGGATGAAGAAAGAAAAGGGCAGGAACGTGAAAGGATAAGCAAACGTTTTCAGGGCGCTGTAGATGCAATGAAAAAAGCGGTCGAAAATGTTTCTTAAATGAGTCTGGCAATAATAGATACAAAAATATAAAAAGGGAGCTATCCTCACCGGTCTCCTGCACATTACTCAGCTCCCTTTTGTTTTTTTGTATAATAAAATGGTTGCCCGTGTAGAAATATTCGGGCAACCATTGCTCATTACAGGGGAAATTAAGCGGTTAAACCGCCATCGATAGTAAGTGTAGAGCCGGTTATAAAACCTGAATCAGGGCCTGCTAAAAAGTTAACCAGGGCAGCGATCTCCGTCGTTTTACCGTATCTGCCCAAAGCAATTTTTTTACGGTATGAGTCAGCAAACTCTCCAGAATCAGGATTCATGTCTGTGTCAATAGGGCCGGGCTGAACTGTGTTTACGGTAATTCCCCTTGAGCCAAGATCCCATGCATAACCTCTTGAATATGCTGACGCGGCAGCTTTGGTAGCGGCATAATCTGTCAGGTAAGCGGTACCTAAGTGGTTTGCAACCGCAGAACTGATGGTGATGATCCTACCACCGTCACCCATATATTTGGCAGCCTCGCGAATAGCCGCCGCAATACCTCTGATATTAACATCTATTTGTTTGTCATACTGGGCAGCATTTTCATCGGCCTGTTCAATGGGGCCGGTAACAAAAAGGGCTGCATTGTTGACCAGGATGTCTAGCGCACCGAAATGATCGACCGTCTTTTTAACTGCATCGGCGATTTCCTTTGGATTGCCACTATCCGCTTTTATAGCCAGCGCTTTACCACCGCTCTTTTCTATCCCGGCGACGATCACCTCGGCTTTTTCAGGTGAATTCACATAAGTGAAGGCTACCGTTGCGCCCTCTGATGCCAGTTTACTGACTATTGCTGCTCCTATTCCGCGGCTACCACCGGTAACCAGGGCTATTTTTCCATTGAGTGTTGACATTTTATTGTTTTGAAGTATATGAATCTTGTTTTTAAGATATAGTTAATTCAATTAATGAATCCCGATATCCTGCAACAGGGTTTTCAGGATTCGCGTTAGCTATCGGTTTAATGCAATACCCGGACACTACTTCCCGGCGACCTTTTGTGGCGATTCTTTAGCGACCGCCCACCAATGTATAATATGACCAATGCCAGCAGGGCCGATATAAACATGATCATCGCCAGCGGGATAGGGGTCGTACTTTTAAACATGCTCACTGCAATTGCAGATAAACCTGCGATTCCCCATTGAAGAAGCCCGAACAGCGATGCGGCTGTACCAGCGTTTTTTTCAAACGGAGCCATAGATAATGCGGCGGCATGCGGATTTAAGATGCCGATGCAGCTGAGAAAGATGAAAATGATAACTGCTGTTCCCCCTATACCAAACCAGCCATAGTTCAAGCCTATAAAAAACAAGATACTGATGGCAACCATAAGGGACACCGCGCCGCCAACGATCTGATCAGGCTGATAATATTTAGAAAATATCCGGTTGAGCTGGCTAGAACAAACAAAACCCATGGCGAGAATGGCAAAGATCCAACCATAGGTGTGGTTTGATATGCCGTAACCTTCCATGAAAATCATCGGAGAATCAGTAACGTAAGCAAATAAACCCGATAACGCGATGCCGCCGCCAACCGCGTAAGTAATGAATTGGGGCTCCCGAATCACTTCCCAAAAACCCAATAATATTGGTTTGGCTTTGAGAGAATGCGACTTATCAGGTTGCCGGGACTCTGGCAGGAATATGATCACCGTTATCAAAATCACAAACGCTAAAAGAAAAAGGGCCACAAAAATAGCTTGCCATCCAAAAGCCGAAGCAATAAAACCACCCAAAGTAGGAGCGATCATGGGCGATGCGCCAAGTACCAGTAACAGCAATGAAAATATTTTAGCGTTATCTTCGACGGGAAACAGGTCACGTACCATTGTCATGGATACTACGCCGGCGGCGCAGCTTCCGATAGCCTGGATAAATCTAAGCGCGATAAGCGCTTGGATAGAGGGCGAGAAATAACAACCTGCAGATGCCACAAGATATAAAACCAGACCGGCATAAAGCGGCTTTTTTCTTCCATACCGGTCTAAAAGCGGTCCATACAAGATTTGTCCGAGTGATATTCCAATAAAAAAACTGGAAAGGCTTAAAGTAACTTCAGCTGTTGTGATATGGAAACTTTTCGCTATTGCCGGAAATCCGGGTAAATACATATCAATGGAGAAAGGTCCGAGTGCCGTTAAAGCCCCCATGATAAATATTAAAATATAGTAGCGCTGCCTTGTCATTGATGAATTCTAAAAAAGATAAAAATGTCTATTTTTTAATAGTGAGATAACGGATTTCGTTGTCTTTAGCTTTATTAAGCATCACCAAAATTAGAACTAAAAAGCGCGCTAATGATTATATAATCATAATTAGACGTTGATATGACTTATGAATCTGTTTTGTGGTAAAAGGAAGCGAGCGTATAAATAGATAAAAATATCTTAAATAGACCTGGTTGGAGATTAGTGAGCTTATTATGATCGTTAATGTTCCTTTACTGAAAGTTAAAAGATCAGGAAATGTCCAATTGCGATTGATCCTTTTCCTGATCATAAATCTGTTAAAAACCGTATGCCGCCATCCATCGATCTTTCCATTCTATAGTGGCATTGTTATACGCGGTATCCATGCCTTTTGCATTAGGGTCAACCGGTGTTCGGAAAGGTCGTTTTCCTTTTTTCATATTAACCAGTGAAAGGGCTGCGTCGGCGACCAGCTGAGGGTCGGGTGCTGCATCCGTTAAGATTTTTACAAACAGGGACTGGATATGTGCGGCCATTTCGGCGGTTTGGCTTCCATACGATTCCTGGATACCATCCCGGTCTGCATTTGTTCCGGGTTTGCCCATGATCTCCGTCAGGAAGGCTCCCGGTTCAACCAACACCGTTTCAATTCCCTGCCCTATCAGTTCATGGTAAGAGCCTTCAATCAATCCTTCCAATGCGAATTTAGTGGCGTTATAGGCGGCCTGGAAAGGAGGGGAGATTCTGCCTACGCCACTTGATATGTTGATGATAAGACCATCTCCAGCAGCCCGCATGGCCGGTAATACGGCATTGTTGACCCTTAGTACGCCCCATACGTTGACATCGAATAGTTTCTGTACCTGCGATACGGAAAAGGCTTCCAATAGTCCACCACCGTAAATTCCAGCATTATTGATCACCACATCAATTTTGCTATGTGCGGAAATAATCCGTGTCACCGCCGTTTGAACTGAATCTTCGTCGGTTACATCCAGGTCGACAACTTCAGTTCCCGGAAGGGATGAAAGTGTCGCAGCTGCTCCGGCATTTTTGCCCGTCACGTCCCGCATAGACGCGATGACAGTGTGACCTTCCCCGGAAAATGTTTTGGCCATTAATGCGCCGAAACCAGTACTGGAGCCGGTAATTAAGATTACTTTTTTCATAAGTTTAATTATCTATCAACAGCAAAATGCTGTGTTTGCAAATCTTGGTAAATACCTTTACTTTTGAAAGTACTTCCCTTTTAGGAAGTACTTACTTTTGAGAAACTATCTATCATGATAAAACCCATGGAACTATCTGCCCATTGCAGGGAACAAATGCAGGCCGTACAGGACACGATGGATGTAATGGGCGGGAAATGGAAGATCAAAATTCTGGCAATCCTGTATTTTGAAGGAACACATTTTATGGAACTGCAGCGCAGGGTTAACGGCATAGGTTCTAAAATGCTCGCGCAGGAGCTAAAAGACCTCGAGATGAACGGGCTGGTCAATCGAACTGTTGTTGACAGCAGGCCGGTTATGGTCAAATACGAGTTAACTTCTTATGGAACTACCTTAAAAGACCTCATCGAACAAATGGAAACATGGGGTCGTAATCACCGCAAAAAGATCATAGCCGAAGAAAAAATTAAAAATTTGCAGCAGCCAGCGTCGTAATTTCAATGTCAAATTGGATTGACGCATATCGGTGATTTTGCTAAGGTCCCGCTTTAAATTTGCGGGAGTCGATTTTTCTATACTGACATAATAGATAATTTTGTCTTTTTTAACATAGGTGAATGTAATTTCCAGGATCAGGACGGACTTTTGGCTTCTATCAAAATTGAAAAGTCATGAGTGAAGTTGAAGAGTTAAAAGGAAAAGAGAGCATTAAAGCGGAAAATCAGCAATATGATTATATTATTGTTGGTGCCGGATCAGCGGGCTGTGTTATTGCACGACGCCTGCTGGATGAAACTGATGCCAAAATATTGCTGCTGGAAGCAGGTGAGCTGCAGGAAAATGCGGATGTGATTGACAACCCCTTACGATGGATCGAAAACATTGGATCGGCACATGATTACCTTTATCCTTATCAACCATCGGAACTGCTGAACAACCGCGCCGTATTTGCGCCCAGGGGTAAACTGGTTGGTGGAAGCGGAAGTATTAATGCGATGATCTGGGCAAGAGGTCATGAAGATGACTATAATAGTTGGGCAGATGCCGGTAACAAAGGCTGGGATTTTGAATCTATTTTGCCGCTGTTTAAGAAAATAGAAGATTGGTTCGCAGGCGCATCGGATTTTCACGGTATCGGGGGACCGCTTCATATTTCCCAACCCAAAGAACTACACCGCTTAGATGTAGCTTCCAAAGCAGCAGCCATTTCTTACGGAATACCGTTTAAACCGGATATGAACAGCAGGGCGCCCGGCTCGGTCAGCCCGACAAGCACGACCGTTAAAGATGGCATCCGGTGTAGCGCTTTTTCGGGATACCTGAAGCCGGTACTTACACATAAAAACCTGACATTGTCTACCGGTGCCACGGTTACTAAACTGAATTTTGAAGGCAATCAATGCACCGGTCTTAATTACATAAAGAACGGCGAAACCTTCCGTGCGACGGCGGCGAAAGAGGTTATCCTTTCGGCAGGTGCTTTCGAGAGCCCAAGGATCCTGATGCTTTCCGGTATTGGTAAAAAAGAAGATCTGCAAGATTTGGGAATCCAATGCCTGGTGGATTTGCCGGGTGTTGGCCAGAACCTCCAGGATCATCCCTTGCTGCAGTTAACCTTTCAGGCAAAAGAACCAATCGGAAAATTAACCAATAACCTCGGCGGTACGATCATCTACTGGAAAAGTAATGAGGATAAGATCAAATCTGATGTCATGTTGATCCCGATAGAAGTTCCGGTTCAAAGTAGCGAGATCACAGCTACTCATCCCATCCCCGAACATTCGTTTGGTATTTTTGTCGGTCTTGTTGGTGTTAAGAGCAAGGGCTATGTAAAAATGAAAACGATGGCATACGATGGCCCGCTGGAGATTCAACCCAATCTCGTAAAAGACCCGGAAGATTTGGAAGCTTTGGCTGGTGCAATTGAATTGGGCATGGCATTGGCCCAGCAACCAGCGCTGGCAGAACAGATCGCTCAATGGGTAGCCCCTACAAAGCCGCTGAGCAGGGAAGAAGTGCTTTCTTATATCAAAGATGCCTGCGGAACCTACTTTCATCCGACTGGAACCTGCGCAATGGGCGACAGGTCCGAATCAGTGGTCAATGAACAGTTAGGTGTTTATGGCGTACATGGTCTCCGGATCGCTGACGCCTCGGTAATGCCACAGATACCTACCGCAAATACAAATGGACCTACATTGATGATAGCCGAGTTTATGGCTGAAGTACTTTTAGGAAAACGGTAGGTCCTTTTGAAAGAAGAAGTATTTTAAGGCCTGTTATGCCCCGATAGAAATTTATCCGGGTATGACAGGCCTTTTTGTTTCGCAACGGTTTTCATGTTGACTGGCTCCGTAGTTTTATTCTAAATGTTCCATTTTGTTAATAAGGCGCTGCGGGCTTTACTCATCCAGGTAATCCTGCCCGTGTGAAACTTGTTGATCCATAAATGTTTAGAGATATTGCCCAGGAACTTCGGTATCTCATTTTTTCTACGCGCTTGCATTCGGATTAACGGTGTTTCCAAATACTTTATTTCGGTAATCTATATTTCGAAATCACGAAATACCATGTTTTTGTATTTAAAGATTTAGGATAAAAGCGTGATATTCAAATAGTTGATAATTGGTATTGTAGTTGAAATATATTATACGATTGTCAATAAGGTCAATCCATTTTAAATGGAAAACAAATGGAACTACTGGTGTTTTACGTCACGAAAACAATTTTGGTGACTTGTGTTATTGCCATCGTTTACATCGTCGGCACCCCGGAAGAAAAATCCACGGATTTTTTTTAATTGCTAACTGATACAACATTAACCGACCCGGACGAGAGATTAACGGGCAATGGCATGTGACGACTTTGCATATCAAACAGGTTATTGCCTTTGCGTAAGGGCAACCAAAGCAGACAGAAAACATACAATATAAACAAATATGAAAGCATTTAATATATCTCCCTCCATTACGGTTCGTGATGACGGGTCTCTGGACAGGTACTTTAATGATATTAGAAAAATAGACGTAATATCTGCGGAAGACGAGACTGAACTCGTATCCAGGATAAAGAAAGGCGAGCTGGATGCCCTTAATCGCCTGGTTACCGGAAATCTGCGTTTTGTTGTTTCCGTAGCCAAGCAATACCAGCATCGCGGTGTGTCGATCAGTGATCTCATAAATGAAGGTAATGTTGGTCTGATCACTGCCGCGAAGCGGTTTGATGAGAAACATGGCTGTAAATTTATTTCCTATGCGATCTGGTGGATACGCCAGGCCATTAACACCGCAGTGATTGAACAGTCACGTATGGTTCATCTTCCATACAATTTTACGACCGTAATGGGTAAATTCAATAAAGGAGTCTCTAAATTGGAACAAAAATTCGCAAGGAAGCCAACACTTGAGGAAGTTTCCGGCTACCTGAATCTGGATACCGAAAAAATGGCAGACGTTGTTGCCTTTTCCGGTAGCGAGATCTCTTTGGATAAACCGCTGACAAGCGAGGTCGCACATACGCTTCACGATATTATTTCTACCCCGGATTATGGTGTCGATCAGGAGCTGCTCACTGATTCCAGGCAGCTGGTGATCAGGCAATCTATGGCTATCCTAAATCCAAGGGATCGTCAGATCTTAACTATGTATTTTGGGCTGGATATTGCCAGCCCTATTCCCCTGGAGGAAATAGCAGGTAAACTGGGCATTTCTGTTGAACATACCCGCCGGATAAAAGATAGCGCACTGCTAAGGCTAAGGAACTCCTCACATGGCCCAACTCTAATGTCATGCATCAATTAATTGAATGTCTGTTCAGATTTGTTATAAAGCCTCCTCATCGTTATCAAAATAACTTTGAGGAGGATTTTTTTAGTTGTTTTTTAAATAGTCCATGACTTTTCCGGAGTGACCGTTGCCATCCAGGAAAGCTCTGTATTTGTACACTATCTTTCCATCCAGACCTACGATAAAGGTTTCCCGTCCGGTAAGAAACAACCAGGGTTTAATACCGAATTTTTTAAGCAGTTGGTTTTCAGGGTCGCTTAGCAGGCGGAATGGCAACCGGTTTTTTAACGAGAATTTATGGTGACTTTCCACTGAGCCTGAATTAATACCTATTACCTCTGCACCTATATCGGTAAAGTCTGTAAAACTATCTCTGAAAGCGCACGCTTCTGCGGTGCAAACGGAACTTTCATCTTTTGGATAGAAATAGATCACTAATTTTTTCTTTCCTATGATCTCGCTTGATCTAAATAATTTTCCTTGTTGGTCAAGTAGTGTAAAATCCGGGATTGTATCGCCTATCTGTAAATTTTTCATGTTTGATTTCGCTTTAAAATTTAATAATACAAATGTCGCTACTGCCGCTCCGGAAAAGTTTAACCTGGGTTAATATCGGCGCGTGCCTCCATTTTTGTTTTAGGAACGCAATTGATCACCGCCAGGTAGATTCCAGTCATCAATAAGACGCAGGGTTTTAAAATAAAAAAAGGCAAATCTTATGGATTGGCCTTAAAGGTATCTGTATTTTAAATGCTGAATACATGGTCGACTTTTAACCCGGGATTGGTATTGCTTTACCATGATTATTGAACCTGTTATTTCCTTCGTATTCAATCGCAGCTTCGAGATACCTTTTTTTACTATTGTTGATCATAGTTTCTGGGCCGCATCTAACTTGTTTTAATATTGTACAGTTTAAAAGCAAAGACAATTCGCAGAATAACATTTACAATTTGATTGATTATTCCACTTTTTGATTCCCGATCAATTCGCTGCTTTCGATTTTTCCCGGCTTTACCATCAGGAAAGCCATCAGTGCCGCTGCCAGCGCAAGTACCGCAGATGAACGAAGTATAAGTTGATAGGAATGGATAAAGCTGGTATGGTATGCTTTTTTAACTGATGTTGCCTTCACTCCGGTTATTACGCCGGGCACTGCCGCATTTCCAAGATTTTCGGCTTCTTTGATCACCTGTTTTGTCTCCGTCGCTGAAAGCGGAACGGCCTTTATTTCTTTACGCAATTGCGTAGAGAAAAATAGTACAGCCAGCGCCCCGAATATCGCATAGGCGAATACATTGGCAATTCGGGTTATGGCATTATTGATCCCGGATGCTATTCCTGAAAGCTCTTTCCGTACCGCGCCCATTACTGTACTGGTAAGCGGTGAAACTGTGAAGGCCATTCCTGTACCAAATACGATCATGCCCGGAAAAAAAGTTCCCCAATAATCGGCGGGCCCTTTGGTTTGTCCCTGTAAAGAAAGGAAGAAAAGGCCTGCACCTGCTACCAGGGGGCCAAAAGTCAGGAAAATACGGGGGCCAAATTTATCTGACAGGAAACCGGAGAACCTGGTAAACAGGAGAACCAGTATCGTAAAGGGCAAAAAGGAAAGGCCGGATTGCAGCTGGTCGTATCCCTGTATCTGAACCAGGTTCAGGGAGATAAAAAGCATGGCCGAGCCTAATGCCGCGTAGAGGAAAAATGACAGCAAATTTGCGCCGGTAAATGTCGGGTTAGAAAACAGGTTCAGGGGCATCATCGGGGACTTGCTGCGGTTCTCGATCACAACAAAGGCAGCTAATAACACGATGCCTAACAGCACTGATCCCCAGGCTTGTAAATGATTGCCGGTTGCTGAGGCGCTGCTCAGTGCTCCGTAAGTCAGCGCGGCGAGTGAAGCGGCAATGGTTAGCGCACCTTTTACATCGAGCGCTCCGGTAGGGGCACTTCTTTCGGGTTCCCTGACATAGCGCCACAGCACGAGCAGGGCCGCAATTCCTATCGGGACATTGATAAAGAAAATATATCGCCATAACCCTGCATCTGCAAGCGCACCACCCAGTATCGGGCCGCCTAACATCACGAGTGTAGTGAATGATGACCAGGTACCTATCGCTTTACCCCGTTCATTTTCGTTGATCGAGGACGATATCAGCGACAAACTTCCGGGGATCATAAACGCACCGCCTGCGCCCTGCAAAAGCCTGCATATGATCAGCCACGTAGCATCTGCAGCAAATCCACAGGTCGCAGACCCTATGGTAAAACAAATGATCCCATACATAAATACTTTTTTATGGCCTAAACGGTCACCCAGTGAGCCGCCAATAAGCATTAAAGAAGCGAGCATGAGCAGGTAGGCGTTTAAGATCCAGAACAGTTCACTTCCGCTGGCTTTTAATTGATGTTGCAAAGATGGCAATACGACATTTAATGCCGTAGCGTCGATGAACGCCATAGACGACGGGAGGACCGTGGCCACCATGATCCATTTTCCTTCGGTCCTTTTTAATGTTATGGTGCTCATTTTTTTCTGCGATAACTGGTAAAACCACTCCGGCGGCAGGTTGTTTTACCAGCAGGAATGGTTGGTTTCCTGATTTTGTCCCTTCTGACAGATAAAGCTAAAAGAAATCTATATATTAACCTCTTTCAGGAAGGTGGCTTTTACGCCGTCTCCTTTTAATTTGCCATTGGTTGCCTTGAAAAAGGCCTGGGTATGGCTTGATGCTTTATTGATCTCAAAAGCTTCTTTCGTTCGGTATACTTCGAAGAAAACATACTTTCCTTTTTCTCCAATCACTTCACTGGATGAATAATAAATTACATCTTCTTGTTTCCGTGATAACGATACCTGGGTACTGACTAATTCTAAAACTTCATCTTCAAATCCTTTCAGTGCGGTTAATTCAGCGATTACTGTAAATTGCGTTGGTTCCATTTTTTTATATTTTTAAGAGTATGGTTTGTTTTGCCTGCCGGTGTCAAACGGCAACGGCAAGATGTGAATGATTGACGTTTCCTTTTATCCTGCTGAGCGACTGTGGTGCCAGGCTTAGATAAGACGCTACATAATCGTTGGAAAACATCTGTTGCAGATGCGGCTCGTCTTTGAGCATTTTTTCATAACGCTGCTGAGCGGACATAGTCATCAAGGTAAACATCCTGTCATAAATGATGAGGAAAAAGCTTTCGTCAAGTTTCCGCATCCAGGTGCCGAACACCGGAATACGCTCCAGCATTTGATCGATATTCTGTGCGCTCCATTGAATAGCTTTGATCTCGGTCAGTGCCTCGATCGTTAAACTTCCCGGAGCATTGGTTAGAAAACTTTTATAATCAGTTGCAAAAAAATTCTTGGCGCAGCTAAAAGGCTCATTGAAATGAAAGAACCAGGTGGTCGTCTTTCCGTTATCATCAATATAATAGGAGCGGGCCTTGCCCGATAATATAAAATAAGTGTACCTGGAATGAAGCCCGTCCCGTGTAAGTAAATTTCCTTTTGAAAAAGTCACCTCGCGCGACTGCGCTTTGATGAGTTCAGCCTCGTTGTCTCCCAGATCAACAGTTTTCCTGATGTAGGCTATAAGCGGATCGCAAAAGTGTTCTTTCATTTTTTTATGAGTAATACTATAAATCCCAGGCGTCATCAAATTGAGCGTGGCGGTTCTATAGTAATGGTATTCCTAAATTTAGCCGTAATGGAAGCGCCTGATCGTAAGATCTTACCTATAGATAATATCATTTCCATCTGTGCGGCTGATTCATTTTTTATCAGACCTTATGCCGGATGCTTTATTTTACATAATCGTTAATGGTTTCGGCAGAACGTATTTCTGCCTCCTTCGGATCCTCTCCGGCATTTCGGAGCGCCCGGCGTTGATGTAAAAGATCCCAGTATTGATCTAGTTCAGTTTTGATATGATGTAATTCTTTTACATCTTCATCAGAAAGGTCCCCGTTCCTGTAAAGGCGTTCTTCTTTGGCTGTAAGCTTTTTAATGTGAGCCATTGTGGCGTTGTCATTTGCTGTGTTTTCCATAAGCTTTGTCGTTTTTGATGATGAATAGAATAAACGATGTGTTATCAGATACGGAAGTTAAAGGCAATGTAAGGGTACCATCCTTCTTTGGAGTGCCCCGCAATAACCTGTATGACCGTCAGGCTTGCTGGTGCAAAGTATATCCCGCCGCCGGTTCCGTAGTGCCAGGTATCGTTATGCTCTCCATCGATCCATACCCTGCCGATATCGTAAAAGCCGGTCAGGCCCAATTGCCCGGGTAATATATAGCCTCCGAGTTTGGCCAGTTTCAGCCGGGCCTGGAAATCGTTGAATGCCATTTGCTGACCGGTAAACCTGTTTTGGAGATACCCCAATAGGTTGCCCTGGCCCCCAAGGAACATGGATTGATAAAAAGCTGGATCACCTAAACTGATTCCTCCGCCGATCCGGTCAGAAAGCACCAAACGGGCATCCGGGTCGATCTTTTGAAAGTAGGTGAATTCCGGTTTTAATTGCGCGAATGATTTTGAATTATCATTCAATCCTACGTAACCCTGCAGTTTAACATCTATGGAATAACCTTTTGTCGGTAATACCTGGCTGTCCTTGGTATTGCTGGTATAATTGACGACAAGGCCGGCATGCGCCCGGTCACTGGTGACGCTGGCGCTGTCATAGCTTTTTATTAATCCGGGCTGATAGATGGATCTTCCGGCGTTCCCGGCGGCATCGAAATGATAAAATTGTGCAGAAGGCCCGGCGCTGATGAAGCTGCCTTCGCCGGTCCGCCAACGGAATGCCGGGTCAAATTGGTAAAGATCAAATCTTGTCCGGTAAAATTTCCGGTAGTCGCCCGTCTTATCCAAGGATGTCTGGTTTCCCTGTCCGAAGAAATTCATCGTGTTGTCCGGCGCATTGATCATCGCCTTCATCGTGAAATCTGTCTTGCCGAATACCTGCATCCATTGACCATAGTAATTCATACGGAATGCACTGGTCGCAAATGAATGGGTTACCATAAATTCCTGTACGGTTGAGTAAGGAAGTTTTCTGAAACCACTTCTTCCGACGTATCTGAACCCAAGACCCAGCAAAAATCCATCATCTTTATTGAGTGTACCTGTAGCAAGCGGGGTCCATGTATTGTACGGGTTACTGGTTAAGAACCGGGTGTTCAATGTATCATTGGATAAGTGCTTGTCGACTCTGCCGGTTAGACCGGTGAAGCTGACACTATCTTTTTTGCCGTAGACATCGATCTTTTTATAGGCTTGCTGTATGTCATAGGTTTTTGCTCCGTCAGCTCCAACGATACGTAAGTTGATCGGGGAGTTTGCATTTTTGATGACCATATGATCATTCCCCCCTGCAACATAAAGTCTAACTTCTTTCGTAATATCCGGCCGGTATACTGCTTTCATTACCGTATCACCGGGACTGCCGTTTTTACCCTGCTTTTGAATGATAATGTGCATGGACTTGTCATCGCCACTTATTACGGTTACAAATTCATCTTTATCCGTCGTCCTGACGTCCACGATACGGTTGATGAAATGATAATATTCCGACATGGCTGCTGGAATGCAATCCCTGCGTTGTTTCAATTTGCTGATGAGTTCTTTATTGCGAACGCCATAAAGCTCTTTGGGCAATCGGCTAATGGCGGCCTCCAGGACGGCATCGTTTTCTGCGGTCACAAATTCTTTGACAATAGCCATCCACTCATCGTAAGAGATTTGCGAATCCATATATTGCTGGATGAACCTTGTCTTAAACAGCGAATATTTAACATGAGGAATATCGCTGCTGAAGTTACCCAGTACCGGGTTGATCCAAGGGAGGGAAGCAATATGGGGGAACAGCCCCTGGTTAACGTGAAAAACCTGGTCCCTGTCGCGGGGTACACCCGCATAGACACGTTCTTTTCCTTCTTTGCTCACTGTCCAGCGCCATTGGTCTTCATGCCTGTCCCAGTCACCGACCAACAGGTCCAGCATTCTTGCTAGTAAAAACTCTTTCGCGTCCAGGCGGTTATTGTAACTTTCCTGAAGCTCCCTAATTAGCTTTAAGGTATTGATGGAACTGCCGGTTGGTTCCCGTTCCTCCATCAGGACGACTCGTCCGCCAAAATCAACGCCAAACTGGCCCAGGTCGGGATCGGGTGCCAATACACCGATAACCGGGTGGGCATGGGGAACGTTAACCGCATCAGCAAGTGGCGGAACGACCAACGCTGAATAGGGGTGTTGTCCACTATATTCGTCGTCGACCCAATCCACTGCGAACGTTCCCTTTAGGTTTTCCGGGATCAATTTATCCGGTGCTTTTTCGACGCTCCTGATCACCCATTCTTTGCCGCTCTTATCTTGCAGTCTGACTGATTTGGTTTGCATTCCGCCGCCATTTTGGAGAACCTTCAGGCCTCCAGAGACCTGGTCGATCCTGATCACTGGTAACGTAACGTTTGCTGCCCATTCTTTACGGAAGTTTTCACCAAAGAATTTTTTATGGGTTTTGCTGACTTTATTATACGAAGGATGCACACTTGTTTTTACGCTGTCTGCATTTTCCGGGATATGTTCCACACGGGTTGCAGCCCGCTGGGCCTGAATTTTGCCTGCAAAAAATATGGTTACAAACAGGCAGGTAAATAATCTATTCATTAGTTTTCTTTGTTAGGTATGGTTTAAAAATTTGTTTGGTAAGCCAATGGCTCAGATATCCTGTACCAATACCGGTGGCTGCCCCGGCAAGAACGTCTGTAGGATAATGCTTTCCCAGGTACATCCTGGAGTAGCCAACAGAACTGGCCCATAAATAAGCTGGGGCTGTGATATACCATTTATGGTATTGCAACGAAATGGTTGTGGCAGCGGAGAAGGCCAGGGCGGTATGTCCCGAAGGAAAAGAGTGACCGCGGCTTGGAGAATTCACATGGATATCATTCGGATAACGCTCTTCCGGACGCTTTTCGTTGAAGGGTACTTTTATCGCTTCTGTCGTCAATGCGACTGCGGCAAAACTTATTGCCGCTTCGTATACATTGTTTCGCGCGGTTTCATCATTTGCAGCGATACCATAAATGAGGCCTCCAACAGAAGCGATGCCTGGTAACCAAAATGCCGATTTGCTGGTGTTTTTCCAGTATTTTGAATCCGGATGTTCGGGATTGATACTTTTCAGCAGATTGACGTTCCAGTTCTGTGCAAAACCTGTTGTCGATACCAGGATATTCAACAGTACAACGTATAGTAATTTGTTTTTTTTCATTTTTGATTTAATCGGGGTTAGTGTAAGAGCGGATTGATAGCAGTGGATCGCGGGACTTGTCCGCCGTGAAAAGCCGAAACCAGGATAAAGGCGAGTACCGATGCGATCAGGCCATACATGAAAGTATTGTAAGCAATTCTGAGCAGCCGGTATTTTTTTCCGAGTACCGCTCCCTGTCCGTATACGTCCCTAATCAGGGTGTTATACAAAAAATCCTTGTCATCCATTATTTTCATCATTCCCACCGTGTACTCGCTTAAGGGCATTTTATAAAAGTTTCCGAAAAAAAGCAGGTTGACCTGCTTAAGGTCAAAATCAGCCTGGGAATAGGTTCCGTCAGGAATGGACGGACGGGTGGCAAGGATAGAGAAGGTCATGGCTACCAGGCTGACCGCCAGCAAAAGGAATGTTGGGTAGGCGAGGTAACCATAGGCATCAAGTCTCCTTAAAACTAAGCTGATGATTGCAGAAAGTATGATCGAGTTAACAGTTATTAGGATATGGGCCTTGTTATCGGCCATATCGCTCAGCCGCTGGTTGTTGGAGGAGGTGATCCTGAACATGGTTTCAATTCCTTTTTCTGGTTTATCCCTGTCCTTATCTTTATGGGATTCCAGGTTTTTTTCAGAACCCTGTTCTGTTCCGTCATTGCTTTGCTTTTCCATCCCTTTCAACTTTTCTTCCATCAGCGCTACATTTTTTGCTTTGCCGGGGTCCAGTTCTGAAATGCCATATACCGTGTGATAATGGTGTTGCTCCATAAAAGCCAGTGTGGCACTCAGCCACTCTTTATGGTTGATGCTTTTCTTTTGGATGAATTCGCGTTCTTTTCTGAGGTTTTCACATTTTTCATAAAAGCTTTTTTTTCCCAAGTGGGCGAGGTCGGCATCACAAATGATCTCTTCCAGGAGACCTGTTGGTTTTTGAGGTAGTTTGGTAGCCAGAATCAGGGCAGATATTTTGGCGATAAGCGCATCTCCAACTTGTTCTTTTTCCAGAAAAGCTTTCATGACGAGGACACTGATTTCTTCGTGCCCCTCTACCTGCTCTGTTACCCCGGTATCATGAAACAATGCTGCCACTTCTAGTGTCCACAGATCCTCTTTGCTGAGGTTATAGGTTCTGGCGATCTTTACAGCGGTCTTGGCCACATATAGTGTGTGTTCAAGGTTATGGTACGTCAAACCCTGCGCAGGAGAATTTGAAAAACGCAGGGTTACGAATTTTCGACTTTTTTGGATCAATTGTTTTTCATTCATTGTTGTTCTTGACATTGTATTACTAAAAAATGTAGACCGGAGAAGGGTTGTAGTTGGATCGACAATTCCGGCAAACTATTGCGTATTGATTTCAATCCCTGTGCCTATATTTAAGCCGCTGTAAAACAGTTGGTTGGGTATTATTTTCCTGGTGTGGTTTACGATATATCGGTTAATTTAATTTTGATTACCGATATAAAGTAAGGATGGTATGGCCTTGGATTATTTGGTGGTGCGTGTTTAACGAACTACTTCCAAAAGCGGCACAGGGTACTGTAAATAAAAAGAACATGGCAATTGCCATGTTCTTTTTAACTGCCAATTCGATGATGCTTTCCATAAAAACTCATGGTAAGCCCGGCCCTGACGGATAGTATGTTAGTGGTCGCCAGGGAAGATAAATACATGCTTGCCATCCCCGGATTTGTAAAGTGACGCTGATACTGCCAACTCGTAATCTTTCAGTTGATGGGTCACAGCGATCTTCACATGAAAGTCTCTGCTTGAAGTGATTCGGATGATATGTTCGAGAGAAGCTTTGTCCTCAGGTTTCGGCGGGGAAAGAAGGTACCGGTAGATATATGGCTTAATTTCTATGCCATTGAAAAGTATATCATTATTATGCAGCTCGAATTTGTCAACGCTCATATTTCCGTTAATGATCACCTTACTGCCAAAGGCTGTAGTTCTGATTAGTTCTTCCAGTACTTTCCCGCCCACATTGTCAACGACTCCATTGACTCCATGGTTAGCTGTCAGTTGCAGAAGTTCGCTTCTTAATGTTTGCTGGGAAACGGATAGGTCTATAACGGCATCGGCGTGCAGCGTGTCATGGCTGTCACCAGTTTTTAATTTTCTTACGATAGAAATGATCTTGATCCCGAGTGTATTTGCGAATTGTGCTACCAATAGTGATATGGATGAATATCCTGCCGTGAGCACAAGCCAGCCATCTTTTTTTACTCCCGACAGTTCAAGGAGATCCCAGGCGGTAATCAGGTTGACCATTTGACTTGCTTTTAAAGCGGGATAAGCCTGTGGAAGTTCGATGAGCCATTTTTCCGGTATGATAGCATACTCTGCCCATGAATTGTAAAATGTAAAGAAAACAAATGTCCCGACAGGAATGCGTACATCCTTACCTGTCTTTTCAATGATCCCTGATCCGTGGTTTCCGCCTATCTGTTGGGGGAAAACAGGTTTCTTTGGCTCGGGGTACATATTTTGAATGAACAGAAAATCTCCGGGAATAATGGAGGATGCCACCATACGGACAAGCACTTCATCATCTTTGATCTCAGGCAAAGAAATGTCGGTTAAATAGAGTACATCAGCAGGTGCGCCGATATGGTCAAATACGATAGCTTTCATGATGTTTTGTTTTTAAAAGGCATAATCATTAATTGGAATTAACAGGTGTTGTCACGCCTTCAGTTTGATATAATTATTTTGCTGCACGCTTTGTCAGAATGGTATAAAACAAACATGAGTTATGGTTATTTGATCGTTAACCGACTAATCCCTGAACATCATATACTATTCGAGTATAGCATTAGCGAAGTGCATAAATAGACAAAAATATCTTTATTTGGAATTGTTCAGACATTTAATCAAGTAAAAGTTCAGCTTAATGACATTGATCTGGCTAATTCGTTAAAAAGGGTATAGGAAGCGACATTGGGGCCTGTTTTTCAATTGTCACAGTAGATCGTATAAGCTTTTTGTTAATATTAAACATTCTTACATAAAGCTATTTGCGGTGTTGTTAAGCGGTCATGATTTTGTAATAATAGATAATAATGTCTATTATTATAAAAGAAAAGTGGATTTGAAAGAAATGCGTTCTACTTTTGTTTATTGAGTGATTGTTGAAACGAACAATCTTTAACTAAACAAAAAACATTTATGAAAATTCTTTTTATTGCCAGTTCTGCTAAGAACGGATTCTGGCTGGCAGAACTAACACATCCTTACTGGCATTTATCAGAGCGCGGACACGAGATAGATGTCGCGAGCCCACAGGGCGGCAAAACAACGATAGATCCGACAAGCGATCCTTATTTTGAATCATCCTGGGAAAAAAATGACCTGGTTAGCAAAGGGTTTTTGTCAGATAAAGCGCTCGTAGCAAAAATTGAAGAAACGATCGCGTTAAAGGATATTGACCCGACATTATATGACGGTGTGCATATTGTTGGAGGTGGTGGTGCCGCGGTCGATCTGTATCCAAACGAAGATGTGAAAAGGATTCTGGAGCATTTTTGGACGGCCAATAAATTTATCGGAACGATTTGCCACGGCTCGATCGCATTAGCGAATATACCCGATAAAGTTGCTGGTGTACATGCCACCGGCTTTTCAAGGGAGGAAGACGCACAGGTGGAGCAACTTTACGGGCTTAATTTTATACCAAACTTCCCGCAGCCGGTAATGGAAGCTGCTGGTATCCTTTATGATCATGTTGAGCCCTGGGGTTTGCACGTGATCGTAACAGGTAAACTGATAACCGGGCAAAATCAGCAATCGGCATCAGAATACGCAATTGCTTATAATCATTTGCTTGCTGGTTCTAATCCTGTAATTCAATATTAACCCTTTAAAGGCACCGGTATGTTCCAATGACTAATGCTTTTAAAACAAATCTCTCCAAGGATTTGTGGCCATGTTCATATCATTTGCTGATCGGGCATTTAATCAGATTATGCCCGTAACGAAATCACTTAGCGCTGGAAACTATCAGCGCTGGGTGATTTTTCCTCTAAATTTTCCATCATTTATTTATTTAATCATGTCAAATCAATCTTTAGAGAATTTACCTGTTTTGTTGCAGGAGGTGAAAACTAAACCGCTTTTTGTTTTGCGCCTTTCTATAGCCAAACCCCAGATCGTTGGCAAAGGGCCGCACGTGAATCGCCTGGTCGGCGTGGCGGAAAGCGGCAGCTTTGAAGGTGAACGCCTATCCGGAGAGGTCTTGCCAGGCGGAAGCGACTGGCAGGCGGTCGGGACGAACGGCGGCACCCTGATGGATTGCCGCCTGATCCTCAAAACTACAGATGGTGAACTTATTGCCATTAAATATAAAGGTATCCGGGTAAACCCGCCGGCAGTCCTCTCCAAAATGGAGAAAGGTGAGCCTATCGGTCCGGATGAGTATTATTTGCGTATCGTACCGGTTTTTGAAACCGCTTCAGAAAAGTATTCCTGGTTAAACAATATTATAGCCATTGGTATCGGAGACCGCCAGCCTACCGGCCCGACCTACAGTATTTTTGAAGTACTTTAATGGCAGTTTCTTACTACCGGGAGATAATTGCAGGTTTCAATGTAGCGGCAGGCCTTACGCCCGGCGCGCATTGGAATTTTGTGGTCAACGGCTTGTGGCACTTTTCCCAAAACCTCTCATTTGTCCTGAATCTGCGGACGGGCATTAACCCGGTTCCTATTGCCGGTGCTTTTTGAATCCATCTTTTCCGCGGGTATCTTACTGGCGTTATTTCATTAAGACTCTTCCTGATTGACTTTCGTTCATCGTGTACCGGTTTAACCTATCCGGTTCATGATTTCCTAAATGCCGTTACTGGGGTGCTGATTTTCACGAAATACAGTTTCTTAGGTTTAGATATATTTATTTAAGTGATTGATGTTGAATAATTTAATATTTGGCAAGTCTATTGTATCCGCTAAAGCAGGGGATCGACCCCGTGATAAAGGTGATTACTTTAAATTATATCAATTATTTATAAATGAAACACGTAACAGCATATGTCATCGATAGAATAAAGCTCCGTAATTTGTTGATGCAGCTTCAGCCGGCCGATCTTCCGCTTTGGGGAAAGATGAAGCCACAACAGATGGTGGCGCATTTGGTGGATGAGGTGAAATGGAGCAACGGAAAGCGTCCCTGCACATGTATCGTCAGCGCGGAGCAGGCAGAGCGTAACAAAAATGCAATGATCCACTCAGACATCGCTTTGCCAAAGAATTTCTACGCCGGTGATCTGCCGAAGCATTATCTTACCATTAGTCTCGAGGATGCGGTTGAGCAGCTGATGAATGAGTTAACTCACTTTGACCGGCATTTCCAAAATGATCTGCAAACGGAAATGCATCCCCGGTTCGGTCCCCTGAACGAATGGGAGTGGTTCATCTGGCAGGACAAGCATTTCTCTCATCACCTCAAACAGTTTTCGCTGATACCCGAAAATGCTGGCTGGGTTGACAGTGAAGATTTAAAAGATTGTTTTGGAGCAGAAACAACTGAGTTTAAGCTGCCGCGCTACGAGCAGGTCAAAAGCATGGCCAAACAAAGTTCGCCAGTTGATTAAAGAGTCAGGTAGGCGGGAAAACCATGTTTCCACTGACATTAGCCATTAGTGTTGATGCCCAATAAGCTGGTTCTTACCTTCCGGAGACCTTAACTCACAATTAATACAATGAAAGCTAAATATTCCTTTGATTAATTAATTTTCAATCTTAGATTTACTAAATAGATAATTTTGTCTATTTTAAAATCTATTTATGTTTACAAACGTCAACAAGCAATTGAAACGTTATTCTCTCCTTACGGCGATCTTCCTGGCGGGTTGCGCAAAAAAGGAATTACCGGATGGCAAGCTACTGGCCGTCAGCAACGACAGGAACCGGGCGGTCAGCGCCGTTTCTCCACCAGGAGATGTGGTTGGAAAGGTGGCGGTAGGTTACCAGGGCTGGTTCAGTGTTCCAGGCGATGGCTTAGGCGGTCCGATCTGGTGGCATTGGTCAGGAAGCAACCAGTCTCCAACGATTTCGGATCACCTGAAGTCCTGGCCGGATATGCGGGAGTATTCCACCCTGTTTCCATCGCTGCTGCCGGCTATGGGTAATGGACAGCCAACGAAGCTGTTTTCCTCTTACAGCGATCAAACTGTGGATACTCATTTCCGCTGGATGCAGGAAAATGGTATCGAAGTGGCCGCTTTACAGCGGTTTGAGGACTATAGGGACCAGCGTACCATGATCACTGCAAAAGTTAAAATGGCCGCCGAAGCGCATAATGTCAAATTCTATATCATGTATGATATCAGCGGGTGGGAAGGTTTTCAAACGGAGATGAAGACTGACTGGACAACCCAGATGGCTGCATTCACGAAATCGAAGGCTTATGCCATGCAGAACGGCAAACCGGTTGTTTGTATCTGGGGCCTTGGATTTGCGGACCGCGCTCAAACGCCGGAAGCGGAGCTTGACGTGGTGAATTGGTTAAAAAGCCAGGGCTGTTACGTTATTGGCGGGGTTCCTCATCAGTGGCACGATAATATTCAACCTGGGCCGAAGAATTTTGAACCCATGTTTAAGGCCCTGAATATGATCTCACCCTGGATGGTTGGTGCCGTTGGTAATAACCATACCTCTGATGATTTTATTAATTCATACAATACGCCAGACCTGGCTTATTGTAAACTGAATGGTATAGACTATCAACCTTGTATCTTGCCGGGCGACCTGTCGATCGGCCAGCGCCAGCATGGCGATTTTATGTGGCACCAGTTTTATAATATGACGAAGCTTGGCCCCCAGGGGCTTTATATCTCTATGTTCGACGAGTATAATGAGGCGAATCAAATCGCTAAAACTGCGGAAAATGCCTCGCTGCAGCCTGCTGGCCTTGGTTTACAGGCATTAGACGAAGACGGCGTGAAATGCTCTGCCGACTATTATCTGCGGCTGACGAGCGACGGAACTAAAATGTTTAAAAAACAGATTCCTTTAACAACGCTCAGACCGACAGAACCGGTGGTAGGGGCAGGGCCTTCGAATCTGCCTCCGTATAACCAGGACATCAAATTAATCGGCTATAACCAGCTTTGGGTTGGCGGCGAAAACGGCAACGGCCCGATGTATTGCAACGTGCCCCATGGCGATGTATGGGAAACATTCACGGTCATCAATGTTGGCAGCGGCAAGGTCGCTTTAAGAAGCATGGGCAAATACGTGTCTTCTGAGAATGGGGCTGCAGCCTTAACTTGCAACCGGACAGCTATTGGTCCCTGGGAAGCATTTGATTATGTGATCAATAAAGACGGAACGGTATCGTTACGTGGAACCAACGGTATGTTTGTAACTGCGGGAGACGCAACAAATCCTATGTTCTGCAACAAAGCGGTGGCTGGTCCACAGGAGAAGTTCACAGTAATGATGTAAATGGCTGTTATGTAAATAGCAGTATACCAACGAGGGAAAGATAATTTTATCTTTCTCTCGTTATTTTTACAGCGAGCTATGTTATCGGATCGGGTTCGTCGCTGTATTTCTAACAGGTAAACTTCAAAAAGAGACTGACCATACAGCCTCTTTTTATTAGTAAAACTTTGGGAGGGGATTAAGCCGGGTATCCTGGCGCTGGTGCCAGTACGGATAAGCAGGGTCTCGCTCACTCGCAGCATCGAGTTTTTTAACCTGGTCGGTAGTCAAATTCCACCCAACAGAGGCAAGATTTTGTTTCAGCTGGTCCTCATTACGGGCTCCGATCACGATGTTCGCGATAGTCGGTCGTTGTAATAACCAGTTCAGCGAGATCTGGGCAACTGTTTTGCCTGTTTCTTCGGCTATTTCATCAAGAGCTTCTACAATTGTATAAAGGCGTTCAAAATCTGTTTCCGGTCCGTGGCTACCGCCCTGGCTGCGGCGGTTATCCTGCGGGATAGGCGCTCCTCGGCGAAACTTACCACCCAGTTGGCCAGATGCCAGTGGGCTCCAAACAATGGTGCTTACTTTTTGGTCAATTCCAAGCGGCATTAATTCCCACTCAAATTCACGATCCAAGAGCGAGTAGTAGGCCTGATGACCAACATATCTCGACCAGCCATAACGTTCAGCAACTGACAGCGATTTCATCAAATGCCAACCCGAAAAATTAGATGCTGCAATATATCGGACCTTCCCACTGCTTATCAGGTCGTCAAGGGCACGCAGGGTCTCTTCAACAGGCGTTACTGCATCAAAACCATGCATATGGTAAATATCAATATGATCGGTTTTTAGACGTCGAAGACTGTCTTCAGCCGACTTGACCAAATGGTATCTAGACGATCCATAATCATTAGGCCCCTCACCTGTTTTAAAAGTGGCTTTGGTCGAAATGAGCACTTTGTCCCGTAAGCCTTGCAGTGCCTGGCCCAGAATTTCTTCCGCCTTACCACCGGAGTATACATCGGCAGTATCAAAAAGGTTAACACCCGCCTCAAGGCAGAGGTGAACCAGTTTTTTTGCCTCATCGAGTTGGGTGTTTCCCCAAGCTTTAAAAAATTCGCCTGCACCTCCGAAGGTAGCGGTGCCAAAACTCAGTACGGGCACGTGTAAACCCGATCCCCCTAATTGTCTGTATTCCATATTGGATGTTTTGTGTATAATGTGAAAAGATCAAATCTCTGCGATAGTAATTAAAGATTTATCAAGATAATAACATAAGCACGAGTCACCGTTCCTTTTGACCTAAAATAGACAATAATATCTATTTTGCGTCGAGCTGATCGGTTCAGTTGAAAAAAACTTCGAATGGATTGATCCGGCTGAACCGCCCGTTTGGGCTTTGGCGCTTTGTTTTTCTTTTTTTGCCGGAAATGCCGTTGCAATTGATCACAGGCTCAGCATATTCTTTCCTTAAGGTGCTCAGCAAGGCCGAGCTTCGATAATATTTCAGGTATTATCGGCACGTTTGATTTGTAAATTGATCGGAGTGGTCATACAAAAGTATAAAAAGTGTGAACAATCTTTGATCCTACACTCATTTACAGTAACTGCAAAGTTGCCTTATCCTTTTCTCCCTGGAAATACTTTTTAAGTACTGCTTCAAAAACTGGGTCTGCGCCGGGTATTTGTGCAAAAAGAGTCATGGATGAACGCAATTTCAAATCGTCGGGGCTGCCCATGATACCAGTTGCACTCATAGACTTTAATTCCAGCAAGGCAGCTGCCATCTCGATCAGGCGCTTACCCAGGATGGGGTGGGCGAGATAAGCCATAGCCTCCGGCAGATCCTTGATCGCGTAACGCTTCGACATTTCACTATAACCCAGCCCGCCAATCTGCGGAAAGATATACCATATCCAGTGGCTGCGCTTGCGTCCAGCCTTTATTTCTGTTAAAGCGGTGGCGTAATCACGTTGTTGAGCATCTAAAAAGCGTTTGAGGTTATCGTTACTCATCTTTTTCTTTCTTTTTTTCAAGGTTCGCGAAATGTAACCTCGCCTGTTTAAGGCCGGTGGCGATGGCCTCACCTTCGTCACCGGTGGCCTTTAACACTTCGTTGGCTATCTCGGTAGCCTTATCCCTAATCTTTTTGGGTTGGTTCTTATATGATGGCGGGAATTCGCCGTTGTACCATGGCATAATTCTTCCTCCTTTGTTTATTCAAATTTTGATTCAATCGCTTGTTTGATGGAAACGAAAACATCTTCTTCCAAGGGATCACCATTCACTTGTTCCCATTTCTTGTTATGCTGCAGCTCTGCGATGACGTTTCCGTCGTAAGCAACAGTATAGCTACCTTCCTGCGCTTTCACCTCAAAGCTATTCATGCCCCCATGATAAAATGCCTGTACATAAAAACTGGCTGTATCTGCGTCCGTATCTTCGAGACGCTGGATATGATCTGCAATCTGTGATTGCTCTTCCTCATCCAGAAAATCCCCTATATAAGCCCATTCGTATTTATCGTCCTGTCTGTGCGCAAACGAACCGATCTCCGTTGTGTCGCCTGGGTTGTCTTCAGTATATTCACCGGCGGGGTCGTAGTGTCGCGTCGCCTGCAATTGATAAACACCGGTATAAACATACTTACCTTCTTCCTGATAGGTGACAGGCGCTATTTCGATGTATAGTTTGGTTCCGTCTGCGCGCATCAATTCGAGTGAGGATGTAGCAATGATCATGTTCTTAATTGTTATCTAATATTAAGACAATGCACAATTGCCTTTGTTTTATTACATGGCGAACTTCAACATCCTCCAGATACATACAATTTACTCGAAGAGTACCTGACTTTCTGTGTAATAGGTTTTGCGTGAATTTATCTCGGCCTTTAGAATAGTTTCGCCTGTAGGTGTCAGCGGATGTCTGGGTAGATGCACCTGAAGAAAATCGCGTTCCTTTTCCGTGATGGTATCAGGGAATACGGTTGATATATGGTTTTCGGCATCTGCTAAAACCGTCTTAATAGCATTGACAATAACGTCAACTTTGTTTTCAGGAATTTTATTCGCTTTAGAAAACGGTGATATCTTTGCTGCATAGAGAATTTCGTCCACATATGCGTTGCCAATACCTCGCACCACCTTTCCTTCCGTTAAAACTGTTTTGATAGGGTGTGAGGTACCTTTTAATGCTCCAGTCAGGTAACCCTCCGGGATATTTAATGCGTCAGGAACCTTTGTGGGTTTCGGGTCGAGCGTTAATATCACCGCTTTCTGCCAGTCCGTAATGGCCAGTCCCGTCCCATCAGCAAACAAGAGCTCCGCGATGGTAAATTTATTTTCATTCTTGCCGTTGTACCAATACATCGTTCCATGCAGCATCAAATGAAGGCCTAATACATGCCCGTTTTCGAATGCGAAATGTAGCTCTTTACCTTCCCTGGTGATCGCTGTTAACGTTTGTCCTTCGAAGGCTTCTTTCAGATCAGATTCCGGAACCTTAAGTTTCCTGGGGACAAGGATGTTGATCTCACTAAGCCGTTTGCCTGTAAGGCGTTTTGTCAAATTTTTACCAAATATGTTTAAGTCTGGAATTTCCGGCATATGATAAATGTAATTGATAGTAGGTTACTGTTTTCTTTTAATTATAGTAGCTCTCGATTCTTTGCCCTATTTCGTCGATAATACTTTGTGGTAATATTACCCCTGACGCTTGTATCCAATGGAATTGGTCGGTATAGGCAACTGATGCGGTCCACGTCCCATCAAAATATATGTCATAACTCCGTTCGGCCATACTTGCCTCACAATAGATCATTTCATCGCCATACACTATCCCGAATCCAATAACAGGGTTTGCCATTACTGCCAAAATAAAAATTTGCAGCCACAATTGCAATTGCGGGTTGCTTAAGCATAAACTATGGCGTAAACGAACTTGTTTCATTCGATAGCTCAAATATTATGCAGCCACATAAAGTTAAATATAAAACAACTCATTGTACAACTTGTGTTCTTTACTCTTTACTTTGCAATATGGAATTTGGCAGAGTTGACCCTTTAGAATTAGCGGAAATTGACTTCGGGCTACCGGTTGATTCTGATTTAACCAATAAAACCCTTGCAGCATCCGAACTTAGTGATAGCTTGAGTATTCATGTGGGATGTACGAAATGGGGGAATAGGGGATGGATAGGTCGATTATATCCGCCAAAAACCGAGGAAAAACAGTTTTTGAATGAGTACAGTAAACAATTTAATACACTGGAACTTAATGCAACGTTTTACACTATACCCAAATCAGAGGATGTAAAAAGATGGCGTGAGCAAGTTGTCGGCAGACCCGGTTTTAAGTTTTGCCCCCGATTTCCTCAAAGTATTACACATATACGCAGGCTTGCAAATGCCGAAGTGCAGACGGCCCAGTTCTACGAATCTATAAACGGGTTTGGTGACAAACTTGGTGCTTTATTGTTACAACTTGGAGATAACTTTAGCCCCAAAAGCTTTGATAATCTGAAAAGCTACCTGGAAGCACTGCCAACAAGCACTCCTGTATTCCTGGAGGTCCGTAATAAAGATTGGTTTAAGGAAGGTGAAGCCAGGCAAAGACTATTTGAGACCCTGCACAACTTACAAATCGGTGCTGTGATAACTGACAGCGCCGGTCGGAGGGATTGTGTCCACATGGAGTTACCAACTCCTCACACGATGATCCGTTTTGTGGGAAGCAATTTACACCAGACTGATTACACACGTGCGGACGCATGGGTGCAAAAGATCAAAAGCTGGAAAGAAAAGGGATTACAGACGGTTTGGTTTTTCGTGCACCAGCTAGACGAGAACAATAGCCCTGAAATGTGCGAGTACATTATTAAACAATTGAATAGCGAATTGAGCATCAATCTTCAGGCGCCGATACTTATAAAATAAGCGCGTTTATTTTTCCGTCTGCTTGTTACCCCAGAGCTCAACTTTTTAATGCAGCCTTCACGGCTAAGCCTCGCGCGCTTATCTATAAACAATAAGGAGGTCAATTAGTTGTATAGGTATGGAAAACTACACGATCACCGTGACCAGGGATAAAGAAGTGCATCATTTTGAAGTGGGCGAGTATGCCCATCACGAAGAAGACAAATGCAAGTTCCGGGTATTCGAGAACGGCACATATGTAGCCAGTTTTACACCCGACAATCATGATTTTTTGCATATCTGCCAAAATCCCGGCGAAATAGCTGAGGATATCCTTCATTTGCTGGCCGATAAAATCGAAGCGCATCACCCGCACGGCGTTAATGATAACATTATAAAGCTAAAGAAATGAGAAGCATTTGGACTGGCTCCATCGGTTTCGGCCTGGTGAGCATACCCATCAAATTATTTTCCGCAGTTCAGGAGACCAGGCTTGACCTGGACATGCTGGACAGCCGCGATCATGCGCACATCAAGTTCCAACGGGTAAATGAGAACACTAAAAAGGAAGTGCCGTATGATAAGATTGTTAAAGGTTATAAATACGATGATGATTATGTGATCATTGAAGATGCGGATTTTGAAGCGGCAGCCCCAGAGAAAAGCAAGGTGATCGAGATCGAAAGTTTCGTGGATGTCACTTCAGTTAATCCGATGTATTACGAAACATCCTATTACACCGAACCGGCTACCAAAAAAAATAAAGCCTATGCCTTGCTGCTGGAAGCTTTGAAAAAATCCGGTAAAGCCGGCCTGGCTAGGTTTGTCCTGCGCAGTACGGAAAGTCTGTGTATCGTTCACCCGGTAGAGAAGGACATCGTGGTTACCCGCATCCGTTTTCAGCAACAGATCCGCGACCAGGGCGAACTGAAACTGGATGATGATATTGCCGTCAGCAAAAAAGAATTGGATATGGGCCTGGCGCTCATTAATCAATATGCCGAGCCACTTGACCTTTCGAAATACAAAGATGAGTATCATACCGAGCTGATGAACATCATTGAGCAAAAAGCTAAAGGCAAACGCCCGACCATTAAGAAACTGAAACCGAAAGCGGCTAAAAGTGATGATCTGTACGATCAACTCATGAGCAGTTTGCAAGTAAAAAAGGGGGCTTGATATGGAAATAACGCTTGCCGCGGAATTTCGTTTTGCCTGAAATTAGTAAAATGAACTTTTCAAAAAATCCTAAACCGACGGCACCACCAATTGTTATCCTTGTAAACAATAATGTTATGGCAAAGACAGCGCATGGCGGTTTTAAGCCGCCGAAAGGCAATCCATCCGGTAACGGACGTGACCAGCAAGGTGAAAAAGACCTCGGCGGCCGGGACCTGGAAAATGAGGAAGAAATAGCCAACCGGTATACCGATGATAACGAACAACCCGCGGCAAATGTGTCGGAGCGGCATCCGACCCGGAATGTAAATAAAGGCGAGGATACAAATAAGCCTAATCAAAGCCTCGATCTGTGATGGCAGCGAACGTCGATGTACTGGCCTATGTCGGTCGGATGATGGGCATCAGCCGGATAAAGGCCAGTGAGCTGACCGGATTGGCGAATGACGCGGTTGCGGAGGTACTCGATCCGGAACATATCATCGATCAGAGCCCGGAGCGTGATGCGGTGCTGGAAAAGGAGGAAGAACAGGTTGATTTACATACAATCGCTGAACGGCTCCATGTACCGTTTTCAGAATTTCGTAGCTGGATTGAGGATGAGATGATCTTTATTGAGTATGGCGGGAACCTTTCGGAAGGCCTCGCATCCGAAGGACCGACCGCTTTATCGGCGACTGCTAATTTTTATTGCCGTTGGTATAATGATGTGATCTTGAAGCATGGCTCCGTGTTATTTAGCGATGAACAGGATCAACGTTATAACGAGCTGGGCGAGGAATAAGTCTACAGTTTCAGCAGCGCTTTGCTGTTGGCTGTCCGGATCTTTTCATGGAGCAGATCAGCCCACAGGTCGCCTTTCTTGTCCAGTCGTTCGGGGACGGTATCCATGGTAAATTTGCCAGGATCTAATTTGCCTTTGACTTCTTTCCATTCCAATGGTGTAGAAACGGTCGGATGTTTATAAGGCCGAACCGAATAGGCGGCCGCCAGGGTGTCGGCATAGTCGTTCTGGCTCGGGTCAACAAAAAGTTTATTGCCGCGGTGTTCAATCGTCACTTCTGTAGTGGCGATATCAGGCACTTGATCTGCAATTTGTTGGCAGATCTTTTCAGCCAGCGTGCGGGCTTGCGGATAACTAAAGCCTTGGCAAGGCAGGAACAAATGGACGCCAGTTTTGCCGGATGTTTTAATAAAGCTTTGAAGTTTGTAATCGTCAAAGACTTTTTTAGCCGCCAGCGCGGTTTTGATCGCTTTCCCGAAATCTTCGTCTGAGGGGTCCAGGTCAATGCTGATAAAATCCGGTTCCTGCGTGTTAATGATGCGCGAGCTCCAGGGGTTAAGATCGATATTACCGAGGTTAATGAGGTATAGCAGTGCGGCTTCGTTATTGCAGACGGCGTAGTCGATCTCATTACGTTTACCCTTTTTGGGATGCCGGCGCTGGTCAGTGAAAATATCCAGATAATCCGGTTCGCGGCCTTCCATGTCCTTGATGTAAAATCCAGGTGCCATGGCGCCATCCTGTTTGATATGGAGGGAAAGCGGGCGGTCTTTTAGGTGAGGCAGGATGTAATTACAGATGCTGTGGTAATAGGTGATGAGCCTTGCCTTGGTAACGCCGCGCCACAGTTCCTGGCCGATATTGCTCATGGTCACTGTTTGCCGGGAAAATTCGAAATCGCGTTCGGATTCGACCCTTTTGTTTTCGATTTTTGGCCAGTTGCTGTCCGCGGAAGCTACTACAGGTTCTTTTACTTTGGGTTCCTCGATAATTTCCTGTTCCTGCTCATCGGAGAGTGGTATTTCCCGTACTACTGCGGAGGCTTTTTTATCCAGCCGAAAGCCGAGAAAGGTAGCGGGTTTGCGGATGCGCCCGGTCTTTGTCCAGGTGGCGAACTCGAAGTTAGCGACCAGTTCAGGTTTTACCCAATGGATCTTGGCGCCCTTGGTATCCAGTACTTTATTGACGAAGGGTGTTTTGTCCTGCTCCAGTTTTTGCAATTGGGACAAGATGCCCGGCATTTCGCTTTGCTTATAGCCCCCGCCGGAACGGCCGATCCATTCCAGTTCTCCTTTGCTGTTATAAGCGCCAAATAAAAGTGACCGGAATGATCTCACTTTATCCGATTCCGCCCAGCCGCCGACCACAAACTCTTGCCGCTTTCGCGTTGGCGTTTTCAGCCAGCGGGTATCGCGGGCCCCGGGCACATAGGGGCTGTCCTTTCGTTTGGCAACAATACCCTCCAGGTCGAGGTCGAGCGCCTGCTGGTAAAGCGCTTCGCCATCGTCAAACGATTCACTAAAGCGCAGCACTTCGTTGCCTTCGAGCAATTCCTTCAAAATTGTCTTGCGATCCGTTAATGGTAAGCCCATTAAATTATAACCATCGATCCAGAGAATATCAAAAACACAATAGTTGATAGGCGTATCGTGCCCGTTAAAAGATTGCAGGGCATCGAAGTCCGGCCTGCCTTCATCGTTAAAAACCACCACCTCGCCATCCAGCACCGCATCATGGCCAAATTCTTCCAGCGCTTTGGCAACCGGCGGGTACTTTTTGGTATAGTCCAGCGCGCTGCGGGAATCCATACGGACTTTCTTTTTTTCAATGTAAGAGATGATACGGTAGCCGTCCCATTTTACCTCGTACAAATAATCCGCATCCGGCACCACTTCTTTCGTCAGGGTGCATAGCATCGGTTTGACCGATTTCGGCATTATCTTTTTGATGCCTTGTTTTTTCAGGTCGTCCATGCCAGAGGTCGGCTTTTCTGCTTTTTCGGGCGCGCGGTTACTCTGCCAGACATCAGCCTGCTGGTCGCCGGCCATTTCTTCGATCGTCTTTTTAGATACGACCGATTTGTCCTTTAAAAGGATATCGTCTTTGCTGGCATATTCATCATCTGCTTTGATCAGCCGCCAGCCGCCTTCGTATTTGTCTTCTTTAAATTTGATCAGGATAAAGTCGCCTTTGAGCTTATGACCATGCAGGGTGATCTTCAGCGCATTCTTATAATAATTGGACATCATCCAATGTTCTTTCGCGGCCTTATCTTTCAGCTTTTCATCGGCGGCCGGTTCATACCAGCCCTCGTCCCAGACGATGACCGTACCGCTGCCATATTGTCCTTTAGGGATAATTCCCTCAAAATCTTTGTAATCGTAGGGATGGTCTTCAACCGGCATAGCCAGCCTTCTTTCCTCGGGGTCCATCGAAGGGCCGCGCGGCACCGCCCAGCTTTTTAGTACGCCTTTTACTTCTAATCTGAAATCATAATGTAAATGAGAGGCGTCATGTTTCTGGACGACAAACAAAAGCTTGTCCGTGCCGGCCTTACCGCCGGCCGGTTCCGCGGTCTTTTTAAAATTCCGCTTGGCTTTGTATTGTTCCAGTTCCGCCATCTTATATCAGGTTTGGGACTTGCGCTGGTTTTGGTAAACGGCGGGTTCCGCACCATTGTTCTTGCCATCAGGAGTTTCGAGCGCGGCATGGGGCGGACCAGTCAACGAAAACGTACTGGTGCCTGCGATCAGCTCTTTCTGTGACAACACGTCCTTATCCGCCGGGTTTTTGTGGTGGCTCTGATTTTTAATTTTGTCTTTTATGGCCTTCTTTTTAGACGGCAAAGCCCCTTGCGGGGCCTTACCGGAAAAGCGTTCTGTTATTTTTTCCCTTCAAGTTTCTTTTCAACCGCAGTGCGCTTATTGCTGCCGGTCGCTTTTTTCGCGGCCTCTACGTTTTTCGCCGTTGTGCCTTCTTTCCTTGCTTCGTATTTTAGTTCGTGCGGCTGCTCCGATACGGAGTTCCTTTCCACTTTTGCGCCTCTTGTTGCCATATTAGTTAATTTTTTTAGTTAGAAGAATAACAAATTCAATATCAATGGGTTTTATCTTTTGATGGAAAAGTTTGAGATCAGGGTCAACGGTGCCGAAGATATCTTTTATTTTGAGGTGCGTATCCTGCGGCAGGAACATTGCGCCTATCAGGTCTATGAGAACGGCACATTGGTTGCTGTATTTGAACCGGACGAGGAAGAATACCTGCACATATGCGATAATCCGGGCGGGCTCGACGAAGAGGTCATCTTCCAGATCGGCTTAAACATCGAGTCGCATTCTGTTTAATGATTATAAAATAAAATTATGAGTTCAGCATTTGTAAAAGAAGGGGAATACCAAAAACTGAGCGACGTGTCGCCCTCATTGAGCGCTTTATTGTTCTATCTCCGCCAGGAAAATAACGGTCAGATCATCCGCGAAATTAAAAGCTTTCACAGCGAAAAATGCGCTCGGCATGTTTACGAAATGAGCGACGGCCTGACCTATGCGCTCGATGATGATAACAAATGGATGGTTATCCTGGATGCGTGTTAGACTATGAGCTGGACCTGCCCTAAATGCGAACGGGAACTGCCATGGCCCGACTTCCGGCATTATTGCAAGCGTGTCAGCCTGGACACTCTTTTCGAAGGCCGGTCCGATGAACTGGTATTGGCTTTTGATAAGATCCTCGCAGAGGTAGCCGACTGGCCCAAGGTCCTCATCAGCACGACACCCAATTGCATTGTATTTTATCGCCGCACCGGTTTCCTGGTCATCCGCCCAATGAAAAAGTGGCTGGATCTAAAATTCTATTCTAAAGTGCCGCATAAAGAAAAACCTGTGATCAAAAGCGCACCTGCGGGAAAAAAATATGAGAATCATATCCGGTTATCGAGCGTGGAAGAGCTGAAGCCCGGTATTTTTATTTACCTGCGGGAATCTTATGATCTTATTTAACAGTCAATAAAATGTCGGGTCAAGCTTGTCCTCATAATTATTCGTGACGCTCTTCATGTTGCTTGCTCATTTTAGAAAAAGCAAGACTAACGCTTCCCATTCCTGGTCCAAAGATACCTCCGGCCGAACCTGGCCGGCCCTCCTGTACCAGTAATCGGCGTTGCCCGAGTCACCCTCTTTACGATGCAGATAAGCATGAACCCAGGCAGATTTCCGGTCGCTGAGATGGTCGACCTGTTTGTGGGCTAATTGCCAATCACCTTTCGCATCGTACCAGAGGCTTTTCAGCTGCACAGGCAAATCGGTATCGGGCTCATTGGCATTTAAAGAAGCATTAAATTCAGTTAGCGTTTGCATTTCGGGAATGAGTAAAGAATCTATGGATGGATGCTAAAGATCATTTAATTTTCGCTGTTCCTACTCCGAAAAGCTGACATGCTGCGACAGATCTTTCACCATTTTCCGGGCGAAAACAGCCCCCGGATCATTGCTTTTCATGACATCATCGTCGCCGAGATAAACAGCTTAGTCAAGATTCATTAAAATTTTTGCCGCTTTCGGTTTGAGCGACTACTAAAGACAAGGATGCCAGCACCAGCCAATACAACAATGCCGGAAATCCAACCTAACCAATTCGATCCTCCTGCCGAAACGAGGCCCACGGGTTCTGCCTCCGCATAATTTAACAGGCGCTTTTGGGATAACTCCTTAATGACGATATCTTGCAGGCTTTCATAATCTATTTCCCTGTCTTCCTCCCGGAGGTCAATCTCTAGCACCAGGGAATTGCCCAATTTGTATTTTTCATATTTCACAGAATTGATTTGATTAGTTACGATAATCTCGATGTACATTTTGGTGTCCCCTAAATCTACGACTGCGTCAGGCACCAATTGGTCTTCTCTTTTCCACTCTGCAACAGGGTTGGTATACTCGACCCAGCCCCTGCCGGGAATATTGATCTTTGAATTATTAAGAATAATATGTTTGGCCAGCAGGTGCAACTGGGTTTCAGGGGATGGATTGCAACTTGACGCCAGATTGTAATGCCTGAAATATTGTGTTGTAACAGTGGTATTCAATACGGCTACCAACGATTCATCACACTCATAACAAACACAGTTGCAATTTTTCCCAGTAACCTCAACCGCGCCAATAGGGGTGATCCTGCGCGTTTCCTTATGGATACCAACGATTGGCTGTTTCATAGCTAATCGTTGGCGGTTTTGAAAAAGAGTGACTGGGTACCAGCGACAGCATCTAACCTCGCTTTAGCCAGGCCAAGATGTTTTTGCTTAACCAGTTTACCCATATAAACTGGGCCATCCGATTCTGGATAACATGACTGCCAAATGGCGAGGCCTGCCTGCAGGGCAATATCACAAAATACCCTTGCCTTTTGTATCCATTCCTCAGGTCCCATCCAAATTCTTTGCTTGATTGGTGAATAATGAACTGAAGCGTTGCGCAAACCCTCAAAGTCATTAAAGAAGGATAAAAAAGGTTCCTGCAACTGTTTTTCATCGGTAAGCTTCAATTTTACCAGCTTGTCTTTCCTGATCACGGTTTGCATGCTTTCAACCCGAGTCCTTAAATTCATGTAATTGCCTGTCTTTTTTAATCCCTTTAAAATTAGGACCTCTGCCTCCGTCAAAATAGGTTCATGGCGATATAGATAGTCGAAGCAGATACTGTTGACAAAGCATTCTATAAAAGAGTAAAATGCTAGCACAGATAAGCGGCTATAACTGGAAATCTCATATTTAATATCGGTAATATTTCTATAAGTGGACTTATCCAGTTCTCTTGCAGGTTTTAATTTCTCCTCGTATGCAAGCAATAAATTAAAATGAAGTTCGGCTTTACCATACAGTGCAAAGGCATCCTTTAAAAGAAACTCTTCTTCTATGCCCCCGTTCCCTTTGATCGGACCAATAGCAATTTTATAATGGTATGGCATGTCGGGATACCACCTGAATTTTTTCAAGTCCATCAAACTGTCAAGAAAACCAAAGGAAATGCCACTATACATTACATCAGTTGTTTTTCTAAGTTCCAGGTATGCTTTAACGATCTCGTTGATCTCCTTTTTTGGCGGGCAGTCCTTCATCAATGAACTGGCCTGTTTGGTCAATACTGCTTTCATCTCCGGAAGTGTCTGCCCGATTTCCAATAGCGAACCGTTCCTAAAAAAGTAGCGGGTTTTCTCCGCCATGTCCTTCATTTGCGGATATTCAAAATTGGGCAATAATGCCGCCATAAATTCCACGTAGGTTAATAATTCATCAACACTTTCGAGTTCTTTTTTTGTTGCGGCAGGTTTCATGACGGCTTAAAGTTACATAAAAGGAACCTCCCTCTTCGGCAAACATCGGTAGTGCATTGTTTTTTTTCTATACTATATCTCGTATGATGTATAATCCTTAATTGTAAATTTTAGATAAGTAATTTACACGGAAAGCCATCGTAGAAATAGCTTAATGATTTGCGGCTCGCATTGCAGCTAATTTTTTGTCTGTCACTTCCCTTATATAATCGGTGATCTCCTCCCAGTCAATGGTAGAAAGCTTATTTTCCCTTGGAATATAAATAGTAAAAGTCTTGGCCTCCTGATTTGGCGTTTCTACATCTTTTAAGAGAATATAATATGCTTCATCTTCTTCCTCAACATACTTAATGACCATGACAACCCTCAAATTTCCCCACAAATAATTATAGGTGGAAAGCTTGAACGACTGGTGTTCAAATCCATCCATATGCTTGGAAACTTTGGACGATTTCATTTGTAAAATAAGCTCCAACCCTTTATAAACCCCTTCTTCAGCTAACTCCAGGTTGAGATCCTGGCCATAGTCACGGTCGACACTATTTACATTCCAATCCTTTGGAAGGTATTTTCTTAAAAACGTTATGGAATCTTCCTCCAACGAATGATTAGGGTGCCTTTTAGGGTATTGCATATTTAATTATTTACAAGCATCCTTCCATGCTTTATAATAGTGCTGCAAACCCGTTCTGGTACCACCTTGAAATGACTTGCCATTATTCAATGTTGTAATTAGTTTGGTAAGGTCATCTGCATGACCGCTATCCCAACCCAACTCACCTATTAGGTAGCTTTTAATAACGTCAGCATCCAAAACAGGCTCGTATTTATGTAAAGCTAAAATAGTGGTCTTTGCGTTTCTGTTATCGTTGGGATTGTTAATTCCGGTTGTATGGTTAATGGAATCACTCAGCTCACCCAATGCCACTTTTACTACACCGCTAGGCTCTGCTATAGCTGAAACATATGCTTGACCGCTTCTGATATCCACTGGTTTCCAGGTATCAAGATATTGCTGAATACCCCTTTTCTGCCATGGAATCGCAATAACAGCGATAGTAGAATATTCATCATCCAAAGGAAGAATGCGTTCGTCGTCAATTGCCATAGTAATTACTACATCCTGCGGGTTAAACCCTCCCTTGTAGGTTTTAACCGTCTCCAATTTATACAACGGCATGCAACCCTTGAAATGCATCCCTTTAAATAACTGCTTTACGGTATTGGAATCAAAGGCCCGCTCTAACCAATCCACGTTATTCTTACTGGCCGCCAATAATACTACTCTTTGAATATTTGTGTTTTTAACTGCCAACTCACATGCAAACTTCATTGCCTCCTTATAGGCGTTGTCATCATTCAATTCTGTATCAACATAAAAATGTTCTATTGCCATAAAAGGGTCTGCTTTAAAATACAGCAAGTTACAATATCCGGCGGAGTATCAAATTAAGCGAAAAAAAATAAATTAAAACTATTCATCGGCCGTTGCCTTCGTCTGGGTTATATGCTTTATGCTACGCAGGATACCGCTGCTATTTCATAACAGGTTCCAGCGGCTTTGCAATTTTTTGCATGTCCGCCTAATTAAAATAAAAGTACATCATATGATTAACCACCCGATGCGGTATTTTTCTCGCAACTGGATCTAAGCCTTTGTTAAAGATTGCGCTTATATCAGTTAGAATGGGAATAGATGAGGCAAAGCGGCCATGACCAAGAAAGTCTGTCCGCTGTCTTGTAGCATCAATGATGTTAACAAGTTCATTATTAACTTGAAAGGGCGGTGCAGCGACCTGCCCCAGGCGGGCATGGCCGCTTACACCATTGGAAGCCTGCAACGCCCAGTCATTTGCGGCAGAATAGACCGTCACACGGTGACAGCGCTGACTTAGGGCGGCTGCGTAATCTTTTCTGAATTGATCGGCGTATACATCAGGTGCCGCCATAATGATCTGATCGATCTTTAAATTTGCAGTATCGCTCCGCATGTCCCACAGGGCACTACTGATCAGGCGGTTTCCCATACTGTGCGCGATCAGATGTATCCGTTTATAATTTCCGAGGCGTGCGATTCTTTTTAGATAATTTTCGAAAGCAGGTACGGCGACTTGAACGCTTTCGCCATCGCGCTCGTAAGAGCGGGCTTTACCATTTGAGGACCAGCTGAACATGAAAGGAACCACTGGAAGCTTGATGTCCGCCCATAGCTGCGCGGTACGTAGTGCAGCATCGTGAAAACTGTTATTGAAACCGTGCACAAAGATGAAAGCATCCAGGCCTTTTTTACTGCGGCTCAACATTTGGTCGAATTCCGGGTCTGTTAAACGCACAGTTCGTGTTTGCACCATGTTTTTCATAGTATCATCCGAAAATTCGAATTTATACCAGTGCCGGTCATCTGTTGTTCCTGGAACATGATGAGGGGGAACGGTAACAATGGTATAGCCCACTTTATAAGTTTCACTGATATCTGCGCTTTCTTCCCCATAGGAAACGCTGTTCCCCTGGCTGAAAATGACCTTCCTGTCGGTACCGTAAAATATTTTAACATCAATGGGTTTCGTGCGTATGGCCGAATTGGTAGTATCACTTTTAGGATTAGAAGCCGGGGTCCTGTCCGGATGGTGGTCTTCCATTTTTTTTGTAGAGTCCTTTTGCGTACTATCCATTCGGGCAATTAGGGTATCCTGCTTTGCTAAGGTATCCATCGAACTAATTCCTACGCTGTCTGGCCGCGTTGAGTCAGCACTGCTTGAAGTATTTGAGGCCTTCTGATTGCAGGCATTCATCAGCATCATAAGAAACACACAGCTCACAAAAACCAGAAAAAGAACTCTTCTAAAATTTTTCATGTCTATAAGGGTAAGTTGGCTAAATTTAATAATAATTAATTGAATATCAATTGATTATAAATAAAATACCAACTCCCCCGTCAATCTTTATTTTAAAATCCTGGCCGTTGCCTTCGGCCGGGCTATACGCTGTATCTGCTACGCAGGATGCCGCTGCTATCCCATAACGGGTTCCAGCGGCATTTTTTGTTTTTAATGGTGAATATTTTTAGGCGAAACGGGTAAAAAGCGCAGCTAAAATCAAGCCCGGAATTGTCGCGGGGTTTGCAAAAGACTACGGCATAAACGGTTTCCTCCCCAAAGGGTCCCCTCCAATTATTCCGTTTCCTTTTGCCCATTGCCGGGCTTTACGATTTGCTTTCTTTTTTCCCTTTTTCTTTTAAAAATAATCAATCAGGGCAGGGGAGCGAGAGAAAAGCAAACAAATAATTAATTCATTCAAAATCGTAAAAGTATGTTATTCACAGGAAGGTTAACCGCAAACGCAGAAGTTAAGACGGTTAAGGGCGACAAATCAGTAACCAATTTCACTGTAGCACTCAACCAACGCTACAAAACCAAAGCAGGCGAAAAAAAGGAGAAATCCGTATTCGTAGACTGCGCCTATTGGGTCAACCCCAAACTGGCAACTTATCTCACCAAAGGAGCAATAGTTGAAATTTCGGGATGGGTGGAGGCGCAGGCCTACCAAAACAAAAAAGAGGAACTCCGGGGTAGGCTCAACTGCACCGTTAACGACATCAACCTTTTCAGCACTCCCGCAGGCACAGGCGAAATGGGAAAGCAATCAAGCACCGGGGGTAAAGACATAAGCACATTTATGATCGATTCCCCAGCTGCCGTCGATACCACCGGAACGAACGACGACGATTTACCATTCTAATCCCATCTACTTACCAAATTTTCAACAAGCAAAAAACAAAAAGATCATGGCACATAACTTGAATTTCAACGCAGATAACAACGAATACGCCTTTTTTAGTGTAAAGCAAAGGGCATGGCACGGTTTAGGAAAAATCGTAGAGCAATACCCGACCAGTGCTGAAGCGATCAAATATGCGGGACTGGACTACACCGTCGAAAAACGACCGCTTTTTACTTTCGACACAGAAAACCATACAGGCAACCCCGATTCCGATATTTTAATACCCGAAATCGAAGTTCCTAATTATTTCGCCAACGTTAGAACCGACACCGAAAAAGTGTTAGGGGTAGTTGGCAAGGATTACCAAATCGTACAAAACATAGATGCCTTTGAATTTTTTGACGCCATTGTAGGTGGTGGTGATGGTATTTTATACGAAACGGCGGGGGCTTTAGGCAACGGGGAACGCATTTTCATTACCGCTAAATTACCGGGTTACATCCGTGTTGGCAAGGATGACTTTATTGAAAAGTACCTTTTTTTAACCACCTCTCACGATGGTTTCGGCTCTATCACCGCAGCATTTACACCGATTAGAATTGTATGCAACAATACCCTTAACGCTGCCATGCGTAACCACACAGACGCCATTAAAATTCGTCATACCGCATCTGCAAACGACCGCCTGAAACAGGCGCACAAACTTATGGGAATCAGCAACAATTTAGCCGATGAATTGCAGGACGTTTTCAACCATTGGTCAAAAGTACGAATTACCGATGCCGAGGTGAAAAAACTGATACAGGTTGCTATGGTGCCGAATAAGGAGGTGCTGAACAACTTGATGGCAGGCAATAACGATGAACTTTCCACAACCTATACCAACATAGTAGACAAGGTGTACGAATATGCCATGAGCAGTCCAACCCAGCAAATGGAAACCACAGCGGGAACTCTGTTTGGGGCATATAATTCGGTGACAGGCTATTTTCAAAACGTCCGCAATTACAAAGACGGGGAAGCAAAATTTAAGTCCATCATCGAGGGAACAGCTAAGCAAAGAGCGCAAACCGCCTTTGACCTGTGCAACGACTTCTCCAAACACTTAACCACCAATTTCTTAACACTTAACTAAACCCAAACGGGGGAGCAATTCCCCCGTTTATCCAAATCATGAAAACATTGCAATCTTTCACCAACGTCGATAAGGCAAAATTGATACATGCCCTTTTTATTTATGAAATCCCCGGCTTTTTAGCCCACGCGCAATCACTTTCCGCTTACATGAGGGACAACCCTGATGAGGTGCGCAAGGTTTGGAAAAATCAGTTGTTTGGCGTTGACTTTTGGTTTCAGCTTGCCGAAGATGCCGACCGCAAAATAAAGCGGTACGGTAAGCAACTGGAGAAAAGCAGCAACGTGTTTGCCGACCAGTTATTCGACGGTTACGGTGCATTATACCTGCACCATTGCCTGACCACCTACACCGCAAAAGGCAAACACAGCGACCCGAAGTTTAAGGCAGCAGTTGACCTATTCTTTAATCCATAACCCTTTAAAAATTAAAGCATGACACGTTCAAATCTTCATATCACCCTGAGTAACGGGGACTATCTCAATTGCGTTGCCGATAGCGGCAGCGCACCCGAACAAGGCTATTTCGTTGAAAATGTAATTCTGCCTTTGCTCAATTTACAAGATGCAGTAAAGGAATTAGCACTTATTCGGGAGCATTGCACCATGGACGAACAGCGCATTAATGCCACTTACCGTTACGAGATCGACCTGCCCAATTCAAAAATCACTTTATATGAGGAAAATTATATCATCGGTAAGGATGCCTTTAAAAAGGGACTAGATCTTACAGGCCGTTATATTTCTTACCTCAAAAAAATAGAGAACGAATCGGGCAAGGCTGTGAAAAAAAAGTTCAAGCATCTTTCCAATAAAGATTTAATTAAACGAGCCAACAGCAAGCCCGATTTTAAATGGGACGACGAAGGCACGGAATTAATTCGCAGGAGCATTTTATCAAACGGAAGCTTCATTTATAAAATGAAAGGAAATACCCTCATTATTCTTAAAGACGAGTAAGCAACCACAATAGTTCACCAATAAATATCAAAAAATGACAACTAACTTTTTTCAAAATATAGCAAGCCTGAACCTTGCAGGCACATGGAATATTGTAATTACCACAGATGAAGCGGGTAATCTTACCGTTTCTGAACTCTTTAATGCTACCTGTGGCGATAACGCCGTCAAAACAATTATCCCCTATACCTTGAAAGGTACACCCGAGGAATTAGACAACGGTTGGTTCGATATGATAACCGCACCCGTTGCAAAATCCGCAGGCCTGCAATCCAATTTGGAAGCACACCTTAAAAGTATAGAGGCTGCCAAACTTGCCTCCAAAATGGAGCAAGACAGGAAAAATAAAGAAAAGACACAAGCAACAGCAACTACTACCGCTAAGAAAACGGATGGTGTGGAATTACCCGAACCAAAAGTGAGCAAGGAGGATAAGAAAAAAGCTTATGACGATACCATGCTTCAAATAGATGAATTGATTAAGAAATTAAAGTTCAGTGATGCGCTTGCCATCTTGCCTGCGATTGAAGACTATCCCAACAAGGAAAACGAACTCAAAAAGAAAACGGAGTTCTTAAAAACACAAATCAATTTCTACGAGAAAGCATTTGCCAATTATAACGCCTAATCCCCAAAGCCATGTTAGCAACACAATTACCACGAGTTTTTATCCATACCGAAAACGGTCAAAGGATAATCTTGACCGATCCCAATGAAGATTTTAGCCCCGAAGCGGTTTGCAACCATTTCGCCGGTATGTATGCCATACTGACCACCGCCAAAATCAAAGGCCCCGAAATAAACGGGGATTGTATGGAATACGAATTTGTATCCACCATCGGCACAAAAGGTTAAGCCATGAAAAAATCAAATCACGCATTAATTAAGGAACGTACCCAACCACAATGGAAAATACATCAGCAAATCGCCCAATTCGCTCAAGACTTAGACAGGCTGCCCGATGCGCAGGAAGTAAGACGCAACAGCCCGCGCTCGGCACCACCGGAATTAGTACCGATGGTTTTTTAAGGCAATGCTTTACGCCCATGTACGAAACAGGAACGGAGATGCCCAAACGTTCGGAAACCGAGGGGGATTTTTTTAAGTCCCTCTCCATTCTGAAAAAACATTATTCCCTTGACATGATTGCTTATCGCAAACTCCCGTATCCCTTTAACATCTTAATGACTGGGCAGGAGTTAGATGCCAAACTGAAAGACGAGAATAGGTTTAGGGAGTTGCTCATTATTAAGGATGGTGATAAAACGACCATCACCGTTAGGGAATCACTCCGCAGGGAGTTCAGCCTGTATTATATTCCGGTACTGCCTGTTTACAAAATGTGGCAAATCCCTGAACAACAAAGTTGTGCCGAACTTTTAACCGCCGTGTTTGCCTATTTATATATCGAGGCAGGGTTAAGCTATTACCGTGACGAGGATACTTACATGTTTTACAATTACGAAATTTTGGCGGACTGGGTAGAAGATGATAAAGACAGCGCAGACGAAGAAGATTATCAAAAGCAAAAAAAAGCCGTTGAAACGGCAAACTTAGTCGGGGATTTTGTTCAACAGAAAATGATGGCCGAAGGTTTTCGCCACAGCCTTGATACCCTCATTGATAATTTTAGGGCGGTTACGGATTTTGAAACGCAAAGTTTAGCAATCGCTAAAAATACATGGCGAATATGGCAAACTTATCCCGATGCCACCCTGTACAGTCATGCCAGTAACCCCTGCGATCTTGATGATGAAGATGCCGACGACTATTATTATGCAGATAACAATTATGTGGGTATGAACGAACACATCGGTTTTGTTGCCAGTGTAACCGATGTGCTGAGCGATTCCTTATTTCGGATGGTGAACGATGATTTTAACGAAAGGCCATCTTTTCAAGAGCCGGAAATTACCACCCGCTTTGGCGAAAAACTGCCGCAATATACCGATCAACTAGCCTGCGAAGACCAGTTGCTCGAGTTGATAACCGATTTATGCTCCCTTTTTTATAAACAACCATGAAAGATTTAACCAACAGTTTCGGCAGTTTATTTCATCCCGTAAAAGCCTTGCTGATTTATCAGAAAAGCCAAAATAACATGAAAAATGATTATTACATCGAAAGCTTTGACATTGATGAACAGGGTAGCCCGTTCAATGCGCACCCCCTGTCAGTTAACGAAGCGGGAAAACTGGCTAAATCGCTGCAGGCGAACGAAAAGAAACCGCAGGGTTTTCTAAATCCAAAAGGGTTATTACCCAAAAATCTGCTGTTTTTGAAAAGCACCGCAGACGGTTATGCCGTTTGGCACACACCACCTCAAAAAGTAAAACTGCTATTTACGCCATCCCTCGCAATCCAATCGGGGGAGGCAGGTCTGCCCGCTCTAATTTGGCGGGCTGGCAAAAACAGCCTGCAAATATTTGCGGTAAGGGAGAGTGATTTTTTCGAGGACACGCCCCTTTGCCATGCACCGTTTTTTAACGTTTACGAGGATGGCAGGGTTTGTATGGGAAATGTACAAATCCGTATCCCGAAAGATTGCGGACTGGAGCAGTTTATCGAATTATGGCAGGATTACTTTTTTAACAGTTATTTCAGCCACCTGTTTGAAAAGCACCAGCCTGTTAAAGGCAACATTGTGCAGCTGTGGCAAAACCTTGTCGCCACGGGCGAAGAATTTCCGATTGATGTATTAATCAATAACCGCTCACAACTCAATAACCTCATCCGATGAAAAATCCAACCGCCGTACATTTTACAGATAGTTATTTAATTAATCCAACCAATCCCATTACCATTACGCTAATTGGGGCAGGGGGTACGGGCAGCCAAATGCTAACCTGTTTGGCAAGAATGAACCAGGCTATGCTTGCGCTGAACCACCCCGGAATCGTAGCGACGGTTTATGATGATGATACCGTGAGCCCCGCCAATCTCGGCAGGCAATTATTTGCCGAAGCGGAAGTCGGTTTATACAAGGCATCCGCACTCATTAATAGGATCAACCGTTTTTTTGGTACGAACTGGAAAGCAGTAACCAAACGCTTTGATAGTAAGGTATTTTCAGGCGGAATAAATGATGGAAACGCCAATATTTTTATTTCCTGTGTAGATTCTGCTGCATCCCGTTTTGCTATTGCTGACTTGCTGAAACAGTTTAAAGACATGCAAAACTACTTGCGTAATAAACCGCTTTACTGGCTTGATTTGGGTAACAGCAAGGATACCGGACAGGTGCTTTTATCGACCATCGGAAAACTAAAACAGCCTAAATCTACTAAGTTTACGCCTGTTGAGGACTTGTCCTTTGTTACCGATAAATTTAAAGGCTTGCTTGAAAATGCCGATACCACCGACGATACGCCAAGCTGTTCTTTGGCGGAGGCATTGACCAAACAGGATTTGTTTATTAATTCCACACTAGCTAACATGGGTTCATCCTTACTTTGGCAGCTATTCCGGGAGGGGATGATATTTAATAATGGGTTCTTCCTGAACCTGAAAGAGTTCCGTTCGCAACCTATTAAAGTCGAAGCACCAGTAATAAACATGTATAACGACCCCGAAAAACAGGCCGCCTAATTTCTGAACCATGATAACTTATAAAACAGGTAACCTATTGGCAGATGAAGCCGAAGTATTGGTAAACACCGTTAATACGGTTGGTGTAATGGGCAAGGGCATCGCCCTTGCTTTCAAAAACGCTTTTATTTTTAATTATAATTACTATAAAATGGAATGCAATCTCGGTGCGCTTTGTATCGGGGTCATACTCCCTTTAAACGATACCAGCGAAATATACGGCACAAAGATCATTGTTAATTTCCCTACCAAAACACATTGGCGATTGCCCTCCGAATATGAGTATATATCACTTGGCTTGGCGCAATTGCGAAAATGGCTTTTGGAAACAGGTGCGAAAAGTATTGCGATCCCCCCTTTGGGTTGTGGAAATGGCGGTTTGGATTGGGCTAAAGTTAAACCAATGATTTTAGATGCTATTGGTGATTTGGATATACAAATTGCCATCTATGAGCCATCCTAAAAATCGCGGCCTCCCCGCCACTTGCTGCTTTCATTCGCAACAGGCGGGTCGGCATTGGGTTGTAGCCTGACTTTAGCCAAATCTTCCGCTGGCCCCGGCCACGTTCGCTTCGTCAAAACACAGGCTTTTTTTAAAGAATCGCGGCCTCCCTGCTACTTGCTGCTTTCATCCGCAACAGGCAGGTTGGCATTGGGTAATTGCCTGAATTCTGCCAAATCTTCCGCTGGCTCTCGCCACGTTCGCTTCGTCAAAACACAGGCTTTTTTAATTTGAATACGAATGGTTAAGCAGGATAGCCTGATTGATTTTGCTTTGGGCGAACTGTTTTTGAGATTGCTAAACTGTAATCAATTTGCCGCTATCAAAGTTTCTGTTTTCTCCTAAATGTACGTAACCAAGCTGGTTGGTCAGCATTTGCGTTTTCCCGATCTTAAAATCTCCCACGTTTCTGTGGTGATGCCCAAATATCCAGTAATCAGGATGGTAGTTTTCGATCAATTGATCCAAGTCCACAGCAAACGCCTGGTTTAAAATGCCGCCCTTGTATTCCTCCGGGTAGTGCTGCATGGTAGGCACATGATGCGTGATAACAATCGTCTTGCCGTTGAATTCCTTTGCTAATTCCGACTCCAGGAAGACTAAGTTCTCTTTATGAAGGTCATTGAAGTTTTGCGTTGTAAAAGACTGCCCATCGTTTTTGATGAGATGGAAATCATTCATGCTGCGTTCTATTTGCCAGGCTGTCGCCAAATTTATTTGAGACCACATCGTTGAGAATATCAAACGAAATGAACTCCATTCAAAAGCAACGTTATTGACCAAATAAACGTTAGGCCGGATTTCTTTCAGTACTTCACCGGAATAAGCGCTAACATCGTTGTGGTAAAATTCGTGGTTGCCGGGCAGCCAGTAAACTTCTTTATAGGATTCACTTACATAATCGAAAAATTTGTACCGATCGTCAATTTGATGCAGGGGTACAATATCACCGGCCAAAATCAGGATGTCGGCTTTTGGTACCAATGGAAAGGCATTAATGTAAATTTCGTTTTGCTTAAATTCCAGGTGAAGATCAGAACAATATTGGATGGTCATATTGATCATAAAATTACGCATAGATGCGATTTGATGTCTGCCAAAGCGATAATTGTGACCGTAAAAATATCAAATAATTAGCGGTTGAAATGAGAGGGGCTGTCGAATCAGCCCCTTTGATTTTTAGCACCATTCTTTTAATTGCCTAAGCAGTCGGTCGCTTTGCAGGTAGTTCTGCTGCCAGGCTGGATCAGGATTAAGATGTTTCCAGGCACTTTGGTTGGCGGCGTGTTTTTGGGAATTGTATGCCCGCCAGCGGTAGGCCTCAAAAGTTGAAATACAGGCAACCGCATAATGGCGTGCCAACGCTTTATTACCGGTGATGACTACAAAATTTTCGTCATTTGCCTGGCTGGCGCTTGCTGAAAAGTTGTGTGAACCTGTTACCACAATAGGATTATCTCCAAAAGCATCGATTACAATCATTTTGGCGTGGGTAATCGCATAACCGATCTGGCTGATAAATACATTTCGGGTGACTTCCTTTACCCACCAGCCAAAGTCTTTTGCGATACCGTCAGGTTGTTTCAAATCAGTAGTATAAGGTTTTTCACCCTGCTCGTCCATAAGGCTGAATTTTTCTTTGTTGCTGGGAATTACTGTACTTACTACGCCACGCACATACATGCCGGCTTTTTTGCTTTGCTGCACAATACTGCCTAAAGGTTCGCCGCCCGGCTGAAACATCACATAAAGGATTGAACTTTTTGCGCCATTAACCAGATCCTGCAAAAATTTAATATCTACCGGCGTGGTATGTGCAGGGGCGATTTTCGTACGGGTAAACCAGGTTTGCACACTGCCCTTCACTTTAGGTTGACTGCCATTGAACGTGACCAATCCGGGAGGGAAAGCACTGCCGGCCTTTTTAAGTTCTTTCCAATAATCGTAGTACAAACCGGCTTCGTCGCTATTCTTGAGTAGGATGCCATTGTTCAATTGTGTACAAAGACCCGTCGGCGTCCAGTTAGTACTTCCCGTCCAGGCCGATAAGGCAGTATCGGTTCTGTTATCGACCGTGATCAGGATTTTATTATGACCCAGCCCTTCTTTTGCTAATATCCGGTCATATACGTCAACACCCGCGGTTTTCAATTTGTCCCGTATAGCCTTGTTCTCATCAACATAGACAACTGGCTCGCCTTTCTTCTGTTTGGTATTTGCGCCATCGCTTAAAATCACGTGGGCGCGCGATCCGAGCTGTTTTAATTTGCCAATTAGTTCGGGGTCTCCCAATTCAAATAAAGCCGCATGGATCTCTAAAAACGGGTTTTGGATTGCAGCATCTAATATCCTTAGCATAGCCAGTCGTAATTCGCCCGAAAGGAAAATACGCAACGGCTCCTGCAACAATTTTACGTTATCTGAAATATCGGAAGCTGTCCAGTTTTTCTCCCGCGCGATTCGTGCCACATACTGTGACATAACCGCTCCCCGGTTGAAATACACCTCAATATCGTTTCCGGCGTCTGCGTTTACTTTTATCTCGTCGGTCCATTTTGATTGTGCAATTACGGCCAGTTCCGTCTTTCCAATGACCGTATCGGCTTTTTTGCCCATACAGGAAATGCGGTAACGAACGCTTTCATTATTGTTTGCGCCATGTTCCGTCCAATCGTAACGCTGAAATGGCCAGATATTAGATGGTTGTGTTAAAGTTTCTGGTTTGTTTTGGTCTACGACGGTATCGTCGAAGCCAACGCGGTTGCGCAGGATTTCGGTGGCTGACCAGCCGGTGGCGGTCATCCGCTGCCTTTCGATCATAAATCCGATATTGGCTTCGACCGGGCTGTCTTTGGCTTGTCCGTCTAAAGTTCTCCAGGTAAGCTGAACGTCGTCGCAATTGTTGGCAAAGCTGACTTTGACCGTGACCGCAGTGGGTTTGATAAATGGTAGTGGTGACATGGCTGTTAGGTTTTTATTATTGATAAGTAATTGATTATAAATTTAATAAGTTTTATTTATAATAATTCCCTGTTAATAATAATATAATATAGACCGTCAGTTTTGGCAACACCTTTCTGCTAATTTTTCCTTTACTGTTTTTTTATTAAATTTTGAAAACTCAGCTTTGGCTAAGGGGTAAGATTCCCTTAAAAATGGATCAATTGCCTCATTTTAGGCCTGCGGATCATTTAAGATATCGGCCGCTTTCAGCAGGTAACGCAGTGGCTCATAGGCGATGCCTAAGTTTAGCCTGGTCAGCAAATAATCACAGCGCATATTCAGCATGTTTTCTTCAAATAAAGTATCACTGCTGCTTGGAATGTTTTGATCGTGAACCGATTGAATGAGTGTATCCGCTGTGATCTCGTCCAATATTCTTTTAACATCACCTTCCGCATCCCATCCCGATGTACACAGGCGGAGTTCATGAAAAGATTCAAATGGAAAGATATTAAAATCTATCTCTTTGAGCACTTTCTCACCAACGCTGTCTATGTTCTCCGGCTGGCCTTTTGATTTATTTTTGGCCAATTCTGTGATGCAGGCCACATAACTGATGAATTTGCTTTGGCTGCCTTTCCACATCGGTCGCCACCATCCGGGTGAGAAAAAATTAGTGAGCTCCGTTAATTCTGTTTTGTCAACCCGGTCGTAAATTTCTGTGATGGCAAGAAACGCCGGAATAGCTTTAGGGGAGTCTTTTTCAACTGAAAATGCCATGAGTGTCGGTACACAAAACAAACCACCTGATTTACCTAATACCCTGCTGATCTCTTTAAATTCAGCAAGGTCAGCGGTATTCCTTAAAACATCCATGATGAAAAGTTCGTCAGGCCCATTTTTCTCACTATAACCATTCCGGCGAAGTTTGCGTAGAATTTTGTCTTTCCGTGATCCAAACATAGGCGTGTATTAAGGTCAGTTAATTCCTTAAAAATAAAGGTTTTCTTTCAAAAATATTTATCGGGATGTCCCAAATAATGTAAGAACTGGTCATTTTACGAATAGGGGCGGACCTCCATTCGTCGGATTCGTCACTTTACTTCCTGAATTTTGTTAGCAACTTGAATTTAGTTTTCCATATTTAATTCCTAATTTGTACTTATTAATTACGGTAGGCAAATGTCATGGTTGAGGAAGCTAACTTGTTAATTTCATTTACAAAATTGGGCATGAATACACAGTTTATTCAGCAGGCGGAACGCTTACGGATTTACAATCTGAATGACATCATGAAAGTTAATCTTGCCAACCTTAAACAAGACAAACACTTCAGCTATACCTGGTATGCAGATATGCTGAACCTTTTGAAGGAGCAAAACTTACTCCGTCAGTTCCAGGAAGGTCAGTTGTAATTCGACAAATTATAGTTTACGTTTAACCAATTCAACATGCCTATTAAATGCCCTTTCATTTTCTGGGCGGTGGAGAATTCGACATCTGTAGATTTCTTTTGCAGGCTCTCGGCAGAAATGTACGGTGCATTGGCGGTGTAAAAATGGGTTGCGAAAAACCCGAATAACTCTCCGATATTCTCTTTGACCAATAAACCTTTCTCGATCTGCATCCTGATAAATAAGCCAAACTGCGGCACGGGAAGATTGATTTGGAATCGCGCGCCGACCTTTGCGGCTGCAAGATCTTTCACGGCCTCGCGTCGAAGCTTCACCAACTCTTTCACAAAAGCATATTTTTCACTCAGGAAATGATCAAGATCTTGGTAGAGTTCCGAGCTGCCGGGTGCCGCTCTCGCTTTGTTTAATTGCAGGTCGTACAGCTTATTCTTTTCCCGAAGTAACATTTCTTTTTGCTCGTGCAGCCCAGGAACTTCTGCCATCGCTCTTTGCCAGTTATTCACGCAATACAAAAAAAATTCCGGTAGGTTAAAATTGTTAAGGATCAATATATCAATAATGGTATGTTTGTCAGCGGCTGTCAGTGTGAGTAATTTTTCGAGTAAGTTTACCAGATAGGAGCTGTCGCCATTAACCAGGTTCTTTTTGTTAATGAGTTGGCTGATACCGGTTAAAACGAGATCTTCTAATTCCGGATCAACCGGTGCCGCTTTGAAGTTTGCGGAAAGCCTGAATAGTAATTGCCTGATTTCCATTTTGACTTGGGGAAGGGCAAATAAGGTGACTTTCGCTTTTGCGGCGTTTGCCGGATACGATTCGTAGATAGCAGTTAGTAGATCTTCTATTACGGTACAGGTAAAAAGGTAATGTATCTTTATTTCATGCGCCTGCGCATGCTTCTCCCAAACTGGAAGATATTTGATCATGTATCGGCTAACGGTATTGCTGAGCATACCAGCCTGGGAAACCAACGTCTGAATTTCCCTTATTTCTTTATAGCGCTGGATGGTATTAAGTGATTGAATATTCAACTTTATTGCCGCCGTTTCACCGATTAGGAAAGCTTTCCATTTCGCAAATTCTTCCTTCGTTATTGTCTGGTCAGCTAATTTCTGCGGATTTATGGAATCGCGCACAAAAAGCTGTAGTGCTGTGGTTACGTTCATAAAATGTTTTTAATAATGATTTCATCTGCTATTAATTCTTCTTAATTACTTACTGTAGGATATTAATTAATTAAAAAGAAACAGTGCACAACGCACTGTTTCTTTTTAGTAAATGGGTTATTAGCTCGCGAGCCTGCTTTTAGAAATTGACAACTTTTGGTCGATGTCCGAAAAAGCATTGAGTACCTTATCAAGATGCTCCTTGGTATGCGTGGCCATGACATTCATTCTGATCCTTGCGTTCTTTTTTGAGACCGCCGGGTACATGATTGGGTTACTGAATATGCCCATTTTTAGAAGTAGTTTGCCTGCTTCCAGCGTTTTAGCAATATCGCCAACCTTTACCGGGATGACGGCTGACGCTGTCGTGCCGACATCAAAACCAAGGTCGATCAATCCGCCTTTGAGGTAATTGATATTATTCCATAGTTTGTCACGCCATTGCGGTTCTTCATCGACGAGTTCGATTGCCTTTAAAATTCCGGCGATAGCCGGAGTAGCAGTTGTCGAAAATAGATGCTGTTTCGATTGATATTTCAGATATAGGATCAGCTCGGGACTGGCGATCACGTAGCCACCCATGTTGCCAAGTGCCTTGCTGAATGTGCCCGTGATAATGTCTACCTGATCGAAAAGGTCATACATTTCAATCACTCCCCGGCCGGTATCACCAACGACACCGACGCCATGCGCGTCATCCACGGCAAGGTAAGCACCATAGCGATGGGTGAGTTCGGCGATCTTGGCGAGGTCGGCTAAATCGCCATCCTGGCTGTAAACACCATCGACAATGACCATTTTGGTGCGATAGCTGTGTTGCGCATTTTTTAGTACCAGTTCCAACTGTTCCAGGTTATTGTGTAAAAAGGTCTTGACGTTAGTTGTCAAGCAACCCTCATACACACTGGCGTGAACGGCCATATCCAAAATGGCAATGTCTTCTTTGTGCAACAAACACTGGAAAGTAGCGCTATTGGCTGTATACCCGGTTGTGTAGAGAATGGCGTCCGTCCGTTTATAAAAGGCGGCAATCTTTTTTTCTAACTGGCGATGATACACGAAATGGCCGCCGATGGCAGGTGATGCGCCGGAGCCGGTACCGAATACTTCCGTTCCGCGAATTACCGCTTCTTTCACTTTAGGGTGCTGGCTGAAACCCAAATAGTCGTTTGAAACCAGGCAAACCGCCCATTGGGGCATTTCACTGCCGGGCATTAGTAAGTTCATTTCCGGGCCGACGGGAGTAAGTGATTCGATCCGGTAGTTCAGGTGGCCGTTACTTCGCAAACGCGCGAGGTAGTCATTAAATTGTCTGGCGGTTGTGAAAATATCCTGCCCCTGGATGTTTTCAAAGTCTTTGAAACTCAAATTTTCATACTTCATGTTAGTAAGGTTATATGCATACGTGCTCTAATTTAGGTCACGAAAAAATTGAAAGTTGGGACATGTAAATTTATTTTACGAGCAACCTAAGTTTTCAGAAATAAATTTGCATGTCCCAACTTTTGCGAAAATGTCCCCTTAGCTTTGCAAACTTTAGTCGAAGTGGATAGGAAATGATATTCTTAACGGCAATCTGAACCTCAGTATTTACTTAATCCATTTGATATGTGGGCAGACAAACTTCATAAGTTCTTATCCGACATCACACCACTCACAAAGGAGTTTGAAGACTCGTTGGAACAACATCTTCATTTGGAGATCTTTAAAGCCAGGCAAATTATCCATGCAGCCGGGCAGCTGGATAACCGGATTTATTTCATGGTGTCAGGTTTTGCGAGAAACTATTACTTCGACAGCCACGGCAACGAGCACACAGTCCGATTTTGGCAACCCGGTGAAATCATTTTTTCTTACGAAGGCTACTACAACGTGCCATCCTGTTTTTATACGGAGATCCGCGAGGAATCAAAACTGATCACGCTGAGCTACCTCAACCTGCACCAATTGGATTCAAAATATAGCGAGGTTGCTGTACTTATCAAATTTATGCTCCTCAAATATCAAAGTGAAGAAAATGAAAAACAGAAGCTGATTGATTTGCCGGTTGAAGAGCGATACCAGATCATCAGAAAAAATAAACCACATCTTTTTCAGAAATTACCCACCAGAATTTTGGCTTCCTACCTGCATATGGGAAGGGAGACCTTAACCCGCCTGATTGCCAAACGATAAGGATTTAGCTTCATAGTGTGCTTTTCGCACAACGGAATTGCGTGAAACATTGTTAAAAGTTGTGCCATTCGAGATGGTAAGTTGTGGCTATGGTCACAACTCGGAACAGTTTACAACCTATAATTTTACTACGATCAATCAGGAATAGGATTATATCGTTTGATGACCTCTTTTGACTATTTAAACAATGCCTAATGGAAAAAGCCTTCACTGTCAACTTAGTTTCTTATGCATCCATCCTAAAAAATTATCGGATATCTTTTCGGGAAGATGATAAATGTTTAACTGTTGGTCTTGCAGATACCAAACCCGGATGGTTACTGATGATATCCTGCAGAACATTGGATACCGTTAGACTTTTAGATCTGGTACTGCCAATGCTGAAAAAACAAGCAATCTCATTCAGGCTGATAAAAAATCAGGTTCAGCAATACAGGCTTAATTCGGGTTCATTCGGTGAAAGCGAGGTCGGGAAAGTATTAAGTATTTTCCCAATATCGGTGGAACAAGCGATAGCTGTGAGTAATGAGGTTATCTTAATTTCCGAAAATTTCAAAGGTCCTGTCGTTCCTAATTCACTTAGAATAGGGGAAATTCTCTATTTGCAATATGTTGAAACATTTTCAGGTGAATTGAAAATCAAAGTGCCAGATCTGAAAAAGCTGCCATTCGCAATTCCAGAACGTTTCCGAACCAGGAAAAGAAAGAAATCTATCGTCGGTAAATATTATGTTCCCATACAATTAATAAGGTCTTCGCCCAAAGGAGATATATTGAAAGCGATAAATCTCAAAAGGTTTGCATTCGACTGGTGTTTAATTAAGGAAGGCAAACCTGTGGCTTTAGATGATCATTTCGACAGGGATATGCGTGATCGCTTATTGTGGCAGCGTGAGGTCATTAATGCACTCAAATCCAATGTGCCAACTCCTGGCGTTGTTGACTATTTTGAAATAAATGACACCTGTTACCTTATTCTCAATTTTGTGGAAGGCGAGTCCTTTGGACATGTTGTGAGAGGGATTTTAAATGGCACGGAATGGAAGAAATTAGAGAAGAGTAATAAAATAACATTATTAGAGAATTACTTAATGGTTTTGGAGATTGTTAAAAGTATCCATGAAAGAAATTTTGTTCATCGAGACATAACCGACAGTAATTTTTTGGTCATGGCTGACGGTAGCATGTGTATAATAGACTTTGAGTTGTCGTATTCCTTGCTTGAGCAACGACCGAATCCACCATTTTTGCTGGGTACTTATGGATATGCAGCTCCCGAACAATTGCAGTATGCCAAGCCAGATATTAAGGAAGATATTTATTCACTAGGCGTATTACTCAGTTTTACACTATCGGGTTGTCAACCCCATGAATTCCTGGCAACCACTCCGCAAAATATAAAAGCAAAGCTGGCGAGGCTTACCGGAAGCACAAGTTTGGCATCGACCGTAAATCGATGCCTTCAAATCAAAAGAAATGATAGACCGGAAATTACGGAGATAAAATCTGCCATTATTGATTATTTAGAAAACTTAAAACTTGAAACCCATGAAGAAGTCGGAATGGCTGTATGAATTGTGCATCTACTTGTTGGCGCTTTTGTTTCTTTTTACCGCACTGAGTAAAATTCTGGATTTCAGACATTTTGTAAGAGAAATGAACAATCAGGTATTTAACAAGTTGTTCACCTCAATATTAATAATCGCTGTGCCCACAATAGAAATCATAGCGTCGTTTCTTTTGCTTCGTTTCAAATATAGGCTTAAAGGATTATGGCTTTCTTTCATTTTGATGGCTACGTTTTCTATATATGTGGGCCTGGTGACTTTCCATTTTTTTCCAAGAGTGCCTTGCGCTTGTGCCGGTGTTTTCAAACACATGACGTGGCCAGAGCATCTCCTTTTCAATATAGCATTTACTTTAATTGCCCTGATTGGATTAGGGTTGAATACAAAGGTTAAGATATCGACAAGTAAGGCTGAGTCCAGCTTTTAATAATATTCTATGCGCAAATGAATCAGGAAAAGCCGAAAACCTGGAATAGAGTAGGCGTCTACGTTATAAATAAAATATGTTAAACAATCAAAAAAGTCTCTTACAAAGAGCACGTATTGCGATGGTAGCCATCGTAACGATCATGAGCGTTGGTGGTGCATTCGCAATGAACGCGCCCAAAGCTCAAGCCCTGCAAACCTGGGGAGTTTTGCAGACGAACGCAAATAATTATGTGGTTACGGCAGTAACATCCGGTTCTTTTTGTGAAGCTGCTACCAGGATTTGTAAAGTTCAGTCAACGGCAACCCCGGACCCGACAACACATCAAATACCTAAATCGGGAGCAACTACTTTAGAGAATGGAGCTTTTCAGAAGTAGCTTCAAACAAAGGGGGAATAGAAATTCCCCCGTTGTTAATCTTATTCCATTTTGGCTTTACCTATAGCGCTCATAACGTTCTCCTCCACGCGAAGAGTGTTATCGAAAACCTTCAATCGCTGATCTTTTCCAATTAAAATGGGTTGAGGGAAACTATGTATGCCGTAATATTTGATAACATCGTTTGCTACCCCCTGACCATTGGTATATAAATTAATTACTTTTGATGATGTATATTGTCCTTTGATAAGGGTTCTCTCCCAAACTTCTCTGACTTTATCTATGGAGACGGTTATAAAGACAACATTCGTATCTGACTCAAATTTTGCTTCAACCCTGGATAAAACATTTTGATAAAAATTGATGCAGCTACTACATCCCGTGTACCAGAAATCAATGAGTATAACTTTGCCTTTAAAATCTGACAACTTTACCATATTGCCTTTAGAGTCCTGCAAATTAAAATTGTAAGCTGAGTTTCCTGGGATTCGTTTAGCTCTTTGCATGAAATATTTTTTACAAATTGGGTTAGACGCGGTTATAATAGCCTCTTCGAGCTGTTCAGGTCGAATATCAGTGCCATAAATAGAACTTAGATATTCCACGTATAATCTATCCCGTATTTCTCCGCTATTTTCCTTTTTTATGAGTTTGAAAAGGCTATCCAGATAGTGATCACCATTCAACACTTTGGAATGAAGTATGACCTTCTCGAATTCTGATTCTATGAAATCCTTCGAGCGAAAGTAGGTTTTTGGCTCTATCTGGCCTTTTAATGCATCATAGGTGCTGTCATAGGAGTTCAAAAAGGTTTTCTTCTGTTTATCTGTAGCTTTTGCGAAATCTTTTTTATATAAATGTCGCAACAACAATGTTTCCTGGCTCTTGTTGCTGAAAACACAATATGCTTTCAATTGTGCATAGTCGGCTACTGTCAGCTCATGCTGATATTTCTTCAAATAGGAAAGCGAGTTGTCAATTATTTTATTTGCATAATTTTGCTTATTGTAAATTAAATTCGAATCAACCAAAACATCTGGTGAACTGTGATATTGTATCGAATCTAATGAAATTCGAAGTCGCTGCATAAGCGCGCCTTTCCCTGAGATGCGGTACGAAAAATTGTGCCTATACCCACGACCCAAATCGAGAACAGCCTTTGGTGTTACTTGAATCACGATATTGTCGCCGTTTTTAAGCAGAAAAAAGGGTATCATTTCATAACCAAAATTTGTGTTTTTTGATTGTAATTCAATTTTTCTCCTGGGTAGTTGGCTGATACAAACATAAAAATATGGGCTGACATCAGACTTCAATGGTGTTATTTTGAAGTTAAACCAACCACGCTTGTCCCGGCCTGACTTAACTGATTTCAATAATTCAAGGTGTTGAATATCAACCAAAATGCCTCCCAATGCTGATTGGTAAATGACTAAGGTGTCTTCATTTGTAGTATTGGGATAAAAAATACGGATAATAGTTTCCCGAGTTTTTGTCCTTTTAAGTTTTTCGATAGTATTAAATGCTTTTGCATTATTGATCCCTAAAAATATAATTAGGGCAGTAAAAAAGTATTTCATAATAGATTTTATCTAGCGTTTTGGATTAATTTATTCAATTGTATTTCGTCGTTTGGAAGTGGATAGATGTACCGCGGATCGTTAATATTTAAGGTGTAAAGTACTCCATGACTTGTCCTGTTCAGTGTTTTTGCATACGAGGTTTCCATGTTTAGCCGTTTTAAATCATCCCATCGAATATTTCCGGTATAAGGCATTTCTTTCCGGCGCTCCGTAATGATTTTACTGATCAGTTCTGTTCTGGCTGTAGTGCTAAATGCGACAAAGGTTGAAGGTGTGTACCTGTTCTGCAATAATTTGTTGAGATCGGAAAGCGAACTTGAAAGGTTGCCTGTTCTGGCCGAGCATTCTGCCCGAATTAGAATCAGTTCATCATTAGCGATTCCGCAAAAATTGTATGGCGTGGCAGTATAGCTACCCTTGAACTTATAAAGGCCTGTTGCTCCATCGGCAACAAAAAATGCAGCCCTTCGCAAATCTCCATTTTCGTAGCTTTCAAATAGTGCTGGATCTACACGGGCCTTAACACTGGATGCTCCGATAACTTCCGTCAATCCGTAAGTAGCAGCATGAAATATTACCTCAGGATTTCCTTTTTGAAAGGTTGGAAATGGATTGGCCTTTCCAATTACAAGGTTGTTATAATTTAGTAGACTAGCGTTGACTTGTAGGGCTTTGTCCGCATAAATTCCACCATTAATGTAATCACTCATTGAGAGGTAAACTTTCGCAAGTAATGCATCTGCTGCCGGTCCGGAAGGACGCGTTTTATATAATGGAACTTTTGGCAGCAGCTGTTCCGCTGCCAGTAAGTCATTTATAATTTGTGAATAGCTTTCCTTTACGGTAGCTCTGGTAAACTTCGCATTGACATCAGACGAGGTTCTTAACGGTATACCGAGGTCCTGTGCAGCGGAATTGGAATCAAATTGTTTGCAATACAACTGGGAAAGCTGATAAAATGCATACGCCCGGTAAAATAAGGCCGAACCTTTGATATTATTATAGATTGCCGGCTGTTCGCTATTCGAAATGCTTTTTAAACCGTCCAATACAATATTTGCATATTCGACCTCCTGATAGGCATAGTACCAATCAAATGCAATAGCGCCCTGGTATATGTCCTGCAGCCATAGGTAAGAATTACGTGACGTTTGCGCTGATCCGTCAAGGTTCGCGTCCGGGATATATATGTTATCGGTTCCTACTAACCCTAATATAGAGCCGTACCCATTCATCACTTGAGTATTGTCTAAGATGCTTTGAAAGTCTTGCAACGTCTTAGGAGTTACATCGCTTTTATTGCTTTTGACGTCTAAGAAATTATCTTGTTTTTTGCAGGAACTCACTGAAACAATTGATATCGATAAGACTATGGCAAACAGAATATATTGTTTACTAAAATTTATATTTTTCATGATTTTAAAAGTTAAAAATGACCATTAACGCCTAAGGAGATTGATAGGGGATTGGGTAATGCGTGCGATTGAAACGCCGAAAGATCCGGGTCTATATTATATTTGTTAGCTCTCCAAACGATTCCTAAATTGGTTGCATAGCAAAATATTTGAAGCGAATTGAAAGGCATCGTACGCCAATTGGTTTTATTCAAATTGTAACCGACCCTTAAATCTAAAATTCGAATATTCGCCGCATTGCTGACCAATGTCTGTGAATAGTGGTAAAATGTATTGCGGTTTGGATCAGAAGGATAAATAACGGAAGGGATATTTGTATGGGCTTCGTCTCCAGACTTTTGCCACCTCGTCGAATAATCTACGTTTTGACCGTAATTGGCGCTAATCAGATCTGATTCATTAATACTTGTTGAACCTCTTCTAAAAACATAACCGAACTCATAGCCAATATTCGCTGAAAAAAAAATGTTCCAATATGAAAACTCATTTCTCAATGATCCAAAAATAGTTGGGCGTGCTGAGCCATTATATACCAGGCTATCAGGCTTGTAATTATTGATAATGGCAGTATAGTCTTTCGAGATTTTCCCGTTCAAATATCCTTGA
>Ga0307515_10000173_pt1 | contig 158532 bp, 137 predicted proteins | sample 17_EM_MG_FD_194513 | JGI IMG/M metagenome (GOLD analysis project Ga0307515, IMG submission 194513) | Populus trichocarpa ectomycorrhiza microbial communities from riparian zone in the Pacific Northwest, United States - 17_EM | ecosystem: Host-associated > Plants > Roots > Unclassified... | reverse complement strand
GACCCATCGCCTGGGCGACGGGTAGCGTGTAATTCTCCGTCAGAGCGTACGAGGTTCCGTCAGAGCCGTCAGAGCCGTCCGGAACACCCGGGTGTTTCAGACGGAAATTAGGGTCGTTGCTGATGTGATGGATGGCGAAGAACTTGATGACACATGATACATATGATACCAGGGCTGCCAGTCTCCTCAATTCCGCAGTGCAAATAGAATCGCCACGATGGCGCATGTCCAGAATTTTTCCATGCAGTAGGCCGCTTCGAGTCTACATTCATTGAAGCCCACCAAGCATCGAAGATGATTTGCAATGTAAGGTCACTTAAATCACGAATCAGGACACGTTAATTTCTGGAAGAGATCATAACCTCGAGCAATGAGGTGTTCCAAGATTGTGTATCCGACATGGTGGTAGAAATTGGACAGCTAGGTATTTCGACTCGAGAGACTGCCGAAAATAACGATACAGTAACGCAGAATGCGGGTTCTTATATATTGACTCTACTGCTCCAAGGAAAATAATCAGATCAGTAAGACATTGCATGCACATTTTTGAAGTTGAATACAAGGACAGATTGCAACGACTGACCGCGTAAAACTCCATGTAGGAACAGCATAATGCAGTGTATTGCTGTGTAGCGTTCGGAGCCTTGGTACACCGTGGGCGTTCAATTGTAGGAGGCGGACGCGATATCGTCAGTAGCATTTTTGCCAACAAAGGCTGCCGATAGGTATATTGTGGTTTATCTACGCTCCATTCCGGTTAGATTATCCAAGATGCCAGCGCACAAATCGTTGACGCTCCGTTGACGCTCATTTTGGGACATGGTTACGATCTTGTCATTAGCATATTTGCCTAGAATGGTGGCCGAGAGTACGATTGTAGATCATCGTGGTCGCATGGCCGATCGATTTTCCAAGATAGAAGGCCTCACATCGTTGATGCTCCGTTGACGCTCATTTTCAGGGCATAGTAACGATGTCGTACAAAGCATTGTTGCCTAGAAAGACGGCCGATAGTACCATTATGTGTTAATGTCGCCGCACTCCTACCGGATTTTCCAAGATGCATGGCGAAATGTCGTTGACACTCCGTTGACGCTCATTTCCAGGACATAGTAGCGATGTCGTCGCAACCGTTTTTACCTAGAAAGGCAGCCAATAATCTGAGTATGACTTAATGTCGCCGCACAGCCCTAGGTCTTTCCGTGATACAAGGCCCAGAGTTGTTGACGCTCCGTTGACGCTCATTTCTAGGACATAGTAGCGAGATCTTCGCAACCGTTTTTGCCTAGAAAGGCGACCGATAATCTGATTATAGTTCAATGTCGCCGCACAGCCCTAGGATTTTCGAAGATTCAAGTCCCAAAGTTGCTGATGCTCCGTTGACGCTCATTTTTAGGACATATTAGCGATGTCATCGCTACTGTTTTTGCCTAGAAAGGCATCCGCTATTCTGATTATGGCCTATTGTCGCCTCACAACACTAGGATATTCCATGATACAAGGCCCAAAGTCGTTGACGCTCCGTTGACGCTCATTTTTAGGACATAGTAGCAATGTTGTTGCAAGAGGTTTTGCCTAGAAATGCGGCCGATAGCACGATTATGGCGTAATGTCGCCGCACAGCCCATGCAATTTCCAAGATGCAAGGACAAAAATCGTTGACGGTCTGTTGACGCTCATTTTTAGGAATTAATAGAAATGTTGCCACCACCATTTTCAATAGAAAGGCGGCCGATAGTCTGATTATGACGTACTGTAACCGCACAGCCTACTGGATATTTCATGACGCAATGCCAAAACTCGTTGATGCTCCGTTGACGTTCATTTTTAGGATGTGGCAACGACCGAGTCATTCGCTTTTTTTGCAGTAACGCCGACCTATACATTCACTTTGGAAGGATGGGATAATGCAGCCCATTGATTGCTGAATGTGTAAGATGTAAAATTGTTGACACTCTGTTGACGCACACATTAATCACATCGAAACAGCCTTTGTACACTCAATAATTGTATCCATTGAATCATATACACATTTTTGACAGCCTGAATTGCGTTTGTATGTATTATCGTTTGCATCCAGGAGTTTTGTTACCTCCCACTTTCTGATCTACTGCTATCTACGCTATCTGAGTGTGAAATGACGTGGCCCTATCACATTGCCGCGCTTTCGGCCGGCAATTGATGGCATGTAGATCATTTCACTAGTTTTTAGTAACTATAGCTCGACTTCCTCACTATTCCTTATCCAGCTCCTTCTCCTCGATTTCCATGACGTACCACAAGCATTTTCCAATATCTCAATCATGTGCACCAGGTCTGTGCGGAGAGTGATGCAGTTGGATACATGGATGAATGCCGCATGACGGTTGTCATTCAGATCGATTTGTCAGGCGCACTGACCGCTCTTTCCATGACACATAGGACATCAGTCACTTAAATTTTGTTAGCTCATTTCGTCACTCATATTGCTTTTACTTTGTCACTTAACAGTCACTTGCAGAATGAAACTGAACGTTTTGGCCGTCTTACAGCGCGATTCGGATTCCAGAACGTTCACATGGTGCATTCGACCCTTGCACATACACAGACCAATTATCATGTCGCACAATTTGGTCAGTGAAATCAAGACAAAGCTGACACGTAACAAAATTGGTAAACAACTTGCTTTTCCCCGCGATCAGACGTCAAGAATTATATTTTGCACATCTATTCTTCCGCAGACGCAGGAGCCGTCACCATCTCTTCGTCGCAATCTGATATCTATATGGTAATTAGCTGGAGGCCATATGCAGGAGTAAAAACTTACTGGTGCAACTGGCTTCGCTTTCAGCAACGGTGACGAATCGGGATCCGCAGCTGGCTCACCACTAGGTATGCTCGATTTTGACTGCGGCTTCACCGAATCTAGCTTGATATGACTACTTCCTGGTCGAGAAGTCCCTTCTGATTTTGTGGGGACAATGTCAAGACTCTCCAGAAGCTCTGCAAATGTTGTCGGTGGATGCGGCGGAGCGTCGTCATTCATTCGCTGCTGAACGACTGACGGAACCCTCAATTCGGATGTGCCGCACTTCTTATCTCGCTCACAGAAGTAGTCGGCTGCATCCTCCAATCCCGGTTGAATCAATTCGTCGAACTTCATCTGCTTCTGCCGAAACCTCTCCATGCGCTGCTGTACCGTTGTAGTGATTGTGCCCATCACCCAGCCGGGTTCGTCATCTTCGCTCAGCTTGCCCTTCTCAGTCTCTTCATCATCCTCATCTTCCCCAGCTTCCCTATCGTTGGAACTTGCAAGATCACTCAGATTATCTCCGAAAGCAATCAGCATCTCCTCAAATGTCTGTTCGGGCTTTCTGGACGTCAATCACGCAAGTTCAGCGTGCGTCATATCGTCCTGCTCATATTGAACAGCTGCCTCTGCGTCTTCAACTCGCTTCCTTGCCCCAGCGGTCTCTCTTTCTACAAAATCCTCAATCCATTTCTCTTTCTCTTCATTGCTTAAGAAGTGCATTTCTCGTCGTTTCTCCGCCGCAAGCCTTTTTTTGGATCTCAAGCTGCGCAATGCCCCAAGGGCTCGGACTCTCTCTGCCTCGAAGCCGCTCTTGCCTTCAGTCGCTTGATGACGTCGTTGGGTTGGGCGCTTTGTTGATTTCCCGATTCTGCCAGCCCGAAGTGGCGAAAAGTTCTTTTTCGGAGCATTGACCATTGTAGTTTGCGTGGACTATGTTGTTAGGCGAGATGTTGGATGTTGCAAGTTATGGACAGTATGGAGGCAAGCTGCGTCTTTTATGTCAAAGTTGGTATGTTTACTCATCTTGAACAAAGTAAAATCTTCCTCCTGATTGTTAAAAAATCAGGAACAGTGACGCTAACCGTACAACATGACCTGATTGTTAGCGTCATTTTCAAGTAATATCCCGGGGATTATTTGAGACAAACATCAGCAGACGTTCATTCCCTCGAACTACATCCTATTTATTTCACGCGATTAGGCGATGCCGGCAGTCGTAAACCGCAATTTATTCTTGTTGCTAAACAAACAACATCAGACCGACTTATTGCTAATTGCGGGGCGGTGGGAAACCCCTGCATGTTGCAGCCATACTCAGCAGGATTCATCATGAGCATAACAGTCATGTTGGCTGCTACTTATTCCATTCTGACAAGATGCTAACTATATAGTCCTCAGGGCTTCCCACTTCCTCTCATTGTCATCTTCCTCTACTATTCCACACCAGCACATCATGGATACACAACCACCCCCACCAGGTGAGAGCGGATCGAATACCGGCCGATTGGCGGGCGCTACATCAAATACGGAAATCCTCGGCACACAACCAGAGCGCGGACACATGTTTGTTCACCGCGACGCTGCCGATGCAGCCACCAAACATATGACCCAGGATGCACATTTAAAAATCGTCCGCAAGACTGGCAGCAGGAGAAATAAGAAGCAGCATGCGGTGGGATGTGAGTATATCCATATCGATGCAATCGGTAGTCAATTTACCGTATAACGTTCAGCGGGTGTCCATAGAGAGCTACGTAACAAATTCATCGCTGCCCGTAACGGGAAACCTCCATGGTTGACAAAGGCCTTTGTCCGCACAGTCCGCGAAATTGAACATCATGATGTTGTGAGCTCTAGGATGGCCGCAAATGAATTTCCTGATAAGCGTCCCCGTGAGTGGACCAAACAGGCTTCAATCACCTTAGAGGAGGCTACAGAAGCGTATATGGTAGAGGTAACAGCCGAATTTCATTGTTAAAAGCATCAACTAATGTCTTGTAGGTTTTCAACATGTCTGCAACTATGGCAAGGCAAGTAGGTCGGGTACAGCTGGAACAGTCCGACATGCACCTGGCGTTGAATATGGCCAAAATGGCCAAAGAAGGCTTTTCGCGTGCCACAATTGAGGAAATGAAATATCTCATAAAGAAACCACGCGCCGTGGTCCGAGAAGAAAAGAAGCGGGGTGTTGAGTTTCCTGGGCCCAAAAAGGTGAAGGCTGCGATACAAAGACACCCGGCAATGCTTCGTCAAAACCAAAGGTCCGGCTGCCTTCCTTGCCAAAATGGCACTGCAAAGAATCCGCAGACAAGCTGGACACGCAAGAGAACAGGTGCACCTACACCCGCCCGGCGCAGAGAGCAGATTCCAGAGCCGACTCCACCCTCCCCAGGGACGCCACCCACCCCAACCGGTAACACTTCCGGAGCTCAACCTGCTGAAATGATCAATTCGCTGGCCGGATATACGTATTTCCATACAGCTCTTCCCTGGGAGGAATATTTCGAAGCTGATGAGGATACCGGGCACGATACCGATTTTGATCCAGATATGCTGACTGATGAAGGTTTGTACGCTCTCTGTGGTGTGGTAATGCAGCTAACATTCATTTTGAAGACAAGAGCAGCGGATTGAGCGATCCTGCAATTGATGACGAGCATTGACCAAAAGACGGGATTTTGGAGAGTATTATTATATATATCTATGTATTATTAAAGAACAACGTAGTTATCAAGAAGAATGTAAATGATAATGCAAGAAAGACAGCCAAAACAACGTGAATGATAAACTGTGCCAAATTCAATGATTGCATATTCTGGATACAGCCATGGAAAAATGAGTGTCAATGGAGCGTCAACGATTTTTGGTCATGCGTCCTGGCAAATCACACCTCAGATAAGTTCTCGTTACTCATAAAGGTATTTTTGGCTGCCTTTATAGGCAAAACAGATTGCAATACCCTCTCTGCCCCATCACGAAAATGTGCGTCAACGGAGCGTCAACGATTTGTGGTCATGCGTCCTGGGAAATCACACCTCCGATAGGTTGTAGTCAGTCATAAAGGTATTTTTGGCGGCCTTTATAGGCAAAACAGATTGCAATACCCTCCCTGCCCCATCATGAAAATGAGCATCAACGGAGCGTCAACGATTTTTGGTCATGAGTCCTGGGAAATCACACCTCCGATAGGCTGCAGTCAGTCATAAACGAATTTTTGGCTGCCTTTCTAGGCAAAACGGATTGCAAAACCCTCCATGCCCCATCCTGAAAATGAGCGTCAACGGGGCGTCAACGATTTTTGGTAATGAGTCCTGGGAAATCACACCTCCGATAGGCTGCAGTCAGTCATAAAGGAATTTTTGGCTGGCTTTATAGGCCAAACAGATTGCAATACCCTCCATGCCCCATCATGAAAATGAGCGTCAACGGAGCGTCAACGATTGTTGGTCATGTATCATGGGTAATCTAGGGGGCGACAGGTTGCACATTGCCATAAACTGATTATTGGTTGCCTTTATAGGCAAAAGTGAAAGTGAAACGCTTCCTGCCCCATCTTCAAAATGAGCGTCAACAGAGTGTCAACGATTGATGGCCTTCCATCATGGTTAATCACAGCACGATGTGGCAGTTATTGTCTATATACATTGTTTTGACTGTCATCATATGCTAAAAGGCTCAAGAATGCTCAGTGGTAGCTCGGTAAATGAAATAAGTTGTTACTGTCCCGGAGGATGTGGCTAGAATTTCCCGTACATATCTGTCTACAACGGCTGCCATATCCTTCTTTATGGATTCTTTTGATCAAGCACCACTCATATTACCGAAGATGCAAGACCAAATATCATTGACGATCTGTTGACACTCTGTTGATGCTCTGTTGACGGTCATTTTCAGGATGTGGTTGGGCTTGTGAGTATCCGTGTTTTGCACATCAAGGAGGCTAGTACGCCGAAAATGAACCGTGACATACCAATGTCAATTCTATACGATTAGCAGTAGCTTATCTGAATGCGACCATAAATGTGAAACCCGAAACGCAGAACCGGAGATTGGACTCGACTGGTCTAGCCGAACCCGGCGAAACCTGCGGGTTGACGGGTGCGGGTCCGGGTCTGGCCCGCCAAGAGTCAGCGGGACGGGGTTTTGGCCGGGTTTGCAACCGAACCGACCCGTTTATGCGGTCCAAACCCGGACCGCTGGCAGGTTACCCGGACCCGTTCCTAACACTAGTTCCTGCTAGCTTTGGCCCTGATGAGATGGGAGATGTAGAAGATGCCATTGGCACCTTGTTTGATTAGTATCATGTGATGGCTGTGTTCGGTGATTGTTTCGCTGTTCCTGCATCTACATTTGAACCTCCCGGCTCTTTCTTTGGTCCATCAAGTAGCAATGCAAAAAACAGAATGTTGAAGAAGATAATGTTAGCTTGTATAAGTATGATTTAGCAGTGATAATGAACCATGATCCATGCATCATAATCACTGTGGAGAGTAATCCAATGCTCTGGTATATCTGGAGTCTCAGATAATGCTTGCAGTCCTCCAAATGAATATCCATAAGAACACAGGCATCTCTCAGAGTTTGTTTAGGATTTGTGTGGTGGTTGGGTGACACTCCCAGGTGAGTGCAGTGTTCCCTCTGGCACTCAGACATGTTCCCAACATTGTCACAATCACTCCGATGTGGCTGCTCTACTAGTCATCAGACATGCAAGTTACTCTGATGGCTGGCCGGAATCCCCTCCTAGGGTCTGATTGTCTCCTGAAATTGACACTTCTAAGTTTCCACTCCATATCCTCTCACACATTCCTGGAGGCTCCAAGTGACTGGAATGGATTTTGCTAATGTGAAAGGCAAGTCGCTTGCTTCAATATTTTGAACACCATCAACCAGTTAACCAATCAGAGGTTTGAGTCATCCTGATGAAGGCTGACAAACTAGTCTTGGGCTTGGCATGGTTGAGGGTGAGAAACTCTGAAATCAACTGGAGCAAAGGTCGATTGACAGCCGTACAAATTCCAAATGGTCTGCAATGGGCGAAGATTGGGGAAGCAGATCACACACGTCCTCTGCCCTAATGTGGTGAGTGAAACAAAAGCGTTAAGCCTGGCCCAGAAACACAACTACTTGAGGCTCCGACATTCGATCATGTGTCACCTAGTGATGAAGTGGTCGCGCCATTTCTCATATCTGTTGGAGAATATCAAGTGTCACTGGGGGTATTCTTGGGAGAAATCGCCAAAGGTGAAAGCAACCCCAGGATGCTGAACATGCAAGCAAGAGCAGCAGCACTCCTTGTGGCAGAAGAGTAAATCAGTGATGGTGCTTGCATGATGTCTACTGATTCAGCAAGACACAAAGGCAGATGATAATTGGTCAATGTTGCTTGGTTCTATTGTGACGAACAGTCTGATCCGGCCATTCCTGCACCGCTGCCTATCTCCACTCTGCCCAAGCATGCAACGATACATATAAAGGATATCTGAATAAGAACTGACATTGATAATATGGAGATGGTAATGGCAGATGATGGGGATTGTATCGCAGCAAAATATCCAGGCTTTGGGGAGGTCTTCAGCGAGGAAAAGGCCAAGACACTGCCTCTGGACAGGATGGTTGACCAAGCGATCAATCTGGAACCTGACTAGAAACTGCCATATGGGAGGATATGCAACCTCTCAGAGTTCAAATTGAAGATGCTCAAGGCCTACATCTGATCCATCCTGGCAAACAGCATCATTCAGCAATCATCATCAGTGGCCACAGTGCCAATCCTGCGTGCCAAGAAGTAAAACAGAAGACTACAGTTGTGTGTCGAGCTTCGAGATCTCAACCTTGGCCCAATACCGAATAGATACCCCCTCCCCCTGATTTCATGGCTACTCCATCCAGTGCACAGAGCTTCGATTGTCAACTTACTGGACCTTCCGAATGCTTCCACCCTCATACAAATCAAAGAAGGTTACGAGTTCAAGGTTACATTCCTAACCCACTATGGTTCATTCGGATACGAGGTCTTGCCCTTTGGGTTGAACAATGCATTGGCCACGTTTCAGGCATTCATTGACCATTGTCCAGAGCCAAACATTGACCACTTCACAGTGTGTAACCTTTACAATATACTCAACTACTCAACAAATTAGAAGGAGCAAGAAGACCACATCTGATAGGGGGTGCAACACCTACCAGAATGTGGGCTCTGGTGTGAGGCAGAAGAGAGCCGATTTGGAGTTAAGGAAGTCAACTTTCTCAGATTTTTCATCAACTCACATCGACTTGGCATGCAGTCAGATCGCTTATCCATGAGTGATGGCTGGCTGACACCAGCATCAATTCAGAATGTGCAAGAGCTCCTCAGTCGCACAAACTTCAACCAGCGATTCATTTCGAAATACGCAAAGATGATGGCGTTCATGTCAAACCTGCTAAAGAGATATGGTTCACGTAAGTGGGAATGGACTCAGATTACGACACTCACATTCAGTCAGCTCAAACAGACCTTCAGTGATCCACCAATAGTTCCGCGTTTGGCTCCGCAAACACTGATTACTCTGCAGACCCTCAAGCGGCTTCACAATACCCAACACGCTCGACCAGGACTGCCGATTGGGGATTCCGCAGCCATTCCATTTGTACTATCGATGATGCTCCCCTGCTGAACAGAACTAAGACACACACAAACAGGAGCTGTTGGTCATTGTTGAAACTTGGACACAATGCAGATACAATGTCGAAGGCGCTGATCACAAGGTGATGATCCAATGCGACTATAACAATCTCAAGTACTTCCAAACCCACAAAGTGCTTTCCTGAAGACATCCTAGGTGGGCGGAAATTGTATCCTCTCATTGCTTTGTAATTGAACACTTGGATGGCAAGATTACCCCAGCAGATTGACTATCAAGAAGGTATGACTATGAGATAGGTTACCAGAGACAGGCTATACAGCTACATTCAAATATGGCAACTAGTATGGTTGGACCATACAATGACCAACTGAGGGAAACTAATACAGCCCAGGCTACCAATGTGTTGGCTACTGATGTGAAATGCAGAATCATTGGCACTCCAATCATCGATGACTCTTAGTGGCAGAGTACATGCCAATGGGAGGGAGCCTCAAGTATCCAATCCAAAGTCACCACCAGAGTTCTCACCTAGAAAGGAACGATATATAGATGAGAAGATGATCTGCATTGCGACCAAATGACATGCTGTGTCCACAGCAACCCTGAATCCCACAACTTTGGAACTCTCCGAACCGCCCAGTTAGTATACCATGCTTTCTACTAGCTTGGGATGGGCTCCACCATACCAAAATTTATCGCCACATGCAAAATGTGCCACTGAATCAAGGCACAACAGCACACCCACAACTGAACAAACATGCCGCTGCCGCCACCATCACTACCATCGGACTGCATTACCCTGGACTGTGTCACAGACCTCCCTGAGAAAACTGCCTGCAGGTATAGGGAAATCTTGGCTGTCATTGATCGAGTAATGAAAGTGGCAATCTTCCTCCCCTGCAGGAAGGATATTGTCTCACAAGAGCTGATGTGAATGTTTTTCAAACACCTGATCCACAAAAGTGGCAGATGGCACAGTATTATTATTGATTGCGGAACGGAGTTTACAAGCTGATTCTGGAAATGAGTTTGTTCACACCTACGTTTCAATCACAGACTGTTGACTGCTTCCCATCAGCTGATTGATACCTAGACAGAACGGCAAAACCACACCATGGAGCAGTGAATACAGTCCTTTGGCAACTCTAGGCAGGATCACTGGGTTGAGCTGTTTCGTTTGGCAGAGTTTGCTTACAATAATTCCCTTCATCACTCAATTCAGATGATGCCATTCTGGGCCAGCTACCACTACCATCCACTAATGCAGTTCAAGCCACTGAAAGTTTCATATCACATGAGGTTGGAAATACTAGTAGAGTCAACAGTATCTGGATTCAAAGAGCCACACCAGCTGCTCCGGGTGAACTTGTTGGAAGCCGAGGTACAATAATACTGTATGCTGGCAGGAATGATGTAACCTGCATACGTAGGAACCAAGAGTGGCTCCCAACTTCACACTTCTGAACAATTAGACCATTGTTGCAGCTCGACTACAAGCTCACTGGGCCATATATGGTTAATATAATCATCAACAACTATACTTGTACCTGGACATACCTAAAAAAAACTGCACAATCACAACGTGGCTGATATGTCGCAGCTCAATCAATGTTCTCGGCCATTTGACAGCCAACCATCCTCGGAATGACATTCAGTATTAGTTGACAATTGCGCACAACTGGCGGGGGCACAGATCTGTGACTTTCAGTAGCGTTACTGGAAGCTATACTCCCTGCTTCAATGGGCCGGGTAGAGCTGCATAGGCACAAGCTGGGAACAATTTGGAAGCCTCGAGAGTGTTTGTCAACAAATCAAAAAGTTTCTCCAAGACCACCAGAATCGGCAGAGGACATCACGGCAGTCAGATCTTGAAAGTAAAGGAATTCATGGAAATGGAGAAATAGAGGTTTCAGTCAATTGGGCATTTCCTTCTCTCAATTTTGTCCATTCATGGGACCCCAGTTTAGTACAAAGGGTATTGGTGCAGGGTTTACCACCTTTGGAGTCGAGTAAATTACATGTGGGGTTTTCCGGTGTGCTGAATGTTCGCTCTGGAAGGTACTGATTGGTTGTGGAAATTATGGGATTGTACAATCGTGTATGCAGGTTGTTTCTTTTGTTCTACTTGTACATAGCAGCCTGGGAGTACTTCCCTAAAACAGGGGGATGATGTACTAGCATTGTCAAGTATTAGTGGTTAGGGTTGCTGGGCGGTCACATGAGGTTTCCAGCGCCAGGTAACCACCAACCATATATTGACATCGCGATGGAGACTTGACTTCATGCCCAATATCTTACCATGTACTTTTACACTTAATCTCACTCACATCCATGTGCAATCATATACTTTAGACCATATCCTTACGCTACTGACTGCCAGCATACTTACTCTTACAATCTACTGAATTGTATGGATTCAATATTCTCAGAATTATTCTGTTGCCATTGATGCATTGGATCTCCTCCCTTCTCACCCCTCATTCCCTGTCTTCCCCCGCCCACCATCTTTCCCATCACAGTTTCGATGGGTGGTCTGCTGCCACCAAATGTGCAGTATTTCATTCGTCCGCTAATACCTTGCTCCCTTCCATATCATCCACCCATACCCACAATTGTTTTTCCCAGTCCTCCCACATAATTACATATATTCATCTTCCTTCAATACATTTCTGGCCTGCTAATGGCTCCACCTCCTATAGCTTTGATTGCACTTCGTCTGTGAGACTGGGCATAGAATTTTCTCAAGCACCATGTTTGTTTTCGTTGCAAGTGACTAACTACTTGAGTTGACTACCATTTCTCCAGCCTGTGAGTTCTTTTGCATCTTACTCCAGCAGTCCATAAGTCTCCAAGCTCTGGGCAATTTCCGTGACACTGTAGGGCCCTCACCATGTAGCATCCAGTATGGTGCCAAGAGTCTGCTCTATCTTAGTTTCTCGCACCAGAAGTGGTTCATCCACTTGGTGGTCTGTAGTGTTGAGGTTGGCCACTTCGTCGATGAAACACTTGGTGGCGTCGCTCGACATTGTTACATTTTGATTTGTGACATCGACATCTTGCTCCCATCACACCTGCTGCATTGATATATCCGCTAACAGTGCCTCGGCATCGTCGATTCCATTGGTCCAGTTGTCGGTATTCCAGGTCAAGTTCGCCAGTTGTATCAGGAGTACTGTGTCATGACGACACAGAAGGTGGAATCGGGAAAATCAAGTTGTACCGCTGATAGTAATTCTGTCAGCCAAACACTCTGCAAGTAGGTGGTCAATCTACATCTCCTTTGCTTTGTCAGAGCAGGCCTTGAGTTTCGATTAGATATCTATAATGTGTCAGTGGTCTTGTTCTAATACTTCCATCGGAGCGGCATTATACCAACTCACGGTGATCTTTTGGATGTTGTGACATTTTATGTGGAGGTCTGTCAGTGTCTTGGTCTCAGCTCCTCTTACCACTTCCACCATTTCCACGGTTCTTAACCGAGAAAATACCTTCTTATATTAACAGTCGGATACCTCCTTTGATGTACCCTGTTTTTCTGGTCATCCCTCTGCCCACCGACTGGGATATTCTCAGGGTATCACTGGACTGTGGTACCAATTCTCCATGTTGGGTGTATACGAAATATCCACACACAGTCACTGGCTTTGTTGACGAATGGTTAGGCTGTTCAGGGGTTCATCATATGAGTGCAGTGCTCTCTGCTTGCACTGTTCCCCCTTTGTCGCCCACCCTGTGATGTCGAGATACATTTTGGGCCTCCACAATTGCTCCACTCTCTTTTCTAACATCCCTTCTCATCCATGGTACCCCCTCAGTCTGTGTGGATCATCCGTTGCTGTGCATTTCTACTCAGTGCACACTGACATGTTTGCCCGCAGTTCACTCATATTGTACCTATAGTAGAGTATTCCATGAGAAAGAAGTGACCTCATAGCTTCCTGCCACAATCGCTGCATTTGCTTCTGAGTTATTCCTCCCACCAACTTAAGGTTTCCCAGAATTTCGGCTATCTCTGATCATCTCCCATTGTATATCTTTGCCAGTCTTAACCCAACAAATGATTTGTATGCTCTCACCCTCCTCGATCTTTCCAGTCCTTCTTCCACCTGTATTCCCCATAGTCTTGCTTTAATTGTATCATCTCGATATTCATCCTCTTCTTGTTCAGAGTCCGCTGCCATTTGCATCCACTGTAAGAGAATATCAGGACGTCTAATTATTCCCCCAGAAACATGTTTCTCATGGAAATCGAACAGTCATATCCATGCCATCCAGCGGGTTACTACTGCTCCTGGCACCTCATTGGTGGGCAAGTATAGTTGATGTGCAAATGTGTTACCATCTGGATCTATGAGGAATCTGACCCCATATACATAGTTGCGAATCTTCGGGAGTCCTTTCATCAGTCCACAGCACTCACATTTTCCCGCATCATATCTCTTCTCGGTCTCATTCAACAGCCCACCTTCATAGTGACACAGGTGCCTGTCATTATTATTGTCTGCACGCTGGCAAATCCCCCGCTCCCTGATGGGCTGCAGTCAATGCAAATCACTATTTGTCCAGCACTATCGCGAATGTCTAACATCTTCAATGCTGGGGCACTGCAGAGCGCCTCCTCCAGAATTGCGATAAGGTTTGTATCTTCAGTCTCCCAATGTGTCTCGATGTCCTTCCACCAGATCCGGAACTGGGGGCCTCTAACTATTGCATATACATCAATCAATAATCCACAGTGCATGCATAGGATCAAAAATTTCCAGCAGTCGGTACGATTCTCACATAGGGGCGAATTCTACTCCTGGATGTCCTTTGACTCTTACGACCACTTTCTCATCTCTCTGCAGACAAACATGGAGATATTTAGTCTGTTCCAGCACAGATTGGATTTTTTTCCTGAAACAGTGCCTCCAACTGTCTCCACATTGGCCTGTACGTTATCGAGATTCTGGAGGTGTTCCATGACAACCAATTGAACTCCAGGAGGCGTATCTAGCTCATCTTCCCTGTATCAAATCTTTGGATAATTGACACTGACAAAGTCGACAACTTTTCTCGTGATTGACCCCTGGGACACCTGTAGGACATTTCAACACACTTGGACAAATCTTACTTCCGAATTCTTGGTTCTATATACCAGTCTTGTCAGCTGATATGTGTCTTGAATAGTCTGGGAGGCTGTCTGATCCAGCCTATCCTGGTGCAACAATGTGTGGTCATACCCGGGATAGAAGTCAATCAGTGATGAAATGGGCAGTCGTGTTGAGGCCTCGGAATGTTTGTCAACATTAGGTGGTTCCCTGGGGTCCTCCAGTATATGCCGATTCACATGTATAGCACAGATATGGAAGCGGTACATCCCCTTCTTCTTCAGAACAATGAATGAGCATTTCTGTATGCGGTCCATGCAGCCTCGAATACGCCTTGACGAACTCTCTCCTCTAGTATTTATATATCCATTGGAATGAATTTCTTTGGTAGGTGGAATGCACCATCCTTCCAAACCTTGTAACCAAACTCCAGCCAGATGCAATGGGGTGGCTCAACGTTGCTGCCAATCTTTCACAACTCCTTCCAACTCCATGAGAAAGTGTACTCTATATTCAATAGCATATCCAAGAGGGCTCCCTTCTCCTTCAGTGATTATATGCTGCCTATCTGCAACTCTGGTACTCTCTCCTGGGTCATTCTTGTACGTTGTTCACCATGGGAGGATATCTGGATCAGGATGTTGTACCAAGGATCTGGTCTTGGTACTTTGTGGGCAATTGCGCTTCCTGTCTAGTCAAGATTGCCATCTTGTGTACTTCCATTTGACAAGGGAACAGGCTTCACTTTCTGTGAATTACATTCATAGTAGACATGCACCCTGGCTGCATTGGTGCCTGTATAAAGGTTGAACTTTGCTGAGTCTAGGTATGAGGGAAAGGGTTGCATTTGACTATATTCCAGACCAATGCTATTGTTAGAAACCCACAGAAAGGTCATGGATTCTCTTCCAGTCACCCTCCGTTGCTTCACCAGAGCCACCTCTCCTGTTGACCTCACCTGTTCTACCATTTTTGTACTCAACTAGTGTCAGCAACGGGTCCGGGTAACCTGCCAGCGGTCCGGGTTTGGACTGCAAACACTGGTCGGTTACATTCCAGACCCATCCAAAAACCCGACTTGCTGCCTCTTGGCGGACCAAACCCGGACCTGTACCCGTCGACCCACACGGTTTGCCTGCTTTGGCTGGACCCATCGGTTCCAATCTCTGTTTCTGCGTTTCAGGTTTCACTATCTCTCGTCGCATTCAGATATGCTACTGTTAATTGCAAAATATTGACATTGGTAAATCACTGATTGTTTTTGATGTATTGGCCGCCTTCATGATCAAAACAAACAGAGACATGCACCCTACCACATCCTGAAAATGAGCATCAATGCAGCATCAATGATTGTTGGTCGTGTATTTTGGGTAATCTGGGGGGCGACAGGTTGTACAAAGTCATAAACGAAGCATTAGCCACCTTTATAGTAAAAAGCGAAGGCCAAACAATCCCAGACCCATGTTGAAAATGAGCATCAATGGAGCGTCAACAATTATTGGTCGTGCAGCTTCAGTAATATATGTGGCACTTGATTGCTACCATCCAGAAACAAGGATATGCCATCCTATATAGGCCAATATGTACGGAATATTCCTGCCACATGCTCCGGGACAGTAGCAACTTATATCATTTACAGAGCCCCCAGTAGGTGTTATTGAGCCATTTGATGTACAAACACAGTCAAAACGATGTATATGGAAAATCACAACCACATTGAGCTGTGATTAACTCTGATGCAAGGCCAACAATCATTGATGCACGGTTGACGCTCATTTCGAAGATGGGGTAGGGAGCATGTCGCTATCTCGTTTTCCTATATCGGCAGCTAATACATGGTATATGACTCTCTACAACCTGTTGCCCCCCAGATTCCCCAAGATACATGACCAACCATCATTGATGCTCCCTTGAATCTCATTTTCAAGATGGGGCAGGGAGGGTATCACAGTCGGTTCTGGATCTAAAGGCGGCAAGAAATTAGCTTATGACAGTGTGCAATCTATCGGTGGTCTGATTACCCAGGACACAAGACCAAACATTGTTGACCCTCCATTGACGTTCATTTTAATGAATTGTATAGTCAATATCCACTGCCATCAATAATTAAATAAATATATATTTGGACTTATTGGTTGCCTATCTGTCTGATTGAGACTCAACCCGTTGGCAAAGCCGAGCCAAGTGATTTTCTTGCACAGGCCTCTCTCATTCTATCAAATTGATATATCTCTCTGAATATTACAATTTGCCTGCTATAGTTTGATTTATGAACTAATGTCCTCACACAACTGCTCACTATTCTCCCACGATATTTCTCTAAGTGAAATTCTCGGTCAAGTAACATATAGAACCTGGTGAAAACGTATTGACCCAATCAGTCCCACTTTTTCTTGTTTCCCTTATTCCTCCTTGGTTTCAATGTGCTGACAGTCATCAACCAATGTTCAACCTTTTTAATTGACCTCGGTGTTGGCCGAATCAATCCAGGAACATTTGGTGCGGCACTCACAACCCAGTACTCTGGTCTTTCCGAAGCCTTGATGGCATTGTCTGGGTGTACATCGGATACATTGTCTGCCATGCAGTTCTCTTCGCTGTCGTTTGGATTGTCCAAAGCACCTTTTCAGGATGAGCAGATTTTCGGATTCGGAAATGCTCTCACCTGCACTATCCTTGTCACTTTCGACTGGATGACGGTCGATTCTGTTGATTCGGCCGACATTTAATACTTGAGTTCGTCCTCCAGGGAGGTTCTTTCCAGACACAGCTGGTGGCAAAGGTAATCTTTCTGACAATTTGCATGCAGCCACACCATCATGTTGAAAGTTTGGCCAGGATGCTTCAGTGATCTCTTCGGTATCTGGAATGAATCCTACGGCAGTCATTTGCTTGATTTCAGCGTGGGATCTCCTCTGTGTAGCACAGTGGTTTTGGCTGCTGTGCCACATCTCCAAATGGTCGTGAACCATGGTCATTCTGTGCACTTTTCCTTCCTCCGCCTCATTCTTCAATTCCAAGTCATTTTCAGTGTCTGTGTTATCCAATGCTGCGCAATCGCCCGCCAATATTGCATTATTGGCTGAAGCAAACTGCCTTACTACTACTTTTTCCCGAAGTGTCTCAACTGTAGTAGTTGACTGTCTTCAGCCAGTAATATCTCGCCCAAGGGAAAGACTCGCCTCAACTCCGACACCATGTGCTATAATAGAGAATATGTCGGGTGCCACATTGGAGAGATAGGTGTACTTTGACAGTATATCCTCTTGCTGGCACCACAGTTGGTGATATCCAGTAACCAAAATGTACTGCCAATCTCCATTGGATAGGAGTGGTTATCATTAAGATTTGGATTAACTTGCCCCCAGTTATTTGGCAAGTCAGGCGGTGAATTCAAATAGAGCCTTGCGGCTGTCAATAAGCGTGCAGCACGCTCGCTTCTTCTGGGAGTGGTTTCAGCCCCGCTTTCAAGTGTTAAGCATTCTTCATCATCGCTGGACAAATCATATGGATCAAAAAGAGATTTCACAAATCCTGAGGCCGTTGCAGAGGGGATGTAATTGATGTCCAGAACATTTTCGGGTTTAAGGACTGACATTCATCGATGTTTGGCACAGTACCATTTCTCCACATACTTCAGAAAGCCATCCTGGTATTGGGTAGTATAAGATGTCTCGTGCCCAGGATCAATATCCATCCCCTTGTACCACTTCCTGAATGATCGCAACTTCCGGAAAGGATCAAGGACCTGTGCCGAAATGAGAATCAGACCGGTCTTTGGAGTGACTTCAGCATTATAATTGGGCACCTTCTGTCGTGCAACCTTTACTGCGAACTATAAGTCTTCCTTCCATAGTGTCGTGTACTTAGCCAAAGCTCGCATAACTCTATCCATATGATTGAACATGTCATTGTAGACAGTGATGACATGATGCAGAGTCACTGTATGCCTTTTCGACAGCCACAAGGTCCAGTATCGGAACTGCCTTCAACCTTCCATGACATACCTAATGATGGTCCATTCATTCTGTGTTGTGAGGAGTGGCCAGTGATCACTGGATTTCGGATTGTTAAGCCACTCGTGGGTGAATTCTCGTAATCAGTAGGCTGGCTCAAGCAACTCTAGTGTCGAATCCGACAGTGTTTTCACATCCATGATAGGTAGTACTGCTATTTGTACTTTGGCCTTTTAACAGTCGAGGAACTCGTTTTGACAACCAGGCGTCAGCCTAATCAATGCAGCAAGCATACTCTCCTATATCAAGGTAAGTTTCAGATCTTTCAAAATGTCTCAAAATACGTACTTTCTCAAATATCTTTGCCACACCTGGTCGCATAGCCGACACCTTGTGGATTCTAGCATAGCCCTCCTTTTGCAGTTGTTGACTCTTCCCAATGTCAGTGCTCTCTTTCTCTCCAAATTGCTGATCGCGCTCATGGGCTTCCCAAGACTTGGTGCAGCCATGTACACTGAGATTGCGCATGACCGCACCCGAAGGAAGCTGAATGGCTTGCTCCATGCACAGTATGTGGTCTCTCATTGCAAGCCACCTGATTACCGAGGCCTCAAGGCATGATTGTAGTTCCCAAGTCATTGAATAATTTGATCACGCATTATCAGTGGTCATGCCAAGTAAATGGCCGTCGGTAAGCTCGAAGCAATCCAGAACGTCTTTTCAATGTATGGCTAGCGTTGCTCTGGTATGTTGACCCTGGACCTATTAATCTTAATTACCATTCGAAATAGGAAAAGAACAGGCTATCATCCTGGTCGAATGCGAGTTGTCCTTCTTGCAATGCCCAATTTCATTTCATACAGTATGCTATGCCCGATGTTATTGCTAATGTGTTCATTGATGTCCACCCATCTAAAGCTAAGCTAACTTTATTTCTTGAGGGCAATTGTTTCTCAATTGCATCCACTGTCAATGAGTATTCCCTCCGGCAAATGTTGGTAAGGGTGCTGGCGAAAGGCAGCACAAGCTCGCCACATAATGCACTGAATGACTATTGCAGCTCGAGGTTTGATATAGCATTCGATGGAATGTGAGCCGAAATGAATCCTAACATGAGGTAGCGATTCTAGGTATCTTGGTGAAATTTGGCAGTTAGGTAGTCGTTTCCTGCCAGTTTAGAGAATTTCGTCTGTCAGTTGGGTTAATATAAGTAAGATCTAACTGTCGACTATAAATTTCTTTTGCAAACTTACATTTGTAATTCCAAGACTGCCTTGTCTCTTCCAGATGGCTAAAGCAGATTCATCAACGGTTGTACCGGTTAATTCAGAAACCTCCGACTCTGTTGATTCTTTTATCTTTGCAATTTGCGCTTTTACCAGGAAGTGATTCGCTATGGAGCTGGTCCCATGTTCTGATGGATGGCAAAGAACTTGACGACACACAATACATATGATGCCCGGGCTGCCAGTCACCTTAATTCCACAGTGCAAATAGAAGCGCCACGGAGGCGCATGTCAAGAATTACTCCATGCAAAACGACATTTCGAGCCAACATTCATTGAAGCCCACCAAGCATCGAGTATAATTCGTAAGGTAAGGTCGCTCCAATGGCAAACACAGACACTTTCATTTTTGGAAGATATTATAACCTCTAGCAACAAGGTAGTTATAGATTGGGAATCTGACAAGGTTGTAGGAATTTGAAAGCTGTGTAATTCCAGTCGAGAGACTGTCAAAAGTAACATTATCGTTCAGTTGAACCTTGGTGCTTGAATATTGACTCTTGAGCTACATGAAAGACAAAAGTAAGACCTCTGAGACATTGCATGCATAGTTCTGACGTTGTATACAGGTGCAGACTGACAAGACAGACCGTTAAAATCTCTATTTACAAACAATGCAGGGCGTTTCATTGCTGTGAAGCTTACCGAGCCCCACGGAACCTGTTCCCACTCCACAGGCAATTACTCTTGAGGGCGGTAGCGGAATTGTTGGTGGGATTTTTAATTTCAAAGGAGGCCTATCGGTTGATTATGGGTGTAGGTCGATGCACAGCCCTTGGATTTTGCACTTGGAATGTCCAACAATCGTTGACGCTGCATTGACGCTCCATCGATGCTCAGTTTTAGGACTTAGTAGCGATGCTGACGCAGGCATTTTTGCCTAGATAGGCGGCAAGTAGTTCGATGATGAGTTATTGTCGCCGGAAACCCATTGGATTTTGCAAGATGCAAGACCAAAAATTGTTGACACTCCGTTGACATTCATTTTTAGGACATCGTAGTGATCTTGTCGGAAGCATCTTTGCCTAGAGAGGTGCCAGATATGACGATTATGGATAAATGTCGCCCCACAACCCTTGGATTTTAAAAATTGCAAGGCCAATAATAGTTGACCCTCCATTGACGCTCATTGCTAGGACACAGTTGATGTGTTGGCCTAAGCGTTTTTGCCTAGAGAGGCAGCCGACAGTTCAATTATGGGTTAATGTCGCTGCACAGCCCTTCAATTTTGCAAGATGCAAGGCCAGAAATTGTTGACACTCCATTGACGCTTATTTGTAGGTCATAGTAGCGATGTTGTGAAAAGCATTTTTGCCTAGAAAGCCGGCCGATACTATCATTATGGATCAATGTCACCGCCGAACACTTGGATTTTGAAAGATGAAAGGCCAAAAATCTTTGTCGATCTGTTAACGCTCATTTTTAGGACACAGTAGCGATGTTGCCCCATGTGTGTTTGCTTAGAGAGGTGGCCGATTGTTTGATTATGGGTTAATGTAGCTCCACAGCACTTGCATTTTCCAAGTTGTAAGGCCACAAATCGTTGATGCTCCGTTGACGCTCAATTTTAGAACATAATAGCGATGTCATCCCGAGCATTTTTGCCTAGAAAGGCGGCCAACAGTTCGATTATGAGTCAATCCCACTGCACAGAACTTGGGTTTTACAAGATGCACAGCCAATAATCGTTGACGCTCCGTTGACGCTCTTGGTTAGGACATAGCAGCGATGTCCTCACAACATTTTTGCCTAGAAAGGCAGCCGATATTTTGATCATGGGTAAATGTCGCTGCACAGCCCTTGGATATTCCCCGATGCAAGGCCCGAAATCAGCGACACTCCGTTGAAGCTCATTTTTCAAATGGGGCAACCAGCTTTTTGTTTACAATTTCAGCGGTAACGCCGACCATAACATTAACTGTGGAAGGTCAAGACAATAGAGCCCTTTGATTGTCGAATGTGTAAGACTCAAAATCGTTGACGCTCTGTTGACGCTCACGTTGATTACAGCGCAACAGCCTTCGTACACCCAAAATATTGTATTCAATGAATGGCATATTCATTATTGACATCCGATATTTCGTTTCCAAGTATTATAATTTGCATCCAGAAGCATTGTCGCCTCTCAATTTCTGATCAACCTCTATCCGCATTATCTGAGTGAGTAATGACATGGACCTATCACATTCCTGCATTTTCGGACGGCAATGTACGGCATGTAGATCGTTTCACTAGTTGTTGATTAATATAGCTCGACTTCCTCACCTTTCCTCATCCAGCTCCTTCTCCTTGATTTCCATGATGTACCATCGGCAATTTCAAATATCTCAACCATGTGCACCAGGTCTGTGTGGAGAGTTATGCAGTTGGATGCATGGCTAAATGCAGCATAACAGTCATCATTCAGACTGATTCCGATGGAGCATGGACCGCTCCTTCTATGACTCGTATGACATCGCTTACTTAAATTTTGTTAGTACATTTCGTCACTAATATCGCTATTGCTTTCTCACTGAACTCTAACCGGCAGCACGATGTCGAGTTCATTGGCTGTCGATCAAGTTGATTTGGAGTCTAGATCTTTCGCATGGCCCATACAACCATTCCACACACACTGATGAAATATCACGTCTCACAATTTGGTCACTCAAGGAAATGCTGACACATAGCAAAATTGGTACACACATTGCTTTTTACAGAGATATGACATCAAAACTACCAATGTGCCTACGTATTCCACCGCTGAATCAGTAGCCGTCACCATGTGATTGTCTGAATCCGATCTCCAGATGGAAGTTAGCTGGGGAAGCTATATGCAGGAGTCGCAGCTTACGAGTTCAACAGGCTTTGCATTGTGAAAAGGTGATGAATCGGGCTCTGTGGTGGGTGCAAGAAACGCTTCACCTTTGTTCCACAGTGGCTTCCCCGAAGCAAGCCTAATATGAACACTTCCTGGTCGAGAAGTCACTCGCGGCATTCGCAATATCCCGGGAATATATTTAGACTCGCCATACGCTCTCCATATGCTGTCGGTGCTGGTGCAGCTGCATCATCATCCGTTTGCTGTTGAACGACTGCTGGAACTCTCGATTCGGCCGTGCGGTACATCTTATCTCTTTCACCGAAGTAGTAGGCTACGTCCCCCTATCCCGGTTGTGTCAATTCGTCATGCTTCATCTGCTTCCGCTGTGATCTCTCCAAGCGCTGCTCTACCATTTTGGAGATTTTGCCCATCACCCAGCCTGGTTTGTCATCTTCGCTCAGCTTGCCCTGCGCTGTCTCTTCATCATCCTCATCTTCCCCATTCTCCCCATCATCAGAACTTGCAAGATTGCTCAGACTGTCTCTGAAAGCAACCATCATCACCTCCAAAGTCTTTTTGGGCTCTCTGGTCATCAATCGCACGTTTTCAGCTGTCCCCATGTCTTCCAGCTCCTGCCTAATTGCTGCCTCTGTATCTTCATCTTGCATTGTTGCGACAGTGGTTTCCCTCTCAACATGATCCTCGATGCATTTCTCATTCTCCTCCTTTCTTAATATGTGCATGTCTCTTCGTTTCTTGGCCGCAAGCTTCGTTTTCGATGGCGAGCTGCGCAATGCCCCCAAGGCCCAGAGTGTTTCTGCTTCCAACCTGCACTTGCTTTCATTAGCTTGATGATGTCGTCGGGTGGATCGCCTTGTTGATTTACTGTATTTGTCAGCTGGAAGTGGCGAAAAGTTCTTCTTCGGAGCATTGGCCATTGTAGTTTGCTTTGACTTTGTTGTTGGGCAAGATGTTGGATGTTGCAAGATATGGAGAATATGGAGGCAAGCTGCGTCTTTCATGTCAAGGTTGGTACGTTTACTCAACTTGAACAAAGCAAAATCTGCGTGTTCACTGTCAATACAACGGGAATAGTTAGGCTCGCTGTACAACATGACTGGATTGTTAACGTCAGTTTCTTGCATTATCCTGGGGATTATTTGAGACAAACATCAGCAGACATCCTTTTCCTCGAAGAATGTCATATTTATATCTGACAATCATGAGAGTGTGGCTGTCATACGCCTCAGTTTGTCCCTGGAAAGAAGCAAACAACATTGGACAGACGCACTGCACATCACGAGACAGTGGGAAACCCCTGCAACTTGCAGTCATACGCCGCAGGATTCATGTTGTGTAAAACATACAAGTTGGCTGCTACTTATTCCATTCAGACATGAAGCTCACTATATATTACTCAGTACTTCCCACTTCTTTTCGTTATCATCTTTCTCACGTATTGCACACAACCAAATCATGGATACACCAACACCTCAGCCAGGTGGCAATGGATACAGAGCAAGCCGATCAATGGGCGCTTCAGTCACTACATCACTCCTTGGCACACAGCGAGAACGCAGTCACCTGTCAGTCCACCGCAACACTGCCAATGAAGCCACCAAAATATGACCCATGATGCACATTTAAAAATCGTCCGTAAGACCGGAAGCAGCAAGAAGAGAAAGCAGCATGCAGTTTGGGTGTGAGTAAATTCATACCGTGGTGAACGGCCATCAATTGCCAGTATAATGCGCAGTGGGTGTACGCATAGAGCTATGTGACCAATTGATCGCCACTCGTAACGGGGAACCTCCACGGTCGTCCATGGCATTTGTCCGCACATTCCACACACGTGAACATCCTGCTGTTGTCAGCTCGGGGATTTTCACTGACAAATTTCGTGATCAGGATCCTCGGGAGTGAATGCAATGTGCTCTAATCACATCAGAGGTGGCTACGGAAGCATATATTGTCGAGGTAGTAGTCGAATCTCATTGTTAGAGGAGCAACTAATTTCTTTCAGGATTTCAACATGTCTGTGACTACGGCAAGGCAAGGAGGTCGGGTACAGCTGGAACAGTACAACATGCGCCTTGCCTTGAATATGCCCAAAATGGCCTAAGGTGGGTTTTCTCACACAGCAATAGTGGAAACGCAATGTCTGATCAATTCACCGCGCGCCGAGATCCGAGAAGAGATGAAGAGAGGTTTTCAGTTTCCGGGCCATGACATGGTGAAGGTTGCGACAGAAAGACACCCAGCCATGCTTTCTCAAATCGACACAGACGGATGCCTTTCTCGCCAACATGGCACTGCGATGATTCCTCAGACACCCTGGAGACGTAAAAGAACAGGTGCATCTCCACGCGACTGATGCAGACAGCCGACTCCAGAGCCGATGCCACCTGTGCCAGGAACACCACCTCTGCCCGGAACGCCACTCGCGCCACCCAGTAACAGTATGGGAGCTCAACATTCCCAAATCGTCAATTTGCCTGCCGGATATATGTTGTCACACACATATTTCCGCTGCGCTGCATTTTTTACAGTTGATCCATATACCCAGGATAACCAGCACGATACAGATTTTGATCCAGATATGCTGACTGATGAAGGAACATCCACTGGTTAGTACACTATCTGCTGTGTGGTAATGTAGCTAACATCCATTTTGAATACCAGAGTGGTCTATTGAGCGAACCTGCAAGTGATGACGACCATTGATCCAAAGGAACAGGATTTTTGAGTTTAATAGTATCTACAATTAGTGGACACTGTGAAGTATATTTTAAAAGATATATTTATATGTATTATTAAAGAACAACATCGTGATCAAGGAGAAAGTAAATCAAAATGTTAGAAAGGCTCCCACAGCAATGTGAATGATAGACTACGCCAAAGCAAATGATTGAATATTGCGGATACACTTGTGGCAAAATGAGCGTCAACGGAGCGTCAACATTTTCGGGTCATGTAAGTCTGGTTAGTGAAATTTGACTTGGTCATGGTTATACATAATCGAAGTATAGGCCGCCTTTATTCGCAAAACTCATAGTGACAAGCTCCCTACCTCATCGTAAAAATGAGAGTCAATGGAGCATTAATGATTTTTGGTCTTGTAAACAAGGTAATTGTACAGGGATTCAATTGCTGTGTAGCATAACCGTTGTATTGGCCACCTTTATAGGCAAAACAGCAAGCGACATGGTCACTGCCCCATTCTGAAAATGAGCGTCAACCGAGCTTCAACAATGTTTGACTTTGCATCTTGGGTTATCCAAGGGTTGATTTGTGATTTGTCATTCATATTCGCTGGATTGGCTGCCGTTTCAGGCAAAACAATGCATACGATGTTTGTTACCCGTACATGACGATGATTGTCAACTGCGAGTCAACGATTTCTTGTCATCTAAGTCAGGTAATTACAACATTATCTGGTAGTGGTTAAACATAATGGATGTACTGGCTGCCTTTAGAAGCAAAAAAGAAAGCGGCACAGTCGCTGCCCCATTCTGAAAATGAGTGTCAACCAAGTGTCAACGATTTGTGGCTTTGCATCTTGTGTTATCTAAGTGTCCATTTGTGATAGTAATTCATATACGCTGTATTCATGGGCTATTCAGGCAAAACAGTGCATGTGATATTCGTTACCCCATCATGAAAATGAGCATCAAAGGAGTGTCAACAATTTTCAGTCTTCTAAGTCAAGTAATTCCAAAGTGATCTGGTAGTGATTAGGCACAATGAATGTATTGGCTGCCTTTATAGGCGAAAAAGACAGCAACATGGTCATTACCCCATTCTGACAAATGAGTGTCAACTGAGCATCAACAATTTTTGGCTGTGCATCTTGGGTTATCTAAGTGGCAATTGGTTGCAGACTTCCATAAATGAGGGATTAGCCGCCTTTAGCATCAGAAGCAACAGTGGCATACTTTCTGCCCCATCGTGCAATTGAGGGTCAACGGAGCCTGAAAGATTTTTTGTCTTGTACATTGGGTAATCAAGGCATCATGCGGATATATGAGATCATAACTGAACTATTGACTGCCTTAGTACTCCTAAGTACAAACCTCAAAAGGCAAAACATTGATTCCAAAATAGCCAAAGGTGCAACCTGCAAAGTGATCAAAATGGTATTTCTGGATGTTAATTACCTGATTTTAATCAAATACAATTATCAAACAGCAAAAGCAAGAGCATTATATGAATCTACAGACGGACCAGCTGGACAACCCGCTGACTACTCACCAAATTCTGACAGGTTAGCAGATTTCCATCGAACCGTAACCGAATTGACATTTCGGGATTATTGACAACCCAGACTGTGTATTTGGTGACGGTTCGGTTCCGACCCAGACCCGGACCCAACACAGCGGTCCGGAACGGTTGCTAACCCTATACTCAACTCTCTGACTGCCAGTCCTTCCTTCTCATTCCACTCATCATTCCAGTTCAAGCGTCTTCCCATTGGGTTTCTCACTCCCTTCGATAGCCCACCTTTTCTAACTGACTGTTTTGCTTGTTCCTTTCCCGATCCCTCCTCTGTGTTGATGTATGTGCCTCCCACATTCCCTGCTGGTGCTCTCTGTGTATCGATTCACTTCTTCTCTTATCCATTTTTACTATTCTGTCCCTTCTCATTCCACTTTTTCCTCTCAGAGCACTCCAACCTTTTTCCTTCATAGTGCTGGGCCCTATCCTTTCTAGTTACTCTTACTTACACTAGGTGTTCAAGTGTTTCACACTGCTGCTGGTGAATCTATCCCTCTTGTCTCCAGGAAAGGTAGCAAGCAACATCACCTGCTCTGGCCCATCATCAGCAGAGATAGTAGTCACACAACTGCCTTCATGCAATCTTCTCACAGACCTTCAAGTGAAAGTTTCCCTGGGGCGGTTCACAATTAACTATTCAGATCCGGATTTTGCTTGAAGGATAGACATGGGAATGATGATATGATGGACATTGACTGGCATGGACACTACAACCTTTGTCAAATAAGACCACCTGCCATCAGCCGTGATTAGCTTCCCGATGGCACGTTTCCATCCAGTGTTCAGCTTGCTGGCGCCTTCGTCACTCATGAGACAGATCTCGGATACCTCATCAATCAGCAGGCATAGCTCATGCTTGTGTCTCTGTCCAGGAATGGTGGGGGAAACCTTGGTGCACTGGAAGTTGGTGTACCCAATCTGATCTTTCAGGCTGGAGCAGGCAGAACTGTCAGCCTTTATGATTGTCTTTGGAGTGGCCAGCATCCTGGCAGCAACTAAATTACTTTCCGGATCTGAGACCATCTGAGCCTTTTGTAGCAGTCAACAGGTCAATTAACCAGTTTCTCTCTCCTAATTGGCTAGAATACTGAAATTGAACTGGCTGCTTCCAAGTACTTGGTAGATTCCGGTATACTGGGCCAGTGCTGTCTTAGTGGCACTGTATGAACTTGTTGAGTCTTGGAGTCATGATTTCGATGAGGTTTGCCTTGCCCGGTTGTTTGCTGAATGCTGCCACATGTCTGAATGTACACACTTCCCGGTTGCTAGCTCTCTGTGTAACCACCAGAACCTTATCCTCATTAGATGTCTGCATGTCATCACCCCTGGCCACATAATCGGTCCTCTACCAACTCTCTTCCACACAAGCATATTCTGTCTGTGTGCTCACAACTGTCGAACTTGTTTCTCTCTCTTCCTCATCTAGACAGGTTTGTTACTCCCCCTCCATTTCGCTTTCCTCCTCTACTTCTGCACTGCTTTCACCTTGCCCCACTTGTACCTCTTGATGCTAGTGACTCAGTTGCTCCATAAGGTTTCCACTATCTTTGTCATTACATACATTGCCTGCTGTACCTCCAGCCAGACCCAAGTCACACTCATCAATTTCTGACAGCTGTCAAGCGATTCCTGAGTGAAAGGTAGTAACTTCAGCACTGGCCCCCTGAAACAGCTGAGATGTAGCAATGCGCTGCGCCTGAGGCGGCTGTCATGCAGCTGTGGAAGTGACTTGCCCTCCATGTTGCCGTTGTCAAGAGCAGTCCCAGGCAGGTGTTCATGTTGAGAAAAACGTTCCCTCCCATCGATACCCAAGTACCTCCCCTCCATTTCCTTCATCTGATCTGACTGTTTGTCCTCCATGTTCACTGAGATAGACTATACCCTGATCCTGATCAGTGCTCACATCGGGACAGAATGTGCCAATCAGTCCTGGTTCATCACCATGAGTGCATCGTGGCAATCCTTGCAACAGTTGCTGGTGATATCTGGGGCTCAGTCAGTAGTAAGCAGGTCTCATGGGTGCATCGGGAGGTGGGACGCTCATTGGTGTGTGTGGAGATGGATGGCCAGCTTCAATGGCATACTCACTGGCAGTCTGGGAGCCATCCCATCTGGGCTCAGTCGCCTTGGTCCTCTGGAAGGTCCAAACCTCAATGACATTCGTCATGTTGTCCATCTTGGTGTTGATTGTTTTTTCAGCGCTAGTGATAGGAGTATCCTAAGTTGCTTCAGGTGGTGCCAGAATTGCTTCATTAGGAATTGCCCAGAGGTTTGCCACTACTGGCCTCAGTATGAGTGGGACAGCAACCCAGACAGAATAACGAATGACATCTGGTGCTGTATGTGATTCTTCCAAGTGCAGGAGGGCGAGGGCGGAGGGGTTTACACATTTGTGGAGCATGTGCTTTCACAGGCTGGGTCATTTGAATGTCAATGGATCTCAGGGATCCTGACCAAGGGTCATCACCACTTTAGCCCTGAAATCAGTAGGAATGACTCTGAGCAGCGTTTCCACCAGTGAGTGCTTGGCCATGGCTCCTGTGTCAATCGTAATGCGGCTGAGGTTGTTGTAAGTGAGAATACAGGCTTCAAGGCCGACATTGCCCCAATCCAGCTATTCCTCACATAGTCACTCCAACTGCGATCTCATGTGCATACAAACTTCGCTATCAGCATGATAGAAGGTGTCTTTCAGTTCCCAATTCAATAGCTCCCAGTCCTTCTTCTGATATCTGGTCATCATGTCAATTGTCTCCTGGATGGTTTCTGAGCATTTTCACAGCATTGTTGGGATGACTTCTTCGGCCGCCAGGTCAGTTCTGGTGTGAGATTACAGGCTTTCGTGTGCCTCAATGAACACGATAACATCTGCTCCTCTGAAGACTTGTGCACCCAGGTTTACCAGGAGTGGCATTTGCCTCTTTTCTTTAGCGATGGTGGCAGCCAAAAACTCAATTAATTGCTTTTGGTCATGCCCTTGGTTGGACAAGGCATTCATGGATGAGCTGCTGTTGGCGTAGCATCTGGTAGTGGCAGAGGATCTGGTGTGGTTTGACAGTACTGTACTAGACAAACTAGCATGGCTACTGGAACTGGTGGTCGCAGAAGTATATGCAGTAGGATCAGTCAACATGTAGTTTGGTTTTGATGTAGTTGTTTGGCGATCAAATGGATGTTTAGGTGATGGATTGGCAGTAATTGATAATCTATGGTCAATTGCTAGGTTGTGAGTATTTGGCATGGGAGTTTGATCAGTTGGCACTATTTTGGAGATGAGCACTTCATTTCATTTCTTTCTTAGCCAGTGTCACCATGTCTCACATTCTTCTCTCTTAGCTTTCTGCCACATAGTCTATTTCTTGTGTACTATTCGTTGAGACATCCACCCCAATGAGTAGGATCCTGATAAGCACTGTTCATAATCTTACCAGCATCTTCAATTCATTATTTTAGTATTGCCTCAGACCGATGCAGTCAATAGCATAGGGGAGACAACCATGTTGCACCTACATTATCTTGCCCTGGTCAAAAGTCAGTGTCTGCTCTTGGGATTCAGCCCCTCTGTGAGGTCAGTGCATGTTGTCCCAGTGTATCGTTGGTGCTTGTTCTCATAGTTCATCCCGTTTGTGAGGTCAGTGACTGTCACCCCTCTCTCAGGTCAGAGCTGGTTTCTCATTGTTTGTTCCGCTACCAGTTCAGTTCCATTTGTCCAGTTGTTAGGTCAGTGGGTTCTTCTCGGTGGTCACACTGCGATAAGGCCACTTGCTTTCATCCCAGGGCTCGGTCAATGCCATTTCTTTCATATTGGTCAAAGAATATGGTTTGTGACATTTATGTTAGTTACATCAATGTACACGGTTCACCTCACCCGGCATTCCAATCTGAAATTGTTTGCACCACCCCTGGGAGTGTTGCTACTTCTGTTAGCACTCGCTCCGCTTGCAGGGTAGGTATCATTCATGAGGTTTGTTTCACCAGATGTATCTGGATTACCCCTGCAGGTTTCTTTCCACCATTCTGTTTTCAGATTTCCTAACCAGAATCCATGTTTGAGCTCCATTTGAGTTGAGACAGCAGAGCTAGTAGGCGGAGAGCCTATCATCCATACTCCACCACACCTGTCCCAGCATCCAAAGAGAATTCATGAGAAAGAGCATTCCTGGCTCAGGGTGCATTGGTGGAGGGTCAGAGGGTATGATAGGCTACCAGGCTGTAAAGTACCAGACAAACTGTGTGGATCTCAGAACACTTGGCAAGAGTGCATAGAACCAGGAACTAGGAAAGTTAGATTGTATATTTCATTGTACGATAATAAGATAATTTCTCACAACCCAGGGGTTTCCAAAATATATACACCCTGTCGCTGAGTCCATCTCCATTACCCCTGTATCTCTACAAGTACCCCCCATCCCTCAGTCTATCTGTTTTATCCCTGTATCTCCATACACCTCCAACCAGCTGACATCTGCTAATGTAAGTGGTGGTGGTGATGAGAAACAGATATTCCCACCACAGTGGTAAGTGGCACCAGTTGCCAAGACCTTGCTGAGTGCAATTTAGACAGATGGTTCACAGAATTGGTACTATCTGAAAATAGCCTGGACTGTAAATAGCAAATGGAAAAGTATAAGCTTGACAGAAGAGATGTGTATTGAAGTTGGTATCTTTCGCACCAATCTATACAGCATGATACAATACCATAAGTACCTACCCACTGCATGGGTACTAAAGAATATCAGGACTATTCAGTAATGTATTGGGGTAAGATCCCCAATAGATGCAAGAGACTATTTAATGTGCAGAATCATGAGACAGAAGCAGAGAACTAGGCAGCAGAAATTGAAATTCTTCCCATCAATCCCAAGATGAAAGAGGATGCTGGGAAAGCAAATACCACATGGAGAATCACAGCAGAATGGGCAGAAATATGACTTCAGAAGCTTGCAACCACACAGATTCAACATCAAGCAGAGCAAAATGGTACATCAATGATGAAGGTTAATTAAATGTGGCAATAGATCAAGTTCAAAGTGTAGATGCTCAAAAAGGGAGAATGCAAATGTGAACCGGATACTTGGATATATGTCAACCAAGTACTTATACAGTAAATGTGGCCTCAGTAATACTGTCAGTGTCAACAGAATCCATATTTCGTTCTCATGGAGGATAGTACTTGACCTTGTAATGCAAATGAAACCAGCAATAAGCATTAAAAGTAAGGAGTCCCCAAGCTTGACTGGGTTTCAAGCTCCCCAGACTTTAATCCTGTTGAATACATTTAGACTCATTCAAAGGCAAGCATGCAGCACCAACATGCATCAGAGAGAGTCACTATAGTTACATATCAGAAGCTTGTACTGCTCAAGAAATGGATAATGATCACAGTAGATGAAATCAACCTGAAGATTAAAAAGCTTCCTACTATTGTCTCCCACTGTCTTACCATCAATGAAGGCAATCCCTTTCAAACTTGATCTTCTTTCTAGCTCTGCCATACATTTAGTTTTTCTACTCACTTCTCTCTATCACTACCATTGCAGTTTTCCAATCCCCCTACTACCCCTCTTCCTGATGTTCTCTCTCACAAATTACATGCACTGGGTTGGGGCTATTTTATTGTCTTGTTTGAGTTATCCTGTACACCTTTTCATTTATCAATTATGGATATTTTGTGGCACTGTATTTTTCACATTTATTGCGAATTCACCTGTTAACTATCTTGGATTTAACCCAATGTTTCATTTCATTGGAGTATAATTGATGGATCTGATTGACCATGAAGAAATAGCTTTCTGTATACCGGATTGTAGGTAAACAATGGTGTGTCCTTAGTGATAGCCATGTATTCTAATATTGGTAGGCAGACAACCATTATATGTGATATAGTATATCTATTTTTTTGATTTATAATCAACTGGAGCAGATATTAATACATTTTACTAATAACAACTGATCAATATCTAGAGTCACATACAGACTTTATACTACACATCTCGAACACTAAACATTTTGATGTTGTTTCACATTTTGAACCTGGTACAATAATTTGATAAAATGCCAATTTCAATTGAATTGCTGGTATGAGAATGGGGATAAAATCTATAGCTGAATAGTATAATATATATTAGCTCAATGCAAATTTAACTTCAATTAACCTTGAGAACAGAGTTACTGTTGATAAATTTAATATACACCATATCCGAAATGAGGTGAATAGCAATTTATGTTGTATTCTATTTATAAATATTAAAAAAAATTCCGAAATTTTACTCAATTGAAGTTTCAGATTTGAACCAAAAGCTTACCTTAAGGTAGTTGATAAATTTGAACTTTATATAAAGAAGTATCTTTTTCTATTAAATGCAAATATATAAAATAATCATGCTAATATCTATTGTACTAGACAAAATACAATTTCAAGTAATTAACAATCTAACTGATTAAGATATCTATTGATATTATTATTTATTTAATTATATATATTCAGTTCAATTACAGATGAAGAAATTATTATGTCAAATATACCTATAGCAGATAAATATATTTTGACATACTATTAGTCTTTTAGACATAATTAATGAGATAATCTTTTACCTTATAATATTAACTGTTTACAAATATCATATCCATACTAAGCAAATCTATTTACTAATTAATGAATACTTGGTTGGATATTATATACTTATTTGCTAGCACCAAACTTTAATGTTACTTTCAATATTGCAATAGAATTTTGCTGATAACATTGTAAAAAGGATTATTTGATTATAATAATATTGTATCAATACTATATTGAAAACTACATAGGTACTACTTGGACACTGTATAAACACTACATTGAGATTGCATTGCAGGTTTTACTACATTCTGCAGAACGTGAGCATATATAATGTTAATCCAAATGCAAGCTGAAATAACATTTTAGTACTTGTCCCATAGTCTGTTAATGAAAATTCTTTATCAATAAAAAGTACAAGTGATATTTGATTCTGAATAAGAACTTGCCAGGTTAATGATAGCAATTAAATATGAATATAATGAGCTAATTAAAACTACTGTTATATTACTTAAATATTGAATTTTTGTATTGAAGTCAAATATTATTTAAAGAATCTAGTAAGAAATGAGATTTAACACAACTTTATAGAGTTAGATAAGAACAATAGTATCAAACAAAACCAGATATAATATTGACTTAGTAATAACAATTAAATTCCATCAATAATAGTGGTATACTGTCAACAAGATGAAATAAAATAACTGTGACAATAAGTGAGATATGCAAAATCTTATTTATATTAAAATCAGTCTGCTTGAAAACTGTATTGATTAGCATACCATAATTACCTGAATCACTACCAGATACTGACATTACTTGAATCTGTTTTGCAATATATACCAGATATAGTTTCTGCAATTGTAATATATTAATAAATTGGTACACAATAACTATAAGATAATCAAATAATATAGTAGAGAATACATCTATTACTAAAAACCAATCAGAGGCAATTTGTGATCACGATACTATATATTTGGCAGTAATATTAAATTGTCCAATATTTGTCTTTACTTGCATGTGTCTGTGGGCAAATTCCCTCTCTGTACATCTGAAAGTCAACGCCACTGGTGATTGAGTTTATGTCTTGGTAGAACTAATGACTATGCAAGCCTCATGCAGAGCTGTTCCTTATCTTGACCGGAGCCATCCACCTACATCAGAGCCTTCTCCAATCATCATTGAGAAACCTCTCAACGATATACAACACCCTGATAAAAAACAATCATGCCTCCATGATGTCACTCAACCATCCAAATAGAAACTTTCTTCTCATGCCACTTTTTTGGGTACATTTCTCTGCACCTTCAGCCGCTCACCTATTTCCTTCCAATACTGCTTTACCATCTCTTTTGCTTTTGTCATATTCTTGTCTAGCTCCCGTCTGTTATCCTTCTTATCCCAATCTTCCCATTTCACTAGATCTTCCCAACTGGTCCCCTCAGAGCTGTGTTGGTGATTTGCAACTGACTCAACAACATAGCTTCTACCGGCGCAGCGTGTACCTGCCGGAAGAGGTGGTGGCAGCCAGCAGTCCCTACAATTGTCCGTGTGGTCAATCTTGCACCGGCTGACGATAACTGTGTCACAGATAAGCATGTTGTTTCGAAGGTGTATTTCAATGACATATCCGCAAATCTGGAGTATCTTATCTGGGCCAATGTAAAGATGTACCAGTTTGTCTCATGTAGGGTTGATATTGGCGTATGGGAGTGGCAGATCCTGTGTACCCAGAAATACCATCACACTGGCGGGGATGGTGGAGTCGATTGGTTGTCGTGACAAATTGGCCTCAGCTTTTTGTTTCACCCGATCATCATGCAGCTCATCCCTGGCCACCTCTTTTATGGGCTGCAATGATTTGACAAATTTGCAGCCTTGTATGGTATTCTCTGATTCTTTTGCTGGTGGCCACTGGAGGTCTGCAATTAAGTCTAGCAGCAAAGGCATCTCATAACCAAAATCAAGTTCACCAGGCATCTGCTGTATAGAACAGGGTACAGAGGAATTGTAAGCATCATCTGGTAATGGGAGGTGGTCATCCCAATCGACTTGATGGTGAGATCCAAAGCCATGCAGATAGCTTACGACTGTCTAGTTTGAGTGCTGAGAACGACCTGCAGTTCCAAGATAGAACACCATCGAGATAATCAGCTTCGTCTGCAGAATCCTCGCAACTTCTCTCATGTTGTCTGCAGTGAAGCACACATCGTGGTCCAATGGCATCACTTGAGGCACATTGTGTAGGTGCACGATGACATCTATGGAAATACAACGAAAGACCAGCCCGTCGATTATTTTCCGGTGGGCTCAACAATGTGCTCTCTGTGTCATTTGTTCAACAAACGTTACAATGCCGTTGAAGCCATTCTCGGAGGTCGGCAGATTGGTTATGAAGTTGATGCTGATTCTGCACTAATGGCCTTTCGTGGTAGGAAGTGGTATCAGGAGGCCAATAGGTTTCCTGCTGTGGTGGTTCATTCAATGGCATAAGTTGCAGCCCACAACGTATTGGTGGGTATCATGCCACATTGTCTTCTACAAATACCGGTCTTTCATGAGTAAGTACAGTTGGTCAGCACCTTGGTGTCCCACTGCTGGACACTCATAGGCGTCATGGAACATTCATCGCTGCATCATCTTTGGAATACACAACTGTCCTCTGTTCTCAGCGTTTTTTTCCTCCTCCTTCTCTGCTTTTCCTTCTGCCTTCTTTTCTACTTTTCCTTCTTCCTCATTCTCTTCTGCTGTTACAGTTATCTCCACCCCTTCTTCTTTGTCCTTCTACTTTGCTCTTGTATCTTTTTGTTACCAATTTCTTTTCCAACTGTCCATATAACGACAGTAGTCCATTCTGTTTCAAATAAACCTGTTGTACCAGCACCCGTAATTTGTGTTCCTTGGTAGATGCAGTGGATAGTGCGGGGCGGGGACTTGTGTTGGCCAAGGAATGTACCTTAGGCCGGAACGATTCATCATCAACTATGTCTGCTTTGATGCCATCAATCTATTCACCGGTGGCAGTTCCTTCCAGTACAATCGAATTTGATCCGTCAGGACGGAGATCCGGATAGTGGGACAGTGCATTTGCAACATGATTCCTGATACACGGTATGTGGTTGACTACCCATTCCAACATATTGGAGGACCATCAGGATATCTATCTGAGGTACAGTGAGGTGTGGTTGCGTGAGGATCCAACACCAGGTCGCATGGTCCATGTATACCCAAAATGGTCGCCTAGCTCCATGTAGATTGAAATGCCAGTATCAGATTGCATCTTGGATGCCGAATAGTCCTCTATCATGTGCAGGGTGTCATGTCTCCGCATCGTGCAATTTATTGCTGAAATTACACAGTACCTCATCTGGCTTGTGTTGTATCTGGCAGATCACCGCGCTCATTGCATATTGACTAGCATCACCATTCAGGAAATATTTGGTTTCAGGGTCCAGTTGAGAAAGAACTGCAGCATTTTTTACTGCCGTATTGACGGTGTGGAAAGCATACTGGTATTCTTTGTCCCAAGTGAATAGAGTGTGCATGAACCTCCTCTACTCTCCACGTTATTGCGCACTGTGACATATCCTTTCCAGAGATGTGCCAATGGCATCCAGAGTCATTGCATTGTGAGCATAGTGTTCAATAAATACTCTATAGTAACTAGTCAGGCCCAGGAAGACTCAGACATCCTGAATGTTTTCAGGTTGAGACCAATCCAGCACCACACAGGTCTTATGTTTTTGGGCGTGGATGCCATCCTTCTCAATGTCACACTTGCAAAAGTCGACTTTCTGACAAGCCCAGGTGCATTTTGTATGTTTGGCCTTGAGACCATGTTCTGTGGGTGAGGTAAGCACTTCTGAGATATGTACAATGCAATCAACCGGAGTATGACTGTGAATTATATCCTTGACAATGTAAATGACAATGAATTTGGAATCCATTGGCTCCAAGATGCTATTTATCATTTGCATGGACTGGCTGGGTGCGTTTGCCAGGCCAATCAGCAGGACTCACCACTCGCACAGACCAAATGTACTGGTGAAGGCCGTCTTTTCCCTGTCAGCTGTTGCAATGCGAATTTCATCGTCAGCACCTGCCATGTCAAATTTTTTGAACCGCCAGGAGCTATCCATCCGGTTGAGTACATCTTCGCTGTGTGCAAGAGAATTATGGTCATTCACCTTAATGGCATTCGCTGCGCGATAATCAATACCCATATGCAGCTTACAATTTTGCTTTTGCATGAATAACTCTGGTGAACAGAAACTACTTGCCATGGGCTGAATCCAACTGCAGTGAATTGCCTTGTCTAGATGCCTTGGAAGCTCTTCTTGATCCAGCGGAGATATGTGGTATGCTGAGTGGAACAGTATTTTACCATTCAGGTCCATTTAAATTTTGACATTGGCATGCCTTCCATTCTACAAATTTGCATAACTTGGTTCACTGAAGAGGCCTTGGAATTCTGTCAACATCTCTTGAAAGTCACCTGGCTAATTGTCTGTCAGAAGTTTGTCACCGTTACCCCAGTGGTGCACTGTGATCACGAAGGCCCATGTCAACAGGTGGGCAGATATGCTTTTTAGCTCTGGCTTACATATGATGTGGATGCCAATGAATTTCCCCAACACCAAAATTCCTGGATTAGCGTCCAAGGGGTGTAGGCCCGGCAAGTAGTGTACTTGGCCTTTCTCTGTCTCCTCCCAGAGGTGATTGGCAATCCACATTTCGTTGCTATCATCTTCAATTTGATATCAGCCTTTTATATCACCCATCCATCTTTTGCCTAGTATAATATTAACACCTTTGACATCATAGACCATGAATTTTGCATCATAGACATATGACGCACCAAGTTGTGATTTCAATTCAACTTATTGGCGCTTCTCTTAGCCATCCTCAGCAATGACATTTGCCGTCTGTACAATCATCCATCTCACATATGCTGCACTCCGAATGGCCCCCTAGTCTTCTAGTTCAGCACAGAACTTCGGACCAGTATAGTTCTGCGATGCACCATCGTCCGATACTACTCCCGCCATTTGGCTGCTCCACTATACTCCTTCAGTCGGGTATCATAGTTTGTCTTTGAACCTTAGCAGGTCTACAACTGAGTCATGAGGTTTACCAACTTTCAAGTGGAGATAACAGGTGAATAACTTCAATTGACTATCTGGCACCGATTGGCCACCCTTTTTGAATATACGATACACAATGGTGTTTTCAAGGCAGATAATGCCACACCTACTGACCCCCTTCGCCTTTTCCTGCCTCAGAGTCCGATTCTGAAAGACTCTCCAACTCCCTCTGCCCCTCACTGTCGATCACCTGCTTAACCTGTTGCTCCTTGGGAGGCGGTTCACTCACTGTTTGTCCAGTTGGTACACCTCACGTGTTCTTCTCCTTGCGGACATATCCAGACTTGGCTTTTTGGGCATCTTTGCCAATCAGAGCATGTTGCAGTAGCTTCTTCATCCAGTCGTAGTTTCGGCAATTGTGAAAGATATGATCAGCCTGAGAACAGTTATTGCAGGTTAAACTGTCATCTTTGGCCGTGCCAGCTGTGCCAACTTTACCACCTTTCTCAGAGTCCATTCTCCTAGCTGAATCTTTGGGAGTTGGATTAGTATTTACACTGGAGCCACATCCAGGTTGATACTTGTTGAGAGATGTGTCCAATGCCACACGGTGCTCCATGTGCTGCTCGAGGGATGCAGTCCTATCATCCATGCTAATATAATATGCTACTTGAATATAAACACCGTGGTTGCCCTGGTCGATCTGACGCCCATATGCGTTCTGTAATATTGCAGCTGGCTTTGGCCGTTGTTGTTCCAACTTCAGACTGAGGTTATGTTAACTCTCATTATACTCTGTGATGGGTTCTCCCTTCTTTAGGCTGAGTTCCTCCAACTCGCGCTTGACCAGGTCCAAGATATTGGACGCATTATACTTGACTTTCAACTCTGCGCAAATGGGGAACCTTTTGATGGGGGTACTCATTGGGGAAAGATGCATCGCCCAGACTGCTGTGTTGCCTGTTGGTTGTAGCACTGCTTGCTCACCCCAACCTGTTGTGCCAACCCATCCCATGGCTTGGATTGCAAGTTCAAGGTGTCATTCCAAAGGGAGGAGGATGGCGACAACATTGTCGAAGGTTTGGTAGCCTTTATCTGTCAGAACGTTGCATGATCTGACAGAGAAGCCACAGCTTCCAGATGGGCCAGGGGTCATTTTGAGGTGCCACGGATCCTGAACCAGTCTGGTATCAACACGGAGGAGCCCCAGATGCTGGTTGAGGCTGGCGTCTGTTTGCAGGTATTGGGTGCCAGAGTTGCATGCACTTGATTAGTCATTCATTGTTGCGTGACACTTTCACACACTCTCAACTCAGATTCAAGGCTGCTTTTCTCAGACAAGAGATTTTTGACTTGGTCCAACATTATGTCTTTCTCTAGCTAGAGCTGTATGTGTCAGAGGGGTGCTTTAAGAGATAAGTGTTGGTACTTGACATGGCCCTATACCTATCTTGTAATATGTTGTATCCTGCTACGCTAGCTTTTGGCGAAACTGATTCATCTCTATCCCGTAGATTCAGAGACCAATCGGATTTCTCTCTTCATATCCGGTTCTTCTTCAATTGTTTCTGCATTTTCAGAGATGCATTGACTTGTCCCTTCCGAGTTAGTAATAAAGGATCCATGATATAATTCAACTCTCATTCCCTGAGATCCGTTGCTGTGGATTGGGAGTAGCCTATGGCCTGCTGATATCTCCCAAGGTAGCTGTATTCTCGCAGGTACCGATTTTGTGTTGGCTGTGTCATGTATTGATATGATTATAATCTCAGACTCAGTTTCGAATACAATAGTCATTGATGGGGGTTCGGTCAAAATCCTAATAGTATTGCTAACTAATAGGTATGCACCAAAGTAATTGTAAAGTAGGTATAAAAACAGAATACTATTTTAGATTTGTAGTTTGCTGGTAGGTTTCTGACTGTTTGCTGCTAGAGCTTGATTATTTCGTTGCTGAAACAATGTGATCTCTGTATATTGGTCTTCAAGGGTTTGTCAACCCAGACTCCGACGCTATGACCCTAATGCTCATGATAGGTTATCGCATCTGAATGATACCATTTCCCCACGTTCCCATACAGAAAATGCCATGCATCCCAATGGCCATCATATACATGGTGTGTGGTTTGACAGAGTTACTCTCCTAACCAATGTCAGGCCATCCACCGCATGATATCATGTCAGACTATATGACAGATCATACTTGATCTTAGACATCTCAAATTCTGTTTGTTTCAGCAGTTGGAATATCTGCCGAACATAGCCGGCAGTGCTGATTGCAATCAATGCCTCACACCATGGGGTCTGTGGCTGGAGTAATAGATTTAATCGGCAACCAACCGAGACTATGCCAACATAGGATTTGATGGGTCAGCTATCATTATAAACTGAGACTGATGTTGCAATGCATTCTAACTGAAACCGATGAGCAGGGTTGCTTCAGACCTCATATCAACAGCCAATGCCATAATTCCCTCAATTATGTCTTGTTAAGGCCAAGACTATTCTCTTTGGCTAGGAAGTACCCTGATCGCTCCATATATCCTGAGGTAATAGGTCAGGTGGTTTGTGTACTCGCATATTGGCTATCAACCGCCGCGTCAGTATGTTGGAGTCATCTCCGGGGCAATCAGACATGTCCCTCTAGTATCAGAGCTAATGAATGTTGTTGGATGCTAAGCGCACTGCTGAAGTCTGTTGACTCCCCAGTAATGGGGACATAGCTGCTTCATCAGAAGTGAATCTGCTAGGCATTTGATTATCCAATCAACACATGATTCATGTGTAATCCCACTAATGACCACATGACTGGTTGCCTTGTGATGTCATGAATAGGTGTTATGGAAATCACGTGACTAGACTGAGAGTAACTCTGTGACAGGTATGCATTAGACTATCATCATGTAACATCATTGCGGCTAAGGGAGAACCCCTAGTAGTATAATGTATCTCTGCTGCATTACGTATGACTTCGACTTGCAATCGTTGAGCCAGCTATTCATGGTGGCGGAGCGACATTTTTCCATCCAGAGCTCTTCCTCCAACACCTCCATGTTTGGTGAGCAGCTGCTACCTCTTTGCTCAAGCCATCTTGGACAGGTTCAACAGCAGCCAAGTTGTTGACTTTAGCGGCCAAGCTTTCATTGAGATCGCCAATATAGGCGAATTTCTCTGCGGTTTTGAGGATCTCCAAGAGGTTTGCATCAATGATCTCTAGTTTGATGTCCTCTACAACCTTGATTCAGTGGACTACTTGGTCAGACAAGAGCCCGGGGCTATCGTGGATGACATTCATTCGGTTTCTGACGTATTCTGTTGTACAAAGTTCTGTATGTTGGACGTCCGCAGTGGCTAAGATCGTGAACCTGCTGCTAAAACTCATTGACTCATCCTTCTCGATTTTGTCTGTAACAGGGACATCTTGAGTGTTGTGTATGTCATGTGTCAATAGAACGGCAGCAAAGCCAGAGGACCTGTGTGATGTCTCCGAGACGCTGACAATCCTCTGCTTCAAAGAGAAACCAAGTGTTTCAGCCATTCTGCGTTGTGTTTCAATAGCTTTTGATAGTTGTGAGACTGTCTGAAGTCGAGTGTTGCTACCATTGTGGGTAAATAGCCTCTCTGTACATACAGAAGTGAACATTATTGATAGTTGAGCTCATGTCTTGCTAGATTGAACTACTACACGAACCTCCTGCAGAGCTGCACTATAACATTACCAGAGCTGTCCACCAACAGTATCGGTGAAGATACCTTTATTTATATCAGTGAATGTTTCAATTTCAATTCATTAACCAGAATAGTTAATACCACTTCATGATTGTAATCAGCCTGTCATATCAATCACCAGCATTGTCATTTAAGAAAATACTCCAAACTCCAACCAGTGATATAGTCAGTGATACTTATATCCATCTATATTATGTATTACTGTATTTTATTGCTCACTTTCACCCTTGATTAAATGTCACAAATTCCTTTGACTTTTATTGCTCAGTATAGAATATGCCAGCCCTGTAGATAATCAGAATTCCGGAACAATCACTATAACCAATCAACTTTGTTAATATCTGGCAAAGTGAATAAGTATAGTTTTATTTCCTGAACACATATTTTGAATTTATTTCCACTTCATATTGCTCAATAGATTTTACTTTCAAATAAGTAATTCTATTTTGATACCACAATAGATGGTATTAATTTCCTATACAGAGTTTCAATAGTTGGTATTTTAGGCTTAGCTTTCCTCTCACCATGGCATTCTGTGAAGTCTATACATTCCACATAAACATACATCTTATCATTATGAACCAACTGCTTCGTATGAGCTATATTGCCATCTCTTCTAATATAGAGAATCTAATACTTCATAATCTATTAATAAAACAATCAGCTACTTTCTACCAATTCAGCAATATTGTAATATAATTTAAAGAAGAAAGTGGAGACAGAAAGTTAATATACTTTACTAGTAAAGTCTACAATTGGGTATACAATTATCTCTTAAAATTGCACTGAAATTATGTATATCGCCTTCCATATCTATCTTTAGAAATATATTGTAGTTATGTACTGCAGTTTGAAGAATCTTGAAAATGATTTACTTCATTAGATATACATTGAGAAAGGATAATATGAGTAACAACTGTAATTTTCAACTCCATATAAGAAGCTATAAAGCAGCTTGTTATTGGTATAATTACCTTCTAGTACTTGGAATATTCAAATCTGAATTTCAGTCAATAATAACTGGTTAAAAGTGCTTATTAATATATTGTACTCTAATTGTTTGCTTGCTTTCAGATCAAATTATGAAGAATCTGATCTAAATCATTATTCTCATAGAAGAAAAGAGGTCTGAATTATCATTGACAGAATATCTCATGAGAATCTATTTTACAATTTTGTAGAAATTTGTAGGATCTATACAGAATATTATTATGTTAAATATTCTGATTAGATACTTACCATGATATGTTATCAATCTGTATTCTTGTATATATATTTGCTTTCACCGTACTTGTAACTTACTACTCTTAAACAGTATATATGTAGAAATATTTATATTGTAGATAGTGAAAAAGCTTTGATTAATATTGTTGGTTTTGTCTATTCTATCTTTATATTGTATATTATTGGAGTTAAATAATATAACATAATGGTGTATAGTTCTTTTAAATTGGTAATTTGTTTCCACTAATTATTTTCATATATTTTAGTTTATCTTGCAGAACAATTCAATTTGAATCTAATTCTAACTAATTGAAATTTATAATAAAACCCTTTTACAGATTATATATATTTTCAGTATTAAGCATACTGAGGAAATAAATAGAATTACAATCTTTATAACTAACTATAGTGTAGATGTAAAGTATCTTAGCAGAATTGTCAATAATAGTATGTTTTGAATATTTAATATTTCAGCAATTCTGCTGAAAACTAGCATATTAAAACTAAGGATTTAAATAAGCTAGCTATATATCACATTAGTATGAATAAAGAAGCTAACTATAAGTTTCAATTCTAAAGTAATATATTAAATATATGAGATTTTTTTAGTTTAACAGCCAAGACAGTAGCTAGTATTTACACTGTATTTTGATAGGTTCTATTTGTTTAACAGAACCATTCAGTACTCCATAATCAGCATTCAAGAATCAATTATAGCATACAATTTGTCTACCCAATTCAGAATTATTACCTTATTGTATTGTCTGATAGAGAAAACCTGTACTACTGCTTTGCATACTGTTATTTAATTCTGGTATATAGATTTACAATGCAATTAGTTTGTACTATCACCAGTTCCAACTTACAGACTGTACCAGATTAAAGTTATTGAGAATATGAAAGGGAGTGTAATGGCGACACGTAACCCGAGGCTGGGTAAGCCCCATTGTATATTGGTCACCACTGCGCCACTTATATCAGAAAGGAAGAGGTTACCACTCTGTTCAACATATATACCCACTCTCTCTCTTGTGCAACCGTATTACCATACTGTACGTCTGCGGTCAAGAATAGGCATATGTGCCTTTACACTATATTCGAGTTTTCAGTGATCAAATACATTTTGCTCACGAGGATACACAATTTGTACCCCTAGTCGCCAAGCACAACACAATTGACAGAAAACGAACAGCTTGCGTATCAATCCTACTGTCCATCATCTACTATGCCTCAGATTGCATTTGGCTAGTATATGTTCAAGCATAGAAAACCTACGATCTCCTCTCTGCGGAGTAACCCCAATTCTCACCTGATGAGCCTCAGTACGTCTGCAGGACGAAATCCTCGACAAGAGCGATCAGGTCAAAGATGACAACACTACTGACATTGAAGATGATCTGGGTGACCATCAGGGCAACATCCTGTGTGACATGGTGGGAGACAACCCGTGTGAGCCCGAGCCTACCATGCAATCCAAGATTGCATCCATGTGATAGATGATGGATGAACTACAAGAAATGTTCCACAATGCCATCAAGCAGAATACTCAACTACGCGTGCAAAGTGCCGAACTGATGGAAGCCAACTGGGAACACCGCTGATAGTCTATTCGACCAGAAGAAACCAAAATGAAAATCTTTGATATGACCCATCCAGAAGGGTACTACTATGTAGCGAAGGAGCTTCAAAACTTACTCGACACGTTGCGGTCTAACTTGCAATTCCACGCACACGTACTCCAACACGGGGATCCCGACAAAGTGATCTATGCTATGAACCTTCCCAGAAGTTGGAACAATCACCCGGACCGGACACAGAGACAGACAGACATGACAGATCCCGTCGAGTGGCCGCGAGACGTACGGAGAGACTCAGATCACTGTTTGGAAGACTTTGAGCGCTTCTCAGAAGAAATGCAGAAGATGAATGGCAACAACGACCGAAAACTCAATGCGGCAATACAGTGCATGACCGACTTCCTCCGCGGGGCGAATGGGCCTGTGAGAGTCCACACCAATGGAATTAAAGCAAATTGCAAAGTAGGGGGATGCCTTCCGCAGGATGAGAGAAATCTTTACGAATTCGCTTCGAGCAGACTACGACCCGGACATCAGTCGAAGATCTGGCCGTTTACCCCAAAGACTGGACAATTCGACAGTATGGAAGAGCTGTTCAACCGCCCCGCCGATTCAGTAGTCAAGCTGGATGGCAAAACACCCCAACAGCAGCAGCTACATCAACAGCAAACGCAGTCAGGAGAATCAGCTCAACCAGGAGGCGAGAAAGACAACTTCCGACCATTCGTATCCGAGCCAGCCCAAGCACTGAAGCTCGACAATTCAAAGTCGGACTGGGATGATAAATGCAATCCAACGCCTTGCGTCAGGCCAGAGCTCTACAAAACGCGGAAGTCAAAAGGAAAATGCGTACACTGGCGGTCACCCAAACATATCACATTCCAGCGCACGAAATATACACACCCCAGCTTCCCCGAAAACCTCCCTCCTCAAGGGAACCGAAAACAAATCAAACACCAATGCTCCTTCGATAGTCAGAAACCTACAAACCAGCCTACCACTCTTGGTACTTGGCTCAGGGGGAGAGGATGGAAGAATCGGAGCTTCAATTGGAGTGATCGGTTAAGCAGGCGTTGATGGCAACCTCAGAGGAAATTCAACCGCATCGGATTTCATTGAGGCCGAGGGTTGTCTTAGATAGCCTGAAAGCTCTCATGTCAAGACAATGTTTGTGTGGAATGGCAAGAGCGTATTCATCGCCCATCGTCAACGAAGTCCAGATACCAGATCAAAATGGAGAATTGCAAAAATTCCGAGCACTGATAGACTGCGGCGCTACAAGGATCTTCATGTCTCCACAACTTCTCAATAGACTTGGACTACCCCACGAAGCAGCGTACATCGCACCTCACTGCCTTGAAGGTCAGGTGATCGCGCATGCGAGGGGGAACCGCATGACAGCGATGACATTCCAATTTATGGATCATTTAGCCCAGGTCCACGAACCGGAGGTGCTGGTCATCTCAATGAGAGCATACGATCTAGTACTGGGATCACCATGATTTGAAACCTGCAAGCTGGAGATCGACTGGGCTACCAGTTGATTATCTCCATTAAGAACCCCATGTCGCCAAGGGGAGGCACGCAGATCAGGTATAATAGTGCAAAGGTACGCAGGTCGAGATGATGACAGTAATAGTGTGAGGCTGCCAGACATTGGTGGGAGTACGCCGATGATCAACTCGACGTCGCAGATCCGTGTGGATCCAAATGGAGAACCAAGGGTGAGCAGTGAGGACAGTCCAACTCCAGATATTGAAATACTTGGAGCAACCGCATTCGACGATCTCTTAGCTAGTGATGAGACCGTCAACACATTCGCCCTACAAATTGGGGCATGTAGTGGACTGCTGGGAGCAACTATGAGGGTCACCACTTTGGAAGGTTCAGGTGAGATTGAGACTATCAACCTAAAGCGCTGGACGAGTGAGCAGGGAGCAGCGGCGGTAGTGACGGCTGAGGAGGAACCTCACTCAGGTGTACTCGAATGACTGCTACCGGCATGCCGAGTCATGATGGGAGGTTGTTGGATTAGCGGGGTTTGGATTGTTCCTGGGCAAACCACTTGATCTGCAGGTCCCGGGATTTCCTTCCCCATCATCCTCCCAAATCCCAAGTCGGGGATGGAAGCTCATGTACCGACGCCGGAATAGGTATTGGACATCCTGATAATGGAGGTCGTATCCCCGTGAGAAACAAGGACATTGTGGACATGTTCAGCACAGATCTGGCAGAGACTCTCGCACCACACCAACCAATTAACCACGCAATTGCTCTGGAACCATGCTTCAATGTACCATTTGGCCGAATCGAGAACCTTTCCGAAGTTGAGTTTCAAACCCTCAAGCCAACATCAAAACAAACCTAGCCAATGGATTCATTCAGCAGTCATCATCGCCTGCAGCAGCATCGATCTTCTTTGCAAAGAAGAAGACGGCGGACTCTGGCTGTGTGCTGACTGCAGAGCTCTCAAGACAGCCACTTTAACGAACCGATACGCTCTCCCATGGATCTTGGAGATGATCGAAAGGTTGCGCGGAGCCCAGATCTTCACAAAACTTGACCTCAGGAACACCTATCACCTCATCCAAATGAACGAAGGCGACAAGTACAAAACCAAGTTCCACACTCGGTATCGGCAGTTTGAGTACCCAGTCATGCTGTTTGGGTTGTCAAACACACCAGCTACATTCCAAGCCTATATTGACGACAGCTTACGGCCTATCATTGGTGACTTCGCTCTGTGCTACCTTGATGATATACTGATCTACTCGACCAACGAGGAGGAGCATGAAGAGCAGGTACAAAAAGTGCTGGAACGCCTACAAGAATTTGGTCTCTATGGCATGGCCGAAAAGTGACGTTTTAGAGTCTCTGAGGTTGGCTGTCTTTCATTTTTCAGTAGCTCTGATGGGAGTGCCATGCAATCAGACTGCATATCAATGATTGATGACGGGCCAACCCCGGAGTCCTGTCGGGATGTGCAGATGCTTCTTGGATTCACGAACTTTTACCGGTGGTTCATCAGGAAATATGCAATGGTAACAACGCCACTATCAGACCTACTAAGGATAGCAGAGAATTCCAGGATGTCTAAAAAGGTCAAATGGGAATGGACTTGGGATGCCAAACTCGGGTTCTGGAAGTTAACAAGAGCCTTCTACGATGCACTCATCCTCGAGCATTTCGAACTGGCTGGGCCGATTATTCTGCAGACCGATGCAAGCGGCTTTGCCAAACCCGACATTTTCAACCAGTCTGATGGTTTCGGAATTCGCAGACCAGTCAACTTCTACTGTCAAAAATGCTCAGGTGCCGAACAGAACCATGACATGTAAGATCGGGAGCTCATGGCCATCGTGGAGACTATGAAGCAATGGCATCACTACCTTGAGGGAGTGAATCATAAAGTCCTCATACAATGTGACCATCAGAACCTAAAATATTCCCAAACGTCAAAAGTGCTCTCCCGGTGATAGGCGGGATGCGCAGAGATTCTCTCTTCGTAAGGCTTCATTATCGAACAACTGGAAGGCAAGAAAAACCCCGAGGACGGACCATTGAGCAGACCCGACTATGAGATTTGCTATGAGAATATGACAGCAAAGCTCTTGGCCACCTTAGCAGCGACCACGAACACCGAATCATTTGGTGACCTACTGCCACAAACCAAGGCAGCCCAGGAGACCGACCTTTCAGCAACAATAATATGGCCAACCTTGGTCGATGTTTCAATCGCAGATGGAAGTCAATGGGGATCAATCGACGGAGGTCTGACCTAAGAGAGGAGGATATACATGCCCGCGGCACCCTGCAGTAGAGTGACCAGCCGTTTACACCATAACGTCAAATCCAGTCACTTCGGAGCCCTGAAGACTACCAAGCTCGTCTCACAAGATTTCCATTGGTCTGCGATGGAGTCAGACATACGGAAGTACATTGGCGGCTGCAAGATGTGCCACCGAATCGAAGCACCACGTCATGGATGCTATGGACTCAACATGCCACTTCCACCGCGTATTCATCCCTGGAAGGGACTTACCATGGATCTCGTTACCGACTTGCCAGTGTCAATGGCATCAGGATACACCGGAATCCTCGTATTTGTTGACTGTCTGACTGAAATGGCAACTGACCTCCCCTGCCGAAGGGACATTTACTCCCCAGAGCTAGCACAAATGTTGTTTCAACACGTGATCTACTAACGCCATGTACCAGCCAATATCACCACCGATCGCGGCAAAGAGTTTACCAGTCGATTTTGGGACATCATTTGTTCCCACCTCAGTCTCCATTACCGACTCTCGACCGCTTTGCACCCGCAGACAGACAGTCAAACCGAGCAGCAGAACCATATGATGGAGCAGCACCTCTGAGCCTTTTGCAACTATGAGCAGGACAACTGGGTTAAATTGTTACCACTAGCGGAATTTGCCTACAACAACTCCATCCACCATTCCACGCTCAGGACACCCTTCTGGGTAAACTACAATTCCCATCCTGCAACCCAATTCAAGCCCCCCAAGGACCCCAGTTTGAGATCACAGATGCTAGAAGACACGTGGATGGCAGGCGTGGAAGAGACTGACTGAATTCTCTGGGAAAACATAATTGAGGCTGAGGAGTGACAAACAATCTACGCTGGCAGGAAAGAGATGACTTGTGAGGTTGGAGACAAAGTATGGCTATCGACCAGGAACTTGAACACATCTAGGCCTTCAATGAAGCTTGATTACAAATGCACAGGACCGTATATGGTAAGTAAGATCATCTATATGAATGCTTACAAACTTGACGTGCAGAGTACAATATGGAACCACACTGTTTTCCATGTGGCTCTTCTTGATTGTTATACACCGCCAGTCAGAGGTGAACCATCTTCAGAACCACACCCAGTGATACTGGAGGAACCAGAGGAATGGGAAGTTGACTGCATACTTGACTCTAGGTGGCGCTATCGGAAGCTGCATTATCTCATCCAATGGGCTGGATACAACCACATACACACAAGCTGCGAATTGGCGGAGCACCTTGCAAACACCCGTGATCTGGTGGATGAGTTTCACCAAGAATGTTCAGATCTGCTATGGGAGTAGGGGTATAGAGTTCGATGGTGGAGGCACAGAGGACATGGAAGCAGTTTGGATGTTTCATTGTGCTTTGTTTCTTCATTTGCTTCTCTTATCTTTTGATTGGATTTCGGCCCAGTATGAATGCCATTGGCATGGGTTATATCATCTATCAATTGAGGTGGAGTTACCCCGTGCGCTGAATCCGCCGAACGTTCACCATTGAGCTGAACCGATCGGTTGTGGTACTTATGGGTTCGTACGATTGCATACGCAGAGTGATTGTTTTATTCTTTGTTTCCCTTTCCTTCTCTTCTCTGATGTACTGGTTTTGCCAGCTCAGGAGGTCTGAGCCTAATGAGGGGAATAATGTAATGGTGACACATGACCCATGGCGGGGTAAGCGTCATTGTATGTAGGTTGCCGTTGTATATAGGTCGCTGTTGCAACACCTAGGTCAGTATCGAATATCTTACCACTCTTCTCTACATGTATACTCACTCGCTCCCGTGTGCAACCGTAGTACCATACTATACGTCTGCGGTCAAGCGTAGGTGTACATGCCTTTACAGGTAGTTGCAGTATGTCCAGCTACATTTGAAGCCTTATATTAACAATATTGAAGTATGTTATAATGTTAACATTTCTCTCTTTTTGATATATTGAATAGTATTTCTTATACACCATTGCTAGATTTCTTGAATGTAATGAAAGAAAATTTGTGTTCTATACAGATTTAATCCAGGTGGTATTTAGCAATATCTTTACTGTAGCATGTTTCAGATGGAGCAATTCATAAATGTTATGAATTTTTCAAAAAGATACCTAACCCCATATCACGGGATCATATTATACCCATTTGAGACTAGTTTGGGTGCTAAAATTCGTTTTTAGGTAAAATCCAACCACCCTGCTCTGGAGAAGACTTGCAGAGTGAGCTTGCGGCTGAGAATTTGATTTATGAGAGCACCTTTGGAGATGCTGTGACCTTAATTACCACGGAACTGCTAAACGTCTCTATTTACTTATGAATACATGCATCATCTCACACGTTGAGTTACATTTCACCCATACTTCAACACACCTGAGCCAGGGTAGAGTCCAGGAAATGCGGACGAATTAATCCGCAATACTCAGTTTTTCACATTATAGTACATCTAAATTGCGCTGCACATAGCAGATTGGAAATGAGGACCACTGTTAGCTCATCTAGTGCTCTTTCAACTGGAGTCAAAGAGTAACTTCACCCTGAAATCAAATCACAAGAGTTGGCGACATGCATGAATATGTCGTTGAAGTTCCGTAGCTATTTATTCGCTCGATATTGCGTGGCCTAGCAAAGCAAACGCTAAACTCACTGTTATACGAGCTCTTTACTAAAGAAGCGTGAGGGTTGTCTCAAAAGCGTGATGTTCGCCTTTGAGTCCTATACGCTACCCAACCAACATAAACTCCACCACACACAATTATAAAAATGATGAACTTCCAAAAGGACCAATCCCAATTACCACTAGGTTTTATTGTTGCCGAATAGCTTTTTCGGTGTGGATTGGACTTCCCGGGACCAGAGCGATGCAGGTTGGTTGCATAAAGATTTTTGGCATCGACTGAGATAATGTCGTGGTTATCTGTGTGTAAAAACATCTATAAGAACCAAGAAGTGTAAAAAAATCTAATGGAATGGGGCATACCGCTAAGTTCACCACAGTGGGCGCTAAATCCAAGATACGCAACCTGAGGTAGAGTAACATTAGGGACACTAAAGCACCGTACCCAATGGACGACATCCTTGTACTGCAGGTCGAGCTGGAGGTAGTTTTCTTGAAAGTAGGTTAATTTCGCCTTGGTGGGGGTTCCAGCACCCCGGAGTCCGCGCGCCTTCGTAATTTGCTTATTAGCTGCAATACTCTCAATTGTACTTGAAGTCACATACAGAGCACCCAGCTAGCTCGGTCTGTTTCCCATCATGAGCATGATCATATGAGACGAGCCCATCACCTAGTACGATATTCAGAACCTTAACTAATCGAGGGTCTGAATTGAACAGGTATATACCAAGCATTGCCGAGATATACGGAAAAACGACACCGGGTCTATTGTTCTTGTATGTATCGATAAACAGCCCCAGTCCCTGGAAGTTGTCGGCGGATCCAAACACTGGTCCAGAAGAAGCTCGTTGTTTCGTAACCCACAATGCCATTCCATCTCCGTACAAATTTCCACTGCCGTGGATTTTAAATTGCCATTCAATCTACATCATAAGTATCTCCACCTTTCTTGTGTGAAGGGACATTAGTGCTTGTACCTCCCAATTTGTGGCCGTTAGAGGTAAACGCGACCATAACGACCCAGCCTGATGTTGTCTATCCGACGTTAAACGAATATATCTGTCAATGACATCATGTCAACTACTATAAATCAGGGAAGCAGGTAAGGATTCTCAACTGATCTGCACGGACTACCGTATCTCCACCCCAATCAAACCATCGACTCTGTAAGTCTTGATCAACGTAGGGCTAGGTCCAGTCAGTCGAGCCATTGCACAGAGAAACCTGGAGAGAATAGTGTACTGGACTTATGCTGTGTGTTCGCAGGGGAACGGATTTAATGGTATTGTCTGCAACAGTGATTTGGATGATGCATAGTACCGAAAACAGAGCAGTCAGGACGCAAGAATATGAGCTTGAGTATACAAGCATTGAATGTTCTAGTTGGGGTGGCTGTTGCTGAATTGAAATACTGAAGGTGGGTTTTATTTGAAGGTTGCTTCAATGCCAAGCTGATTGAAAGTGCTAAGAGAGGGGACATAACTACTCGTCGGGTTTGTGAAGTATTCGGTTGACTCTAGTGTGGGTTAGGGTTCACCATGGCAGAAAACATGAAAATCCAATGAGTATTCTGGAGCAATTTCACTCACATTAGGAGATATTTACCAGTTTGCTTTATCTATATTGTTTCTATAGCTATTGAAATAGAATATTGTCCAAGTCTCCATACTGTACATGATGGGAAACATTCATTTTTTTACCCGATATACTTTGATAGTACCAAAAAATTAATTGTACCATAAGCAAATGATAATTTTGATAGTTAGTAACAATTACTAAATTTCAACTTATGAGTATCAGTAGAATATCTTTGGATGATTTTAACCATTTCTTTCTAATACCATCTTGCAGTATTATATCTCTCTATCTAAGTTATTTAACTACTTTAAATATCTTTAATATTAATCTAACAACCTGAATACTGTACAAATCATGTAGTTTTACTAATGTAGAAACTGTGAAATTTACTTCTTTGGATTTTTCCAATGCTTTCTTGCAGTCATTTGATAATTCATTAGTATTTGAAGTATTTTAGAATATAATAGCTAGTTTGAATTATTTTTCACCTTTGGTAATCAACAAATTAGTATAAACTCCAATTGTAGTCAAAATTGACAAAATAATGTATTTTATCTGTACTGTTAATTACAAAGACTTACCAAAAACTTACTGACTTTTGGTACTGAGAGTGGACATATACCATTACATTGGAAGTAAGTTATTTCACAATAGGTAATTAACTAGAAGCTGTTTAACCTCCAGTAGTCTCCAGCAACAGCCATAATGATGGATAATGAAATTAAGCCCAGAGCCATTATACATAATGTGGATAACAAACATGTAACACATGGTAAGCTTATGGCAGTCTATGAACCTTACCACTTTACATTGATATACTAGCTAGGTACTCTTGGAGTGATAGCGAGAGTGTTGGGGCACAATATGATATAAGCAAGTATACTGGATATATACTATGGGTCATATGATGGAGACTTCTTCTGGAATTCTACTGTCATGTCAGAACTCACAGTCAGCAGTCAGAGTAGTTACCATGACATGGTCAGAGGCCAAAAATGATATGTTGCTGGCAATGTCAGAGCCAATGGTCTGCGGCCTAGATCCACACCAATAGCTACACTGATCTCGTTAGATGCTTCTCCTACTATGGCCCTGATCTTGCCAGAGCCCACCATCAGCTGTCAGAGTCTACAGACATAGTCACCATGATGTTGTTTGAGGCTTCACATGATATTACCCTGTTGTTTTTAGAGCTCACTGTCAGCTGTCACATTCCACACATTTAGTGGCGATTACTGTTAGCAAACGGTTGCGGTAACTCACCAGCAGTCCGGGTTTCGACGACAAAAATGGGTCGGGTCAGTTTCAGACCCGGCCAAAAACCCAACCCACTACTACTTGGGAGGGCCAAACCAGACCCGTACGCACCAACCCACAGGTTTTGTCACATGTGGTGAGACCCATCAGTTCCAATTTCCAGTTCTGGTTTTTGAGTTTTCTATTTATGGTTGCATTCAGATACGCTACTGCTAATTGCAAAATATTGACGTTGGTATGTCATTGTGTTTATTGGATGTATTGGCTGCCTCAATATTCAAAAACAAGAGAGATATGCTCCCTGCCACATCCTGAAAATGAGAGTCAATGGAGCGTCAACGATCTTTTGTCTTGCATCTTAGGTAATCTGAGTGGCAATTGGTTGCAGACATTCATAAAGGAGGTACCAGACGCCTTCATAGGCAAAAGAGAAAGCGACATGGTCCTTGCTTGATTCTGAAAATGAACGTAAACAGAGTGTCAACAATTATTGGTGTTGCAAGGCAGGTAGTCAATTACAGACTTGGTAATTGTAATGTGTAATGACCGTATTTGTCACCTTAATAGGCAAAAACGCTAGCTATGACATTGCAACGATCTTCTAAAAATGAGCGTCAACAGAGCGTCAACAATATTTTGTCATATAAGTCAGGCATTCAAAGAGTGATTTGTTTATTGTTATACATAATCATAGTATTGGCCACTGTTATAGGCCAAACTGCCATTCTAGTATCTTCATGCACTTTTTCCTTTATCACTATATTGTTCTTTAATTATGAATATAAATATATCCTTTAAAATATACTTCAAAGTGTCCGCTAATTGTACATAATAATAATACTCCAAAATCCAATTCCTTTCAATCAAGGCTCATCATCACTGTCAGGTTTGCTCACTAGGCTGCTCTTGTCTGCAAAATGGATGTCAGCTCCATCACCACGGAGCAGACAGTGTACAAACCAGTGGATGTTTCTTCATCAGTCAGCATATCTGTACTCAAATCTGTATCACACTTGCAATGCTGGGCAGATGCATCAAGATTGAAAATCTGAACAACGGAAGAGGAGTATGTATACACACATATCCGGGTCGCACACATTCAATTTCGGAATTTTGAGCTACTTCATTGTCAGCAGCCAGTGCAGGTGGCATTCCAGGCAGATGTGTCGCCGGTTCTGCAGGAGGTGCACCTGTTCCTTTGCCCCTGCAGTGTGTCTGCAGATCCTTTGCTGGGCGATTGTGGCAAGGAAGGCAGCCTTCAGTCTGATATTCACGAACCATAGCTGGGTGTCTTTCTATTGCAGCCTTCACATTTCCTTTCCCAGGGAACTCAACTACCTGCTGCTTCTCTTCTTGGACTTCAGCACGAGGTTTCTTGATCAGGTGTTGAGTTTCCTCTATTGCGGTGCGCAAAAACCCTCCTTTGGCCATTTTGGCCATATTCAATACAAGGTACATGTGGCACTGTTCTAGCTGTACCTGACCTCCTTGCCTTGCCATAGTTGCAGACATGTTGAAAACCTACAAGACATTTGTTGCTGCTTCTAGAAGTGACATTCAGCTATTACCTCAACCATATACGACTCCATAGCCTCCTCTAGGGTCTTTAAAGCCTATTTCCTCCACTCTCATCAGCAACAAACCTACTTTCTGTCAGGAACACCGAGGTGTTCCTGATGACCCTGTCGGCTCTGACGGAACCTTGTACGATCTGACTGTGAATCAAATGCGACTTGTCGCCCAAGTGACAGGTCATGTCGTATACGCACCCAGCAGCGGCTATTATACCATGTCATGTATTCATGCGATGTGTTGCAATGTATATTACCCCGTGGACGCTCGCTGCCCTGGCGTTGCAGTTACTTTACTTTGCGTCCGTAACGTGATGAAGTATACGCACCATCAAAACAACAAGTGTGTTAGACTCTTCGCAGGGGCTCCAGTGACACTGTCGCTGTTTACGCTATGCCTAGTGCTGTTTATGCCATTCTTTGGCCGAGTGCCACATTATACCTCACCGCTATTCATTATTTATCAGATGCCACACTCTCCCATATATATTTAACTTTGAGATGTCGCCACTTATTACAATCCAGTTATCGTGTCTGATACATCGCTTGCTGGTGCATTCGCTTCGCAATTATTGAATTTTACAGGTCTGAAATATACTGTCCAATCTTCACACTCTCTAGTACTATTCCTTCAGTCTCTAGTACTATGCCCTCGGTTCTCCAAATTCTGCGTTGATCCATCATCGGCTTGCGATGCTTCTTCCCCCTTGTCTTCATCCGCATTGTCACCATCATTGCCCTCATACCTGTCAACATCACTGGTTCCCAGGTTGAACCTCTCGAGTTCAGATGTGGCCCATCTTCGCCCGCTGGCAAAGTGGATGCCATCGCTCTCGTCGATTTCGTCTCCTTGTTCATTGTAATCCCTGCAGCCCCCGGGCATCCCGAGGTGCAGTTCATCATCCGTGCGATTGCTGTCCATCGGAATATTTGGGTCATTGCCTCCGATCTCAGGCTCCTCAAGCGCCACCTCCGAGGACAAATTGTCAAGGAGAATAGCATTGTCAACACGCGCCGCTTCCGTGATGATGACCTCGGCAGCCGTTGGGTTCTCCGCCTTTTGGATCTGACGCTTGACCGTTGCAAGAGTGTTGTTATACACCCTCTGTTGAAAGCTCTCTAGAAGTGTGTTCCAGGTGTTCATCACTGAGAATGTATCCGTGTCTGTAATGCCAGGCGAGGTTAACACCCTACCACCTGTTGCAGCACGGCAAGAGGCATTCTAACGACTGTTGTTCTTGTAATTGAAGTAGATCGAGCGATCAGATCTGCCCGCTTTCAGCTTTGACTTGGAAGCTTTTGGAGGAACATCTGTGTACTTTTGCCATTCTGGGAGAGCATGGAGCTATGCGGTACAGGTCAACACGATCAGTGGTGAGGGTATATGACCATCCTTGCCGTCAATCAAGGAATATAAAATCCATCAGCATACTCACCGCAGTTATTCGCCCAACAATGATATTTGATCTAGATGAGCCCCGGGTTTGTTTCCAGCAGGAAGTACAGTGGACTCGGGCCATTCGTCCGCAGCTCTCGTCGCTCTCTGCGATAGATTTGGACCTCATACACCACCTTCCACAGGCTCTGCCATGGGAAAACGATACGTATGGTCTGGCAGAAGGGAATTGATGAATCCCAAACGCTCTGCGTCGGACACAAAGCAGTGGAGATTATACAGCTCTGATATGTTGTCCCTTGCTGATTGAATCGAATGGGATTTAACTTTGTCGAATTGTGCTCGAACCTGGTACCCGTTTGTGTGTGTAATCCCGAACGTGGGCCATTGCTTCAGCATACATCTTTCAAGATCTCCTTAGTGCATGCCTCAAATGCTATGGACCAAATGTTGTTTTGCTGCATAGTGGTGTTCCAGTACTTCTCTATTATCTGCCAGTGTGGGGCTTCAGCTAATGCTTTTGCAATCTGTTGCATTCTATAACTTACCATCTCTAAGTCGCTTGCACTCATAAATGGCCATCTGTTCCACATGTAGAGCTCCATGAGTCTGGTCGTTGCCAATACAAGAGGTGTCATGTCTGAGTGACGAAATCGATGGATGCTGCGACTGTGGGAGACCACTGATTGAGGTGTAGACACTGGCTGGGGTTGCAATTGCCACTGCCTCTGTCACTGATTCGTTTCAGTATCCTGCGTTTGCACTGAATTTGTAATGATCGCATGGGCTTCTGGATTAGGAATGGGGGTAGGTAGGTTTTCAACATGGCTGAAAGGAGTGGGAGTGCAAGCAATGCCGGATGTGGGGTTGGATACAACGCGACACGTTGAGTCTGTCTGTGAGGTTCCTCCAGGTGTTAGTGTGCTATGACTGCTTGTACCCAATGTAGTGGTCACAGTACTGATTGAGCGTTACTGTGTAGCGGACAGGGCGGAAGTCATGCGTTGAGTGATATCTGCCAGGCAAAAATTGTTCAGCAAAGATGAGGGCGTGGAGTTCGGACCATTCATTGCAGAGGCTACGGAACTACCTTCTTCGGAGGGATCCCTCTTGCCAGCCAGTGCGGAAACACATCTCTCGGCTGGTGGAGGCTGAGAATTCCCCAAAGGCCAACACATTGGTTGTTTCTGAACATTTCATACGACCAGAGTCGTGTCAGGGTGATGGCTTTGGGAAGGCATTGTCCGATACAGATGTTTGATGTTAAAAATGTAGTAATGATTTCCTCTGCATGTGTATGCAACGGCAGGTGAGGTAGACTTCTATTTGAGCGACCAGGGAGGAATTCAAAAAAAAAGGAAGACACACTGTATTTGGTGGTGGACGCTAAATCACTATCGCCCATAACGATACTCAGGGATGTGATCCCTTGAAAAGCATTCAAATATGAGGTTAACTGCCATCAGATTAAACTCAGATGAAACTCAGCATTGATATTCACTGTTACAGCAATGTCTGAAGGTGTATTTGCACCGCTTGAAGGGTGATTATGCCTTCTTTGGGCGATTATCATAATGTTGCACTTGTTCTGGGCACAATAGTTCGATCCATCGATTGTGTACAACTTCAGCTTCCCAGTGGAAATCTCCCTTTGGTAGAGCTGAAAGTATACAAAGCGAACTATGATATATTCTCTATCCTATGGTATCAGTTGCACCTGCATTTTCCACTGCAAGGCGTGTTGGTTGCCATGTTGGATGGTTGCACTGTTGGGGCAACCTGAGAACTACTCAGTTTGGTCCAAGATGCACAAGGTCTGACCGGTAAAAGTGGTGTGTGCTGCGAAAGCAACGCCCAGCATCGTAAACTGACCTCACCGCGAGTACTAAATCTCATCAGGTGCCTAGCGGTTTTTCAAGATGAAGGCTGGGCCATTTTGTGTTCGTTAAGCAACAAAACGCAGGATATGAATCCAAATCATGATATCTCACAAGTTGAACCAAGAAATTGCCGGAACTCAAGAATATATATATTCTTCTTCCTGCCTACACCTCCTTTCTCTATTCCTCCTGTGATATACACACCATCAGCATCCTGCGCTATCTCCACATCACGTGACTTGTACAAAATAATGCCACTTGTTCCAAAACACACCCGATAACCTGCACAACTTTGTTCTTTCCCTCTGGGCTTTCAGCGGCTACATGAAACTGTATCATAATGCTAACGCTTCTGACGCAGATTCATTTTCAACTCACAGCGATTGCCCCAAATTGCAGCCGCAAAGGAAAGCAGATGGCCAGGGCAAAGATGCCGACATCACTGATACATCAATGCCTGTGGTTGGATCTGGACAGTATAAAGGGATTTGTCTCGGAATACATCTGTGGACTCATACGGATATACAATGTTTGCGCCATCAAGGATGAGAGGGCATGGGACCTCTTGTTTGATATAATCTTTCTTGATCCAGTCATGACTCACCACTTGTCACAATGCCAGCTGATGTGGCTGCACCGCAGGAGCAGGTGTTCACCTTTTCGGGAGTGGTGGGCTGCCTTCCGCTCATATATGGGGCAAATGTTTGACAAAACCCGCGAGCAAATAAATAGTTGGATGTGGGACAACCCCCAAGCCTTCATGGATCAAGTCGATCGCTCCAATTCGCAGACAACCTGGGCGCGGAGGGTTCAACCCACCAGCAAGCATTTCTGTTTGTACGGCAGTGATGATCTCAGGGCACTGGTTGAGCCCCCATGCTGCCTGCAGTACAAACCAGGCGACTTCCTGGCCATTGGACAACTGAATTGGCATGAGATACTCGACGAGGATGATGGTGATGAGTAGTGATAGCAATGGTTCTGGGTTACCCGGCTTCGGTCTGGGTTGGAACCGACCCATAGGCCTCAGTCCGGGTCAGGAACCACCAATCACCCCGACCCACGTAACTAGCACCGGGTTGTTACCCAGCCCGGACATAAACCCATGGTCCCCCGGCTGGGTTCGACCTGGACCATGGTTCCTGATTACCGATGCTGCGACTTTGGCCCTAATTATGTTTCCGAATTCTGATTGTATCATGCCATGATGTATACACAGATTGAGCAGTTTTACGAGCTCTTTCACCTCCAGCATTCAGATTTGCGGTCTGACCAATATTCATTGAGTGGCTGAGAAATATTGGCAAATATTACGAGAAATTCCCGGTTTTTCGATAGTGACACCACGAATGTTAGTCGGATGGCAAATCTGACAGCGGGAGGCGACACAGCGGCTGGAACCGCACGATCTATGTCATGATCATGTCACGATACGATCAGAACTCAGATTCATATTTGGAGCTCAAATTGTGCACTTGGAATGTGGGGTGCTTGATGGTAAAACCGGCCCAATGGGAAAGGTACGGGTTGTTGTGTGTTAAGACCCATTGCAACGGTTAGGTTCCAGTTCCAACCCTAACGTGGAACTGTTCTAGCAGGTTGGAACTGTTGTTAACACTAATGATGAGAACTGGGTGGATCCCGGATCACCGAGTGGTGGAAAGAGCAGTCCTGTCGATGGCAATGACAACAATGACGTTGAGGGGGAGGAAGACAAGCAGGGCAGTTAGAAAGGAACCGGGAAAAGGAAGGTAACAAACGATCGGAAGGGGAAACGGACATAGACTGAGAACGTGAATGGGAAGTGGAAGGCAATGGAGGAAGGGAAGGGGAAGGGGAAGGGGAAGGGGCAGGGGAACAGGAAGGGGAAAGGTATTGTTAAACAAACCCCAGGGGGGGTAAGCTTGCAGAGCGGCGGAAAGGCTGCAGGGAGGGATGGGAACAGACACGGAGGGCTAACTAGAGCAGGTATATTTAGAGCGGGAAGCATCGCCCGGAGTGTCAATTTCCTCACATGATGACATCGACACTACCGAGCAGTTGGACAGCAAATATGACCCAGAAAATGATTCTGATGTGGATATGTGCATGGGGGATGATGTGGACACACCGTATGGTGTTAATTTAGACTGCGATGTGGATATGGAAGGGGACAGTGACAATGAAGAGGAGTAGGATGAAGAGGAGGAAGATCAGGAGAAGGAGGAGGAAGAAGAGGATGAGGATGAGGATGAGGAGGTGGATGAGGTTGAGGATGTTGGCAAAGAACATTGGACGATTGACCAGGGAGAGATGGTAAATCCATCGGCTGATAATGCAGATACTGTGGTTGACGATCAGCCAATCCTGCTACCTGAGCAAGTCCAGGAGATGACCGAGCATACCCCACAGCTACAACCTCCGGTGCCTGCCCCACTGCCACAAACCCTGAAGCCTGGCTCACGACCACACTCTACAGAGACTCATCCCCACAGTGGGCTGGAGGTTTTGGGGTTGTGACGCTGCGAAAACCTTGCCCAGTGGCGCCAACTCTTCGAGAACCTGAGGCCGCCAGAGACACCTCAGATGTTGATGTGGATCAGTAGCTACTTGGCGATTTGACAGGTGGCGACAGTCTCCATGATCTCCCTCTCCCAGATGTCTCACTCCTCCATGTCCCACTCCTTGATGTCCCTCTCCAAGACGTCCCTCTCCCCAATGTCCCTCTCCCAGAGGCGCGCCCTGATGGCTCGGTAGGCGAGGACTGGAACAGTGCTCGGGTTTCAGAAGAGGCAATGGTTGTTGCGTTCGGGTTAGGGTCGGGTTCTTGTTTTGTGAGATTGCTTTGCTGGATCCTGTTCATCTCAGGAACTGATTGAGGCACTGGTGGAGGTGTCTTGATTGCTTAAGGTGTTTGTATATTCCGGCTGGTTTGGGTTAGGGGTTGTGGGCTTGTTTGTTTGCTTTGTTTCAATCTATTTATCTCAGGCATTGATTATTACACATGTCGCAAGGTTTTTGGATTGCTCTGGGTTAATTCTTCATTTTATTCCTAGTATTATTGGACATCGCTCATGCAGCGTTTTTGCAACTCCAGGTGTGTAAGGAACCTCCTTGTGATAGGGTTGAGGGTCAATAAATCTCTCAAGACTGAACACCATCATGTTGCAAGCCAGAAGAATCTGATGATTTGCAGTGCACCCCCACTTGTTGAACCCGCTCAGCATGGTGAATTCAATGCTAACACAGTTTCAGTTGAGGACTTGGACACATTTCCCAACCTTGAACACCTTGAAAACATCGCAGACTTGCAGTCTCAATCACTGTCACCTCCTCTGTGACGGACGGAAGCATACCCTGGCGCACGTGCTGCACTTAGTGATTACATTGCTGAACCATGGGAACGCAATGCTCACGGTTTCCTTGGGGCGAACCTACAACACAATCCCTACTACCCGTTTGCGACGCATGAGGGGTACAAATAGATCCAGCATGCGATCAAGAAGAAGGGCATCAGGACATACTATGCCAATGTGCTGAAGGAAGAACATACCGCACTGCGTTTCCCAACCTCCAAAAACGAGGATGGCTTCCAGAAGCTCATGGCTAGCATGCCAGATGATCAGGCTCTCGAGGAGTGGTAACTACACACTCTCAAAGATATGAAATGGAATGATAATCACCAATGCCCTATCAAATACTGGAGTAGAGACATCATCAAAACCAGGAGACGGTTGATGCGGCAGCCAGTCTATCTCGAGCATCATATAGAGGCCCCTCAGCATTGCTTAACAGAAATACACCACTGAAACGCCTCTATACCGAAAAGCACTGTGTGATCTGGTGGCTGGAGACACAGGTAAGGAGAGATTCCCGAGGATGATGACTTGCTAACAGACATTAAGTCAACGCTCAGTGTGGGGTTTACCCGGGTTCTGTTGAAGTTCGTGTCCGACAGAACACATCGCTCGAATTTTTTTTGAGGCAAGAATGAGAGGCCGCTATATATGACAATTGGCAATCTACCTTCGATGATCCACCAGATGCCCTCACCGCACAGCGTCGTAATGGTTGCTCTCCTGCTGATTCCAAACAAGAACCGCAATAGTCCTCAGAAGCGGCTGGATGAGCAGTGGCAAAGAAATGGAGAGATGCTGAATGAGGAGCTCTGGCTGATACTCCAGCCTCTGACCTGTAAACGAAATCCAAGCGCTGAGAGCGGGTATTAAAACGTTCTCTGTACAGATGGCAACTTCAGGCGTTGCAAACAGGGTTTAGCAGCATGGCTTGCAGATTGCCCTGAGTATAGCGACATACATCATCTTGAGCAGCATGTCTGTTTTTGGTGCGAGTGTCCAAAGAACAAACTTGGAGGTTTTGTCCCTCCTCACAAGCAACACCCCAGTTGCGAACACAACCTATATAGAATGCTCAGCGATACCAACACCAAGGCTGACTATGCTGAACCCTTGTCGCGCCATGTCCAACGAAGATTCAACTTGTTTCAACATATTCCCTGGATTGTGAGCGACCACCGAAAGCCCAACCTCCTCCATTCAATGCAGCTCGGCTTGCCTGACCACCCCAAGAAGTTGATTTCCCACTGCATGAAGACGCACAAACGGATCGACAAGTACAATCCAATATGGATATCCGTGCCTGCTTACCATAACCTCACACCAAAAGCTAAGTCAAATGAGGAAGTGTCTCAATGGAATGGGAAAGAGATGAAGGAACTGAGCAGGTACCTGCTTGGAGTTGTAACCCAGTCTCTACGAGGAGGAAGCCCCACTCAGCGTCCCCTAGTCAATCGCTCAATTCAGTGCATGCAGGCATTGTAAGAATTCGATATAGATGCTTGATATAAATCTCACGATGAAGGAACATTGAGCTACATTGAAGATGCCTTGGGTCGGTCACACACCTTGAAAGATCGTTTCTTACTAGAGTGAGCCAGCTGAACGATGAAGGCCAAAGGCAACGGTCTGTGAACGGAACTTGTGAAGAAGCAAAAGGTAGACGAGGAATCACATGCTGAAACTTGGAAGGTGTCCAAGACATGGAGTGAAATGAACATCTGACAGGATTATATCAGCCACGAGATAGTTGTTTCAAAGGAGTTAGACGCCAACTTCAACTTTCCGAAGATCCACCTGATGTCTCATTTTGTCGAACAAATTGGTCAATATGCAGCCTTGCAACAGTATTTTGCCGAGAGACATGACCAAGCACATCACATAAACCTCGATAATGGTGTGGGCAATGGTTCTGGACTGACACTTCGGGTCCGGGTCCGGGTCTAACCTGATCCTTGCCTAATTGGTGGTCCAGAGTGTCAATAAACCCGAACCGTCAACCCGGGTACAGTTCGATGGTAAACTCCCAACCAGTCTGAATTGGGCGGGTTGTCAGTGGGTTACCCAGTGGGTCCATCAATAGATTCAATTAAGGCTCTTGCTGTTGGAGTATGTGAATAGTATCTTATAAAAATCGCGTTTTCAACAACCAAGGATACGTTTTTACATGCTTTGCAGCTTGCAATATCGATTAATTTGGAATCAGTATTTTAAATTCGATACATTGTATTTGGGTCTATCACAGTGGTCATTAATTCCGTTATGAACGTGCAGATCAGCGTGATTCCTTGATGAACACATGTGCAACAACTGAAACTGTTGACGCTCGGTTGACGCTCATTTTCAGGATGCGCTATGGAGCATGTCGCTGTTATTTCTGCCAGTAAAGGCTGCCAAGATTTGATAAATGGATATCTGCAACCAATTGGAAAATAAATTGCCCATAATTCGAAGCTAAAAATTGTTGACACTCTGTTGACGCTCATTCCTAGGATGCGGCAGCGAGCATGTCGCTGTAGTTTTTCCCAGTGAAGGTAGCCAATATCTGATAAATGGATGTCTACAATCAATCGGAACATAAATTACCCCAGATGTGAAGCTAAAAATCATTGACACTCCATTGACGCTCATTCTCAGAATGCAGCAGGGAGCATGTCGCTGTAGTTTTTCGCAGTAAAGGCTGCCATTATCTGATGAACGGATGTCTACAACGGATCGGAACGTAAATTACCCAAGATCCGAGGCTAACAATCGTTGATGCTCCATTGACGCTCATTCTCAGGATGCGGCAGGGAGCATGTCCCTGTAGTTTTTCTCAGTAAAGACTGTCAATATCTGACAAATGGATGTCTACAACCAATTGGAACATAAATTACCCAAGATGCAAAGCTAAACATTGTTGACACTCCATCGCCGCTCATTCTCAGGATGTGGCAGGGAGCATGTCGCTTTAGTTTTTCTCAATAAAGGCTGTCAATATCTGACAGATGGATGTCTACAACCAATCGGAATATGAACTACCCAAGAGGCGAAGCTAAACATAGTTGACGATCCATTAATGCTGATTCTCAGGATGCGGCAGGGACCATTTCGCTGTCTCTTTTGCGTATAAAGGATGCCAACATATTGGTTATGCATCACAGCAACCAAATAATTGTTTAATTATTGAACTTACAAAACCACAAATTGTTGACGCTCCGTTGACGCTCATTTTGATGTATTGTCCATTCACCATCTGCTGCCATCGATAATAGTGTTCATCATGATTTGAACTAGTGTTAGCAACGCTTCCGGACCGTCACTTCGGGTCCGGGTCCGGGTCCAAAACGAACCGTTGCCAAATTTGCCATCCGGGTCGTCGATCAACCCGAACTGGCCACTCGGGTACGGTTCCATGGTTAACTCCCAACCCATCTGAATTGGGTGGGTTGTCAGCAGGTTGCCCAGTGGGTCCACCTATAGATTCATATAAGGCTGTTGTATTTGCAGTGTGTTAATAGTATCTTATCAAAATCGGGTTGTCAGCAACCAACAATGTGCTTTTGCATGTTGAGGAGTGTGTAATATCGATTAATTTGGTATCTGTGTTTCACCTTCGATATATGCTATTTATGCCTAGCAAGGCGGTCAATAATACAGTTACGCACGCGAAGATCCGCGCGATGCCTTGATTACGAAATATGCAAATCCTGAAACTATCGACGCTCGGTTGAGGCTCATTTTCAGGATGCCACAGGGAGCATCTCGCTGTTGATTTTGCCTGTAAAGGCTGCCAATATCCCTTAAATGGATGTCTACAACTAATTGGAACATAACTTACCGAAGATGCAAAGCTAAAAATTGTTGACGCTCCATTGCCGCTCATTTTTAGGACATAGTAGCGACGTCGTCGCTGGTGTTTTTGCCTAGAAAGGCAGCCGATAATCAGATTATGGCCTATTGTCGCCGCACAACACTTGGATTTTCCATGATACAAGGCCCAAAGTCATTGACGCTCCGTTGACGCTCACTTTTAGGACATAGTAGCGATGTTCTTGCAAGAGGTTTTGCCTAGAAAGGCGGCCGATAGCACGATCATGGCGTAACGTCGCCGCACAGCCCATGCAATTTCCAAGATGCAAGGCCAAAAGTCGTTGACGCTCTGTTGACGCTCATTTTAATGTATTGTCCTTTCAAAATCTGCTGCTGTCGACAATTGATTTCATCCTGATTTGACTTGATCGGCTGTTATTCTGCCTGATTGAGACTCAGCCCTGTGACAAAGCCGAGCTGCGTAATAATCTTGCACTGTTCACTCTCACACAACTAAAAATGATGTATCATGCCCAAAGATTCATTGCGCCTGCTATACATCACTTTATGAACCGATATTCACGATCTACTTCTTACCATTCGCCCATGATATATCTCTAACTGTAACTCTCGGTCGAGCTACATAAAGCTGGTGAACCATTGACGCATTCTGTCCTACTTTTTCTTCCCTCCTTTGTTTCTCCGCGTTTCAACTGCATTGACCGTCACCAACATCTTTTCAGCCTGTCTGTTTGACTTTTGTGTTAGCCGAACCAATCCGGCCACATTTGGCGCAGCGCTCACATCCTGCTGCTCTGGGCATTCCGGATCCTCAATGCCATTGTTGGGGCCTATATCGGATTCATTTTCTGCTGCGCAATCATCTTCGCTGTCATTTGGATTATCCAAGTCGCCATTCCAGTGCAGCCAATCATTGGTGTCAGAAATGCTTTCAGGTGCACTATCGTGATCGCTTTCGACTGGATAACGGTTGATTCTCCAGATTTGCCGGACATTTAAGATCTGAGTTCGTCCTCCAGGGAGGTCCTTTGCAGACAAAGCTGGTGGCAAAGGTGATCTTTCTAACAATTCAAATGCAGCCGCACCATCATGTTGAAAGAGTGACCAGGATGCTTCAACGCTCTCTTGACTGTCCGAAATGTATCCTACGGCGGTCATCTGCTTGTTTTCAGCACGAGATTCCTTTTGGGTAGCATGTAGATTTTGGCTGCCCTGCCACATCTCCAAACAGTCGTGAACCTTGGCCATTCTGTGCGATTTCCTTTCCTCCGCCTCTGTCTTCATTTCCGAGTCGTGTTCTGTGTGTGGGGTATCCAATTCTTCGTCAGTGTCTGCCAAAATCCCGTTATTGGCTCGAGCAAACAGCCTGACAACAACCTTTTCCCAAAGGGTCTCGCCTGTGGTGTTTGACTGCCTCCACCCAATAACATCTCGGCCAAGGGAAAAACTGGCCTCCACTCCGACATCATGTGGTATGTTAGACAATATGTCGCGAGCCACATTGGAGAGATCAACGTACTTTGAGTGCGTTTCCTCCTGTTGGCGCCACCAATCCGTTATGTCCGGTATCCAAAATGTACTGCTAATTTCCATTGGGTCGGAGTGGTACTCATTGAGATTTGGATGAATTTGTCCCCAGTTCTTTGGTGCTTCAAGCGGGGAATTCAGATAGAGCCTGGCGGCGGTCAATGAGCGGGCTGCGCGATCGCTTCGTCCAGGTGTCGTCTCAGGCACATTGTTAGGCGTTAAGTATTCCTCATCATCGCTGGAGAAATCATATGGATCAAAGGATGATTGATAGGACCCTGATGCCGTTGCGGAGGGGACGAGATTGCTGCTCCGTATTGTTTCGTGTTTATTGGCCGGCGCACGTCAATGTTCAGCGCAGTATTCAATTTCCACATACTTTGGAAAGGCCTCTTGTTATTGTGTAGTGTACAATGTCTTGTCCTCAGGATTAATATCCATTCCCTTGTCCCACTTTCAAAACCATCGCAACTTCCGGAACGGATCAAGGAGTTGTGCGGAAATCAGGAGCATGCCTGTCGTTGGTGTCACTTCAGCGTAGTATTTGGAAAGCTTCTGCCGAGCTAACTTCACAGCGAAGAACAAGTCTTCCTTCCATTGAGTCTTCTTCTTGGCCAAAGCCCACATCACGCCGTCCATGTTATCAAACATGTTGTTGTACACTGTGATGACGTGATGCAATGTGACTGTATGCCTCTTCGACATCCAATGGGTCCAATATTGAAATGGCCTCAACACTTCCATGACATACGTGACAATCGTCCATTCATCCTGAATTGTGAATAATGGCCAATATTCAGCGTATTGTGGGTTTTGAAGCCACTCGCGGGTGAATTCCCGTAAGCGGTAGGCGCGCTCGAGTAACTCCAGTGTAGAGTTCAAACGTGTCTCCATATCGATAATAGGAAGTACCGCAATGCGGACTTTGGCGTTTTGACAATCAATGAACTCGTTTCGGCGACCAGGTGTCAACGTAATTAATACAGCAAGCATTCTCTGCTATATGAAGGTCAGCTTCAGGACTTTCAAAATATCATGAAATATGTACTTTCTCAATCATCTTTGCTAAACCTGGTTTCATGGCCGACACCTTGTTGATTCTAGCAATGTCGTCTTTTCGAAGTCTTTGACTCTTCCCAATGTTTATGCTTTCATTCTCTCCAAATTGCTGATTGCGCTCATGGGCTTCCCAGGACTTGGTGCGGCCTTTTACACTGCGACTGCTCATGAATGCACCTAAAGCCAGCTGTATGACGTGCGCCATGCATGGTATGTGGTTCCTCACTGCCGGCCACTCGATTCCAGAGGCCTCAAGAGTTGATTGCAGCTCGCGTGTCATCGAGGAGTTTGACGAAGCATTATCAGGTGTAATACCAAGCAAGCGGCTATCGGTAAGCTCAAAACGATCAGGCACATCCTTCAAATGTACGGCTAACCTTGCTCCAGTATGTTGGCCCTTGACCCATCATCATTAATTAGCTATCGAAACGGGAACCAAACAGGCAATCAACCTCATCGAAAGCGAGTTGAACTTCACCCAATGCCCAATTTCGATCCATATAGTACGCAATGACCGATGTTGTGGTTAGTTTGATTGTTGATGTCCATCCGTCCAAAGCTAAACTAACTTTATTTCGTATCAGCAATTGCTTCTTAATTGCATCCACAGTCAGTGCATATTCCCTCCGGCAAATGTTACTAAGGGTCGTAGCGGACGGTAGAACTAGGTTGTCGCATAATGACTTATATCACCGTCGTAGCTCGGGATTTGATATAGCGTTCCCTGGAATATGTGCCAAAACAAATCCTAACATGAGGTAGCGATTCCACGTGTCTTGGTGAAATTCGGAAGTTTCAAAGTCCTTATTTGCCAGTTTGGAACGTTTTGTCTGTCATTTCGGTCAGTATGGATTTAATTGGATAACAAGTATCATTCTTCTCGGCACACTTACTATTGTGATTCCGCGACTTCCATGTCTCTTCAGGATGGCCAAAGCTGTTTCATCCACCGTCGAACTGGTCGATTCAGTGACCTCTGACTCTGTTCATTCGTTTAACTTTGCGATGTGAGCTTTTGCCAGTAAGTATTTCCCCATTGAGCGGGTCCCATGTTCTGATGGATGGCGAAGAACATGATGACACACAATACATATGATACCAGGGCTGCCAGTTTCCTTAATTCCGCAGTGCAAATAGAATCGCCACGATGGCGCATGTCTAGAATTTTTCCATGCAATGGGCCGCTTCGAGCCTATATTCATTGAAGCCCACCAACCATCGAAGATGATTTGCAATGTAAGGTCACTTAACTCACGAATAAAGACACGTTCATTGTTGGAAGAGATCATAACCTCGAGCAATGAGGTGTTCAAAGATTGTGTATCCGACATGGTGTTAGAAATTGGAAAGCGAGGTTTTTCGACTCGAGAGACTGCCAAAAATAACGATACCGTACCGCAGAATGAGGGTTCTTAAATATTGACTCTACTGCTACAAGGAAAATAATCAGATCAGTAAGACATTGCATGCATATTTGTGAAGTTGAATACAAGGACAGATTGCAACGACTGACCGCGTAAAAGTCCATTTAGGAACAGCATAATGCAGTTTATTGCTGTGCAGCGTTCGGAGCCTTGACGCACCGTAGGCGCTCAATTGTAGGAGGCGGACGCGATATTGTCAGTAGCATTTTTGCACACAAAGGCTGCCGATAGGTACATTGTGGTTTATCTACGCTCCATTCCAGTTATATTATCCAAGAAGCCAGCGCACAAATTGTTGACGCTCCGTTGATGCTCATTTTGGGACATGGTTACGATCTTGTCGTTAGCATATTTGCCTAGAAAGGCAGCCGAGAGTACGATTGTAGATCATCGTGGTCGCATGGCCGATTGATTTTCCAAGATAGATGGCCACAAATCGTTAATGTTCTGTTGACACTCATTTTCAGGGCATAGTAACGATGTCGTACAAAGCATTTTTGCCTAGAAAGACGACCGATGGTACGATTATGCGTTAATGTTGACGCAATGCCACCGGATTTTCAGAGATGCATCGCGAAATGTCGTTGACGCTCCATTGACGCTCATTTTTAGGACATAGTAGCGATGTTGTCGCCATGAGGTTTGCCTGGAAAGGCAGCCGATAATCTGATTATGACTAGTCCCTTCCGATATTCCGGGGACAATGTCATGACTCTCCATAGGCTCTGCAAATGTTGTTAGTGGATGCGGCGTATCATCGTCATTCGTTCGCTGCTGAACGACTGCCGGAACCCTCAATTTGGTTGTGCCGGACTTCTCATCTCGCTCACAGAAGAAGTCCGCTGCATCCTCCCATCCAGGTTGAGTCAATTCGTCGAACTTCATCTGCTTCTGCCGAAACCTCTCCATGCGCTGCTGTACCGTTTTAGTGATTGTGCCCATCACCCAGCCGGGTTAGTCATCTTCGCTCAGCTTGCCCTTCTCAGTCTCTTCATCATCCTCATCTTCCCCATCTTCCCCATCGTTGGAACTTGCAAAATCACTCAGACTATCTCCGATAGCAATCAGCAACTCCTCAAACGGCGTTTCGGGCTATCTGGACGTCAATCCCGCGAGTTCAGCGTGCGTCATATCGTCCTGCTCTGGTTGAACCGCTGCCTCTGCGTCTTCAACTCGCTTTCTTGCCCCAGCGGTCTCTCTTTCAACCTAATCCTCAATCCATTTCTCTTTCTCTTCATAGCTTATGAAGTGCGTTTCTTGTCGTTTCTCCACCGCAAGCCTTTTTTTGGATATCAAGCTGCGCAATGCCCCAAGGGCTCGGACTCTCTCTGCCTCGAAGACGTTCTTTCCTTCATTCGCTTGATGACGTCGTTGGGTTGAGCGCTATGTTGATTTCCCATTTCTGCCAGCGGGAAGTGGGGAAAAGTTCTTTTTCAGAGCATTGACCATTGTAGTTTGCGTGGACTGTGTTGTTAGGCGAGATGGTGGATGTTGCAAGTAAAGGACAATATGGAGGCAAGCTGCATCTTCTATGTCAAAGTTGGTACGTTTACTCATCTTGAACAAAGCAAAATCTTCCTCCTGACTGTCAAAAAATCAGGAATGGTGACGCTAACCATACAACATGACTTGATTGTTAGCGTCATTTTCATATAGTATCCCGGGGATTATTTGAGACAAACATCGGCAGACGTTCTTTCGCTCAAACTTCATCCTTTTTATTTCATGCGATTAGGCGATTCCGGCGGTCGTACACTCCAATTTATCATTGTTACCAAACAAACCAAATCAGACCGATCTATTGCTATTTGCGGGGTGGTGGGAAACCCCTGCAAGTTGCAGCCATACTCAGCAGGATTCATCGTGAGCATAACCGTCATGTTGGCTGCTACTTATTCCATTCTGACAAGATGCTAACTATATAGTCCTCAGGGCTTCCCACTTCTTCTTGTTATCATCTTCCTCTCCTATTCCACACCAGCACATCATGGCTACACGACCAACCCCACCAGGTGAGAGCGGATCGAATACCAGCCGATTGGCAGGCGCTACATCAAATACGGAAATTCTCGGCACACAACGAGAGTGCAGACACAAGTTAGTTCACAGTGACGCTGCCGATGCAGCCACCGAACATATGACCCAGGATGCAAATTTAAACATCGTCCGCAAGACTGGCAGCAGGAGAAATGAAAAGTAGCATGCGGTGGGATGTGAATATATCCATATCGATGCAATCTGTGGTCAATTAACCGTATAATGTATGGTGGGTGTCCGTAGAGAGCTAAGTAACGAATTCATCGCTGCCCGTAACGGGAAACCTCCCTGGGCGACAAAGGCATTTGTCCGCACAGTCCGCGAAATCGAACATCTTGTTGTTGTGAGCTCGGGGATTTTCGCAGATGAAATTCCTGATAAGGGTCCCTGTGAGTGGACGAAACAGGGTTTAATCACCTTAGAGGAGGCTACAGAAGCGTATATGGTAGAGGTAACAGCCGAATTTCATTGTTAAAAGCATCATCTAATGTCTTGTAGGTTTTCAACATGTCTGCAACTATGGCAAGGCAAGGAGGTCGGGTACAGCTGGAACAGTACGACATGCGCCTGGCGTTGAATATGGCCAAAATGGCCAAAGAAGGCTTTTCGCGCGCGGCAATTGAGGATACAAATATCTCATGAAGAAACCACGCGCCGTGGTCCGAGATGAACAGAAGCGGGGTGTTGTGTGTCCTGGGCACAACATGGTGAAGGCTGCGGTATAAAGACACCTGGCAATGCTTCGTCAAAACCAAACGTCCTGCTGCCTTCCTTGCCAAAATGGCACTGCAAAGAAACCGCAGACAAGCTGGACACGCAAAGGAACAGGTGCACCTCCACCCGCCCGATGCAGAGAGGAGATTCCAGAGCCAACTCCACCGCCGCCAGGTACGCCACCCGCCGCAACTGGTAACACTTCCGGAGCGCAACCTGCTGAAATCATCAATTTGCCGGCCGGAAATACGTATTTGCATACAGCTCTTCCCTGGGCGGAATATTTTGAAGATGATGAGGATACCGAGCATGATACCGATTTTGATCCTGATATGCTGACTGATGAAGGTTAGTACACTCTCTGTGGTGTGGTAATGCAGCTAACATTCATTTTGAAGACAAGAGCAGCGGATTGAGCGATCCTGCAATTGATGACGAGCATTGACCGAAAGACGGGATTTTGGACATTATTATTATATATATCTATGTATTATTAAAGAACAACGTAGTTATCAAGCAGAATGTAAATGAAAACGCAAGAAAGACAGCCAAAACAACGTGAATGATAAACTGTGCCAAATTCAATGATTGCATATTGTGGATACACCCATGGCAAAATGAGCGTCAACGGAGCGTCAACGATTTTTGGTCATGCGTCATGGGAAATCACACCTCAGATAAGTTGTCGTTACTCATAAAGGTATTTTTGGCTGCCTTTATAGGCAAAACAGATTGCAATACCCTCCCTGCCCCAGCATGAAAATGAGCGTCAACAGAGCGTCAACGATTTATGGTCATGCATCCTGGGAAATCACACCTCCGATAGGTTGTAGTCAGTCATAAAGGTATTTTTGGCGGCCGTTATAGGCAAAACAGATTGCAATACCCTCCCTGCCCTATCATGAAAATGAGCGTCAATGCAGCGTCAACGATTTTTGGTCATGAGTCCTGGGAAATCACACCTCTGATAGGCTGCAGTCAGTCAAAAAGGAATTTTTGGCTGCCTTTATAGGCAAAACGGATTGCAATACCCTCCATGCCCCATTATGAAAATGAGCGTCCACGGAGCGTCAACGATTGTTGGTCATGTATCATGGGTAATCTGGGGGGCGACAGGTTGCACATTGCCATAAACTGATTATTGGCTGCCTTTATAGGCAAAAGTGAAAGTGAAATGCTTCCTGCCCCATCTTCAAAATGAGCGTCAACAGAGTGTCAACAATTGTTGGCCTTCCATCATGGTTAATCACAGCACGATGTGGCGGTTATTGTCTATATACATCGTTTTGACTGTCATCCTATGCTAAAAGGCTCAAGAATGCTTAGTGGTAGCTCTGTTAATGAAATAAGTTGTTACTGTCCCGGAGGATGTGGCTAGAATATCCCGTACATATCTGACTATACAGGCTGCCATATCCTGCTTTATGTATGCTTTGGATCAAGCACCACTCATATTACCGAAGATGCAAGACCAAATATTGTTCACGCTCTGTTGACACTCTGTTGACGCTCTGTTGACGCTCATTTTCAGGATGTGGTTGGGCGCGTGAGTATCCGTGTTTTGCACATCAAGGCGCCTAATACGCCGAAAATGAACCGTGACATACCAATGTCAATACTTTATGATTAGCAGTAGCATATCTGAATACGACCATAAATGTGAAACCCGAAACTCAGAACCGGAGATTGGACCCAACGGGTCTAGCCAAACCCGGCGAAACCCGCGGGTTGATGGGTACGGGCGGGGGTGTGGCCCGCCAAGAGTCAGCGGGTCGGGGTTTAGGCCGTGTTTGGCACCGAACCGACCCGTTTTTGCTGTCCAAACCCGGACTGCTGGGGTGTTACCCGGACCCGTTGCTAACACTAGTACCATGTCACTTCAGCTGCAACCTCAACATGCCACTGTCACCACCATAGGAACTTTCAAAGTGGCTTGGAATGCATTATCTTCGCCACCTGCTGGAGTCAACTGCATCAGGATACACTGGAATCTGGGAAATCGACTACCATTTGACTAGAATTGCGATTTTCCTCCCCAGCTGAAATCACAATGACTTCCTATAGCTAGCATCAATGATTTCTGAACCCGTGATCATCAAATGCAATGTACTTGAGATGTTCACCATCAATCACAGCAAATAGTTGACTAGTCGATTTTGGATCACCATATGAGTCCATATTAGTATCAGACACTGACTCTCAATCGGTATCCACTCCCAGATGGACAGTCAGACTGAGCCGCAAACTCAACCAATTTAGCAGGACCTCTGAGTGACTTGTAACTACAAGCAGGACAACTGGGTCAAAGTGTGATCATTGGCAGAGTTCACATACAACAACTCAGTCCACTATTCTACACTAATGACGCCCTGGAGGGTAAATTGCAACTACCATCCTACGATGCATTTGATGCTGCCCAAAGCTTCCAGTTCAAGATCACCGGTAAAGGAAATACAAGTATACAGTGAAATTGAAGCTGCCAAAAGATTCCAGTTTCAGATCCCAGGTGAAGGCACGTCAGGAACAGCTTCCACACCACCCTACGCAAGATGTACTATTGCGGTTATCTCTGCTTCGCAGTTTCCTACCCCTGATCGTGGTACCCTCCATATATTGTACGATTATAGGAGTGTTATGGGAGTGTTACCATACATCAATGTCTGTAATAACCCCTTACAGAATGAAGCATATTTCTCATACTGTATACTCTTTTGTCACCCCCTTTTTCAAAATTGCTACCATCACTACCATCACCATCACCACCACTGGGCATTTTACTCTTAGATTATTCCTCCGTGAGCTTTGAGTAATACCTCCCTGCCAACTCTCAGCAAAGCCAAATCGACTACTACATGCATAGCAAGATCCATTGCCAGAGGCGAAGCCAGATCCACTTTGATAAGCGCAGTTTAATCCACTCTAACCAACTTCATTCCAGCAAATCCTGATCGACTGCTTCCAGCAATGCCAAATCTTTCAATTCCAGCAAGCCCGAATCCACTAGTACCAGCGAAGCCGGTTTTACCCCTACCAGCGAAGTCAGATCCTCACCTACCAGCGAAGCCAGATCCACCACTATCCGCTTACCCCCAGCATGGCCAGATTGTCAGAGTGGTGAGAGTGGGCATGTCCGAGTGGTGAGACCAAGCATGTCAGAGCGGTGAGACCAAGCAGGTCAGTGAAAGTTAGTTTGTCAGAGTTGTGAGAGCAAGCATATCAGTTGTGAAAGTGAGCATGTCATAGTTGTGGGAGTGAAGCCAAATCCAAAGCTTCTTGCCAGCTAATAGCGAATCCAGATTCTCTGCTACCAGTGAAGGCACATCCACCTGTACCAGTGTGCTTCCAGCAAGTCCAGATCCACTGCTACCAGCTTGCTCCCAGCAAAGCCCGTTTCACCCCTACCAGCTTGCTCCCAGTGAAGCCAGTTTCACCCCTACCAGCAAAGCCAGATCCACCCCTTCCGGCAGAGTCGGATCCACCACTACCAGCTCTCTCAGCAATGCCAGATTGTGAGAGAGGTGAGAGTGAGCATTCCACTGCTACCAGCTGGCTGACAGTGATGTCATGTTCAAAGCTTCTTGCCAGCTCATAGCGAATCCAGATAATCTGCTACCAGCGAAGCCACATCCAACCCTACAAGTGTGCTTCCAGCGGGTCCAGATCCACTGCGACCAGCACGGTCAGTTTCACCCCACCTTGTGATGCCGGATCCACCACTAACAGCTTGCTCCCAGTGAAGCCAGATTGTCCGAGGTGAGAGTGAGCATGTCAGAGCTTTAAAAGTCAGTATGTCAGAGTTGTGAGAGCAAGCATATTAGTTGTGAAAGTGAGCATGTCAGTTGTGAAAGTGAGCATGTCAGAGTTGTGGGAGCAAGCTTGTCAGAGTTGTGAGAGTGAGCATGTCAGAGTTGTGGAAGCAAGCTTGTCAGAGTTATGAGAGTCAGAGTGTGCCCTTGTGCTTGTGAGAGTTGTCCAACTGAGCATGTCAGAGTAGCAAATAAATGAGTAACTGTGATGAATATATAGTATAATCCATGAATTGCATTATATAATACAAGCGCTATAGGTGAATTAGAGTAATGATTCAGTTGTGCTATCTGTAAATTACAGGTGTATTATTGGTAAATCAAAGGTGAACCATCGGGGATTGCAGTAAATGGCTCTGGGGAAGATTGGATTATTTGGTAATATCGGTAATATGGGAGCTTACTGTAGGCCATATGGTGTTTGGTAAATTACCCGTAACCGAATACCTGTTTCCAGATGCAGACTTGTGGATAATAGGGATCAATGCAACTCTTCTGATTCTCCAGGAAAACATAATCAAGGCTCAAGTACAGCAAACGAACTATGCTGCTGGGAATGATATGAATTTTGGAGTTGGAAACAAAGAAAGACTTACAATTAGAATTGTGTACATATCCAGGCCCTCACCAAACGTCAACTTCAAATGATCCGGACACTATACATTGTGTAAGTCCACCTCACTGAATGCGTATAAATTCAGTTTGCTAGGTGCTTCGCGAAATTCCACTGGCCAAGTCTTCTGCAAGATGACAATGTTTGCCATATCTTACTACTTGATTGTTATACACTGTCAGCCACAGGAGCAACATCCTCTGAACTGTATTCCATAATCGTGGAAGAAATGCAGAGATTGGAAGCTGACTCTGTACCCAACTCCAGGCAGTGCTATTTGAAGCTGCATTACCTCAGCCAAATTGCCAGCTGCAGATCATATATGCATGAGCAGGGAAATGGTGGAATAGATCGAAAATGCCGAAGATCTGGCCGGCTAGTTTCACTGACCGCACCAACACTGACCTCTGGTTCAGAGGAACGGTGGGTGGGAGTGGTGATACGGAGAATACACACGCAGATTAAATGTTTCATACGTATTCTTTTTGTTCATTCTCTTCACTTCTGATTGGATCATGGCCCAGAATAAATAATATCAGACTGCGTTGTACCATCTGCCACTGGACGTTGAGTTTTCCCATATACTGGATTCTAATGCTGGCCATGAGCTGTACCAATTCGTTGTGGGACATATGGCTTCATACAACATGGCATATCAGCTGATTCTGACATTGTGTGTGTTCTCTTTCGTCTCATCTCTATAACTTGCTTTGCCAGGTGAGGAGGTTTGAATCTGAAGATGGGAATAATGTACCAGTAACATGCCACCCATTACCACGTTCAACCCTTGGGATTTAGATTTCATCAACAGCTCTTACATCAGTATCGAATATGTTACTACGTTCTTCTCCATTTTTCCTCAGTTGCTCTCAGGTGCAACTGTACCATTCTACCATACACCTACATTTAAGCTTATGTTTATGTGCCTTACCATTGGTTGTTAGAAAAATTTCACAGCATTATAATAATTTAGTGTAATGGATATATGATCATAACACCTCAGATGATACAAAAGACTGTATGATAATCTTCGCCAATAGCATGATGCTTCTCCCAGTTCAAAATCTGCTAGCATTTAATGCACTTCTAGTTTGGCCATTTCTTCAAGTTAGCTTTTCTATTTAACCATTTGCCCATAAAACAAGTCAAAAAGTTGCATTTCATCACCGTGATATAATTGTCCACTTCTCACTGTGGATACTTTAACCGAGTTCCCTGTGTCAAACTCACCACAGGTTGAGCATACGAGTGATTAGTAATGGGGGTGGGCTTGGTGGGTCAGTGGCCTTAGTGCCCTCCATTGGGTAGCGGGAAGTGGGAGGAAACAACTTTGCCTGAGTCAGAAGTAGGTGTTATGTGAGCTAGTTTGGCCGTAAGTTACCCGATGGATGGACAGGAAGTTTCCGATGGACAGCGATATAAAAATGTTAATTAAATGCCATGACCACCAGTAGTTGGCCGGCTTATGGTAACTTAGCTGGGCACCCCTTCGGGGTGAATGCAAAATGATTACAAACAAACAAACAAACTGTGGATACTTTTTGAAAGCTATATGTATCAACAAGTATAATCAATTTCTAACCAAGAGGCAACTGAATATATATTATCTGGCAATGGGTAAATCTAAGCGTAAAAATTAAGCACGATGTTGGTTCAATAAGCATTTAGCTTTACATCCAAGAAATATTATTTAAAGCAAACATTGAATTGCATTCATGAGTGATAGAATAATAAAAGTATGCTAATTTGATTAGATTACTGATAAATTGGAAATTGTTTTACAATTACTAGCTGTTTATAAATCCAGTCCAGTATTGCAATCATCATTCTCTTAGTCCCATAACTGGTGTAGTAAACTTGTCTAGGGAAGGAATTCTTTTATTAGAGTTGAAGGTAAATGTGTATATTTTACAAGATATTACAATTTCAGATTATTCATTAGGGCAACAGAAACAATGCTCACCAAATGAGCTTAATATAATATACAGTGAATTATAGATATTATGGAAATTCCTGTCCATTAATGACTTACACCAATTGTTAAACCGGTATTGATAACTTATTCAACAATAAATCATAGTCAAATATTTTCTATCTTAAAGTTTATTATTTTGACTATTTTCATTGAAACCTAACCTCATCACTAACTTGTGTTACTATCCAATATAATTTGAAGTAGCATTCTAAATCAGTTTTTGATTAAACTGAGTTTGCAGTGGATTTTACTTTAACACCATGCAAGAAATTTATTTTTTACAAATCTTATCATAGTATTAAATACTTTCTTCTTAACTTCAAAATCTGCTGATTAAGTGTTTTGAACCTACAATGTAATATACAATTCGTTATTGTTTGAATACATTGTCCGCTGCCATTGATTCTACTGATACTATATGAATACAAAATCAAATTTTGAACTTTAATCTTGTCCATTTTGTCTATTTACTATACAGCAACTGAAGTGGTATAGAGGTTGGTAGCAATATAAAACTGATCCAGCTATACCAGAATAATATTGATATCTGTATCACTGCACTCAGTTGACTGATAACACAGTTCACAGACTCACTTAAACACATATTACGATTAGAATTGTAGTATTCTTTATCAGAGTATATCGAATACTGAATAGGCTATATGTAATGTTGCTTCACTCCCGAATACAATATACACAACATCTATTACAGTGTAAACTATGAATCTTCTGCCATCAATAGTCAAATGATAGGAGATGAAAATTTGAAAATACCATACTGCAATTTGGGACATCAACTTTAGAATATATCATGTTTACCAGAAACTGGTACAAAAGTGCATTACTTTGTAGGTAAAATTATCATTATTAATATCTATATATCTTTTAAGTCTATAGCCATTCCTGATATATTGATAATATTTAGTGCTTCCATCAATAAACTACAGTAATATAGAATTGGAGCAGTATATACATTATATTCTCAATATACTACAGACTAATTTATATGTAATATCATTTGGCTAGTAATTGTAGTGAGATCGATATCTCTGAATAATTTAATTTCACTTGGACCGTTTATTAACTCTGAATGGGCATAATATTCTTATTCGATAATTATGAAGACTATCTACACCAACATATCGTTAGTAATATAGATAGCAATATACATTTCATGCAATAAAATATGCAATATTGTATATATGTCCTTCTGGATGCATATAAAGATATGATGTTAATTCTATGAATTCGGTACTGGTATTCAATCAAGATATTAATTAATGCACTTATCAAGATCCAAACAGTTATAATTATATTCATTTGAAAAATATTAATTTAGTCTGTACTAATCATGATTTTGTATATTACTACATTGTCTAATTACTGTCAAATAATTGTTTTCACCCATAAACCATAACTTGGAAGTGTCTACAAATATCGAATATTTAGTAATATATACTGTTTCATAGTTGAAATTCGAACTAAATTGAATTAACCAATTTGTTGAATTTACTGACTGTAAGTGCAATGAGTATATTTCCAAACAGTTATCAATTACCATTGAAAATATGGTTTGTAGCTATTCACATTAGAAAATATGTAAAATCACTATAGTTACTGGAATTGATATTATGAAGTGGTAAAATTGCGAAGTATTGAGTTTAATACTATAGCTGTTTGTTATAGTCCATTGCATATGATTACAACTACCTCTTGGGTATCTGCCAGGCGAAGTTTGATCATTTTCATTTCAAGTATGCTCTTTGGCCAGATAACAAAGAAGTTTCTATATGCAGGATATTGAGAATTTATCATTTAAAGCGAAACTTTGTCTACAATATGTTGAAATATTGCATACTTATAATTGAACTCATTAATCCTTTTGTTTACCTATATGCTACAGGGATTACCTGGTTGTATACCACCTTACAATTGAAAGCAGATTCAGCCATCGAAATAGTCGCTGCCTGGGAATATGACCAATTCAATTCGAAATGTTCATCTAAGCAGACTGGTTAGTACTATCAATCTACACCTCTGTCTTGACACTGAAAGTGATATATTAGCTATCAAAATTCTGAGGCACATGGAAAGTATCACCAATCAACATGTTTGTACTTTAGTAACTTACAAATGATCTTTTATACTCCACAGCTGGAACAAAGTCATTCTCCAATAAATTATACTACAGAATTAGTACACTTACTGGACGTATTGTTGCATACTTCACAGTCTACAGTATTGATTGTGCAGTATCAGACAGTCTGTTGACACCATCATGAAGAGGATAGGTAATGTTCAGCTTGGTAACTAATCTCGAAATTATCTTGGTATAATCAATCCTCCAATTATTTATCAATGATGCGCTGCTGATATTTTCCACTCGAATAAGACCAGCCTGTCAATCTTCATAGTACATGCAACTCTCTGTTCTCCATTCAACTGTTATTGGCCAGCAATTCTTATTAACTCACAATACTATATATAGTTATATTAATTACAGTTATACTTGGCTTTATTGAAATCATTCTGTGATTTGATTTGACAAGTATTGAATATATATTTGACTCAATCATTCAGCACTTCAACATTTTTACACAGATCAATATCAGCACAGTGGATGATAATAAATGGTATCATATAGCATGCAGATATTTGGACTATATTTGTTGGAATTGATCTGGTCTTTGAATTCCCCCACTCAGCAGATTGAATGTACTACTATATAGTAATATCATATACCCATATTAGTAAATAGTCCAAGATTGTTATTTATTTACTGCCTGTTGGAAATATCTATGCAATCTTAGTACCACTTTTCATGGTTCTATCTTTGCACATTTTGGTTCTCTGAAATCTCTATTGTTTTTGTATATTTGTACAATAATTACTGTCTATGGATTTGTATTCTTGGAAATATATTTAGTACCTCTTGTTCCATGTGACTACCAACAAAATCCTTCCAGCCAAGATACAAGACCATTAAATGGCAATAGATTGGGTTGGTAATAGGAATAAAAATACCGCAATCAATACCAAGTAAAAGGATTATATTTCTTACTCATACTATCTTGATGATGTACCATAAATAGTAACTTCCAATTACTGTATTGTGTTCATCAGGCAGCATAGTGTACTTACTGATAATATACGGACCTTACTATTAGAGTATCGGGAGAATCTATGCCACATACTTGTAACGCTATAGTTTAATTCTAGAGTACTAATATTACTCACCAAATGATATTCAATATACTTGCAGCATTGTACTTCAATAATACCACATATTCATGCTGTGTATATACTTTCATGCAATCAGATTAAGTAATCATAATCAGCTTGAACTATGTATACCTACAAAAAAGTATATGGGATAAATGAAAATAGTAGTTGTTTAACATGAATTATCTACCTCTGTATTTATTATATATAGCAAAATGTTATTTACTATTGTATTGTTATTCTTACTTGCAATTCTTAATCTATCTGTATTCCCTAAATATACTATTATTATACATTGCAAGTCTATCATTTAGATTAAATATCAATTAGTCTACCTTATTTACTGTGACAATCATTATTAAGTGAAACCCCATCGACATGCAAACAAGTTCCAAATTAAATTGTAGCTACATTGTTTTGTCAGAACTATTATACCAAACTTGTTTAACATGTCAATCAGAAACTCAATCAATTACTTCGTATTTGTTGCCCATTATCTTGGTAATTATCACAAGTGCTGTTTCTAAGAAGTGCAGATTACTAATGATACAATTACTAGTCAGGAGAACTCAAGGAACTATTATTGTCAATTGATATCAGAAGAAACACTTCTGGCAGAAAGATTCAACATTGGTATAGATTGATTTTTAATATATCATTGCTACCTTATTGACTACAATCTAATATTGGTTATAGAACCAAGCAAGGCGAAGATATCAGCAACTAAGTCAAAAAATTTTGCGAAACATCTAAACATACTGTGTTAGTAAACATATTGTATAACTTGAGGGAGCATTATAATAAGATTATATTGTCTGCCCAGAGGTCAATCTGGACTTTGTTGCAGATTTCCTTCCAGGTAGATAGTTACATAAAGTATTCAAGATTCTCTAGATAATTGTATAATACTATAATACATTCACTGTCCACTATCCTAGTCATTCTATCCCAGAATTTAAGTGTAGTTTGCCTGAAGCATCTGACATATAGCTGTCTGTCACCAAGTTGTACCAAGCTGGGCACAGATTCTAGTACTCCATTATATAAGAAACTATAAAAATCATTCCCAAATATTAATGAGAGGGCTGCAATGTAATGTACTAATCAATTATCTATGTTATTCATTAGAATATAAAAGATATATACAATTCTCACTCTGATAAAATATAATATATGGATTTAGAGCTTTCATATTCACCAATATGTACTGTCCCCAGACAATAGTGTTTGTAATGAACCTAAACACATGAAAAACCTGCTACTTCTGCAATGCATTACTGCATGTTCAAATATAATATATAATAGTGAATCCTATCAGACAGTGTACCTATATAGAAATGTTATTTCTCAGAGTAAAATAATTTTTAGACTCAATTTGAGAGTGAAGGAGTTGCTGAAAGCCTCACTGTGCCAAGAAATCGCCAAGTTTCAATTCAAAATTGCCATTTTTTGGCACAAAATCTACCCTCCAAAATAGTATCAATCTCATCTCAATTACAGCAGTGGCTATACATGTGTGACATTGTGGAGAGCTCAATTAGCGCTCTTTAACAGATTTCAAACCTTGTTCAAGTTGAGATAACGATTCTGGTGGCTTGGTACCTGCTGAAGTTTTCATTTAGAGTTTAGCAAGCAATATTATGACAATATGCAACTCAAGTTTTATAATGTTTTTATTAATTTGAAATACTATCTGAGTGCTACAAGGCAGAATTTGCTGCAGATTGCTCAGTGCCAATAGTCCTGGATTTCTCAGTTTTTGAAAAAGTAGTGATGTGCAAAGAATTTGTCATCACTTTTGTCTTGGAATATTACCTCTCTAAAATGCAGGTTACAATTATATATGCCACAGCAAGGTTTCTGGCAAAATCTGGGATGGTAATATCAATTTCAACAGTTGTAAAAGCATTGAATCTGGGTTTTCTTATCTTGTTGATTGTTATCAAATATAGTACTTAGTGTGGGATTAGTTTTAAACTTCTCACTTAAGATTACAAGCTTGTCAAATGTCCATCATTATTCTTTAACTTGTAATTTAGGATTATTTGATGCATATTATATAGAAATATATAAACTGCAATTGTATCAGTTAAATTGTACTAATATATAGATTATAGTTACTGGTTATTTGAAGATAAAAAGATTATCCTACCTACTACTACATTTTTGAAGTGTACAAAAGTTTGCATTAGACAGTTGAGTTGATATTATGAGAATTGCCCTGGTATATAAATATTATACTAGCAATATGCAATAATAATATGCTTAATATACTACAATATCTAATTTTGACACATTTAGAGGTTAACCAATGTGAGATGTTGTTCCAGTTTCGGTTTGTTTGTTCTATTCCTTATCACAAAGTTAGTATTATCACATGTTTTGAGCTTAGAATCCTTATTTCAGCATATATTTTTCATTTCACTATGAGATTATCAATCTGGATTGACTTCAGATAAACTAATGATATTGAGGTTGGTTATATTTGCAAAATTACCACTATCAACGGTTTCTGACAGTTGATATTATTTGAATGTACACATATTCTGCTACTTTCTTACACATTCTTATTACTCAACATCCGTCTTATTGCATATTTCCAATAGTATCATATTCAATTTGCTTCTTATTGGTTAACTTTGCAATGATTTATTGCTGTCTCTGGATAATTGATAGCAGGACTTTATACACCAAGTAGTATTGAATCCAGTAAGATTCTGTACTGTTATGCAAATGTGTTCTGTAGGGTATTACTACTCAATTGCAGATTGAATACTTGATCAGATTGATTTGTTTGCATAGGATTATTTTAACATCTATGTTAGTAATCACAAATAATACTATCAAAATTGTAATTTTCAATATCATTGTCATCATCAGTCAGACTATCATGTCTATTTTGTACCAAATATCCTGTTCCAATGAGTAATCTAATTTGTAAGCGTCCTAAACATTTTGCTACTTATGTGCATTTTGAAGTAATATTTATCTTTTACATTTTGCATTGTATGATTGACTACTAATATTGAGATACCTGCAATTGCATTCTGACTGGATATATATAAATATATATTATAATGTATTACTGGTGGAGGTTAGAATGTATTAGTTATTCTATCCAGTTACAAGTATTTTGACTTTGACTAGATATATTTGCATATATACAGTGAAGTTCTATCATCGGGTAATCAATTCCATAGAGGATTAGATAGTTAGTGATCTTATCAAGAGAAGTTGATATATGTTAAATCCAGGTAGATATGATTTTACAGTGTACTTGGACATCAAAAGAACATAAGGAATTGCAAAGTTTGCACTACTTGAAACAAAATTGGATTGAACTATCAAATTCAATACCTTAACAGAATTTTACTCATTTATTACTATTATATTGCAAATATATGCTGTTATTACAATAGTAGTATCTATATAGTTAATCTGTTTTGAGGATTAAATAATCTTATTCTCATTCAAATCGTAATAATAGAGAATCTTTCAGTCCTATTGAATATTTCTGTATTAATTCGAATTGCCCGTACTGATTGGATTCATCTATTTATTGCAAAAAAACATTTCAGTCAAACTGATATACAATACTGAGTTTTAAATTATTATATCTGATACATCTATTTGAAAACTGCCACTTCTTTTCCCTCTGCTCCTGCTGCTTTAACAGTATAACTCATATCTAGCACAAGAGATACTATACCCAAGAGTAGGTAGTAATACAAAACTGAATATAAATACAAAAAAACTAAAACAGAGTATATTAACAAATTACATGTAAAGACTCAACATGAAAGATTCAAAGAACTTGAAAGATTACTTCCATACTTATAAAGTATATTGTAAGATATACAATATATGAATGGTTCCTACTTATCAATTCACCCAGTATATAGATGCATGCCCCACAGCAGACACTTTGATGCTTATATCTCAGAATCCCTGGCATCACAGCTTTCATGACATTCACAGAGCGGCCGCTTGAAACAGGATATGCTGTGTATATTACTAGTACCCTTCCAAACTGAAATGAATTGTATAGGCAATGACATCACACCCAGGCATCATGCAGCGATTGTTGCCCTATATCATCCACATGATGTGGTCAACCCAACATCTTTAAGAAATATGTCAGCAATGTTCGGGGTTGCTTTTTCAACCTGTGGTGACATCAACAAGCATGCTGGCCTAAATGCCGCAGCATAACATCGGTGGCATACTGAGGCTGCTGGATATCATACAGTGCACGATGAAATGAGAGAAAATCAAAGAAGCAGTAGTGACATTCAGCCATGGCGAAGTGATGAGTCAGATGACGAGCAGATGACCATGTGGTAATAGTCAAAAGTAATTTGAAAACCGGGCATATGACTTTGACTGAACCCCAGTAAAATCCTGGGCTAGGCCATGTTAACAGTGGAACGATATCACATACCAGACATACCTGGGGATTCACTGCTAATCGGAGGATTGCAAGTTTATTCGTAATGAGGATAATAAGAGATTCAGAGTGCTGTAGTGAAATGGCAGTGCTGGAAGGCAGAGAGCCTATTGTCAACACTCCACCATACGTCTCGCACCATCCAAAGGGAGTTAGTGCGACCCAGTGCTTCTTGCTCGAAGAACATACGCAGTTGGTCAGAGGGTACACTAGGTTACCTGGCCAGAAAGAACTATTGAAATGCCATCAATTGATGAAAGCTTGGAGAGGGTGTGTGGAACCATGAGCTTGGAAAGATACAGTGTGTATATCATATTATGAAGATATAATGATGTCTAACTACCTAGGCATTCCCCAAATATATACTCCCTGGTACTCAGCGTGTCTCTGTTACCCCTGTTTCTCGGTCCACCCCCCTCATCACTCTGACGATTTGAAGTGTCTGGGTGTCTCGGTACACCCTGCATGGCTGAGTCCATCTTATTATTGCTGAATCTCTGCACTCCCCGTGCATACTTCTCTCCACCTAACTGAGTGGCGTGGTGGTGATAGATGGATTGTCTCACTCCAACACCTCCCTGGCCCTTTGCGAAAAGCACACCTCTTCACTTTCATATAACTTTATACGCAAACCTGAAAGAACTCATGAATAATATACAACTTAAGCAAAGATGTAGACCTAACAGAAATCCATAAACCCAAAGCAAAACCATCTACCCAAAGGAAAGACATAACCCCAAAGAAAACCATAAACCCAAAGGAATAACATAAGGACTCTCACTCCTGGCACACCTGCTTTCTTCTACCACCCGCTGGAACATCTTTCCTGCTACCGTGACCACTTGGACAGTACAAGGTATTGCCAACATGATGATCGAATCGAGCAGTTGCCTCATACAGCTTAGAAAGTGCTGCTTCGACATGTGCCTGGGCTCGTATCACAACTCGTGGTCCTTGTTTACTCCTTGTTGGAAGATGAGTATAGCTTTGTTCTCCACAGTTGTCTGGTGGGGTGCTAACGTCTTTGTCTCATCGTCCAACATTTTCTTGCAGTCAAGGTGGAGGCTGAGCCATTCTTGGAGGCAGCACACAAATTTGTCATTTTCAGTGTCGATGTCCGAACTGCTGATTCTGCTGCTCTGAGTGCCAGGCCACTTTCGATTTAGGGGACCCTTCTGCATAGAATCCGTTGACTCCTGTTGTGTGGTTCCAGCTGCTTTCTTGGTGTGAGCGGGCAGGACTGTGCTGGCAGAATTCTCGGTGGAAGCTGGAAGGATTTTACCGGCCTCTTCCTCAGTGGGTAGAGGGGGAATCATACCAGCTTCCTTCTTGGAGGGAATGCTGGATCCTTTCTCAGATAAATCATTGCCCAGATCCATGGAATTCCCTCCATGATTTCTTCTGTCCTTCTCCATGTCTTTTCCCTTGGTTTGTGTTGTAGGCAGTGGAAATATCCTGCTCATATTGGCAGATGGAGAAGGTATGGGTATCCCATGGTCAGCAGGCAGTACTGATGGTAAGATTGTAAGAAGTTGGTTGGAATTATTGCAGTCATCCATGCTTGAGGAATAACATAGAGGCATTACTAAAGGTTGGTACTATTTCTGACCCACACATTTATAGTCGATTACTACTTCCAGCTGAGGGTAGATATTATCTATCAACTGTTTAGCTTCATCGATGTCACCTGAACTATACCACTTGTTTGTTTTCAACTTCTGGTTGAGCTTGGTGAGATGGTGGACATATGCACCATTGTGGCGACTCATCACCAACTTGTGATCTCTGGATGTTTTCTTGGTGATCATGGCTAATTGCAGCCACTTCACACTCCCGCTGGACTGGCTTAGGATTTCCTGGAGTTTTGGATAGTGTCGCCAGCAGTCTCCCAGCATCATTGTTGCCCATGTCTTCTTCTGTTGAGGAGAGGGGTATTGCTTGGTCATCTACCTTACGCAGCTGGAGCGATCGAGAGCTGTAACAAAGTCGTTATATCACCTGAATTTCAACTGCGGCTAGTGAAGATGTCACTCCCCAAAGTTCAACAGTCATGCGATCTAGGCGTTGGCAGCATCAGTAATGTCCTCAATAAGAGTAGGGATTTCCACGATGATATTCAGTTGGCTTTGAGGACAGAGCACCCAAGCAGCAATTACTGCGGCTTCATGTAGCAGTCCAACCAGTCGATTCGAGACAACATCCCGGCATTGGCAGCGCAGGCGAGGCTCGTGGTGCTGATTGTTGTGGTCAAGGACTCTTTGGAATCCATGACGTCACTGAGTGCTGGTATGCTGCTGCAGTGTCATTGATTGATTATTATGTCATGTCAGTCTTTGGTCAGCAGTCTCTGTGGTGATGGCAATACTGGGCACAGTCGTTGGTGTGCAAAGGGCAATGAACGGTAAAATAAGGTGGTTGTCTTTCCTTAGGAATGTAGAAGGGGGGAGCTCAGTACATACCTGGAGGGGTATTTTGTGCCAATTCCTGCCTTTTCCAGTCTCTATGTAACTCCTGATTTCCATGGTATAAACATCTTGGGTCTCATTACTGCTTCTTTACTTCATCCCCTGCACTTGCCCAGCTTGTACTCGGCCATCCAGCTTTTCTTTCACATTGTTTCTCATCCTCATAGGGAATTATTTGCCACATTCTGCAATAGTTGTCTGTTTTCTTGTCTGGGGGTTAGAAGAGTGTGAAGGGAGAATTGTAGGAATTTTTGGTGTAACTTGGGAGCAACTCAGCCAATAGGAATATTTCTTCCCCCACCATCTTGCAAATCCATCTAATAGTATTGTCTTGTATTAAGGGTTAGGGTTGCCCAGCAGTCATGTGAGGTATCCAGCACCAGGTAACCGCCAACCTTATATTGACAGTGCTATTGAGACTTAACTCTGTAGCAAATATCTTACCACTTCCTTCTACACATGATCTCACTGGCATCTGTTTGCAACCATCTAACTTAGACCATCACCTTCCACTGTCTAGCACCAGCATAAGTGCCCTTACACTATATCTAGGTGTTCAGAACTGGGATACATTTTGCTTGGGAGATCATGGGGATTCACCCAAATTTGATGCCTCATGACCAACCTGAAATTTAGCCAGTACAGTCAATTACCCTCCTTGCCTCCAAAGAGAATACTGAGAAGCCAATTGCATATGGCTAACTGCCAAGTGAGCATGAAATCCCTTTGTGCATCATTTGGCTGAATCACCCCTATTCCAACTGACTGTGGTTCAATCCAAACACAAGACAAAATCAATGACAATGATCACATTGATACACAAGTTGACCATGTAGCCCACAACCATTGAGATCTCGACAATGATGACCACAATGAGGAATCCACCTTTCCCAAAGTTGAAGATAGTCACGGTCAAGATGAAATCTTGTCAGAGATCAACGACAATAATCAAAAGGAGATGCTGGAGCAGAACATCATTCTACTTAAACTCCAATTTGAACAGCAAGCTGAATGTAATGATGATCGACCCGGAGTACGTGCCGAACTCCACCACAAGTTTTCCATCATGAGGCTGCGGAGTCTTGGAAATCAGTCAAACAACTTTATGATGGAATATCCCATACAATACTGCGGCAGAGCCACAGAGCTGGATACGTTTGTTGAACATTGTGGTACAACTTTGCATCAAATAAGCACCAACCCTGAAGAGGCAATCCCGATCAAGCCAAGTACACAGACTCCTGCCTGGACACATGGAATAACCACTGACACCCGACACAGCAACTGACAGAAAATAGAGCTCAACAGTGTCCGCTTGAGACCAAAAAGTGGCGAAGAACCCATGATTAGAGAGTGTCAAACTATTAGTGAATGAGCTTCAATTTACACGTGGAAAACTCACAAGATGCCTCAACTCAGTGATGAAGGCGATGCAGAAGTAGTAAGCAGCATTGACAAAATAAATAGGTCAGAATCTACGCCAACTGTTGGAAAACACATCTGTGGAGATCCGGTTGGAGTCTAACCACACAGGAAGTTGTCGTACACAATATGGCATGGGCCGGCCTCTGGCACCGACTCAAGACCAATGTCAGATCTTGAAGCTCCATTAGCACAGACAGATTTAATTCACTTGACTAACGGTGGGACTGTACAGAAGCCTCTGAGTTCAAACCAGACAATAACATGCCTTGCGGACTGTAACACCAATGGCAAGTGAGAGAGTCTCAGGAACGCAGCAATAAGAAATGCAACTTCCAACCATTCATCTCTGAATCTGTGGAAAACATTTCCGGCCATTTCAATTATTGCAATAATGCTGGCACCAGGAATTCCATATCAGGAAAGTCCAATAAGCCAAGTGGAGCCCACTGTGCAAACTTATGAGCAGCTATGATGGCAAACTCATTAAGCCCCAAGAGTCATTCAATATGCAGGAGCAAAAACACTGGCCTACCTATCTCGATATATACCTTGGCAGGAGAGGCATGAGTGGCAGGATAATAAGGAGTTCACATTGGAGACTATTGAAAATTGAGACTTATTTGCCACTTTGGATGGGAAACAACCCCACAGAATCGCATTAAGCTAAAGAGTCGTTCTGGAAGAGTGAACTCTCATGTGATGGCTATATCTACGCCGCACAATCAGATCAGATTTATTGCATATCATCCAAGATGTCCTTGTATGAAATATCCATTGCAACCTGCAACATGTCAACACACTGATCCACACTGGTGCAAGGAGCATCTTTATTTCACTGAACTCACTCAGAAGACTTGCCCTATGATACAAACCAGCATTTGCCTCCACCCAGGGTCTCAATAGCCGGCTGATGATATCTGCAAAGGAGGACTGCATCAGAAAAATTGAAAATGCTTTGGAAGTCATAACTGAACAACTCAGCAACTCTGAACAGCCACACCAATCCATCCAAGGGGTCCCATATGCGCACAGATAGTCTGAATGCAATGTGATGTGTTTCTCAGGTGCTCTGAGGCTACTTCTCGGGTGTGCCTCAATGCTCCAAAAGTTGTGCATCAGAATGCAACAATATCCTAATGAATGTATAGTTGTGTTCGAAATACTACAAAATCGAACTATCAGTATGACCAAAATTGGGAGGATATGGAACCATTGACAACATCCCGGAGGATATTCCGGAGCACCTTGAACCTGGAGCGATGCTCTCCAGCAGTGATTATTGTAATGTGTATATGAAATAGTACAATTCAAAAAAATTTCTTACTTCTGCACACCTTAATTAAGGCATTGTAATTACTATATGGTCCAGTAGGTATCAAAATCGGAATGATTATTCCCAAGTAGTGATAGAAATGGTTCCAGCTTACCCGGCTGCAGTCCGGGTTTGAACCGAACTGGAGGCCCTGTTCCGGGTCAGGAACCCCAATGGAACCCAAAGCAGTCAACTTGTGTCGTGTTGTTACCTGCGACAGACAAAAACCCGGGAGTTCTTGGCCAAGTTGGAACTGGACCATGGTTTCACTTCACGGTTCTTACAACTTTGGCTGCAATGCAGATTTTGGGTTCTGATTGTATTGTGACATGATCAATACCTGGATCGTGCAATGTCAGGAGCTCATGCACCTCTCGCTTTCAGATTTGCAATCCGACCAATGTTCGATGAATCGATATGAAATGACGGCAAATAGTACGGATATTTTGCCAGTATAGGATAGTGACTCAACAACTATTAGTCGGATCGCAAATCTAAAAGCGGTAGGTAAAAGAGTGGCTAAAACTGCACAATCTACATATTTATCATGTCATTATACGATCAGAACTCAGATTCTTAGTTGGGGCCAACCTTGTGAGGTTGAAAGGATGGGTTTTTGGTGGTGAAACTGGCCCAATTGCAACGGTCCCATCAGCAACAACTCTAGTTTCAGTCAGAAACACCCAGGTGTTCCGGACGGCTCTGACAGATCTGAAGGAAACTCGTACCCTATGACGGACAATTACACGCTTCCTGTCGCCCAGGCGACGGGCCGCATTGCATGGCATCAGCAATATGTATTTCAGCCACTGGAAGCCTCCAGGAGTGTCTGAGAGGATGTGGAGTGTAAACTTAGATGTGTCAATTTCAGGAGAGTATCAGACCGTAGGAGGGCATTCCTGCCAGCCTTGAGAGTAACTGGGAGCGCTGACGACAAGCCTGGGAGCACCTGGGAGCGCTGGTGACAGGTCTGGGAGCACCTCGAATCACAGTCATGTATTCAGTTTGTATTCTCATCTATATATCTATGTATCTATAGCTACCCATCTACACACGCTATATCTGGACTGGCTGCAGGCGGTGCTTGAGAGCAATTTGAGGTGCACCTGAAAATGACGTTTGAGTGAACTCAGAGATATTCTACGAGGCCGTGATCGAGCGACATTTGAGATCCACTTGGAAGCCGTGATCGAGTGAATTAAGAGATGCACTCCGAGATTGTGATTGAGCGAGTTTGGAGATGCACTGGTGGAGGCCGTAATCGAGCGAGTTTGGAGATACACTTGGAGGCCGTGATAGAGCGGGTTTGGAGATACACTTGGAGGCCGTGATCGAGTGAGTTTAGAGATGCACTTGGAGGCGGTGATCATGCGAGTTTAGAGATAAGGTTGGAGGCGGCGAGTGAGCGAGTTTGGAGATTCACTTGGAGGCCGTAATCGAGTGGGTTTGGAGATACACTTGGAGGCTGTGATTAAGCGAGATTGGACGAGTACTTGGCGGTGGTTGATGGACGGTGCGCTGGGATTGAATTCATCAGTTGGTTGACTCGCAACCGTGGGAATGTGACGATCTGACTTTACCTTTGAAGCTCGTATGGAGAACTGGCTGGTGGTGGTCGTTCGGTAGGGAGGTACGCTGGAAACTGAAGCTACATTCCGGGGTCAACTCGAAATTGTGAGAATGAAGGGATGACAGACAATCTCAGGTGTATGCTGTACTCTGTGTGTGCTGCACTCAGTGTTAACTCATGATGATGGCATAGAGAGATGGGGAGCGATGACTTAACTTTGTGTTCTTGCGATGATGGTCGAGTTGTGGACGAGAAAGAGAGAGATAGGGGATGAAGATGAGAAGGATATGGAGGATATGAGCGGCTACAAGAGATCAGGAGTACGACTTGCCTTTCAAGGTTCTGAAGACCTCGTATGGGTGTTATTACCTGCTGGATCGGTACTCGTACCTGCTGTATTGGGAATGGTCAATTGTCTCACACACGAAATTCTCTATGTGCCAGTTTCTCATGATCTTTCCTCCCATCTCCTCGGATCTCTCTCTGTCTTGTACTCAACTCTACCATCACCTAAGAACACGAAGTTAACTCATCCCTCTCTACCTCTCCATGCCACAATCATGAGTTAACGCAGAGTACGGCATACACGAAGTACAGCATCATCCCACGATGGACAGTCTCCTGCTCCCAGCCAGTTTCTCATTTCTCGGCGGATGTTGTTGTACCGAACTCTCTACATCCCCACAATTTCAAGTTAACCAATGAATAGAGTCTCAGCTGCCGTCGCGCCTCCCTCCAAATCGACCGCTTACAAGTACTCCTCCAATCTCGCTTGATCATTGCCTGCAAGTGCATCTCCAAACTCGCTCTATCAAGGCCTCCAAGTAGATCTCTGACTACACTCGATCTCGGCCTCCAAGTGCATCTCCAAACTCGCTCGATCACGGCCTCGGAGTGTATCTCTGAGTTCACTAGATTCTGGACTTCAAGTGCATCTCTGAGTTCACTCGATCTCGGCCTCCAAGTACATCGTTAACGAGCGATGGCGGGTGTATGGAGATACGGGGGTAACAGAGGTGGACTGAGCGATGGGGTGTACATATTCGGGAGACTCAGTTTCAACTCATCTGGATCCAGGCGATTGCGTGGATTCTCATGGCCAGGTAGTATCATATCTTCTTACTTTCTTCCTAGGCACCTGGAGCTAGAACTGATCTTTCTCACGAATTCTGTTTGGATGTCGCGAGAGGTGTCACGGCATCTCGATGGAAGGCTCACTGCCGTCAATGTATATGTATAGTGTTACTTAAATACTGCATGCCATATTATGAGGTAGTGAATCTTGTGACTGTAACAAAGACGAATATGATAGACAAAATGCCTTGGGCTTATGGAACTGTAAGAACCACAGCTTTGAAAATATTGCACCAAGTCTCCCGCAGAGCTGCGCAGTGGTCTCAACTGCTCCAAAATATGACTCTCCTAATAGTCATATCTCGTAGCGTCCTGAATGCACCTCCATAACTGCAGGTGCTTTCAGGAGCACCTGAGAATGCTCTTGCAGAGTCTGAGAGCACTTTTGGAAAGCTCCTGGGGGGCCTGGGAGCATCTGGAAGTACTTAGAAGCGCTGGTGAAGTCAACCGGAGTGTCTGGGAGGTTTGCGTGTGGCTTCCGGAACGATTTACATTTCGCTGATGTACCCAATAGACCCATTCCGACGTATGGTCACAGAGTGTTCGTTTACAATAGGATACTGACAGAGCCAGACGAAATGGCGAAACTGCAATCGGAGAGCGATATGCAACGCGACATGTGGTATTCGTGCTGGGCCCGGAGTAATCTGCCACCGGCGTGTCTCTGACGGCTCTGACGGAGCGCATCCACTCTGACGTAGCCGTTCCACCCAGACGGACATGTTTTTTACTGATGCCGGGTTTTTGTTGTGGTAAGACCAGTTGCAATGGTCCAGATCCGTGTGGAACCAGACCTGGAACCGAACCTGGAAGTTGGACTTGTTGCTAACACTATTCTCAAGCCATACACTATGGATTCTATCTGATGCAGCATTCTTTTCCGCCAAATGTACCAGTTCAACAATTGCTCCAATGGGTACAATATACATCCTATCAGTCTGTTTGACGACATGGATGAACCCTTCAACACAATTAGCCCAACTGTCTGGATCTTGGTACTTTGTTGGAGTCACCACTGCATATTGATGAGCTTGAGGACATGATACCCATTGTTGAGTATTTATGCCGCCCATCAAAATGGTCGATATCATTTTTGCGGCTCGCAAGTGCTCGGGAATTTGCAGGATGTGATTTGGTTGACTCTGGCGACAGAATCCGTCCGGAATAGAGGGAACTCTGCCTTGGTGGTGTTATCGAGGTCATTCTCTTCACCTTCCATATGTTGAACCCTGATGTCATCAGATTCAGGTCGGTTGGTATTGGTATATTCTACCTTGGAATCATGTTCCAGACACTCAACAGAAGTAGGGCAGTGAAATGGTTGATGGTTGTACAATAGCCCATTCTGGAGTTTCATAAATATACTGTCTATGAGTACAGTCGGATCATATCCAAGCACCAGACCACATACTTCATGTCCCCAGTCTTCTTCAATATGTGCATGGAATAGCTGTCCAACGTTGGGAATTCCGAAATCTTTGAATGCATCTCTGAGTGAGGTCAATTCGATCCGTTTACACACTCCTCCGACATGAGTTGCTCTCAAATGATGCATCTGTCATAGTATGTGGTAACAAAAATTGTCATGCTGACAATACTAGAGGCATAAATGATGGGCTCTGCATGTATTTCCCTGCTCATTGGTAGCAGATAGTAGGTTGAATACCTTTGCAGAGTACATATTGTACCAGCCTGGAAAGGCAAGATACAACAGAGTGTCCTCCATATAATCGAGACCAGTACACTGGCCATTATACTTGAGCATCTGTCCAAAATAATTGACTTTGTTGGAAGATTGATACGCGTTATTCACAGTGCTGATATGTAGACATTTGGAATTATCTGTGGTGAAAGAGTTGCCAGATCCCATTTGCCAAATTGACTCGGCTATATGGCTCTCAAGATGCAACTTTGAATATTGGAAATGTACGACACACTGTTCGATAGTTTGCCAGAGGCCCTTAATGCTGCACGGGTCTCACCAGACTTCAAACTCACTTGAGTGGATGGACAATTTATTCTTGCACCGCTTCTGCTCATTGGAAGTAATACTATAACATTCACTCTCCAGCTGATTAGCTTCGTAGTTGGTATCAGCGGTAGTCAATCTCGTGGCTTTAGTTTCAGCATTTGAAAGACGGACCTGAACTTCCTCATGCTTGTCAGAGGTCATGTTTGCTCCCACGTAAACCTCATCATCAGCAGTGGATTCAATTTCCGCAAATCTTTTTTGTGAATTCGCTTCTGGGACTGATTGCCTTAGTCCCGACTGGGTACAATGCTCGTCACTCAGATCTTAGAAATGTGTATCAAAAGTTCACATTTAGCAGGTATCAAATGATGGATTGTGCACTCCAATCGTTTTTTTACCTTCAGTCAATCAACATCTGACCATTTGGTTGTTGCTTGTTGCGCTCTATTCAGGCACACCTGAAATTGACTTCATTTTGTTATAGTAACCATTTCAGCCCCATACACAAGAATTTTCATCACAGCACAAATTTTATTGAGCTTTCGTTCTCTTGACTGATGGAATTTTCTTGCCAACCACTCATCCACTCTCACCAAAGCAGACTTTGACATTCACCGTTCTCAAAAAGCACCCTTCTCCTGGTAAAATTCCTAGTGTGTATCAACTATTGCTTTGAGTGATAGATCAGAGTGATTTTGTTGCGTAACAAGTAGAGAGAATTCACATAATGCCCACACAGCTCCCATTACCATCTCATCAGAGGCTGTTTCTGCTGCACTGTTCTCATCCTTATTTGAACAGATGAGAAATTAAACGCAATATACTGCCTGTGTTTTGATCATGCTACCGTTCTCTTGTCCCTGCAATGTGCTCATTGTCAATGAATAGAATGGTTTAGAGATGTGCTGGAGGCCTGGATATCGTGGGACTGATGTTAATTGATTGCCAAATTGATCCTTGACATTGCTAGCTTGCAGGAAATTGAGAAGCCAGTGCCATAAGTTTTTGACACAACCGAGGAGCAGCTGATACAATTTATCAGGCTGCCAAAGCCAACAGACATTGTAGAGAATGTACTGGCAGAACTGGTTGTGGATTGGGCGAACACCTATCGTGTGCAGAGCATCAATTGTAGTTTCCACTAGATGAGCAAAGTAAACAGGCTGATCTCGGGAGCAATTGAGTGCTCAAAAGGTTGAATGCCCCACCCGGGCATCTTTTTGAATTTCACACATCGGCTATGAGCTATATGATACTTTGGCAACCATGACTTGTTCTGCATTATCCCTGACCCAGGCAGCTGACAGAGGGTAACATTGTCTCTGGGATCCATCTGCAAAGTCCCATATCAAGCTGGGACCAGTTGTGTCAAGATCCCTGAGTGGTGAGAGCACAGTTCCAACTGTGGAATACCATACATCTTGAGTGTGTTTGGCACCATTTGGGGGAGAGAGGATCAGCCCGACAAGCATTGAGGCACGCTCTTTCGGTGTCCAGCATACAACTTTTCAAATAATACCACTGGTGAGATACAGTGGCCAAAGATACTGATGGCTTGAATCATTGGTCAGGCAGGTCTTGTTGGATGTATACGTGAATGGTACAATTGTTGCCGCGGCAGGAAGTTCATGTGAAAAAAGGTAGATTTGTTTCTGAAAATGGACTCCATGCACTGATCATTCTCCACATTCTCCAAGAAGAATCAAAGCGATTTGTTTGCATTCTTCCTCCACAGTCCGAAGTGTTCGATGTTGTGATCACATCATCACTCCATATCAAAAACATGATTTTCAATTCACTAGATTTACCACACTTGGTTCACATTGGTCTTCTAGATATTAATTGTTTTGACGGTTTTTTGAACTGTTTCATTGATTTCAAGAATATTCTTAACTATTTAATCCCTTGAGACATTGATTGTACACAAGCTTGTACAACTCCCATAACCAAATTGAGACACCCAAAGTAAACACTCATCAGATTTCTATGTATCGCTCTAATGATTACTTCAAGCATCAAATTGAATAATCTACATGTATACCAAATTGAAAGCATTCAAGTCAATGGTGTTGCTCATATACCACCTCACGTGATCTGGCAGCGGTGTCAGTGGAATATGGTGTACTGCCCCTTGGATCGTGATTACAGGGACAATGTAAGTGGTTCCAACACCGAAAAGGGGCTTACGAAGGTAGCTTCCATTGTGCAAGGGTTGTTCCTGAGGGTTATGTCTGACCTTGACAATCACCGTTGCAGCAGGCTGACGCATCGGCCCTGTTCCAAACGTCTCGACCGAGGCAAAAAGCACTTCAACGCTTGATTCAGCATCCTCGACAATGAAAAGACACTCCAAACATGTGTGAATGTGTCCAGCAGTTGCATCCGCAAAAAACATTTCCGTCCGGGTGGGATGGCTGTGTCAGAGTGGATGCGCTCCGCCAGAGCCGTCAGAGTCACCCCGCTGACAGATTACTCCGCGCCCGGCGCCAATACCACGCATCGCGGTGCATATCGCCCTATGATCGCAGTTTCACTGTTTCTTCTCGCTCTGTCGGTATCCAATTGTAAATGAACACTGTGTCGTTGTGGCTAACGGTGACCATATGTCGGAATGGCTTCATTGGGTACATGAGCCAAATGTAAATCAGTCCGCATGCCACACACAAACCTCCAGCTGCTGAGAACGCTGCACAGCTCTGGGGGAGACTTGGTGCCGTATTCTCAAAGCAGTGGTTCCGAGGGTTCCATAAGCACAAGGCATTTCGTCTATCAAATTCGTCTTTGTTACAGTCACAAGATTTGCTACTTCATAATATGGCATGCATTATTCAAGTATCTCTATATATGTACATACGGTCAATCTGGCCACAGATGGCAGTCGAGCATGATCGGAGGAGCATCTGGAGACGCCCATTGAGAGCAGAGACGGAATTTGTGAGAAAGAATGGTTCTCGCTCGAGGAGCCCAGGAAGAAAGTAAAAACGTATGATACTACCCGGCTGTGAGAATCCACGCAATTGCCTGGATCCAGATATGATGAAAATGAGATGATGTCTATCAACCACGGAGTCTCCCGAATATGTACTCCCCATCGCTCCGTACACCTCCATTACCCTTGGATCACCGTACACCCGCCGTCACTCATTAACGATGTACTTGGAGGCCGTGAGCGAGTGAACTCAGAGATTCACTTGGAGGCCAGGATCAAGTGAACTCAGACATACACTCCGAGGCTGTGATCGTGCGAGTGTAGAGATGCACCTGGAGGCCGAGATTAAGTGAACTCAGAGATTCAGATGGAGGCCGTGATGGAGTGAGTTTGCTGATGCATTTGGAGGCTGTGATCGAGCGAGTTTGGAGATGCACTTTGACGCCGTGATCGAGCGAGGTTGGAGATGCAATTGGAGACTGAGATTGAGTGAACTCAGAGATGCACTGGGAGGCCGTGATTGAGCAAGTTTGGAGATGCGCTTGCAGGCTATGATTGAGCGAGATTGGAGGAGTACTTGGAAGCGGTCGATTTGGAGGGAGGCGCGAAGGCAGCTGAGACTCTATTCATAGGTTAACTTGTAATTGTGGGAATGTACAGAGTTGAGTACAACAACATCCGCCGAGAGATGGGAAACTTGCTGGGAGTGGGAGACTGGCTGGGAGCGGGAGACTGTCGATCTTGGGATGATGCTGTACTTGATGTATGCTCTACTTGGTGTTAAGTCATGATCATGGCATGGAGAGATAGAGAGGGATGACTTAACTTCGTGTTCTTAGGTGATGGTACAGTTGAGCACAAGTAACAGAGAGATCAGAGGAGATGGGGGACATCGTCATGAGAAACTGGGACTCGAGAGAAGTTCGTGTGCGAGTCAATTTACCATCCCTGATACGGGAGGTACAAATTGCGATCTCGTGGGTAATACCACCGATACGAGGTCTCCTAAACCCAATCAGGCAAGTAGTACCCCTGATTTCTCAGGTCTGCTTGTATCCTCCATATCGGTCTCATCTTCATCTACCATCTCTCTCTTTCTCGTCCACAACTCTACCATCATTGCAAGAACACAAAGTTATGTCATCCTTCTCTATCTCTCCATGCCATCATCATGAGTTAACACCAAGTGCAGCATACACCGAGTGCAGCATACACTGAGTGCAGCATACACCAAGTACAGCATACACCGAGAACAGCATACACCGAGTACAGTAAACCCCAAGTACAGCATATACCGAGTACAGCATATACCGAGTACAGCATATACCGAGTACAGCACACACTGAGTACAGCATACACCGAGTACAGCATACACCGAGTACAGCATATATCAAGTACAGCATACACCAAGTACCGCATACACAGAGTACAGCATACACCAAGTTCAGCATACACCTACGATTGTCTGTCGTCCCTTGATTCTCACAATTTTGAGTTGACCCTTGTATGTAGCTTCAGCTTCTGGCGTACTTCCGTACAGATCGACTGCCACCAGCCAGTTCTCCATAAGAGCTTCAAAGGTAAAGTCACCTCGTCACATTCCCACGGTTGTGAGTTAACTAACCAATGAATAGGGTCTCCGCGCCCGGCGCGCCGTCAATCGACTGCCTCCCAGTACTGGTTCAAACTCGCTACATCACGGCCTCCAAACTCACTTGATTACCGCCTACAATTTCGCACAATCATAGCCTCCAAGTGCATATCTCCAAACTCGCTCAATCATGGCCTCCAAGTGCATCTCCAAAGTCGCCCGATCACAGCCTTCAAGTGTATATCAAAACTCGCACAATCACGGCCTCCAAGTTCGCACGATCATGGCTTCCAAGTGCATCTTTGAACTCGCCCGATCACAGCCTTCAAGTGTATCTCTAACCTCGCACAATCACGGCCTCCAAGTTCGCAGAATCACGGCCTCCAGGTGGATCTCCAAACTCGCTCAATCACGGCCACGGAGTGTATCTCTGAGTTCACTCGGTAGTCATCTGCAGGCGCACGTCGAATTGCTGATAATCACCGCGTGCTGGCAGTCCAGATATACCGTGTGTTGATAGGTAGCTATATAGATACATAGATACATAGTTGAGAATCCAAACTGAATGCATAAGTTTTGAAAATCATTGAATGATAAGTAGTAGCTATGATTTCCAGGCGCACCAGCAGCATTCCCAAAGAATATATTTTTCCCAGACTGCTCTACAGTGATTCAACATGCTCCCAGGTGCTCCCAGGTGCACCTGAAGGCCACTACATCAGTCCAGTGAACTCGGACCCATGGCCTGGGCGACGGGAAGAATGTAATTCTCCATCAGAGGGTACGAGGTTCGGTCAGAGCCGTCAGAGCCATCCCAAACACCGGGGTGTCTCTGACGGAAACTGGAGTCATTCCTGATGCGTCTTAAAGTGGCTTCCCGGACTCGTCACCATCCAGCGAACTACTGTATCATGTCTTGGTGGCTTATGCTTTCCCCACCTTATGGACCCAGTGCAACAAACCATATGAACTGCCTGCTCGTCGCATTGAGAAGACTTCACCGGAATTGCTACTGCATTGTACGGAATACATTTTGCCTGATTGGGACGTTTGAAATACTGATCACGATTGACATAGTCCATGATGTTGTCACATCTCTTGACACACCAAGCAATGCGATTCTGCAGCTCCCCTTTAGGCATTGCACGCGACTTGGCCAAGTCATCAAGGGTGTTGATTTCTCATCACTGGTTGTTCATTATTTGCTTGATCGGGGCAGTGGTCAAAGGCATTTCATTGTTGTGATGATGTTATGCAGAGTGTGCATTCAGCTCTCACTGCTGAAACAGCTTCTTTCATGCTATCATTCACAAAATCTGGAAGGCAGCCCCATGAGGATTGGATTCTTGGTATGCTTGTTTAAGATCCATCATCGCTCTTTCTGGGAGTTTAGTTCTTGCATTTATGAGGTGGCGAAGCTGGCGGATATGGTCAGAGAAGTGATTCAGCAAATGCATCTTGACAACATTGAAAACCGATTTGTTCATGAGATGATATGCATTGTCTAAATGGATCTGCATTGTATCTCAATCAATGCGATGATGCGTTGCTGTTGCTAAAAGATTGATCCTAGTGGGGTGACTCTCCTGTTCCTCCTGGTAGTCCAAGGAAAGCTAGATTTTCGAGGCTTCCGAGACCTGCTTTGTGGATGGATTGTTGCAGAATCAACACAACACATCCTTTTGACGATGAAACACCTCCAGATACTTCTCCATGTCCTCGATTGTGGCTTCAATATGGTACCAGTACTGTGCCTTGAGTTGAACATACACTGTGTTCTCCACATACAACAGGGCTTCTGTGCCGGGAATCTTTGGCTTGCCACATGGTTTGATAGAGTCACCGCGAAACCTGGAACAATGACGCACGGGAGTAAGATTATCTCCGTTTCACTCCATTGCATCACTAGGCTAAATAGCTTGTTGAATCAAGCGAAGCCAGAATAAGGAGGCATCATTGCCCAGAGCTGGTTCAATTTGCCAATCTTGGAATGTTGTTCTAGGAATGACGTTACCCAGTCCATCAAATGTTTAAGCATTCTGAGATGGAGATTATGTAGAATACAGGGTACGCTGATAGTCATCCGGGAGATGCATTTCATATTCCATATAACCCCTTCTGACGAAGTTCCAACTGCTCAATCTCCCAGCTATCTTCTTCCTTCCCTTCCCTCTCTCTCGACGACCTGAGTCGTGACTATCTTCTTTTGAAGTATAGCGGAATGTCTCTCCATCGCCACCAGGATGAATTCCTGTCTGCAAAGGATGATTTCTGTGGTTCCCACACCAGGCAATGGGGCTGCTTGATCAAGTGCAAGTGAATGATTTTGGAGTAGTCAGCCGTCCATGCACAGATGACAGTATAACATTGCTGGATCTGACCATCTGCACATAGCATGATCTTCGGTGAGTTGAAATGCTGGTCATGAGTATGACAAATATGCTCGAAGACCTTCCTTACAACCTTCTGATAATGGATTTGTTGTTCCCTCATGCCAGTAGTTTTTCGATGTCCTCTAAAGTGATATTTCAGAGGACCAGGGCCAACCGCAGAAACAATGCTGGCAAGGTTCGAATACTTTGATCTAATGATTGAGTAAATGTTTCCAAAACTTCTATATACTAGCCATTTCTTTTTGACACCCGAATAGTTTGTAAGTTGTGTCTTGTCTGAACTGTTGAATACAGGGTCAATCATGGCTCCATGTGGCTGCCGGAACTATTGAATTGGTCAAACTCATCATAGCTATGACGAAATTCAACTAACGTACCTGTTCATTCCACCACCAGTCGCTTGATTTCACCTCTGAGTAGATCCATTTCTCAGTTTCATTGAATTGCTTTGGTGGAGCATAGGACATATGTTCCCTGAACACAGGCTGTTGCATGAGGAACTCAATTCACACAACAGGATTGAGGTAGTAGAAACAAGTGTAATCATCGTCACGGAGGTTATTTTGATCAGCTAAACGCTTGGAACACACTTCGCCCAATTCCCAAGTGTCGATGCCCAGCATGCAGGAAATTTCATTCAACCCATTGAATACAGTGTTGGACGAAGCGATGTAGTTCACGGTTGACATTATAGGGTTCCTGAATAGCTCTTTGATATCAGCTCTGCTCAAGTTGTACTTGACACCGCAGTGTGCTAATCAATACTCCTCCTCGTGAGAAATCATCGACCATAGATCTGTTTCATTGATGAAGATATCAAAATACTGGTTGCAAATAGGGTTGCCAGCTAGATGGTTGTCCAAGTGTGAAGTTCAATAAATAAGTGTCCGAGCTCAAGGTTACTATGGATTGACAGACCCATTTATGCTCTCGGCTTCTGTAGCACTGGAATCATCATCGGAAGGGTGAAGAAAAGGGTTGCAATGCAGTTCATGAACAAATGGAAGTGGAATACTATCGTGCTTCATCGCAAACTATCATCTGGCAGTAGTTTGGTGGATACAGATACAATCCTTTCTGTTGGGTCAAGACAGAGGTGAGTGATGTATGTAGCGCTGTAGCAGTACATTTTCGAGCAGCAAGAAAACCGTTGGCAATTACCCCTGATCCATTAGCAAAATCAAATGTTGCCACATTCTTATCAAGCACCTTGACAGTTTTTCAGCTACTTATACCATAGCAAGTTGGCTGGTTCTCAGAAAATGCCACACCTCAATTAACTTTTTCCAAAAAGGGGTGCTACCACTCTGGTAGAATTTCTCTCATTCACCTTCACTCGGTTGCAAAGCGTGTAATTGCCCACGCATTTTCGTCATCGCTGGGATCTCGAAATCCATACCGCATCGGTATTCAACTCGTTGTGCGATTGATTTGCACCCTTCTAATACCCTCCTATGCCCGTTTCCTCATCAATAGTTGTCAGTTTTTGTTAAGTTCATACCTTACATGAACTGTGCATTCTCCCTAGATACTGACCTTGCAATGTCATTGTGGGGTACAAGAACTGGAGCAAGGATTAACGACTGAGATATGACTGCAGAGCATGCTTTTAGTTGTCTTTGTGACGAATTTAAGCATTCAGTCAACGAATCAAGGTGCTTGGATAATGCTAAGCAAAATGGTTCCTAGTTGAATATCAGCCAAGATGATGTCGCTGGATCAAGATAACCCCTCCAAGCCCATCTATATATTTGCGTTGCCTGCCCACCTTACTTAGATTCTCCAGAACCTTCGACACACCCTACTCACCTCTGCCACCGGATCGCTTCACCCTTGATGATATAGTCAACACTCCTCATGATTGTTCAGAGTAATGAGCATCTGATATCCACCACTCAATCATTAACCCCCATTGAGAACCTGAAATGTAATGTGATCCCTTCAGGTTGCTGAAATCAGTCATCGCAGGTGCCAATAGAATCCACATGCTGACTCAAACAGTCTGCCTCTGGGTCAAGAGTGCCGTTGTTGGAGTCGGCTAATGCGCAGCGGAAACCATGGGGAGGTGACAGGAGAATGGTGGCTTGACAATGCAACGGAAAGCTAATAAAGTGAGGGAACCCGTTTCTGAGATTGGTAAATCCATGAACATGGGCAAGAAACAACGAGCTGGCCTTGAGCAATGGGATCTTCAAATTGATTGAAGCGTTACTCAACTAAGTGATATGGCATCTAAACAGCCGCTCTGGAAACAGTACATGCCAGACATGACAAGCCTCGTTGTTCAAAAACCCAAGGATGCACTTGACGAGTTCACAGAGGTTGGCCTTGGCCATAGGAAGTATGGGGTCAATGAAACAGCGACTAAGACAGGGAAATCCGTTCACGTTGGTATGTATTTCATCCCCCAATGTTTCTCTTGCTCTTACAGAGGATGTGTAGATACAGAAGACGATGATAAGAAAAGTCGGGTCAAAGGTCTTGGATGATAAAGATGCATTGCAACACCTCACTCGATTTTCTTGTCGAGCGATGTTGTGTGACTATCACCTATGTGGATTCCGACTTTGCTGGGAAGCGGGTCGGTGGACACAATACTCCACTATTCTGATGGCACTGGCCAGGGGATGATGAATCGATACTACCAATAGTTACATCAATGATTGATACGCCCATTTTGTCATCCTTGAATGCTGCAATCACATGTTTGCCAGACCTCAGCTTGAAGATGCGAGAGCTTTGGGAGCGCCAGGAGGAGCCTAATGAAGATCGTGGTCTGCATGCCAGTAATGTAACCCCACTGTTCGATAACAATTCTGCTGCTGGACGAGTAAAGACTGCAATGACATTGGACAACCCAAAGCATTGTTGAATCGTGTATTTTGGCCAACAAGCGGACGGCACATCTGGCGCCCAGACGCCCATGTGTGGTGGCAGCAGCTACCTTCCGCTGGATGACGTCCTCCCACCTCCACCCAACGATATGATCGATGGTATGGGGGAGGAATCGGATGATTATGCTCAGACTCAGCACCCAAATCGAAGATGTTTCCTGATGACGAAAACAGGCTTACAAACATTCGAATGGAAGCTTGAAATGAGGATTATCAGGCAGCAACGTTACCTGGAAGTCAACTGATACCATGCTCTTGGTCACTTTGCGGTTTACGAGCAAAGTGTTGTTGCTGATGAGGTTGTAGCCTGGCTATGTGAGGACAATCACATCCTGAATCCTCCCACTGCAGGCTCTTTGGCTAATAGAAAGCTCACAAGTAGCTGCCCAGCTGCAAATTAGTCATTGTGAGGATGGAATGCACCGGCTGGACGGTTGTTCAAGGATTTGTGTTGGGGGTGGGTATTTTGTGGCACTTTGGCAGGTGGATGGATGAGTGATAATTGGGAGTTTTTTGTAGAGGTTGTGAGTCTCCTTTTGGTGTTTTGTTTATTTTATTATCACATCGGTCATATTCATGCATGAAAGGCTCTATTGGGATTTCATGATGTTGGGATTGATGGTTGAGATACTTGTATTTCGGAAAAGCACAGTGGCAGCAATAGGACTCCATGTATGGCTATCATGCGATTGGTAGTTCAGTATAATTGACCGGCAAAAGTCAGCCCGAATGATTTGTGAAATGCGTACACATTTTAGCATGTTGCAATAATCATTTTCCTCAAAACAAGCCAATTAACAACGCTGCACCATGCCTGTAACCTGCCATTCTTAGGTCCGAGTTCGCGTCCATCACAGCGGTTGGAAGTGTGGGTAGTGGGAGAAGCCAAGATCCTAAAATCCTCGACAGGATATGAAGACGCATCTTGACCATGCTTTGAATCATATCAACACTGTGTTCCTCTACTCACCACTTGAATTCATTTACAATACATTCATTTATATTTCGTTGAGTCACACCCTGAATTTTTTTGTTCTTATTACTCACCGCTGTTTTAAGTAATGAAACAAACGTGCAACACTCCTCCGCCTCCTCTTGCAAGCGCCCAGGGCTGGAGATGATCTATCCACAATGAGGATGTCGATGATGATCTCAATGGGACACCCGACAATTACATTGATCATCGAAATCAGATTTCTAAATCTCACAAGTAGCCTCTGCACTCACCTTCCATGAATGCAATGGGCATGCGGCTATCGAATAATTTGTGCACGTCAACCCTGAAAATATGATTCGGGGCCACTCAAATGACTGCTACGTTGGCACAACCCCTCCATCCTGAGAGTTACGAGGTCCATCATGTCTCAGAGGAGGTGGATGAATGATAGCCTGCGCTGCTGGCATTCAAGATGGTATTACATTAAGTGTTCAAACAATTGAATTTGCCCGTTAATGTATATATCCACTGGAGGAATGATTCAAACAAGCCTGGTGAGCAATGGGTTGCATGGAAAGCTCAAAATCTGTGCCAATTTGAGCCTATTGTTGAAGACATTGCAGGCATCATTGTTGGTGCAGAATACAATGCCGAGACAATGCTTTCAGGTGTTCCGGTGATAGTCAAGGCATGTGGGAAGCCCTCATACAGCCATTATGCGATGCTTGTGAATCGCTTTGCGACGAATGCGGTGAAATCTAGCCCGAGTTATACTTGTTAGTATGAGGAAATCGCCAGGATTGATCAAGCCCAGAGAGACTCAGACCCTCCACATGCCTACATTTCAATGGTAAATGAATCATCTCATCAAGCGTTTTCATTGCTGACATTGTGCATCAGGCTCTCGCAAACAATACTTGCTCCCATGTAGCAATGGTATACTGCGGGAAGAGTTCAATCGACTCTATTGACAGATATCGAACAAAGTCGCCTATAGTGTACCGCAAAATGGCAGCCTGGCTATTGGCCAAGGACAGGTTTACATGCCCCACAAACATTTGTGAGGCAAGTTCAATGTTCCCTACATCTTTAATCATTGTCTTGACAATCAATTTAGGAATGCAAGTTTCGATTTGCAGCTTCTGAAATTGTGGATCTTGTTCACTGGACATACTTCTATGGCATACAACAAATGGCAGTGAAGGATAGATCTTTGATTCATAAAATCAACCCGACATTCATTACCCTCACTGCGACGGCCATCCACCCTTGTCTGTCAGCCTGGAATCAGGTGACTCTAGGGTCCCACCAGAGTGTGGTTCACGAGATGGACCACAATGTGAATGTGATATAAGAAAAAAATATCACGCAGTTAATATTGGGTGCACTGCTGTATTTCATCATCTCAACACGGATATTCATTCTTCCTTGCCAGCAGTCCATGCCAAAAACATAGACATTATCCATCACAATATTGGTGGAAGGATCCACTCATCTGGTACCGACTCTGCAATGGCAGAATCGCAAAACAATCAGGGCAGCTTTGATGATGACTTCATTGAATATGTCCCGGAGGAGCTGACAGAGCAGCCCAACAAATCTTTAATTGTCTCAGCAGCTTTGTTGCTGCTACTGAAGCTTGCATTTGATTCCCAGCTGTTCCGCCTGAGGGTGGTTCTGCCATCGCCAGCAGCAGCGAGACCGTCCCCTGCGGCGAGACTAACAGCAACAGCAATCACAACACCAACATCACCAGCATTGGGAATATGGCATTAGTCAATGAATGTACAATTGTAGTGGGTGCCATGTCACCTGGAGGTTAGGAATGGTGTCAGGGCTCAGATATAGGATTGTCTTGGGTGCTATTTTATTCTAGGTTTCGTCGATATATCATAATTGTAGTGAATGCAATGGAACTGATGCTTTACTGAACTCTGATCTCAAACTCAGGAAATCATCATTGCCATGATGCCTAACCCTCCCATGACGGTTGAACTGCAAGCTACTGAACAATCGTTTATCAACAAATTATATATCGTGAACAACGTCTGCGTGGCAACTCTCATTGGAGATTTCACAGCATAAGGGATCTTTAACCACAAGAAATACATGCTTCAGTGAACGTACTGAGTGAGTACTATCATCATCGCAAGAACAAATTGAAATAGGCAACATAGGAGTATGCCGAAGTTGAAGGATGGGTGATATTTCCAACAGAAGTGTGAATTATTTGTCAAGTGCTCGTTGTCACATTTACAAATGTGGGTCAACTGGTCGTGATGCTTAACAACAGCATCGCAACAAATAAAAGGACACTCAAGAATGTTAATGCAATGCCATATTTCAGGGAAACCTTAATTTCATTTTTTTGAGTTTGTGGGTACAATAAACAAATAAATTTAATCAAGGAAATTTAGTTTTTGCTGATGTTGGTCCTACGTCTCCCAGAACCAATCACCCAGATTCATCCCACTGTGTATTCAGTGAGTATCCAAGGCCTCGAGGTGCGCCGGTTCGAAACAGAGGTTCATCTGAAATGGGATATGTGTCAAAAGCAACTGTGTTCGTTGGAATGTATCCCTGTTGTGTTATGTTCCAAAGGTATGTGAATGTTCTTCAATCCAACAATCATTGCCTCGACCAAATTCAAGACCAGAGAAGAGCTTTGGCAGGGCATCTGCTGATTCGAATGATTCGATGGTGATTTTGAACTATCCACAGCTCAGATGATGATAGATCCAGGTTGTGTTTGCTGGCAAAATGATTGAGCCTGTTGCAAGTCATGCGTGCCCCGAAATGGATGCCACCGATTCCCAAGCTCCGCGTACTTGCGATGCAAGTTGTACAATCCAGTTTTGTTGCCATTCGCTTTCCCCCCTGCAATGACCACTGCAACTACCATACTACAAGCTTTTGTCTTCGTTGTATCAAGTATACATCACGGATCAGGCTTCTGTTGGTCCATGGTTTCTTGGTCAGGAGCATCTTCAGATGGTGGTTCACCGGGAACCCTGTCTAAGGTGAAATCATCAGTTCAGTAGGTCATTGATGACCATTCAGTTGCGACTACTGATGTCGAAACAGGATGCCTAGAGTCGTTCCCAGCCTGCTGGTGGAAAATCAGGCTTGGAAATTGCTCTTTATTTCTCAACTTAGGGTGATATTGTTGATAGTAAGCCTCCTGTCAGTTCTCATCGAATCAATTCTTTCTGCAAATAAAGCACTTGACATGTGTCTGGCAAGTGTTGCCCATGAATTAGAAATGGTCAGTGTATGCGTGATCGGACGAATCTGGATGATGCTTCAGCTGGTGATCTAGAGCCTCAGGGGATATTGGTCTCATAGTGAGCTAACTCAGGTTACTGTATCACATTCACAGCTGCATTGCACCCCGCCAAATGTGGGGGAGGGGTCAAGCAAATTCAACTTACAATTAGTTTTCTGTATAAACCAGGATATATATCATATCACGCACAATAATCATTCACATGTTCTGCTGAAAATTGTTAGCAGAGAAGGATTCCTTTGTCATCACTGCAATCTACTGTATATACTGTTCATCAAGTGCTGCTACTGCAATCACCAACACTCAGTCATATATTACATCATTGGGGGATTATGAGATATACCTACACTCATGACTCTGAGCAACTGATAATGTAGGTAAGATCACATCAATAGAATGAATAGATGTGGTTCCTAGCTAGCTGTATACCTAGTCAATGATTGTTGAGAACTGATAGGCTGGTAGGGTGTTTGCTGCAGTCATGATTGTAAACTGGAGCATGGATGCTGAGGAGTACAACCAAGTATAAACAAGAAGCTCATTAAAAAGTCATAACTGTTGCTGCCAACACACAGGCCTCAGATTGAATAAAGTTGCAAGTTCATACACTTACAATTTGTGTGTATTATCTCTAGTGGTGATTACCTTCAAACTGGATATAGTTCTTCTCAGGTTGCTGGAAATAGAATATCATCTGGCTTCTATGACCTTTACAGTCATAGAACCGTACAAAGCTGAGCATCTATCCAAGATCAGAGTATATCGATTGGACCATGTAACACAGGGAGGCAGGTTGGGTGCGATTAAGGTTTCTTTTTCTCAACAGGATATCATAGATCAGGGGTGTAGTAAAACGCCTTGGTTTGTGAGAACTTGAAGGGATATAGGATGCCTTCATTTGGCTGAAGATCACTGCTACCTGCAATATACTCAACCATACTATGATTAATACGACATCACATTCCATATCAATATGAGTTTACCATCATCTTCTTCATCAACTATGTCGACAAACATATCTCCACCAAAGACACCAATCATGCCGCCACCGGGTTATCTATTCAGTTTGCAACAAGTCACTGATGATAATTTGGATCATCGGATAATGTTTCTCAACCTACCATTAGCAAAGGCATTCGATTTGGGAAACACACAAATCGATTTCATCTGCCGCAGGGGTACAGTTACCCTCCTTCACAGCAGCCATTTCCAGGAGCTCCTCAGTTTTACCACCATTCTCCATTCCACCAGACACACAGTTCCCTACAAAGCACCAGTGCCAGGCAAAGATTCACAAGATATTGTCCACATTGGCACGGGTATGACCTCCACCATGGCAGTTATGGCAGTGTTTGAATATTCCCCCCTCAGCGGTTCTCCGGACAACAGCTGTCATATCCAGCCATACCGAGAGTGCCCTCAGGCCCTCCAGGAGAAATTTCAGTCAATCTACCAACATCTTCCAGCTTTACTGTTCGACCAGGACCTCCTCCCGGTGTACCTGGACCTCCTTATGGTGCACCTGGGAGGCCCCACATATGTTTCCCAACGAAAGGGATGCACCCGCCAGCAGAACAAACCACAGCTGATCTTGCACAAGTGCAGATGTACATCCACAGCGGGATATTTCCTATGATGAATAGGAAGCTGAGAAAACCAACAACTATTTGTCAAACCTGGGAGGTGCAGGAGGCGAAGCCTCAAGCATTGTGGAGCAAACCGAATTCTCCTTGCTCCGATTCGCCAACAGGATGGGGCAGCCCAACTTTAGTGTGTTCGATAAGTGGAAGAATGTATGGCTGACAGAGATTATGGGGACAATGCATTGGTCCATTATCCAGGGCCAGCAAGTGTTACACAGGATTGAGATGAACCCCTGCACTGATAGTCAGCAAGGGGAGATTTTTTGGCGTTATTCGAGAACTGGCTGTGATTGGAAAATTTTGTCTATTGTGAATGGATTCAGCGGAAGATTGTTTAGGTGTTTTTGACAAAATGTTCAGGCGAAATTGAGGAACGGAGGAATCAGGGTTGGCTAGGCTCCAATCGACCAGCTTTGGATTTCGATGAGCACGAGGGCAAAAAGGTGAGAGGTAACGTCCCCAAGTCGTCTAAAACAGTGTGCATGGTTTGTATTGGCTTGGTGATCAACAGCAACGATGACTTTCAGTCTCAAATACAACTCCAACCCTCAAACATGAATGTGAGGCACTTGGAGGAGCAGATTGATTTCAACGAAATACTTGCAGGTAGCGTTGGCATATGGTCCGGGTAACTTGCCAGCAGTCTGGGTTTGAAATGCAAAGACACTTGTGTTCAGATCCAAACCTGTCCAAAAACGTGACCGGCGGCTTCTTCCCTGGCGAAACCCCAACCAGTTTTGCCAGAGTCGGCTACACTCTGGTTTCCAATCCCCAGTTCTGGTTATCAGGTTATTCTAATAATGGTTGCATTGAGATAGCCTACTGTTAATCACAACGTATCGATTTTGGTACTTCATTGTCTTTTTCATTTAATGGGAGCATTTATAATCCAAAAAAGGGAGATATGCTCAATGGCCCATCCTGAACATGAGAGTCAACAGAGCATCAACGATTCTTGATCTTGCATCCAGGGTAATCTGAGTGGCGACTGGTTGCAGACATTCATAAATGAGGTAAAGGCCGCCTTTAGAGGCACAAGAGAAAGCGTCACGCTCCCTGCCGCATTCTGAAAATGAGCGTCAACAGAGCATCAATGATTTTTGGTCTTGTTAGTCCGGTAATTGATTAGAGAATTAGTTGCTGTGATGCATAATGAAAGTATTGGCCACCTTTAAGGGCAGAAATGCTAGCAACAATATCACTCCTATCTCCTGAAAATGACCGTCAATGGAGCATCAACAATTTTTGGTCTTGACAGTCAGATAATTAAAAATTGATTTGGTCGTTGTTATACATAATCAAACAATTTGCCGCCATTATAGGCAAACGAGAAAGCAACTCACTGCCTGCCCCATCCTGAAGATGAGCGTCAACAGAGCGTCAACAATTTTTGGTCGTATAAATAAGGTAATTAAAAAGTGATTTGGTCGTTGTTAAACATAATCAATGTATTGGCCGCCTGTATCAGCCAAAGAAACACATACACGCTCCCTGCCCCATCTTGACAATGCGGGTCAATGGAGTGTGAACAACTTTTGGCCTTGCATCATGGTTAATCATAGCGGGATGTGGCTGTGATTGTCTATTTATGAAGTTTTGACCTGTTCTATAAGTTAACATGCCCATAAACACTGTGTTGCATCTTTGAAAATGACTTAAGTTGTTATTGTCCAGAAGGCTGTCGCAGGAATATCTCATTCTTGTCTGCCTATACAGGCTGCCAACTTCTTGTTTATTGATGTCTGCGATCAGGCACCACTTAGAGTACCCAAGATGCAAGACCAAAAATTGTTGACGCTCTGTTGGAGCTCATCCTCAATATTTAGCTGTGAGCGTGTCGCTATCTCTTTTGCCTATACATGCAGCCAAAACTTTGATTATGTATAACAACGACCAAATCACATTTTCATTACGTGACGTACAGGACAAAAAATCATTGACGCTCCATTGACACTCATTTTGCCGCAGGCATACCCGCAATATGCAACCATTTGATTTGGCACAGTAAGTCAGCAATGGTGTGTGGGCAGCTATTCTATCATTTTCATGTACTTTCTCCGTTATCACTACATTGTGCTTTAATAATACATATAAATCTATCCTTTACAATATACTTTCAGTGTCTGCTAATTGTAGATAATTATAGACTCAAAAATCCTGTGTCTTTTAATCAATGGTCGTCACTACTTGCAGATTTGCTCATTAGGCTGCTCTCATCTGCAAACTGGATGTCAGCTGCATTCCCACACAGCACAGTGTGTACTAACCGGTGAATGTTGTGTCATCAGTCAGCAATTCTGGAATGAAATATTTGTCGCGCTTGTGATCCTGGGCATATGCATCATGATTGAAAAATCGATGGTTGGGAAGAGGAGTTGGTATATCCACATATCTGGGTGGCGCAGCTTACATTTGGGAACTTCTGGCTCCCTCATTGTCACCCTGTGGCGTAGGTGGCGTTCCGGGTGGAGGTGGTGTGAGTTCTGGGGGAGGTGCCCCCAGTCCTTTGTGCCTCCAGTGTGCCTGCAGATTCATTGCTGGGCCATTTGGCCAATGAAGGGAGCCATCTGTTTGATTTTCTTGAACTATATCTGGGTGTCTTTCTATCGCAGCTTTTACCTTGCTATGTGTAGGTAACTCAACCCCCTGCTTCGTCTCTTCTCAGACTTTGGTGCAAGCTGTGTTGATCAGGAATTGTATTTCCTCTATTGCGGCAAGCGAAAAGCCTCCTTTGGCCATTTTGGCCATATTCAAACCAAGGCACATGGCGGACTGTTCTAGCCATACCCGACCTCCTTACCCTGCCATAGTAGCTGATATGTTGAAAACCTACAACAAATTAGTTCCTGCTTCAAAAAATGGGACTCAGGTACTACCTCTACCATATACCATTCCGTAGCCTCCTATAAGGTATTTAAAGCCTGTTTCATCCACTTGGGAGCCCACTTATCGCGCTATTTGTCTGCGAACATCCCATAACTGACAATGTCATGATGGTCAATGTCGCGGACTGTGCGGGCAAATGCCTTGGTCTACGATTGAGGTTTCGCATCATGGGCAGCTACAAATTAGTCACGTAGCTTGCTACATTCACCAGCTGTTCATTATACAGTCAGTTGACGGCCGTCAACCACGGTATGGATTCATTCACATTCTATCTCACGCTGCATCTTATTTTTGGTGCTTCCGGATTTCCGGACCATTTTAAAATGTGCATCTGGGTCTATTTTTGGTGGCTGCATTGGCAGCGGCACAGTGGAATAACTGGTGTCTGCAAAGCTGCGGCTTCACAGAGGGTGGAATATTGGATTAAGCACCTGTTGGTCGGCTCGATTCAGATCTGCTTGCACTTTTCTGAGGCGTTTGTGGAGCTATGACTTCCTGTTGTGGAAAAGGAGAGGAACATGAAATAGAAGTGGGAAGTTCTGAGGAATATATAGTGAGCTTCAAATCAAAATGGAATGAGTGACTGCCCAGTTGAACGTTCTACTCAAGACGAATCCTACTGCGTATAGCTCCAGGTTGCAGGGGTTTCCAGCACTCCCGCAAGTTGCAGTCAGTTGGTGTCATGTTGTTTGTATATTGAAAGGGAAAAATACTGGTAAACCACAGCTTAAATCTGATGCTTAACAGATATAGAAATGATATTTTTCGACACAAAGGACGTCTGATGATGTTTGTCTCAAGACATCCCTCTGATCTTACATGAAACAGAGGGCAAAAATCAAGTCCTGTTGTACAGTTAGCATTACTATTCCCAATGTAGTGACAGTCAAAACCCACATGTTGTTTTGTTCAAGTTGATCATACATACCCACCTTGACATAAACAAAGCAGCTTGCCTCCATGAGGTCCATCTGTTGCAACATCCAACATCTCGCCCAACAACAGAGTCGACACATGATACAATGGTCAATTGCCCGAAATAGAACCTTTCACCACTTCTGGGGGTCATATGTTGCAAATCGTCATTGTGATCCACATGACGACATCATGAAGCTAATGAAGGTAAGCATGGCTCAGATATAGAAAGGTTCCAAGCCTTAGCAGCAGTCCAAAGCTTACAATCTAAAAAGAAGCTTGCAGCAGAGAAACCACGAGAAACGCAGTGTGTAAGCAACGAAGAGACAGAGACATCGATCGATGATTTTGTCGATTGAGATACTCCTGTCGCCAGAAAGGGAGGTGAAGAAACAGAGACACTGATTATGGAAGAGCAGGAAGATATGACAAATGCTAAAAAGGTGTGATAGATAACCAGAAAGCCAGAATACACATTTGAGGAGATCTTGACTGCTATCCAAGACCATCTGAGTGATCTTGCAAGTTCCAACCATGAAACGGACAGGGAAGATGAGGAAGATGACAGAAAAGATGCAAAGCTGGTCAAGCTGGGTGAAAATCACGAACCCAGCTGGGTGATGGGCACAATCTCCAAATTGGTACAGCAACACAATGAGAGTTTTCGGTTGAAGTAGAGAGGACTTGATGAATTAATGCCAATGGGATGGGGAGATGCAGCTGACTACTTCTGTGAGAGAGAGATGAAGTACAGAATGGCCAATTTGAAGGTTCCGGCAGGCATTATGCTGCAAACTGACATGGTTGCAGCCACACCAGCAGCTACAACATTTGCAAAGCTTGAGGAGACTCTAGATATCGTCCCCGGAAAATTGCCAATGCTGCAACGGATCTCGTAAGAAACAAGGAGTCATATGAGGCTAGGTTCCGGGAAACCAAAGTCTCACAAATGCATATCATCTCTGTCACCTGATGGGGTGCCTGATGTGTCACAGATCAAGAAATCGAAGCCTGTTGAACCGGTAAGCTTTTGTCCCTGCGCATAGCCTCCCTAGGTAATTGCGATAACAAAACTGGATTCAGACAAAGAAATCATGACGGCTCCTGCGTCACAACAGGTATAGACAGCCAAATTGCTATTTTTGACAACATATCTCTTTGAAAAGCAATTTGTGTACCTATTTCGCTATGTGGCAGCTGTTTCTGAATTTCACTGACCAAATTGTGAGACATGATAAGTGGTCTGTGCATGTGCAAGGGTCATACGGGCCAGTTGGGTGTTCTAGACTCGCAACCACGTCGATAGATGACCTGCAAACTTGATATTGTCTGGCCTGTTACCTTTCAGCGAGAAAGCTAAATTTACAATGCAGACAGAATTTAGAAAGAAAAATTACATAAGTGATGTCATACTGGTCATATATCGAGCAGTCAATGCCCTATGTGAACCCGGTTAAATGATCACCATCACGCTGCATTACTTCATACTTCCAACTGTATAACTCCCCACTCAGACATGGTGCACATGAGTGAGATTTTGAACATTGCTTATGGTAAGTCATGCAAATTGAGGAGGAAGCGCTGGATAAGGAACAATGACAAAGTCGGACAATGTATATCATAAACTAGTGGATGTATCTATATGTCGTAGATTGCTGGCCAACAGCACAGAAACGTGATGGGCCTACGTTATCAATCGCAAAGATAACATGTGTAGCAGTGGATCAGAAATTCAGAGGCCTGGACGCTTGTGGATGCAAATGTTTATACCTGGAAACGATATATTAGCTGTCAATACTATCTGCATGCATTTTGGTATTCAATTGTTGGGCATCCAATGACTAAGAGTAGGTCTTCAAGGTGAGCGTCAACGGAGGGTCATCAATTAGTTGTCTTACACATTCCGTAATCAACGGGCTGCATATTCACATCCTTCCACAGTCGAAGTATTGGCCATGTTTCAAGGTGAAATGGAAAGCAATATGCTGGTTGCCCTATCCTAGAAATGAGCGTTAATGGAGCATAAATGATTTTTGGTCTTGCATTTTGGATAATCACAGGGCTGTGCAACGGCATTAACCCATACTCACAGTATTGGCCGCCTTTATTGGCAAAATGCTAGTGTCAATATCGCTGCCCCCTCTGAAAAATGAGCTTCAACGGAGCGTCAATGCTTTTCCTCCTTCCATCTTGGATATTTAAAGGGCTGTGCAATGATTGTAACCCATAATCAACATATTGGGCGCCTTTTGGTACAAAAATGCGAGTGACGATATTGCTACCGCCTCCTACAAATGAGCATTATCAGAGAGTGAACAGTGTTTGTGGGGGCTCAGTAGGATACAAAGCAACCAACCGCATTGAATTATTCCGAAATTGCGTTGTTATTGCTCATTCTTTTCAATATGTCTTTGTATACAACTTCACAAAAACGCATCCATTGTCTCACAAGTCTTACATTTTTCCATCTCATAGCTCTATAGTCAATTTTTAACAACCAGCATTCTACCTTACTATAACTTAACTTTAGACAGTCTGTCAAGTCGAAATACACAGCTATCCAATTCCTACTGTCATAGCAGATTCAAAATCCCTCAATACCTCATTACTAGAGGTTATGATATCTTCCAAAAAGAAATGTGCATTTATTCATGATTTGAGCGAGCTTACTTTACAAATCACATTGGATGATTGGTGGGTTTGTATGAATGTAGACTCGAAGTGTTCTAATGGGTGGAATAATCCTAGACATGGGACTTCACAGCGATGCTATTTACACTGCATAATTGAGAAGACCAGCAGCCCTGGCATCATATGTATTGTTTGCCATCAAGTTGTTCGCCATCGATCAGAACATATGACCAGCTGCATGGGGAATCACTTGCTGGCAAAACTGCACATCGCACGGTTAAACAAATAAACAGAGTCAGAAGTAACTGACTTGAACAGTTCAACAGTTGATGAGACAGCTTTGGTCATACTGAAGAGAAAAGGTAGTCATGGAATTACAATAGTAAGGTCGCAAAGGAAATTCATATTCACCATTTAGGTTTCAACTATATTAACTGAATTATCAGGCAGGACACTCCAAATTGGCAGCTAAGGACTTTCTAAATGCCGAATTTCACCAAGACACCTGGAATTGCTACCTGATGTTACGATATGTTTCGGCTCATATTCCATGGCCTGCTATTTCAAACGTAGAGTTAGGATGGTCATGAAGTGCACTACGCAGCAAGCTCGTGCTACCGTCCACAAGCACCGAAACCAACATTGGCCGGAGGGAACCTTTCTTGAAAGTGGACAAAATTAAGAAGCGATTGCCGTTAAGAAATAAAGTTAGTTTAGCTTTTGATGGGTGCACATCCATGAACAAATTTGCTATAACGTCGGTCATTGCCAGAAGTAAAACGCACATCAGTGAGGATGACAGCCTATTCTCTTCCTATTTCGAATGCTAAATAAGGATGATTCATCAATGGTCAACATAGTGGAGCAAGGCTAGCGGTACATTTGATGGGAGTTCTTGATCATGTTGAGCTTACTAACAGCCATTTACTTGGAATTATGTCTGATAAAGCCCCCTCCAACTACATGATGACTCGCGAACTACAATCAACCCTTGAGGCCCCCGGAATTGAGTTGCCTGCATTGAGAATCCACATACCATGCATGGCGCACATTATTCAGCTTGCTTTTGGTAGATTCATGAGCAGTCTGGGTGTAAAATGCCAGACCAAGTCATGGGAAGCCCATGAGCGTGATCAGCAATTTGGACAGAATGAAAACATAGACATTGGGAAAGGTCAAAGACTTCGAAAAGAGGGCAATGCTAGATTCAACACGGTGTTGCCCAAGACACCAGGTTTAGGAAAGATGATTCAGAAAGTACGTATTTCAACAAATTTTAAAAGTCCTGAAACTGACAGTGATAGAGCAGGGAATGCTAGCTGTGTTGGTTGTGCTGACACCGAGTCGTCAAAATGAGTTCATTGACTGACAAAAAGCCAAAACGCAGATCGCAGTACTACCTGCTATGGATGGGAAGACATGATGGAATTCAACATTGGAGTTACTTGAGCGAGCCTACCCATTACCAGAATTCACCTGAGAGTGGCTCAACATTCCAAGATGCAGTGAGTACTGGCAAATCTTGACAACACAGGGTGAATGGATGATCGTCAAGTATGTCATGGATGATTTCAGGCCATTCCGAGACTGGACCCTGTGGATGTCGACATGGGATACCATGACTCTGCATCCCGTAATCATTGTCTACAATGAGATGTTCGATAGTATATATGGCACTTTGCGAGTGTTAGCTAAGAACTAGACTCAATGGAAAGAACACTGATACTTCGCTGTGAGGTTTGCCCGACAGAGCCTGTCCAAATATTATGCTGCAGTTACTACAATGATGGGTAAGCTTGTCATTTCAGCTCACATTCTCGATCCTTTCCCGAAGTTGGGATCATTTGGGAAGTGGGACAAAGGACTGGATATCAATTCTCAGGATGAGACTTCTTATACTACTCAATACCAAGAGGCATTTCTGAAGTATGAGGAGAATAAATACTGTGCCATACATAGATGTTTGCCTGTCATTAAACCTGAAAGTGTACCAAGCAACACACTCTTCTCCTCTGCAATGGCTTCTAGATGTGGTCAATCATCGTATGATCCATCCGATTCTTCCAGCGATGATGAAGAATACATCATGCATTAAAATGAGGCTAAAAATAACACCCAGACAAAGTGATCACACAGCACACTTATGGACAACCACAAGGCTCTATTTGAATCCACCACCTGAATCACCAAAGAACTGGGGGCAAAGAAATCTGAATCTTAGTGGTTACCACTCGGACCCTATGGAGATTAGCAGTACAGTTTGGATACCCAATATCACCAACTGGTGGCGTCAACATGGTGAAAGACACTCAACAGACGCCAATCTGACAAATGTGGCACGCGATATGGTCTGCATCACACCAGATGCTGTTGGAGTGGACACCCGTTTTGCACTTGGGCAGGACGATATCGGTTGGTGGCGGTCCAAAACCACAGGTGAGACCCTTCGCCAAAGAGGGGTCTTAAGGCAGTTTGCTGGAGCCAATAACAGAATATTGGCCGGTGATGTCATAGCATTGAATATGACCAACAATGAAAACCACTCAGAACTGATTAGAGAGGTGGAGGAATGAAAATTGCACAGATTGGCCAAGGTCCACAATATTTTGGTGTGGCAGGGCAGCCAAAATCTACATGCTACACAGAAGGAATCTCAGTCAAAACAAGCAATTGACAGTTGTAGGATACATGTCAGATACTAAAGAGATCGTCAAAGCATCCGGGTAAAACTTTCAACCTGATGGTCTGGCTGCATTTACATTGTCAGAAGATCACCTTCACGATCAACTTTGTCTGCAAATGACCTCCCGTGAGGATTTTCTCAAGTGATAAATGTCCACCAAATCAATTCAATCGACCGCCATGCAGCTGAACGTGATGATGATTGTCCACCTGAAAGCATTTAGGCACTGAAAATTGGCTAGACTGGAATGGCGACTTGGATAATCCAAATCAGAGCGAAGAAGACTGGTAGGTGGACAATGTATCCAACATAGAGCTAGACAATACCATTGAGGATCCGGAGAGCCCAGAGCAGTGGGATGTTAGTCCCGCACCAAATGTTCCTGGGTTGATTCGGCCTATACAGAGATCAAAGAACATGACTGAACAGGTTTTGATGACGGTCAATGCAATGGAAATGAGGAGGAATATGGGGACCAAGAAAAGGTAAGACAGAATGCGTCGACTTATTTTCACCAGGTTCTTTATGTTGTTTGACCGAAAATGTCATTTAGAGCAATATTATGGGAGAATAGTGACCAGTCGCCTGTGAATATTGGTTAATAAACAGAAGTATAGCATGGGAAATGAATCATTTGGCAAGATGTATAACTTTTAATAGAATGAGAGCAACCAGTGCAAATATATTACTGTGCTCGGCTTTACCACAGGGCCGAGTCTCAATCAGTTAGAAAGGTATCCCATGAGTTGAAATAGTTATGAATACAATTATCGATGGTGGCAGAATTTGAATGAACAATATATTAAAATGAGTGTCAACACAGCGTCAATGATTTTTGGTCCTGTCAGTAAGGAAATTGACATGTGAGTATGTCACTGTTTTGCATAAGCGACCTATTGGCAACCCGTATAGGCAAAAGAGAAAGCGACATGGTCACTACCCCATTCTGAAAATGAGCGTCAACGGAATGTCAATGATTTTTTGCTTCATATCTTGGGTAATCTAAGTGGCAATGGTTTGCAGACATCCATAAATGAGGTATCAGCCACCTTTAGAGGCAAAAACAAAAGTGGCATGCTCCTTGCCCATTCCTGGAAATTCGGGTCAATGGAGCATCAACAATTTCTGGTCTTGCATCTTGGGTAATCTAAGTGTTGCTTTGTAGCAAGAATTCATACACGAAGTAATGGCAGCCTTTTCAGGCAAAACAGTGGATGCCATATATGTTACCCCATCATGAAAATGAGTGTCAACGCAGCATAAACAATTGGTGGTCTTGCTTATTGAGCAATCAACGGATCACACAGATACTTCAGCTCATAACAGAACTATTGACTGCCTTTGTAGGCAAAAATACAAAATATGACAGGAAAAACCTGGATTCTAATATAATTGATATCACAAACTGCATAACAGGCAAAAAGAGATTACTGGATGTTGAATAACCGATTTTGATAATATACTATTATGAAACAGCAAAAACAAGAGCATTATATGAATCAACAGATGGACCAGCTGGGTGACCCACTGACAGCCCGCCCAATACAGACAGGGTGGGAGATTTCCATCGAACCGTATCTGAATTGACTGTTCGGGTGTATTGCTTACAGTGACTGCCAATTTTTCAATGGTTTGGTTTCAACCTGCACCTGGACCCAAAGCAATGGTTCTAAACCATTGCTACCACTAACTATCTCTGATGCTTAGATGAGTAATTTATCCCCTGTTCTACTATGACGGAATTTCAGCAATGATAATGTAGCTTCAAGCCCTTATTGCGTGTCAGTTAGGACAAGACAAGAACTCTCACCTGCCAGCGGTTCATTAATGACTTCTTCACAGAGGCATACGAATCAGCACTGTGTGTGCTATGGATTGTGAAACATTTGTATCCTGACAGGAGGCAGTACTGGGCACAAGATACTATCATTGTCATACCAAGAGTCAATGTCAGTGTTAAATGGCAGATACAAATGTCCGAGCTGGACTGATCAGTGGAAAGTTTGAATGTGCAAGGAGTGCAAACCTGTTCAACAAACCACGGGGTAAGTGCGGAATATACCAATGCAATTGCCTTCTCGCCATTGGTTGTCACTATCAAGGTGTCCCAGCAATACTGTTTGAAGTAAGCCATCTTTGGTGATGGAAATTGCAATGCAGCATTGATGAAAGTATGTGTCATACCCTCGACCCTATCAAGTGGAGGTAGTCTGATGGTCTTGTGTGGTAATGCCTTTGCAAACTCAGAAATATCCCTCTTCATCTTGATTGGGTTTGGTCTGCCCTGGTCAGCAACCCTGGAAAGCAATGTCCATAATTACTGTAATGAAGGTATTTCCAGATCAAGGGTCATGTGGCCAAGAACATCTGCTTAGGAGAATCAGCGAATCAGCTGCCAATGAAGGCCAAATCACTCCATGTTGCCCATAATTGCAGCCTGTGTGGAGGCAACCGCTGTGATTCTTTCTCTGTGTCCCTGATGTCTACCATCCACCAAGGTAATGTAGAACAATCCAGCTCCTAAGATAATTGTGAATGTAACAAGTTCAGTATTTGCATACATTGGAGGGATGTTGATGATGGGCTTTGGGTTCTTGAATAGGACATGGCTCACTATTGTTTCCTGTAGCATAAGTGTGGATATAACTGCAAATGCTTGGTTGCCAATAGTTTCCTTGTCAAGGATGCCATTTGATAACTATATCTGATGTTTGCATTGCCCTTCTAAATTTGCCCTCTTCATTAATAAGAGGCTACATAGAAGCATCCCAAGTCATTACTGTGCAGTGAACAAGTGATACGACATTTGGACCAATCTTGAATTGATTAGCAATAGGCTTGAACCTGGCACCATAATTAGTATGTGGCATATTACTCTGTTCTGTGACCCAATGGCGATCAAAGTTGACTGTACAGTTAAATATGTCTGATGGCAGATGAAGTGTCAATCTGGATGAACTCCCCCAAAAAGACAAGATCCAGTGCCAGTCTTTGATGCCATTAACGAATATGGTTGCTGTTACCATACTGATATATTATTGCTCCTAACTGAGTGTCTTGGACGCTATATGTATATTGTAATCGCAGGAGTCCATTTTAACCCCTGTGCCATTCCCCTTCCTCAACTTACCAATAAATGATCTGCCCATTCTGAACCTGCGGGCCTCATCAAAGATAACTTAATGAAATATGCCAGTTCCCCAAAATTTCGTTCTATCAGCTTCCTCTCAGTTGAGCCTCTGGTACACAGTCTCAAAGCTTGTGATTATGACTACTCTCCATTGTTTTCTATGAAGAGCTGCTCGATCTGATGCCCTCCTCCAGGAAGACATACAATAATGGAGATGTGGAGCTAACTCTGTATACTTAGTCACCACAGCTTCCCATTCTGCTACCATTGGTTTAGGGCCATTTCAACCTTAGCCTGAAGTTAGTAGAGTGATATGTATTCTGGTTGTAATATAGAGTTCATGTTGGGCTGTAGACATCCCACTGCAGAATTCATGACACCCATCCAACCATCTTGTCCTATTCAACCTTCATATTGTGGTCAGTTATTTCATTCTCCCATTTGTGGAACCCAGGTGATACATTCCGCATATCGTATTTATAGATCTTATCCCGGTGACATACATAAGCAAGTGCTGGCACAGTCAGATGATTGTTAGTGTGGCGAACGGTCTATCTCAAGAGCATAGCAGGGTCTAACCTTGCCAGTACCACTGTTGTCAGCTACTGAACCACCCTTCACCAAGCTGTTCTCTTTCTCTGCTATTCAACTCATTGCAAGAATTTGGTGTGGCTGTAACTGCATGGGTTTGTGGAGCAGCTTGAAAGTTCTCGTCTCGATGGCAATGCCTAATGCTGCTATTGACCCCTCCAAGTGTTCTTTCTGAAATACCCAATTATCCTTCAGCACTGCTAGTCTGAGAGTAAAAATTAGCATCATTCTGATATTCTGACAGCGGCTGAGCTCTTACAATAGCTCTGACAGTAGCTCTGAAAGCAGCTCTGCTAGCAGCTCTGACAGCAGCTGAGCTCAGATACCAGCCCTGACAGTAGCTTTGACAGCAGCAGAGCTCTGACAGTAGCTTAGCTGCTCTGACAAGAACAGTAACTCACCAGTCCACATTGGCATTATCCGCCTGGTCCTGCTTCTCTGCTTCCACATCGGGGTTGTTGGCTCCCTCTAGTTCTGTTACTGCGATCTTGTTGAAGTTGACATCTGCCCAATCTAATTCTTCTGCATTTTGAGTTTCGAAATGTTGGTCCTCAGGTTCTACAATATGGCCAGGGGCATTTCTGTGGTGAAATGGCAGTGATCAGCATGATCACTTGTTTAGAATCGCGCTGGTCCTCTAGGTTATCTGGTAGCTATTTCCTCCTTTTCTACTCCATCCCTTTCCCCATATCTTGCAATGCATTGTCACAGATTTCATTGTTACGGGGGTGTTTAGATCCCAATCATCAATACAATATATATTGCATCTAAGTACAGCTGCCTATTTAAGAAACTCTTTCTTTCCTCGTCTTATCCTAAGACTCAACCTCTTGTCCTTAACCATGGAAGAGCAACCAAATCCAATCGCTCCCTGCGATTACTTCCAACATCGAATCTGAACATTAGATTTCTCCCTCATGGAACCACTCTTTGGAAAACTCTTCAAAAGGTAGTAACCTGGTAGACAAGTACCAATGTACCAGGTAACCGATACTGTTGCAGTGTGAGAAACGTGCTACCACTGCTGAGATGTGGGTTAATCGTTGATCGTCCAACTGCGAAATGAGATCGCCTAAGAGTTCAATGTTCTTCTGGATTGCGTTTTGAGATTGTGTCAACATGTGACCAGATATGCAGTGCTTGATCACATAGGTGGATGACAGAAGCAATTTTGAATAAAGTTTAAGAGAGAATTCTTAATAGCATTTTAAGATTGTCTTTGGTGCTTCGGTGTTGACTGCAGTTTGCAACTTGAGCGTGTTTCTCTTATTGCCATGGCAATGCTGTCTCTTTATAGCCAACGTCCCGGGTCTTGTGTTGCCCCACCCGGTTGCTCTGAATGGGTCGCTCATGATTGCGTTATCGCGGCCATTCTTCTTATCCCACCCTGTGATAACATGCCACACATCCCATTGGTTATTGTGTTCATGCAACATGGTTTCAAAGCATTACACTCCGGATAAGAATCAGGACATCCATCGCATGATATTATGTCAGCCAACGCATCCGACAGAGTTGAACTTAGACATCTTGCAGTCATGTGAGTCAGTAGTTGAAACATATACCAATCAAACGATTGATAATTCTTATCCCTATTAATACCTCACTGTATGGGAATTGATCCATGTGTCATATATTCAATCAATGACCAACGGATACTATGCCAAAGTTGCACATACACCCGTCAGCTCAGATCGAATACGAGATAACAGTGTGATCCATTCCACTCAACCCAATGAGCAGTGTTTGCTTTGGGCATGCGCCAACGTCATTATTCCCTCAATTACGTCATGCTTAAGTCAAGACTATTCCTCAGACCGGAACGTGCTCCTCTTGATTCTATCCAGTTACAGGTAGAATTCAAGACTCGTTGCACTAGCATGTTGACTATCAACTGCCATGCATAATCAACCATGCATGTCTCGTTAGTTCCGGAAAGTGAACGAAGACAAACACTGCTAGCACTGCTAATGATGTCTCATTCCAGTAAGGGTTGGTAGCTGCGACGATTCGCCAAACTCTAAGTTTGTTTAGTCATCACGCGACTAGTATCAACTCCCGCCAATGAGCATACTACTGGCCAACTCGAAGTATCTTGGATAGATGTTATGCATATCTCATACCTACTCGATAAGTATTCATCCTATTACTTCACAAGTACCATCATCCCAATTAAAGGTGAACCCCTAACATTTATTTTCAGAACTGTTTAGGATGTCAATAAGTAAGGGTTTGCAACATTCCTCCTCTTGTTTCACCCTAATGGTGGACGTTTGTACCAGGATGAGGGGGTTAGTCATGATATATTTGATTTCATTGTCATTGTGGTTTACCATGACCAGCTTGTTGATGGTAATGAATGTCACCATCAGATGCCCTTCATATTCAGGGAAGGTCAGAGAGTATTCCTAGCCTGACTTGTCGAAAGGACTATCAGTCAGTGCAAATCTGGATATTGGACTATCACCCTGAGCAAACATTGTGCTTGCAACGCAGGTGTCAACAGCCCCCAGTAGTTTGCTAGATCATATTGCCAAGTTATGAAGGAAAGAAGTTGATCATTCCATTTGTGTTTGTTAAAATTCTTTTTGATGTCTCTCAGAACGCAAGGCCTTTTCAACTCTCCTGTGTCATCTACAAGGTGATTATTTTCCATCTATGTAATAAAAAGTTCAATACAGTCTTCTCTAGCTTTTTGGTATCAATTTCCAGGTGAGGAGCCTCCCACACCAGAGTGAGCTGGGGAGCTGGTTGCACCATATTTAGGCCTCCTGGTGTTGAGATCTACAAGTGAAAGTGGTAAGGAAATTGAGCACATGATTCAGTCCCAAAAGGTGTCACAGGGAGGCTCAGCCAGAGCTGTTGATTTGATAAGGGTTGAATATGGGCAACTGAGTATGTTCCTAAACCACCAAAAGCATAGGAGATCGTATCCCGGAACATACTACTGGTCGATACTGCCGCTTTGGTTTTGCCTCCACAAATGGTCCGTCTACCCTCAACTAATGAATCTCTGCTCGGCCAGAATGTTGCTGAGGTCGAAATTGCCGGTATAGTGGTCCCTACATGACCATGTAATGTGCGATTGATCGGTGTAGTAGCAGTTAAAAGAACATTGTCTAAGGAAGCAGCTAATATAATCTTCATCTGTGCCATGGGGCTTGATAAAATGTTTGGCTTTGGGGCAGGGCTTGTTGCCATCTTTGACTTCCTGGGGGGGGGTTGGTGATGCTTTCCCGAATGTGGTGGTCGCCCTTTTGGTGACTCTTCCCTATAAGCATGAGATGAGTCTTTACATTGTACAGATATCATCAATAGTTTTCTTCATACCTGGTATCAGTCCCAGGAGAGCTTGAGTTTGCTCCCGAAGTGTCTCCCAGAGATGGGTACACATGTATCTGTCACCTCAATAACACTTGATATCAGAGACTCAATGTCAGAGACTCAATGTCTGAGACTCAAAGTCAGTGTCCCAATGTCAGAGACTGACTGTCATAGATTCAATGTCAGAGTCAGATTTACTAACGTGGGCACGCATCTTTGCTATGCATTACACCTGGGTGTGTTAGTCGATATTAGTATAAAATGGGAGACTGGATTTGTCGTGTGTAGTTATCCATTCTTAGACTGCTGCAAGGCCTTTGGTCAATGCAAACCGGCTACTCACAGCATCTATGTGCTGGGTGGTCTCCTGTAGCATGGAGGATTAGATTTTTTTAATCCAGTTCAAAATGCTGGTTGGCAATCTCTATGGGACACTTGGTGGTGCCATGATGATAGTTGTTTGGTTGATATGAGGGGCATTGAGTGGATATGAGGGTTACTGAGTGGATATAACTGTCGCTCAGTGGATGGGAGGGTCACTGACTGAATAGAGATATTGCAGAGTGCAGATGAGGGTCACTGAGTGGATAAGAGAATGGTTCAGTGGATATGATGGTCATCATGATAACATTGATTGATCTCAGTCAAATTGTGCGGAATGTATGTAGTATAGACCAACTACTACTAGATGCACTCTGTCCCACACTCAAAGAGACGACCACTCCGACACACCTTGTTTTGGTGATGCAAATCTGCAAGTTGGTACTGTGGAGTATTCACCACAGATTGATGTAAAGAGGGTCTGAAAAAGTGAAATGCTAGTTAGTTGAGACAGGTCAAATAGGTAACATGCAAAAAGGTCAGTGGTATTTTTGAAGGCCATACACAATGAGGCTCTGAAGGAAGTAAGGGGTTGTTGTGTAAAAATGCTAATTGGTTTATGGCTAAAACATTAGCTCACACCTGCCTGTTTGAGGAAGTCAAAAATGGTTCTTAGAAGCAAGACGTTTCCATACAAGGAAACCAGGAGAGCTGAAGATAATGTGTGGTACAATAGACATCACAAGGCTAAGCTAAAATCCAAGTCAGTTTAGGCTACGCGTAATTAACAGCATTAAGACATGTAATCAAAGCCTCACTACAGTCGTATCTGGGGGCAGCAGCACCCAATCGCAACCTTTCACCTTCAACAATGCAGTCTTTTAGTTGCACTTCATGTGGGTGGGTCTCTTCCCAACCATGTGGTCTCACTCATCACTGCAGTTCAAAATATACAGGGCTTGACCCAAACTCCAACAATCATTCTGTGTCACCTGGGCTAGACTACAATAACCAGATGATATTCTCCAATTTGACAATAATACACAAAGCCTGTGACCTGGAACAGAGATGTTCTCCAATACAGGATTCCCATTTAATGATGCATTAAGAGTTCAGTGTTTCAATGTTGATGACTTGGACCCCCTTGCTTCGTTCTCTACACCCCAACAATGGCAACTTTGATGTTATATGGTGGATACAAACCTAGCAAAATCGAAACTCGACATCAACCGCAAACAAAGACTTATTCTACCAAATGTCAATGCCAAAATCGCAGATTGCCTCAACCAACTCATTGGCGACATGGAAGAAATGAATGGACTTATATGCAGATGGGATGAGAATTGTTTTTTGATTGATGCAAGAGGTACTCAGTTCAGGTTTTGGAACCCCATTACAGAAGTACAATATATCCTAAGACATCCCCTGATTCAGGATGATCTCTTATATATGCCTGTCTAACGAATTGATTCAAATGGGGAACATATATATCCTGAAATGTGGACCACAGATTGTTGGTGGAAAACACAGGCAACTTACCTTGTATTATAAGAGATTGTTCCTTGTCAGATTTTCAAATATAGTTGGTTTAGTGAGAGTATCTGAGAGAGCGTGTCAGAGCATGTCAGAGAGTGCATGTCAGATACAGCATGTCAGAGAGAACATCTCAGAGATAGGCTATCAGAGACAGTCAGAGTCAGATGGTCAGAGAGAGCGTGTCAGAGGGAAAGTGCCAGAGAGTGTCAAAGTGTGATTGTCACAGAGAGCGTGTCAGAGAGCATGCCAGAGTGCATGCCAGAGTGCATGCCAGAGTACATGGGAGAGAGGGTGTCAGAGTGCATGTCAGAGAGAATGCCAGAGAGTGGGTCAGAGAGTGTGACAGAGAGCATGTCAGAGAGTCTCTCAGAGAGCGTATCATACCATGTCAGAGAGCATGCCAGAGCGCATGTTGGAGAGCGTGTCAGAGCGCGTGTCAGAGCGCCTGTTGCAGATCCTGTCATAGAGCATCGGACTCAGAGTGTCAGAGATTACCAGTCAGCGTCCCAGCGTATCAGAGCAGGTAGTGTGTTATGCGTGTCAGCACCAGTGTGGGCAGGATTTCTCTAAATATTAGAATATCATTATTCATAGCTAACTCATTCCAGGAATCTTTGCCAGATAGATCAACTGTTGTCTCCATTACACTTCACAATGACAAAACTATACTGTCTAGGCAACGTGGCGACAAAACAGCTTGGCTGGTTAATCTCAGAATTGGGAACCTGTCTCAGGCAAAGAGACAATTGGTTAAGATCGATGGATTTATTCTAATCAGTTTTTTAACAAAATGTGCAAATGGATGAAAAAACCACCCCAATTGGATCGCCCATCCTGAATCAGTTGCACTGAGATTGTGCGCTCAAGAGCAGCTGGAAATTGCAGCCTAGTAGTTCAGAGTGCGGAGAGTCACACTTGTCATGAGTTTCCCTGAATTGCACCATTCCTTGCAGACAACCCTGAGCAGTTCACCATATATATCCTAGCAATTGATTGGTACCTTCAATGTGGGATATCCCCAGGTGAGATGCCCAGCATTGCCCGCAGGCCCAAATGCCACCTTTTCTCATGATATCATTCATTGTGAACAATTGCTGCGGAGGAGGTGGGGCGGTGGACATTTGCGGATTGGCCAAATTGTGCCCATGGCAATCAATGTTGTGATATATATTGGTGCATGAGTGTTGACTGGTTGCACCAACTACTGAAGGGCTTATTTAAAGATCACACATGGGAATGAATTGGTGGTTTTCTGAATGATATTTATGGCCAGAAAATGGGTATGAATCAGATAGATGAACGATTCTCCATAATTCCTGCACACTCAGACCTACTCCAGTTTGGAGACACACTTACACATGTGAATCAATGGACCAGTGCCGGGTACAGGTACATGGTGAAGAACTGGCTTGCAGCACTGGTCGTATTGTGACCACTGTGATGGGCATGGTTGTTCTTAGGAGATTATGGATATAACAATGTGATACTGAAATCCGGACAGAGTCTTGAAAGGTGTCGAGAAAACAAGACACCATTCAATGCTGTTTCACAGTAGTCTATTGTTTTGTTATACAAGTGAACAACAATGAAGGAAAGACTAGGTTATCCTCCAACGCGAAAGAACATTTCATTATATAACATTCGTTTGCCAGTGTCGAACGATTTTTCATAGTCTGTTCAACTATTCTAATCCTCACTCATGATCTGAGACCCCACGAACACAACTCTTAACAACACGACCACGCCACATCACCCCATGTTGCAACACCTCAACTCACTTTCTTATCTTACTAAAAAATCTTGCCACCACTGCACAACATTCTCACACCATCTCCACATCCCTCAATATCTCCACCTTCCCGTAATACTAATTCCTTCAAGCTTCCACTATATCAACCCCCATTTCATCACTCACAACCCCAAGCCATAACAACCACTGTGTTGACTCTCTCTATTGACCTAAATTCACAAACTGTCACTAAAAGCCTGACTGACATGGACTCAAAATCTGGAGTGTATGCGGCTCCACCACGCTCAACCCTGAACCAACCCAGATGATAACCACACTCATATTCGTCCCGACACTCCTGCAGGGCAGTATTACGACTATAAGTGCTATACTCCACAGAACACACTAATTGCACTTTGGCTGAAGCTTCTTCCAAATGACACTAAGCCCAGAATCCCTTCCAAACAATCAACTGTGCCTGGAGCTCAACTAGAGCAGTCAACCATGCCAGGAGCTCCCATGATGTGATTATCCTCTCACTCGATATGTCTTTCTTTCAAACTTCACATCCAGCCGGGACATCTTCCAATTGAGGGTGTCACACCCACACTATTTCCTTGACCTTGACCTTGACCTTGACCTTGACCTTGACCTTGACCTTGACTTTGACCTTGACTTTGACCTAGAGCACTGTCTGTCGGCGATTTGTCATATATCTTAATTGCTTCGCCATTGACTGGGACAATCCGCAATCCCCTATCCATACGGGGCAAGTGTGTCAGCAAGTTGTGTGCTCTTTCGACATGCAACATGTTTCTCACAACTACTTCATTCTGATGACCTCCTGGCCTCCAGAGCCTGAACTATTCATCTCCATGCCTGGTGTCTTTACCTGCTATTCTACTAGCAAAATCATTGATCACCTGCTATTCTCTCTTGGCATACTCAGTACGCTGTTTGAACTTTCACCAATCTCCGCAAACTTGAGTAGTGCTTGCACAATCTGAATACGGGCTTTCTTCTGATGCGCTCTCTCCATTCTGAACTGTCAGACAATGGTCCGAAATTGATGGTGTCATCATGAACATTGCCGCTGCAGCTGCAGCTCTCCCTGTCGGTGCTCCGCACTCCACCAGTGCAGTGCTTGGACAATCCCTTGAAATGTGCCCCACCTCATGGCATCTGAAGCATTCCTGAGTATATTTGCAGCGATGTTTCTCAGTTTTTCAACAACCACCATTGCTCCAACTGCCACTGCCAGGGAACCTCGGAGTGTCCTTTGAATCCCGCATTTCGCTCTGTGTCCATGTTTTAGCCGGTGCCAGCAATTTGATGCTTCCCCAGTTGACCTCCTGCTGTTGCCACACCAAGTGGGATTTCATCATCATAATAGCTTTCTCTGGTTTGTTGGCCAGCGAATCCCTCTTGTCATACATCAACTCAGTGAAAACCCTCCAATCATCATCCTTAGATATAGCCTTTATCATGTAACAGGTGAGCTCGTTCTTTGGCTTTGTACCACCCCTTTCAGTTGAACTATCTGACTCAGCACAGAGGTGGTAATCGTTCATGTTCCCGTGGATCTTCGATGCATATTCCTGGAAATTGTCGCAATCACCTAACCTCACAGCTAACATCTACTCTTTCCATGCCCACACATTGTGCTTCACCTTGAGCTGGTAGTCCTCCTTCAACTGATCCAAAAGCGCCTGTACGTGTTTCTGAAAGCTGAACTGCGGCTGCAAACACCTCTCTACTGTGAGGAGAATAGTTCACCATGCGATTCCATGCTGCTTCTTCCCGGCTTGAAATGCTGTCATGTCCTTTGCATCCGGTGCTTGCTCTGTAACATCTTCACTGTTGAGAACTGCCTCCGCTCCATAAGTAATTCAATTTCCTAACTCCAGTGTTTGCAGTCCATACCATCAAACTTCTGAATTGTGATCACTGTCAATTCGGCCATCATGTCGTCCATACTTGCGTCAAGTCTGCCCATTCTCCACCGAGACCAGGTCAATGGTGCCACAATTTGAAGTCAAAATCAGAGTCAAGTTTGTCAAATTAGCAATGTGCCCAGGCTCATAACATGATGTACTGTAACCGCTGTGCTGAATCCCACTCTTGACCTGAAATCACTGACTGTCTCTCTAAGTCTCATTGACATGTATACAAGAACTAAAGTGCATATGGCTCCACCACACTCAATCATGAACCAACCCACATGATAAGTGCACTCGTATACATTCCCACCATGCTTGACTCTCTGCTCGAAGGGCATCCTCAACACTTTCATTTCATTGAATTTCTCACCACTTTCAGTTCATCAAATCTCTCACCACTTCATATTAATTGCCAGCTACCACTCTCACAATGAAACTTCACTCTAATACCTGCAAGATGCCCCTAGTTGCATCAGCAGCAACATCTACCAGTTCCTACCATACTGCAAGAGCTACAGTATGAGCAAGATACTCAAAATTCATTCCCTTCTCCGCTATATCAAATGTATTGGGGAAATGTGCTCCGCCAATCACACTGACACCAAGATATCAATAGCCCCTCCTGACAACCGTATCAATGATGACAGCCATTCCTCCAAAAAATGTTAACTATATTGTTTCGATGTCAGCATGGGAATCGTATGTTTTGCATATCTAGTTGTAAGTCAACATTCTACTGCATATCATTAAACCAGATCCCCTCTTGCCAAATACTGATAAATGCTGCAAGCTGCCTGTTGGGATTCTCTGGTGTCAGACAAATTATCACCTCATTTGATACCTAACATCAACAGAGTAAAGAGCAAATAAAACTTAATTGCAAATCTGATATGTCCAGAGGGTAGCAGCATGTCAGAGTTGATTGATGCTGTACCGTACAATTTTTCGACATTTCAAGTGGATACAAGTTCCAGCCTCGACCAATGCATCTGTTGATCCCATTCATCACAAATTCTCTAACGAAACATACACAGAGCAAAAGGTTTAACAGTCACTATACCACCGCACAATGATCCATATGCAGTTGTAGTTCGAAAGGCAAGGTGTGTGGAGAAGTGGCGCAGATAATGCAATCAATTCAACAAGATTTCAATTCAAGGAGATCCAGCACCACAAAACAATAGTTTGGTATGCCAGCAAGGATATTACCCTCCCAATGTGCTATATGCTGATCATTTTAGCGATAGAATCAATACAGGAAAAGAAGATGGTGATTGAGGATTAACATTGGAAACTGTACATCGCAACCTACTGGCAGTGGATGATTTTGTGTATATGTCATCTGCAATGCCAGCCAGAACTCATGGAATGAAAATGTGGCAAGATGTGCCACAAAGAGTAAGATGAATTATAGATGATTCTGCAGTTCTTACACCCATGCAACTTGTTCCAAGCAGTGAAGAAAATCAATACCTCCTCAGCCAGTATGTATCTTCAGAATCATATAATATGATATTCTTGATGGCTTGGATAAGTTGATTGCAACCAGAATGCCTGGTATCCTGAGCCGGCACTTGTCAGTTCCACTGTTTGAATCTTGTCAGAGCCATATCAGAGCCACAGTCAATTTCAGAGTCACAATTGTCAGTCACATTATTGCAGCCAGGATTATCAGATCATGTCATAATGCACTTGTCAGAGCCATGTTTATCACAGCTAGAATTGTCAGACCATGTCAGAGCTATATATGTCAGAGCAATATTTATGAGCTGGAAATGTCCGAAACTATATCCGAGCAGACTCTCATAACTGGGATTGTCACAAACTATGTCAGCACCACACTTGCCACTGCCACCTTCATCAGATTGGGATTGTCAAGCCATATCGGAGCTGAACATGTCCCAGTACAGTGGCGAGGAATACCATATAGTATTGCAGTACCACTCTAATGAGACAGACATCAATCATTGTGGAATGGTTGGACACTGCTGATACCCAAGTTGAACCACTATATTCTCAGTACATGCACATTGCCATTAGCTGATAAACACGTCTCAAGTGACAGCTTACTTCAAACCATCATGTTTACTAATTTACACATATCCATCGAGCGTGTTAGGGTTGTCAGTTCGAGATTGCGTTGCTGGGCTGGTGAGAGTGACTTGTGAGAGTGGTGGAAGAGTCAAGCGTTGTATATACATTTTGCTACACATGATTCTATACCAACAATGTAGCATATATCTTGATTAGAGACATGGTTACTCTAATATAACTTGCGATTATTGATTATCATTATTGTATGGGAACACCAACTTGTTGGGATCCGAATTTATGTTAAAACTTCTATGCACTACTTGACGTTTTCTCATAAAACATATCATAAATGATGTCATTCAATGTTGAAATCAGTAACAATGTAAGCAAATCCATGATACAATTCCATAACTTATGGTATTATACTTGCAAAGTGCCATGCCACAGCAGTAATATCAATAAGCTATCATAGTACCATGCTGACAACTATAACAAATCTCTGTTACAGTAACATGAATGCTTTTCCCAATGTAGTTGATTATTTCAATCAAATCAATAGATTACAAATTAAATTCATTTCATGCATTAATGGTTCAAAAATCATGATTAGAAATGCACTCTGTGGAACACATCCATACATTTTGATAATTAGCTGTGAGTCCTGACTAAGATCCTGGTGATAATACATTTAGACTTTGACAACATACAGTGTGTGGGCTCTGACAACACCAGAGCAATTGTATCAGAACCGTGTGACAAGATTATGGCTACTAGTAGGAGCAATGGTTCCATAACGTTGGTTGGGGTCCGGGTCTGGGTCAAAACCGAACCGTTCCCAAATTGGCAGCCTGGGTTGCCCATACCCCCAAGAATTCAATTCGGATAGGGTTCTATGGTAATCTCCCAACATGTCTGAAATGGCCAAGTTGTCAGCGGGTCACCCACTGGGTCCATCTGTTGATTCATATAATGCTCTTGTTTTGGCTGATTGATAATAGTATCTTATGAAAATCATGTATTCAACAGCCAATAATCTCTGTTTGAATGTTTTGAAGTGTGTGAAATCGATTATTTTGGAATCCGTGTTTTTCCTGTCATATGTTGAATTTTTGCCAATGAAAGCAGTCAATAGTTCTGTTATGGACTCATATATCCGTGCGATGCCATGATTACTCACTATGCGAAAGCAAAAATTGTTGATACTCAGTTGACGTTCATTTACAGGATGGGGTAACATATATATCATGCTCTGTTTTGGTTGAAAAGGCCGCCATTACTTCATATATAAAATATTGCCACAAAGTGACACATAGATTGGCCAAGATGTAAGACCAGATATAGTGGATGCTCCATTGATGCTCATTTTCAGGAGGGGGCAGAGAGAATGTTGCTATCGTTTTTGCCCCCGTAGGCGGCCAATTCTTCAGTTATGGATGTTTCCAGCCATTCGCCAGTTAGATAACCTAACATGTAAGACCAGAAATCGTTGACGATCCATTGACACTCAGTTTCGGAATGGGGCAGTGAGCATTTTGCTATTGTTTTTGCCTCTAAAAGTGGCCAATACCTGACTTATGGATGTTTGCAACCAATCACCAGATAGATTACCCAAGATGCAAGGCGAAAAATCGTTGGCGCTCTGTTGACACTCATTTTCAGCATAGGGCAGGGTGCCTGTCACTATTGGTTTTGCATCTGAAGGTAGCCAGTACCTCATTTATGGATAATTGCAACCAATCGCCGCTTAGGATACGCAAGATTCAAAGCCAAAAATCTTTCACACTGCGTTACGCCTCATTTTCAGAATGGGGCCATGAACCTGTTGTGTTCTCTTTTGCCTACAAAGGCTGCCAATACAATGGTTATGCATAACAGCGACCAAATCACTTTTCAATTACTGTGCTTACAAGACCAAAAATCATTGATGCTTCATTGGCGCTCATTTTAATTCATTGTCCATTCACAATCTGCTGCCAACCATAATTTGATTCATAATTATTTGACCTTATTGGCTGCATTTCTGCCAGATTCAGAAACGGCCCTTTTACAAGGCCAAGCCATGTGATATTCTTGCACCAGTCACTCTCATTCTATTAAAATTTATACATCTTGCCAAATGATTCATTTTGCCCACTAAGGTTGTGTGTATTAACCAATATTCACATGCGACGGCTCAATATTGTCCTGTAATATTTCTCTAGATGAAATTCTCAGTCAAACAACATACAGAACCTGGTGAAAATAAATTGATGCATTCAGTCTTACTTGTTTCTGTTCCCCTTATTCCTCCTCATTTCCATTGTATTGACCATCATCATCACCTTTTCAGACTTGGTAGTTGACGTCCATGTTACTGGAATCACTCTGGGAACACTTGGTGGGGCACTTCCATTCAACTGATCTGGGGTTTCTCAATCGGCGAGGCCACTGTCTAGCTCCATGTCGGATTCATTGTCTGCCTCACTTTTGTCTTCGCTTCGATTTGGAATATCCAGGTTGCCATTCCAGCGAAGCCAATTTTCAGTGTCTGAAATGATTTCGGGTGCATCAACTTCAGCACTTTCCACTGCATGGCGGTCGCCTCTTGTGATTCAGCGCACATTCACTACTTGACTTTGTCCTCCACAGAGGTTCTTGGCTGACAAACTTGGTGGCACAGGTGATCTTTCCGACAATTTAAGTGCAGCCGGACCATCATGTTGAATGTTTGACCGGGACGGCTTGACAATCACTTCAGTATCTGAAATGTATCCTACGGCTGTAATTTCCTTGTTATGAGTGCGAGATTCCTTCTGTGTAGCACATAGGTTTCGACTGCCCTGCAGCATCTTTAAAAAGTCATGGTCGTTGGCCATTCTCTGCAATGTCGTTTGCCTCGCCTCTCTCTTCATTTCCAGGTCGTGTTTGGTATGCATCATGTCCAATGCTGGGTCATTGGCTGGTGATACTCCGTGATTGACTCAAGCAAACTGCCTTACGATGCCGTTTTCGCAAACAGTCTTGCCAGTGGGTTTTGACTGCCTCTAGCCGATATCATCTCGCCCAAGGCAACAACTGGTCTCCACTCTGACACCATGTGTTATGATAGATAATACATTGCATGCCACATTGAAGAGATTGGCATACTTCAAGTGCCTTTTCTCTTCTTGATGCCACCAGTCAGTGATATCTGGTAATCACAATGTACAGCTAATCTCCATAAGGTCAGAGTGTTAATCATTAAGATTCAGATTACTCTGCCACCAGTTCTATGGTAATTCAGGCGGTGAATTCAAATGAAGCCATGCGGCTGTCAATGAGCGTGCTGCACAATTTCTTTGTTTGGGCGTCATTTCAGCCTCATTTTTTTGCCATGTATATTCTTCATCATCGTTGGACAAATGATATGGATCATAAGATGATTGACCAGATCTGGAAGCCATTGCAGAGGAGAAGAGATTGTTGCTCAGTACGCTTTCAGGTTGAATGAAGGGCAAACGTCCATGTCTGGCACCGAAATCATTCTCCACATACTTCAGAAATGCCTCCTGGTCTTGGGTACTATAGGCAGTCTCATCCGCAAGAATAATATGCATTGCTATATCCCACTTCCTGAACGATCGCAACATCTGGAAACAATCAAGAATTTGCGCCGAACTGAGAAGCATACCTGTGGTTAGAGTAACTTTAGCATAATGTTTGGACAATATCTGTTTTGCAAACTTTACGGCGAAGGTTACGTTTTCCATCCATTGAGTCTTCTTCTCAGTTAAAGCTCCCATAACGCCATCCATCTGATCAATCATGTCAATCAACACATTGATAATGTCTTGCAGAGAATCTGTATGCCTTGTTGACATCAACAGGGTCCAGTACCTGAATGGCCTGAAAACTTCCACGATGTACTTGACAATGGACCATTTATCCCGAGTTTTGAAGAATGGGCGGGATGCACTGTAATTTGGATGCTTGAGCCACTTCTGGGTGAATTCTTGTAATCGGTAAAATCACCCAAGCAATTCCAGTGTTGAATTCCACCCAGTCTTCACATCCATCATCGGTAGTACTGCGATATGTACATTGGCTTGTTGACAGTCAATGCACTCATTTCAACGACTGGGCGTCAGCGTAATCTATACAGTAACCATCGGCCACTATATGAAGGTCAGTTTCAGGACTTTCAAAATATCTCAAAATATGTACTTTCTCAACTATCTCCGCTAAACCTGGTCTCATGGCCGACACCTTGTGGATTCTAGCATTGCCCTCCTCACGAACTCATTGACCCTTTCCTCGCTAATCATTGGCAAACGCTCTAAATTGCTGATCTCCCTCATGGGCTTCCGAAGTCTTGGTACAGCGTTTTACACCCAACCTGCTCATGAATGCACCTAAAGCAAGCTCAATGACGTGCGCCATACATGGTATGTGGTGTCTAAATGCAGGCCACTTGATTACGGAGACCTCAAGGTTTCAGTGTAGTTTGCAAGTCATCGAGCTGTCGGAGGAAGTGTTATCAGTCGTAATTCGAAGTACATGGCCAGCGGTAAGCTCCAAAACCATCAAGAACTTCCTTCACATGCAAGGCTAGCCTGGCTCCGGTATGTCAACCATTGACCTATCAACCTTAATAAGCTTTCGAGATCGGAAAAGGATAGGCAATATTCCTGATCCGAAGTGAGTTGTACTTCTCGCAATAGCCAATTTCGATCCATATAGTAAGCAAAGACTGACCTTATGGTCAATTTGTTCGTTGATGTCCACCTGTCTAGTGCTAAACAAACTTGATTTTATGACTGCAATTGCTTCCTAATTGCATCCATTGTTGGGATGTATTCCCTCCAGCAAATGTCACTCAGCATGCTGGCAGACTGTTGCACCAATTCGCTTCTTAATTAATTGTATGACCCTACCAGCTCAAGTCTCGAGATAGCATTCCATGGACTGTGAGCCGAAACAAATCCTCATATGTAGTATCAATTCCAGGTGTCTTGGTGGAATTTAGCAGTTTGAAAATCCTTCGCTGCCAGTTTGGAGCGTTTTCTCAGTCAATCACGCTACTATAGAGAAAACCTAATTGTGAAATATGAATTTGCTTTGCAGACTTACTATTGTAATTTCTCGACTTCCATACCTCTTAGGTATGGGCAGAGCTCTTTCATCAACCATTTAACACGTCAATTCAGAACCTTCCGACTCTGTTGATTTGAATACCTTTGCGATGTGCGATTGTGTCACCAAGTGTTTCCCCATTGAGCTTGTCCCACCATCTGATGGATGGCGAAGAACACAATGACAGGCAATACATATGCCGCAAGCACTACTGTTCTCCTCCATTCCTCAGTGTAAATAGAATCGCCACACTGCCGCATTCTTGGAATTATTCCCAACAATAGGATACTTCGCACATACATTCATTAAAGCCCACCAAGCACCAGATATAATTTGCAATGTAACGTCTCTCAAATCACGAATACAGACATGTTTAGTTTTGGAAGATATCATAACCTCCAGCAATGAGGTATTGAAACATTTTGAATCTGACATTGCCATGGGAATTTGAAACCTGGGAAATTCAACTTGCGAGACTGTCAGAAGTAACCTTATAGTAAAGTAGGAAGCTGGTTATTCAATATTGACTCTAGAGCTACAAGCAAGAGAAAGGTCAAACCTGAGAGACATTGCATGCATATTTGTGAAGTGGAATACAAAGACATATTGCAAGGACTGACCATTAGTAACTAAATTTAGCAACAACGCTGTTCAGTTCATTGCTGTGTAGCTTACTGAGTCCCCACGAAAACTGTTGATCCTCAGTTGGCGTTCATTTTGAGAAGGTGGTTGCAATACCGTCACTAGCATTTGGGCCCATGCAGGAAGCCAATAGCAGGATGGTGGGTCAATGCCACTGCATAGCAATTAGATTATCCGAGAGGCAAGTCCAAAAATCATTGACACTCTGTTGACGCTCATGTTTAGCAGGTTGTAGCGATATCATCACCAGCATTTTTGCCTATATGGGTGGGCAATCCAGTGATTATGGGTTAATGCCATTGCATGGCCCAAGGATTATCCAAATTGTGAGACCAAACATCAGTGATGATCCGTTGACACTCATTTCTAGGATGGGGCAAACAGCGTGTCACCTTCCTTTATACCTATCAAGACTGCCCATACTTGCTCTTTGGAAGAAGGTGACAATGCAGCCCTTGGATTGCCGAAGGGGTAAGACAAAAAATTGTTGACGCTCCGTTTACGCTCACCTCTAAGACATACTAACAGTCATTGGATGCTCAACAATTGTACCCCAAATGCATACAGTCATTATTGACAGCCAATAGATTATTTCTATGTATAACCATTTGCATCCAAAAGCGTTGAGGCCTCTCAGTTTCTGACTCACCACTATACACATTATCTGAGCGATGAATGATGTAGGCGCATCGCATTTCATAGCTTTTGGCCAGCAATTTATGGCATATAGATCCATCCACTAGTTCTTGACCTATATGGTCCGATTTCCTCACCTCTCTGTATCCAGCTCCTTCTCCTGGATTTCCATGACATACCAAAAGCAATGTTCAAAATGTCAACCACATTCAGCAGGTCTGAGCGGAGAGTTATGCAGTTGGATGCATGGATTAATACAGCATGACCGCTGTCATTCATCTGGCTTCACATTGCGCATTGACCACTCCTTCTATGACTTGTTTGATATCACTGACTTAAATTTTGTTAGTAAACTTTGTCTCAAATTGAGGTTTTGCTTTCTGACATAACCATAACAGCCTGGTTGATATCCAGTTTGTTGGTCGTCTATCAACTTGATGTGCAGTTTAGAACTTTCGCATGGCCCATACAACCCTTGCACCTGCACTGACTAATTATCATGTCACACAATATGGTCACTGAAATCCTGGAAAAGCTGACACATAGCAAAATTGGGACCCAAATTACGTTTCACTCAGATACATCGTCAAATCAAAATATTTCGCTATCCATTCCTCGGGCCGCGCATGAGCCGTCACCGTATCTTTGTCCGAATCTGATCTTTGATTGTAATCAGCTAGGGACACTCTATGCAGAGGTAAAGTATGACGGTTTCAACAGGGTTCGAATTCTTGTTCTGTGACGAATAGGGCTCCATGTCAGGTGGGAAAGATGCTATGCAAGTGTATGACTGTGGTTTGTCAGAACCCAGCCTAGTTTGACCAAATCGGGGTGGAGAAGTCCATTGTGGCATCAGCGATTGTCCAGGGACGATGTCAACAGTCTGCATAAGCTCTCGAAATGTTGCCGGTGATGGAATGGCTTCAGTCTTGTCTGTTGGGGGGTTGACAACAGCTGGAACCCTCAATTCGGCCGTCCCGTTCTTCATATCTCTGTCACAGAAGTAATCGGCCGCATCCTCCCATCCTGGTTGTGTCAATTCGTCAAGCCTATTATGCTTGTGCCGAAATCTCTCCATTCATAGCTGCTGTGTTTTGGAGATTGTGCCCATCTCCCTGCCAGGTTCGTCATCTTCTCTCAGGTTGCTCAGCATTGTGAATTCTTCATCATCTGCCTCGTGTTCTCTATCCTCCTCATCGTCGGAAGTTGCAAGATCGCTCAAACTGTCCCCGATAGCATAGACCATCTTCCCAAGTAATTCTTTCTCTGGTTGTTGATCCTGCCTTTTCAGCATTTCTCATATCTTCCTGCTCTTGCATAATTGCGGTCTCTGCATTTTGAACTTGCTTTCCTCCCACAGTGGTCTCTCTATCCGCATAATCCTGAATCCATTCCTCATTCTCATCATTGCTTGAAAAGTGCAGTTCTCATCATTTCTTCCCCGAAAGCTTCTTTTTCGACCGTAAGCTGCACAATGCTCCCAATCAATGGACCCTTTCGGCCTTGATGACGGTCTTTCCATCATTTGCAGGCTGACGTTGTCATATGGATAGCTTGATCGATTTGCCGTATTCCCCTGCTGGAACACGTGACCCATTCTTTTTCACAACATTGACCATTTAATCTTTAGTTGACCATGTTGTTGGGTGAGATGTTGGATGTTTGAAGATATGGACCACATGGAGGCAAACTCTGTGTTTTATGTAAAGGTTGGTACATTTTATCAACTTGAACAAAGCAAAATGTGTGTTTTAACCATCACATAATTGGGAATAGTAATGCTAACCGTATAACATGACTTGATGGTTAGCATCTGTTTCACGTGAGATCACGGGGATGTCTTGAGACACAAATCACCAGATGTCCTTTCCATCAAAGACTAGTCTTTTGATATCAATCAAATACGACATTTCGGCAGTCGTTCACCACAATGTATCCCTGTAAACAGAGAAACAACATTGGACTGACTTACTGCAAATCGCAGGACGGTTAGAAACCCTTGCAATCTGCAGCTATACGTGGTAGGCATCCATCTATGTAGAACAAGCAAGTTGGCTGCCACTCATTCCATTTCGAACTGAAGCTAACTATATATTCTTCAAGACTTCACACTTCATTTGGTTATCATCTTTCTCACCTATTCCACAACAGCCAGTCATGTGTCCACAAACACCTCAGTGAGCTGTGAGCGGATCTGAATCAAGCCAAATGACAGGTACTTTATCCAATGCACCGCCTGTTAAGACGCAGCAGCAATGCAGACACAATGTAGTCCACTGCGACGCGGCCACAGCAGCCACTGAAAATATGATCCAGGAAGCACATTTATAAATCGTCTGTACCAACCAGAAGCAGCAAGAATAAAATGCAGCATGCAGTTGGATGTGGGTATATCCATATCGTGGTGAATGGCCGTGAACTACAGATTGAAAGTAAAGCTGGTGTACTGAGGGAGCTACGTGATCAATTTATCGCTACCCAGAATGGGAATGCGCCATGGTCGACCAAGGCATTTGTCCCCAAAGTCTACGAAATCAAACATTATGATGTTGTCAGTTGCCGTATCATTGCAGAGAAATATCATGATAAAAAAAAATTCGGTTAGAGCAGAATGTCTCCTTTGGAGTAGACGCGGTCCGTCAGAGCCGCCGGAGACATCCAAGTGGCAACTTACTCTGTGCCAGGCGTTATTACCACACATCACGTTGCATATCGCACTCCCATTACGATTTACACATTTGTTGTCGCTCACTCAGTGTCCTGTTCTAAATGAATACTCTAGCATTGTGGCCAACTGTAAGCATATGTCGGAATGGGTCCATTGAGTACGTGCTTGCATCGGGATTGCAATTGGATGGGTGACACCGAGAAAATGTCTCCTTGTGTTCCTTCTACCTGCGTGCAAAATGCAATTCTCTCTTTACGAATTATACACATCATTACAAGTTGCCAGATCTAGCTGGCTATTGACAATCCATCGCTCGTTCTATACATCTCCTGTCTTACTACTACTAGCAATCTCTGGAATTACCTACATGCAGCCGATGATGTTTCCCACTCTGATAACGTGCAGAGCACCGGCTGCCGTTGCTTTTCTCACTTGTACAAATTTCAAGATGGGATCCAAGTGACCCGAGTTTGCAGGTGTTGCGGTGAGTGCAAGGGCTAACTAGTACTCAACGAAAGCTTCATCCTTATTGAGGAGCTCCATTTTGAATAGTCATTGCAGTTGCCACAGGAGACAACCAGTCAGCGTGCAATTAAATCTCCCCGGGTGGTGCTCTGCCCACACCCAGTCGTTCCATCGGTCTCATCCATGCCACCTCTGGCGTCCTGTGCAACGACCAATCTGAGATATGCGTTCACCTTCCAAACCCTCAACTTGATCCTGGATACCAGGGGGAATACAGAGCTCCATTGCACGCGGTTGTTCATCTAATATATACAGCTTGTTACGACTTTGATGCTTCATAAACTTCCGCATGCAGTTGAATATTGTCACGCAGTGCGTTGGGTCTTGCGTATTGTCGAGTAATGCTCAGAAGTCTTTGATCATAGGGTCAGGATGCTTTCCATCACGGCGGTTTTCGGGTCTGATAAGGTCAGGCTCTGCATATGACTAGGAGCTCAGGTGGTCAGCCATATCAGCGCAGGAAGGGAGGACTATGCAGGTCGCAGCGCTGTTCTCCCGACACTGAGTGAGGGCTTGGAGATTGAGCTCTCTGAATTTGAACCAGAGAATGCGACGCTGACAGGTGATTACTTGCGGCAGGTAGTTGAGATTATGATTGGAGGCATTCCAACCGTCCTTGGGTAGTGTGAGCACCGAGTCCAGGTAACCCAGCAGCGGTCCGGGTCTGGACCGGAAAAACAGTTCTGTTCACCTCCAGAACCGTCCAAACACCCGACCCTCTGCTTCATTGGGGTCCAAACCCAGCCCCGTACCCGTCAACCCGCGGGTTTCGCTGGGTCAGGCTAGACCCGTCGGGTCCAATCTCCAGTTCTGCATTTATTGTTTTTCTATTTATGGTCGCATTCAGATATCCTACTGTTAATTGCAAAATATTGACTATGGTACTGCATTGTCATTTTCTGATGTATTGACAACCTTTATATAGCAAACAAGTAGAGGGGCACTCCCTGCCCCATCCTGAAAATGAGCATCAATGGAGTGTCAACAATGGATGGTCTTGCATCTTGGGTAATCTAAGTGGCGCTTGATCACACATATCCATTAACAAGTAATTAGCAGCCTATCTGAGCAAATAAGCCAATGATATTCCCACGATAGCCTCCTGAACTGGAACAACTGATTTCATTTACAAAGGCGCAGGTAAGTGTTCTCAAGCGTTTTAGACTACAAAAACGGCCAAAACTGGGTATATGGATTTTCGCAGCCACAGCGGGCTTCGATAAACAATGATCGAAGGCCCAAGATCATCGACACGCAGTTGACCCACATTTTCACGATGGGGCAGGGAGTGTGTTGGCTTGTTTTTTGCTTATACAGGATGGCAACACTTCCATTATGTATAATCACTACCAAATCACGTTTATATTACCTGACTTACAGGACCAAAAATCGCTGATGCTCTGTGGATGCTCATTAACTGGATGTGACATTGACCGTCTCGCTTTCTTTTTTGCGTATACAGGTTGTCAGTACTGTTGTTATGTATAACCACTACAAAATCACTTCTTAATTACCAGACTAACAAGACCTGAAATCGTTGACGCTCTGTTGACGGTCATTTTCAGGTGGGGGCAGGGAGCATGTTGCTTTTTATTTTGCCAATAAACGGTGGCAACACTTCCATTTGTGTGAATTCCTTACCAAATCGCGTTTTTATTAACCTACTCACTGGACCAAAAATTGTTGACACTCCGTTGATGCTCATTTTCAAGTTGGGGCTGGGCGTGTTTCGCTCTTTCCTTTGCGTCTAAAGGTTGTCAGTACTGTTGTTATATCTAACCACGACTAAATTCCTTCACAATTATCAGATTGAGAAGACCTGAAATCGTTGACACTCGGTTGACGCTCATTTGGAAGATGGGGCAGGGAGCATGTTGCTTTTTTGTTTTGCCTATACAGGATGGCAACACTTCCATTGTGTATAATCACTACCAAATTGGGTGTTTATTACCCGACTTACAGGACCAAAAATTGTGGACGCTCTGTTGACGCTCATTTTCAGGATGGGACACTGAGCCTCTAGCCTGCTTTCTTGCGTATAAACGTTGTCAATACTGTTGTAATGTATAACCACCACAAAATTGCTTCTTAATCACCAGACTAACAAGACCAAAAATCGTTGACGCTCCGTTGACGCTCATTTTCAAGATGGGGCAGGGAGCTTCTCGCTTCCTTTTTTGCGTATAACGGTTGTCAATGCTGTTGTTATTTATAACCACTACAAAAATACTTCATAATTAGCCGACTAACAAGACCTAAAATTGTTGACGCACTGTTGACGCTCATGTTCAAGATGGGGCAGGGAGCGTGTTGCTTTCTCTTTTGCCTACAAAGGGTGGCAACACTTCCATTATGTGTATACACTACCAAATCGTGGTTTTATTACTCGACTTACAGGACCTAGAACCATTGACGCTCCGTTGACGCTCATTTTGCCACAGGCGTAACCGCACTATGGAACCATTCACTTGGGCATACTATTTCAATACTGGTCTTGTGGCAGCCGTTCTGTGCTGTTCCTGTACATTCTTCTTTCTAACTACATTGTTCTTTAATGATGCATATAAATATACCCTTTGAAATATACTGTAAAATGTCTGCAAATTGTAGATCATGATAATACTCAGAAATCTCGTTCCCTTCAGTCAACTCTCATCTTCGCTGACATGTTCACTCAAAAGGCTGCTGTTGTCTACAACATGGCTGTCAGCTGCATTAATACACAGCTGATATTGTACTAACCTGTGGATGGACCTTCATCAGTTAGCAAATCTGGAATGAAATCTGTATCGCCCATGTGATCCTTGGAATATGGATCAAGATTTAGAAATCAAACTCTAGGAAGCGGAGTATGAATATACACACATCTGGGTGGCACACCTTCTGTTTCGGAACATTGATTTCTCTCTCTGTGATCAGGTGGCGCAGGTGGCATTCAGGGCCTCGGTGGCGCCGGTCGTGGTGGAGGTGCACCTGGGCCTTTGTGCCTCCAGAGAGTCTGTGGGTTCTTTGCTATGCCATTTTGGCAGGGAAGACAGCCATCCGTTTGATTTACCCGAACCATTGCCGAGTGTCTTTCTATCGCAGCCTCCACCTTGTTATACCTGGGAAACACAATACCCCGCTTCTTCTCTTCTTGAACTTCCACACTTGGTTTCTTCATTAGTTGTGGCGTTTCCTCAATTGCGGTGTACGAAAACCCTTCTTTAGCCATTTTGGCCATATTCAATGCAAGACACATGTCGGACTGTTCAAGCTGTACCCGACCTCCTTGTCTTGCCATAGTAGCTGACAGGTTGAAAATCTACAAAAAAGTAGTTGCTGCTGCTAGAGTGAGAATCGGCTGTTACCTCAACCATATATGACTCCATAGACTCCTCTAAGGTCATTTATGCCCGTTTCTTCCATTCCCAGGGACGTTCATCACCATATTCGTCTGTAAGAATCCCAGAACTGACAACATCGTGATATTCAATTTCCCGGACTGCGTGGACAAATGCCTTGGTCGACCATGGCGACATCCCGTTACGGGAAGTGATGAATTAGTCACGTAGGTCCCTGCGTACCTCTGATGTGGGTTATACTGTCAGTTAACTGTCCTCTACATCGATATCGATTGACTCACATCTGATTGCATGCTGCTTTTTATTCTTGCTGCTTCCGGTTTTACCTACTATTTTCATCTGTGCATCCTGGGTCATATTTTCGGTGGCTACAATAGCAGCGTCGCAGTGAACTAAGTTGTGTCTGCGTAGCTACTGTGTCTCACCGGGTGGCGCATCGTTAGAAGCACTAGTCGTTCGGCTCAATTCAGCTTCAATCGCAGCTGGTCGAAGTATTTCTGGAGCCATGACTTGCTGTCGTGGAAAGGTGAGGAAGATGATCACGAAAAGAAGTGGGAAGTCCGGAAGATTATATAGTTAGCTTCAAGTCAAAATGGAACGAGTGACAGCCACCTTGTATTCGATTATAACAGTGAAAGTCCAAGGAGATCTATTAGAATCTCAAAAAGAGTATACGAAGAAGAAGTATTGCAAGTATAACGATTTCAAGAAGTATTCGAAAGACAAGCGTCTACTGAGAAGAGGATTCGAGAGGAGATATTGTAGTATTCCGATCGATGTCTGAGCAAGTCTAAAGAACTGTTCTCTACCCAAAGGATCAGTATCTATATAAACACATACTAAACGGGTGATTGTCTGTGACCACGGTCGCGGATCAATAACCAAAACAGGAAGAGAAAAACTCTGCAACTGTACACAAATACATAAGAACCGTAAAGAATATAATAGCACAATCTAGGCGCATTCTTTGAAGATAAGCGCTGATAAATCCCTTATTCAACGGAACCAAAAAGAAGGTTCTAGACAAGTTCTAACCGGAACTTTCTAAACAACCTAAACATAAAAGATAACAAAAGTATTAAAAGTTATTAACACACCACATTATTCTTATCTGTAAAGTGCCATCTTTTCGTAGGGAGAATACTTAAGAAAGTATAATATAAGGAAAGAGAAATGTAGATACTTCCGTATTTTCAATACCTTGCACCTCCAACTCAAGCTGAATCCGGCTGCATATAGCTGCACTGTGTATAGCTGCAGGGGATTCCAATGGTCCAGCGATTCGCAGTAAGTCTGTCCAATGTTGTTTGTATGTTTGCAGGGATATATCGTGATGAACGATAGCTGATATCTCATTTTTGATACGTATAAAAAGGACATTCTTCAACGGAAAGAACGTCTGGTGATGATTGTCTCAAGACATCTCCGGGATCTTACATGAATCACACACTAACCATCAAGTCTTAATGTACGGTTAGCATGACTATTCCCAATGAAGTGACAGTCAAAATGCTGATTTTGCTTTATTCTAATTGATGAAGCCTACCAACCTTGACATAAACGATGCAGCTTGCCTCCATGTGGTCCATATCTTGCAACATCCAACATCTCGCCCAGTAACAAGGTAAACACAAGATACAATGGTGAATGCTCCGAAAAAGAACATTTCGCCACTTCCGGCGGGCACATGAGGCAAATCGACGAAGATATCCACACTACAACATCATTACGCAGATAAAGGCAAGAGTGGCTTGGAGGCAGAAGGGGCCCGAGCTTTGGCAGAATTGCGCAGATTACAATCTACATAGAAGCTTTCGGCAGAGTAACGATGGGAAATGCAGTATTTATGCAATGAACAACAAGAGAAATGGATCGAGGATTATGTGGATAGAGCGACCACAGTGGCAAGAAAGCGAGTTCAAGACGCAGAGACAGCAATTATGCAAGAGCTGGAACATATGAGAAATGTTGAAAAGGTACGATGGACAACCACAAAACCTGAAAGAACATTTGAGGAGATGTAGAATGCTATCAGAGACAGTCTGAGCAATCTTTCAAGTTCCGAAGATGAGGAGGATTGGGAAGACGAGGTTGATTATGAAAAAGATACAGAGCTTGGCAGGCTGAGCGAAGATGATTAACCTAGCTGGGTGATGGGCACAATCTCCGAAACAGTACAGCACCAAATAGAGAGCGTTCGGCAGAAGCGGATGAGGCTTGACGAACTGATGCAACCGGGACGGGGGGATGCAGCAGACTACTTCCGTGAGGGAGATATGGAGTACAGGACGACTGAACTGAAGGTTCCGGCAGTTGTGCAGCCCCAAATAGACTCAACAGCAGCCACACCATCACAGACAACATTTGAAGAGCTTATGCAGGTTCTTGATATCATCCCCAGACAATCCCATATGCCGCAAGCGACATCTCGACAGGGAAGTAGTCAAATGAGGCTGGGGTTGGACAAACCTCAGGTAGACAATCACATAGTATCTCTCAAGCCTGATGGATTGCCCGATTCATCACAGGAAGTGACTGTGACACCACTTCAACCAGTGAACATTCACCCCAGCGTGTAGCGTCGCTGTATAATTACCATATAGAAATCGGATCCGGACGAAGACATGGTGATGGCTCATGCGTCACCCGCACAATGAATTGCCAAATACGGATTTTTGACAACGTATCCCAAGAAGAAGCAATTTTTACCTACTTTGTTACGTGTCAGCTTTTTCTGGATTTCAGTGACCAAATTGTGAGACAACATGATTCGTCAGTGTGTGTGCAAGGGTCGTATGGGCCATGCAAATGTTCTGGACACCAAATGAAGCCGATTGACGAACAATGAACTGTATATGGTATTGCCTGTTACGGTGAAATGATAAAGTAAAACCTAAATTAGGGACGAAATATACTAACAAAGTTTATGTCAGTGATGTCATATGACTCATGGAAGGAGCGGTCAAAGCACATCCAAAACCCAGATGAATGACAGCCATCAGTCTGCATTAATCCATGCCGCCAACTACATACCTCTCCGCTCAGACCTCCCGCACATGGTCCAAAAATCGAAAATTGCTTATTGTACATCATGGAAATCAAGAACAATGAACTGGATAAGGAATGGTGAGGACGCCGCACAATAAATATCTGAAACTAGTGCATGGATATTGATGAGATGAATTGCTGGCCAAAAGCACTGAAACGCGATGGACCTACGTCATTCATCATGCAAATGATGTGTATCATAGTGGCTCAGATACTGAGATATCTCAAGGATTTTGGATTCGAATGATAATACATAGAAACGGTATACTGGCTGCCAAAAAAGACTGTATGGGTTTTATGTACAATTGTTGAGCACCCAATGACTGTTAGTATGTCTCTGAGATGAGCTCAAAGGTGAGTGTCAATGGAGCGTCAACAATTTTTGGCGTTGCATCGTGGACAATCCAGATGGTTTCGCTGCAATGTTCATTCTACATTGAACTATAGCCCACCTCTCTATTCATAAATGGTTGAGACAGCATCGCTACTATGTGCTAAACATTAGCGTCAACAGAGCGTCAACGACTTCTGGCTTTGCATCTTGGAAAATGCAGGGACTGTGTAGCGACATCACGCCATAATCGAACTATCAGCCGCCTTCCTAGGTGAAAATGCTTTCGACCACTTCATCACTATGCCCTATCAATGAGCATCAATGGAGCGTCAACGATTTTAGGCATTGTATCTCGGAATATCAAGGGGCTATGAGACTACGTTGATCCATAATCGAACAATCGGCCGCGTTTCTAGGCGAAGATGCTTTCGACGACCTCATTACTATGCCCTAGAAATGAGCGTCAACGGATCGTCAACGATTCTATGCCTTGCATCTTGAAATATCGAGGGGCTATGAGACCACTTCAATCCATAATCAAACTATCGGCCACCATTCTAGGCAAAAATGCATATGACAGGATCGTTACCATTTCCCAAAATGAGCGTCAATGGAGCATCAATAATTTTTGATCTTGCATTGTGGATAATCCAACGGCAATGGCAAGTAGGTAACCCACAATGAACCCATCCGCAGCGTTCAATGGCAAGAATGCTAGTGATGATATCGGGTCGACCTCCTACTATTGAGCGCCCGCAGAGCATCAACGGTCTTTGTGGAGGCTCTGAATGCTACACAGCAACGAACTGCATTGTGCTGTTCCTACATCGAGTTTTAAACAGTCAGTCTTTGCAATCTAACCTTGTATACAACTTCACAAATATGCATGCAATGTCTTACAGATCTGATTTTTTGACTTTTAGCAGTGGAGTCCATATTTCAGAACCCGCAGCCTGCTTTGCTGTATCATTACTTTCGGCAGTTGTTTGAGTCGGATTACCCAGCTGTCTAATTCCTGCTGCCATGTAGAATTCAAAATCTTTGAACACCCCATTGCACGAGGTTATAATCTCTTCCAGAACTGAACGTGTCTTTATGTGTGATTTGAGCGACCTGACTTTACAACTCAGCTTCGATACTTGGCGGGCTTCAATGAGTATAGACTGGAAGCGGCCTATTGTTTGGAATAATTCTCGACATCTGCCTTTGTGGCAATTCTATTTACACCGCGGAATTCTGGAGACCGGCAGCCTTGGCATCATATGTATCATTTGTCATCAAGTTCTTCGCCATCCATCAGATCATGGGACTAGCTCAATGGAGAAACACTTGCTGACAAAAGCCCACATCGCAAAGTTAACCAAATTAACAGAGTCAGAGATCACTGAATTCAGTAGTTTGAAGGTCGATGAAATAGCTTTGGCCATCCTGAAGAGGCAAGAAAGTCGAGGAATCACAATAGTAAGTTCGCAGAGGAAGATCAGATTTGACATCCATGTTGATCCATAGTGACAAAAATGACAGACAAAACGTTCCAACCTGGCAGTGAAAGACTTTGAACCTTCCGAATTTCACCAGGACACTTGGAATCGCTACCTCATGTTAGGATTCGTTTCGGCTCATATTCCATGGATCACTAAGTCAAATCTAGAGCTACTACGTTCATATGAGGCATTACGGGATGACTTAGTGCTGCCATCTGCTACGACCCTCAGGAACGTTTGCTGGAGGGAATATGAACTGACCGTCGATGCAATTAAGAAGCAATTGCCGTTACAAAATGATGTCAGTTTAGCTCTGGACAGATGGACATCAACGAACAAACTAGCCATAACGTAGGTCATTGCTTACTATATGGATCGGAATTGGGCATTGCGTGAAGTTCAACCCACGTTCGACGAGATTGATCGCCTGTTTTCTTCATCTTTTGAAAGCTGATTAAGGATGATAGGTTAAGGGCCAACATAGTGGAGCAATGCTAGCGGGATATTTAAAGAACGTACTTCATTGTTTTGAGCTTATGGACGGCCGTTTGCTTGGGAGTACGACTGATAATGCCTCCTCAAATTACTCGATGACATGGGAGCTGCAATCAACACTTGAGGCCTCCGGAATCGAGTTGCCTGCATTGAGGAATCACATACCTTGCATGGCGCAGGTCATACAGCTGGCATTAGTTGCATTCATGAACAGTCTAGGTGTCGAAATATGCACCAAGTCTTGGGAAGCCCATGAGTGCGATCAGCAATTTGGAGAGAATGAAAGGGCAGCCATTGGGAAGAGTCAAAGGCTTCCAAAAGAGGGCAAAGCTAGAATCAATAAGGTGTTGGCCATGAAACCAGGTTTAGCTAAGATAATTGAGAAAGTACATATTTCAAGATATTTTGAAAGTGCTGAAACTGACCTTCATATAGCAGAGAATGCTTGCTGTATTGATTACGCTAACACCTGGTCGTCAAAACGAGTTCATTGACTGTCAAACAGCCAATGTCCGCATTGCGGTACTTCTGATTATGGATGTGAAGACCCGTGGGAACTTGACTCAGGAGTTGCTTAACCGCGCCTTCCGATTACACGAATTCACACCCTAGTGGCTTCAAAACCAAAAATACAGTGATTACCAGCCAGTCTTCACATCTGAAGATGAATGGACCATTGTGAAGTATGTCATGGAAGTGTTGAGGCCATTCTGATATTCGACCATGTGGATGTTGAGGAGGCATACAGTCACATTGCATCATGAGATCACAGTGAACAATGATTTGTTCGATGACATGGATGGCGTGATGCGATCTTTGGCTAAGAAAAACAATCCATGGAAGGAAGACCTGTTCTTCGCCATGAAGTTAGCTCCACAGAAGCGGTCCAAATATTACACTGAAGTGACTCCATCGACGGGCATGCGTCTCATTTCTGCACATATCCTCGATCCTTTCTGGAAGTTGCGATCATTTAGCAAGAGGGAGTAAGGAGTGGATCATAATCCTGAGGACGAGACATCCTATACTGCCCAATACCAAGATGCCTTTCTGAAATATGTGGGGAATGAATACTCTGCCAAACATCGACGTGTGCCGGTCGATTAACACGAACACCTACCGAGGAGCAATTATATCCCCTCCAAACGGTTTTAGCATCCTGTCAATTATCCTTTGATCCAAATGATTTGTCCAGCGATGATGAAGAATACTTAACGCCTAACACTGTGGCTGAGACTACACCCTGACGAAGCGATCGCGTAGCACGCTTATTGAACGCCGCCAGGCTCAATTTGAATTCGCCGCCTGAAGCACCAAAGAACTGGGGGCAAATTTATCCATATCTCAATGATTACCACTCCGACCCAACGGAGATTAGACTTACATTTTGGTTTCCGGTCATACACAACTGGTGGCGTCAACAGGAGGAAACGCACTCCAAGTACGCCGACCTCTCAAATATGGCACATTACATATTCCCTATCATACCACATGGTGTCGGAGTGTAGGCCGGTTGTTCCCTAGGCCGCCATGTCATCGGCTCGAGGCAGTCAACAACCACAGGCGAGACTCTTCGCGAACAGAGTCGTTGTAAGGCAGTTTACTCGAGCCAATAACGGGATTATTGCAGGCGCTGACCCAGAATTGGGTACAATGACCACAGAAAACGACATGCAAATGAATAAAGAGGCGGAGGACAAGACATTGCACAGAATGGCCAACGTTCACGACCTTTTGAAGATGTGGCAGGGCAGACAAAACCTACGTGCAACCCAAATAGAATTTCGCGCTCAAAACAAGCAGATAACTGCCATGGAATCAAATTCGGACACCGAAGAGATCGTCACTGCATCTTGGACACTCTGTCAACATGATGGTGTGGCTGCATTTCAATTGTCAGAAAGATGTCCATTGGCACCACCTTGCTCTGCGAAGGACATCCCTGGTGGATGAACTCACATATTCAATGTCCGCCGAATCCGAAGATTCAACTGTCATCCAGTCGAAAGTGATGAGAATAGTGCACCAGAATGCATTTTGGAAACTGAAGATTGGCTTAACTGGAATGGGGACTTAGACAAACCGAATGACAGCGAAGACGATTGCTGGGTGGAAGTTGAATCAGTTATAAAGTAGGACAATCGCATCGAGGATCCGGACTGCCCAGAGCAGAGGGATGTGAGCGCCACGGCAAATGTTCCTGGATTGATACCGCCTACACGGCAGTCAAAGAAAAAGGCTGAAACGGTGTCAATGACGGTCAATGCAATCAAAACGAGGAGGAATAAGAGAGTGAAAAAAATGTAGGACAAAATGCGTCAATGTCTCACCAGCTTCTTTATGTATCTGGAATTAGAGGTTTAGATAGTGATATATTATGGGCGAATGGTGAGCAGTAGCTTGTCAATATAGGTCGATAAACAGATGTATAGCAGGCGCAATGAAGCTTTCGGCAAGATACATAAATTTTAGTGGTGTGAGTGCGAATGGTGCAAAAACGTTACTGCGCTCGGCATTTTCCCAAGGCCAAGTCTCAATCAGGCAGAAAGACTAGCATTATGTTCAAATTAGTGTTAGCAACGGGTCCGGGTAACCCGCCAGCAGTGCGGGTTTGGACCACAGAAATGGCTTGGTTCGGTTCCAAACCCGCCCAAAAACCCGACCCGCTGACTCTTGGCGGGCCAAACCTTGACCCGTACCCGTCAACCTGCGGGTTTCGCCGGGTTTGGCTAGACCTGTCGGGTCCAATCTCCGGTTCTGCGTTTCGGGTTTCACATTTATGGTCGCATTCAGATATGCTACTGCTAATTGTAAAGTATGGACATTGGTATGTCACGGTTCATTTTCGGCGTGTTAGCTGCCTTGATGTGCATAACACGGATACTCACGCGGCCAACCACATCCTGAAAATGAGCGTCAACAGAGCGTTAACAGAGCGTCAACATAGCGTCAACTGAGCGTCAACTGAGCGTCAACAATATTTGGTCTTGAATCTTCGGTAATATGAGTGGTGCTTGATCAAAAGCATCCATCAAGAAGGATATGGCAGCCTTTATTGGCAGATATGTACGGGATATTCCAGCCACATCCTCCGGGACAGTAACAACTTATTTCATTTACAGAGCTACCACTAAGCATTCTTGAGCCTTTTAGCATAGAATGACAGTCAAAACGATGTATATAGACAATAACAGCCACATCATGCTGTGATCAACCATGATGGAAGGCCAACAATCGTTGACACTCTGTTGACGCTGATTTTGAAGATGGGGCAGAAAGCGTTTCACTTTCACTTTTGCCTATAAAGGCAGCCAATAATCAGTTTATGGCAATGTGCAACCTGTCGCCCCCCAGATAACCCATGATACATGATCAACAATCGTTGACGCTCCGTTGACACTCAGTTTCAGGATGGGGCATGGAGGGTATTGCAATCCGTTTTGCCTATAAAGGCAGCCAAAAATTCCTTTATGACTGACTGCAGCCTCTCGGAGGTGTGATTTCCCAGGACCCATGACCAGACATCATTGACGCTCCGGTGATGCTCATTTTCATGATGGGGCAGGGAGGGTATTGCAATCTGTTTTGCCTATAAAGGCCGCCAAAAATAAGTTTATGACTGACTACAACCCATCGGAGGTGTGATTTCCCAGGACGCATGACCACAAATCGTTGACGCTCCGTTGACGCTCATTTTCATGATGGGGCAGGGAGGGTATTGCAATCTGTTTTGCCTATAAAGGCAGCCAACAATACCTTTATGAGTAACGACAACTTATCTGAGGTGTGATTTCCCAGGACGCATGACCAAAAATCGTTGACGCTCCGTTGACGTTCATTTTGCCATGGCTGAATCCACAATATGCAATCATTGAATTTGGCACAGTGTATCATTCACGTTGTTTTGGCTGTCTTTCTTGCGTTTTCATTTACATTCTTC